>Ga0335078_10006527_pt1 | contig 17260 bp, 14 predicted proteins | sample Lox_Sample_32_FD_206711 | JGI IMG/M metagenome (GOLD analysis project Ga0335078, IMG submission 206711) | Soil microbial communities from Loxahatchee National Wildlife Refuge, Florida, United States - Lox_Sample_3.2 | ecosystem: Environmental > Terrestrial > Soil > Wetlands | place: USA... | reverse complement strand
CTTCGTTCCTCACCGAGGCTCAGTCTTCCGGTGTCGCCAATAACCCCGCCAACAAAGGGTGGCGCGCCGGCGCATACGGATTGGCCACGGTGACCCCCTGCCACGTCAACCCCTCTTGGATATCCTCTGAAAGCAGTAAGCGACATTCGGCTTCCGCCGCTGCGGCCACGATGACCGAATTCCAGATCGAGAGGCCATGATGGGACACCAGATCCATGGCATTGACCACGTGCCTCTGAGACATGGCTTACCCATCATCACGTCAGCCCGTGCCCTCGAGAACATCGATCTAGCCGGGCGACTTGTCGTCGCGGAGGAGGACACAATCCGTATCAGGCGGTAGGCGTTTCCAAGTCGGCGGCGCCGTAAGAGTGGCGGCGAACGGAACGGCTTGGCCGTGATAGAACCATAAAGATGACCGCAATCACGGCAGCACTCCTCGAAGACCTGGCACGCCATCAGGCCTGGGCCGACAAGGAACATGGGAAAGCGCTTCGCGAGAACAGTTCGCTGCGGGAGGACCCCGAGATCGCCAAGCGCCGGAACCACATGCTCGGGGCGCTTCGCATGTTAACCGCGCTGGCTCGCGGCGAGGCTCCCAATCCCGCGATGATGAAGGACGACATTCCAGCCGGCCAACTGGAGCCGGCGCTGGAAAAGGCCAGTGCGGAGTTCCTCGAAGCGTTGCACACCGTCGACCTGGAGAAAATGATCGCTCTGCCGCGCGGTCCGCGAGGACCATGGGAAGCGCCCGCGGGAGTGCTGCTTCTGCAAGCGCTCCTGCACAGCCAACACCACCGCGGTCAGAATGCCTCCCGCATGCGGCAGCTGGGCGCCACGCCGCCCATGACCGATTTTGTGGTCTGGTATGCGTTCGGCCGCCCCTAACCCGCGGTAACGCCGGAAATCGGTCATACTGCTTTTAAAGGATTCGCTCTTGATTACGTCCAACCGCTACCTTCTTGTGGGCTCCGCCCTGGCCGCTCTCACCTTGCTCTCCACCGTCACCGCGCAGCAACCGCGCGCGGTGGACGCGAACATTCTCAAAACCGCCGGAACGGCGAACGATCCCATGGCTGGCTCGTGGCTCACCTACGGCCTCACACAGGCGGAAACCCGCTTCAGTACCTTGAAGCAAATCGACACGTCCAATGTCGGCAAGCTGGGGTTGTCCTGGTCCCAGGAACTGGGCGCGGGCGGCGGCAATCAGGAAGCGACGCCGCTGGTCTGGAACAACACTGTCTACGGGATCACTACCTGGAGTGTTGTCTTCGCCGTCGATGCCCGCACGCACGAGCAGTTATGGCGCTGGGATCCGGAGGTCAATCAACCCGGCATGCGGCGCCGCATGTGCTGCGGCGCGGTCAATCGCGGCATCGCCATCTCGAATGGGATGGTCTTCGTGCCCGTCAATGACGGCCGCCTGGTGGCACTTGACGCGCTGACGGGAAAGACGAAGTGGGAATCCCGCGTCGCCTATCCGCAGGATTGGTACTCGCTCACCATGGCGCCGCGCATGGCGGGGAACAAAGTGGTGATTGGCGTGGCCGGCGGCGACCATCCCATCCGCGGCTTCTTCGATGCCTACGATATCAACACCGGCAAGCGCGTGTGGCGCTTCTACACCGTTCCCGGCGACCCGTCCAAAGGCTTCGAAGACGACACGCAGCGCGCCGCGGCCAAAACCTGGACGGGCGATTGGTGGAAATGGGGCGGCGGCGGAGCCGTGTGGGATGGCATGACCTACGACGCCGAATCCAACACCGTTTACGCCGGCACGGGGAACGCGGAACCCTGGCCGGAGAGGTTCCGCGGCGACAAGCACCTCGACAACCTGTACACCTGCTCCATCGTCGCGGTGGACGCCAACACCGGCAAGCTCAAGTGGCACTACCAAACCACCCCGGATGACCAATGGGATTTCGACTCCGTCGGGCAACTGATGTTGGCCGATCTCCAGATCAATGGGCGTACCCGCAAGGTCATCATGCAGGCGCCGAAGAATGGCATCTTCTACGTGCTCGATCGCGTGACGGGCGAGTTCATTTCGGCCGAACCGTTCGTGCAGGTGAACTGGACCAAGGGCTTCGACCCCAAGACCGGACGGCCGATGATCAACCCGGACGCGTTCTACGACAAGACCCCCGTGAAGATCTATCCGGGCGGCGGCGGCGCGCACAACTGGGCGCCCATGTCCTACAATCCGGCGACCGGCCTCGTCTACCTGCCGGCGTCGTATGGCACCTACACGTTCATCGCCGCCGACGAGGTGACCGAAGCGCCGGGCGGCCATCATGGATTGTCATTCGGTCGCGGCGGCACGCCGGTAACGCCTGCTCCCATCATCGGGCCGGAACCGCCGCCTCCGGCGCAGCCGCCAGTGGGATTTCCGGGCGCCGTGTTGGAAGCGCGCGATCCGGTGACGCAGAAGATCGTGTGGCAGAAGCCGGGCGGCGGCGCGTCGGGCGGCGGTACGCTCACCACCGCGGGCAACCTCGTGTTTCAGGTGCTCGGGGACGGACGCCTGCGGGCCTTCAGCGCCGATAAGGGCGAACAGCTTCTGGATCTACGCACCAACAAGTTCGGCGCAGGTCCTCCGATTACGTATACGATCGATGGCAAGCAGTATGTCGCCTTTCTGGCCGGCAGCGGCCGGCCGGCGCAAACCGCGGGTCCGACCGACGCCAAGGTCGACAACCCGCCGATGCTATTCGTGTTCGAAATCGGCGGCACGGCCGCACTGCCGGCGCCTCCGGCGGGTGGACGAGGCCCGTTTGGTGCCGCACCCCCGCCGGCCGCTGAGCCGCACAAGTAGTGGAGTCAGGCCTCCCGGCCTGCCGCCGGGCTTCCGCCCGGCGTGTACGGGCCTGGTGGACTCCGCACAAAAGGGTGCCAGCGATATCGGAGCTTCCCTCAGAATCCAAAAGTGTGGTGCGCGTGATCCTCGTGGTCGAACAATCGGATCAGCCGGCCTTCTACTATCCCCGAGAAGCGGCGCGAACTCTGGTAATCGAACCCCTGGAACGAAGTACCGTTGATTTCGAGGGTCCAACGGGATGACTCTCCGAAGTCGAACAACGAGAATCTCCGGCCGGCCGGTTTCCCCGCGATATAGCACGACCGATCGTTATCGAAAACCATGACTTCGTCTCGAGAACAGGTGCCGCCGTATTTAGAGAATCGCGCCCCAGCGTAATCGTAAATGGCCGAGTTCGATGCGTCCGATATGAGCCTTTGCGCAACATACGCTGCGGCGCGCCGGACGTGAGCTTTCATCGGAGCTTCTCCCCTGAGACACAATAATAAGGATGTCCGACCCCTCCCGGAACGAAATCCTGGAATTTGCACTGGCGCTCTCGCGGGAGGCCGGCCGATTGATTCTACCGCTGTGGAAGAACGTCGCCGTGGAATCGAAGGCGGACGGATCGGAAGTCACCAAGGCCGACCGCGACGCGGAGCAACTGATGCGCCGGCGGATCGCCGAACGCTACCCGGACCATGCCATTCTGGGCGAGGAGTTCGGCGGCGAGCGAACGCGCGAAGCGGAGCACTTGTGGCTGATCGATCCCGTGGATGGGACCGCGTCGTTCGCGATGGGGCTTCCCCTTTTTGGAACTCTGATCGGGTACATGCGCCGCGGAGATCCTTGCGTCGGCGTGATCGGAGCACACGCTCTGGGCGAAACGGTCTACGCCGCCAACGGGCAAGGCTGCTGGTGCCAGCCGGACGGTCAGGCGGCGCAGCGCGTGCGGACGACGGCGATCCGCGACCCGGGCCAGGCATTTGTGGTTTCCACCTCACTCGAATTCACCGACCTGTCTCCCAGCGACCCCCGGCCGTCCATCGGTCTCTCACGCCTCTACCGGCAGGCCAGACGTTTCCGATGGTCGGGAGACTGCATCAATTACGCACTGCTATGCCAGGGGCGGATTGACGTGGCGCTCGATCCTCGCATGAATCCCTGGGATATAGCCGCGCTGGTGCCGTGCGTGCGGGAAGCCGGCGGAGCGATCACTTCCCTGGACGGACATGAGGATGCGGTTTGGCACTCCGATCTGGTGGCTTCGGCCAATGCGGAACTCCACGCCAAGGTGTTGGAGCTGCTGCGGGGGGAGCGGCGCTAGCGGCCCTGAACGGTCGGCCCCACTGATTACTAATTCCCATTGCACCGGGCGGCGGGCGCCGTCTTCATCAGCGTGAACGACCATCACAAGCCCCACTGACTACTAATTCCCATTGCACCGGGCGGCGATCTGTTGGAAAATAGGATCGGGTATTCCGATCTGGAAATATCGATATCGGAAACCGTTGGCCCGCTGGAAGCGTCCAAACGGAGAATGGCCCTTTCACTTTGAGGTGGAGGAGTGAAGATGGCTAATCTGCCAGAGTCCGGTTTTACGCATGCTGAGGAGCATCTAGACCACCTGTTGGTGGCGGAAATCGAGAAACCGTGGTTCCGGTCCCTTTACAGCAACCTGAAAGAGCTTTTATACCCGCCGCATCCCCCGCCATTGCCTGTCACCTCCACGCCAGTCCCCGTGAAGGACATTTGGGACGCGTACGGTCCGCAGAAGAAAAGCTGGGCCATGTCGCTCAGCGGCCAATCCCTTCTGGTGGTGTTGCTGTTCACGGTGTTCTCTGTCAAAACGGTGCAGCAGAAGGTTGCGGAAGTGATCCCGCTGTTCGCGCCCGACATCGCACCATATGAGCCGAAGATGCCCGCCAAACAGATGACTGGTGGCGGTGGAGGTGGTGATCGCTCGCCGTTGCCGGCGCCAAAGGGACGTTTGCCCAAGGCGTCTCTGAAGCAGTTCACTCCTCCCATGGTTGTGGTCAACAACCCGAATCCGAAACTGACCATGGACCCGTCACTGATCATCCCGCCGGACGTGCCATTGCCGCAGGTGGATCTGCCGAATTACGGCGATCCATTAGCCAAGATCGGACCGCTTTCCAACGGCCCGGGGTCGGGCGGCGGGATTGGGTCCGGTTCGGGCGGTGGTGTCGGGCCTGGCAAGGGCGGCGGCTTCGGGCCGGGCGAAGGCGGCGGCACGGGCGGCGGATTCTACGGCGGCGTCTTTCGTGCGGGTGGCGGCGTTTCCGCTCCGGTGCTGCTGTTCAAGGTGGAACCGGAATACTCCGAAGAAGCACGGAAAGCCAAGTATCAAGGCACGGTCGTGGTGTACATCGAAGTCGATCCCAACGGCCACGCGCGCAATCCCCGCATCATGCGCAGCCTGGGGCTCGGCTTGGATGAGAAGGCCATCGAAGCCATCGAGAAATGGCGGTTCCGGCCGGGTTACAAGGATGGGAAGCCGGTAACCGTGATGGCCACGATTGAGGTTAACTTCCGCCTACTCTGAACCAAGCGTTCGGTGGGCGGCCGGCTGCCTGGTCGCCAGCTGTATCGAGAGATGCAGGGCGATCCCTCGACGGCAGCTGAAAATCGGTGTGGCAGCGTTGTTCACCGTCGCGGCGATCGGCCTTGCCTCCTGGGGGGCAGGGCAACGGGCAGCGATATCAGCCTGTTCCACAGACCCGCGCTTCTGCGCGTGTTGTAGTCACTCCTGGCCGAGGCTATTTGGTCTGTGCTACCAACGGCGGACTCTGCTTGATGGTGATCGATCCGCGACCCATGCGCAGATAGACGCGTTGTGGCGCGCCGTCGGCGGCCCGAACGAATCGGGTACCCGTGACGAACCGCTTCCTGCCGCGGCCGGTAAAATCGGAGCTCACGCTGCCCAGGCGGGTTCGGGCGTCGATCGCAAATGGGCCCGGATCAGGCAGCATCACGATCATGTCGCCGGTATGGCTGCGGGCCTCGATCGCTCCGGTTACATCACTTACCCAGACGTACCCGTTGTCCTGATGGATCACCAGCCGCGAGTTATGCGGCACGTGAATCTGTAAGTCCACCGTGATGCCTTCGGAGACAGTGCGCGGCAGAGGAGGTACTCTGTCTTTGCGTGGAGGTCGCGTGGTCGTAATCGACAACTCGGTATCGGAAGTACGCTCGGTGGTAACATGAATCAGCTCCAGGCGCTTCTTTGCCTCTTCCTCCTGGCTGGGGTTGAAGAAGTGATTCGTGGACTTGTTGACAGTAATTTCCACTCGCGGCTCGTCCCACCCGTCGATACTCAGATAGCCGTAAGAACCATTGAGGTGGATGGTGCCGCCAGGGGTGAAATTCACGCTTTCGGTAGAGGTCACTTCAAACGAATGCGGGAAGGCTTCCTCGGCGCACCACGCCAGCGCTGCCGGGAAGACACCCAGGCTCACGAAAAGGACCACCCTGCGCGTCATACCTTAACCTCCTTTTGGATGTTGCGCGCCTCCTTGACCATGCTCAAGTATCGCCGCGCCAGTTCCGTGATCCAGCCGCGCTCCCGTTTGCGGATCGCGTCCTGATGAATCAAGTCTCTTCCGATACCCAGCGCCGCGGCGCCGGCGCGGATGTAGTCGATGGCGTTGGTTTGATTCACGCCGCCGGAAGCGATCAGGGGCACTTCCGAGAATGGCCCTTTGAGAGCCCGAATGTAGGCCGGGCCGCCATTGGCGGAGCAGGGAAACACTTTGACGAAATCGGAGCCGGCCTTCCAGGCAGCCATCACCTCCGTGGGAGTCAAGGCGCCGGGGAAGACGACCACGTCACGGCCTAACGCGAAGTTGACGATCTCGATATCGAGTCCGGGGGTGGTCAGAAACGTCGCTCCGGCATCCAGACAGCGGCGCGCCGTTTCCACGCGAAAGATGGTTCCGGCGCCCACGAGAAGGGCGGGATTCTGTTCGGTCAACTCGTGGATCACCTCGACCGCGCCGGGCACGGTCATGGTGACTTCGACAATAGGGATACCGCTGGCGCAAATGGCTTCGGCGGCAAACAGGGCGTCCTCGTGGGAGTACAAACGGACCGCCGGGATGATACCGACTTCCTGGATACGCGCGCGAACCTGTTCTTTAGTCATAGATTCATTTTGAGGGATCGGGCGGCGTTGGGTAAATCGCCGGTTCCCGAGGAATCAAAGCAGGTTCCTCGTTCCCACCGCCTGGCGGAGCTGTTCGACCGCGGTCAGATAGGAAGCCACGGCCTGACGGTAGGAGAGCTCGACCGCATCGTAGTTGCGCTGGGCGACCAGGAAATCGAGCAACGCGATAGCTCCGCGGCGATATGCGTATTCGCTGATGTCGCGGCTTAGCTTGGCATCGTCCCGCGCACCTTTCACGAAGATTTGCGCTACGCGTGCGTTTGATTCCACCGCCACGAACGCGTCTTTTACGTCCGTGAGAACCTGGGTCGACGCGGCTTTGCGCTGCTCATCGGCCTGCCGGATGGCGATGCGCGATTGGGCAATATTGCCCTGGTTCCGGTCGAAGACGGCGAGCGGAATACTGAACGACCAGGTGACGCCGCTGATACCATTGGCGTGGGAGTAATTGGCCGAAAAGGTGGGATCCTGTTTCCCATTCGCCTTGGCCAGCGAATACTGGCTGTTGGCGGCGGTAACACCCAAGGCTGCCGCGCGCAAATCCGGCCGATTCTCGAGGGCCTTCTGCTGCAATTCTTCGAGACTCGTTACCAGCGGCTTGTATTCGAACTCGCCTACGACGTCATACTCGGCAGGCACCGATTCGTAACCCAGTTGTTGCCGCAGGTCGGAAAGGGCCTGATCGCGGGCGAGCACGGCCTGTTCTTGATTCGTCTGGAAGGTGACTAATTGAAGCTTGATTTGGAGGTAGTCGTTCTGGCTGATGCCGCCGGCTTTGTATTGGTATTCGCTGATGTCCACGGTGTTTTGAAAACTCTTCAAATCCGCTCGCGCCAGGTCCAATGTCGATTTCGCAAGCTGCACGTTGTAGAAGAGCTGGCCGACCTGGAACGCTATTCCGCGCTCGTTATCGGCGACGGTGGCACGCGTCACGGCCGTCACGTCCTTGGCCGCCTGCAGCCGTCGTTGGCGCTTTTTACCGCGCTCAATCAGGTAACTTAGTCCAACGTCTCCCTCGGTCGAAGCCTGGAGATATTCGGGAATGCTCTCACCCGAAGGGCGGGAGAAGAGCGGGAGGTATTCCCAGTCGGTAAAGAACGTGGGATTGGGGCGCAGATTTGCCGTAATCTCCGCGGCCTGATTCTGTTGGATCGTGGTGCGCGCCGCGAGCAGGGTGTGGTTGTGCTGCAGCGCGAGGTCGATGGCTTGCTCGAGGGTAATCCTGGACGGCCCCTGCGCGGACAACGGCGCCAAGGATCCACAAGCGACAACAGCCAATAGAAGAGGCCGGATGGTTTTCATGGTTTTCGTTCTCATTAGCCCTCGAACGCGCCCTCAGGAGCAGGGAGTTGATCGCCGTCTCGTGCGATCCAGGCATAAAACGTCGGCAGCAGAACGATGCTCAGCAGCAGGTCCGAAACGAGACCGCCGACAATCACGATGGCGAACGGCCTCTGCGAGTCAGATCCGATGTCGTGCGACATCGCCGCGGGCAGGAGTCCGAGCGTTGCCACCAGCATGGTCATCAGGATGGGGCGAAGCCTCAGAACCGCGCCTTCCACCGCGGCATCCACGATCGAGTGACCTCGGGCGCGAAGCTGGTTAATGTATTCGACCATGATGACGCCGGTTTGTACCGACACACCAAACAGCGCCAACATGCCGACGCCCGAGGACACGCTGAGGTAGGTTCCAGTAACCAGTAGGGCTAGAAAGCCGCCCACGCGAGCCAAGCCCACGTTTAGGAGAATGAGGAGCGCCCACTTGTAAGAGCGAAACATGGTGTAGAGAATGATAAAGATGACCAGGATCGTTAGCGGGACGACGACAAACAGCCGCGCTTCCGCCCGTTGTTCGCTCTCGTATTCTCCCGAATAACCGATGCGATAACCCGGCGGCAACTTCACTTTTTGGGCAATCCGTTTTTGCGCTTCCTCGACCGTGGTCCCCAGATCCCGGCCTCTCACGTTGAAGGTAACTGCTATATAACGCTGGTTGCCTTCCCGGTAGATATCGTAGGCGCCGTCCTTGACCTGCACGGTACACAACTGGGCCAGAGACACCCGCTCTCCCGTGGGGGAAAGCAGGCGAATCTTTTCGATGGCCTGTGCCGTATTGCGATATTGCTCTTGATAGCGCACCACTATGTCGTACACTTGCTCGCCGATCAATACCTGACTCACGGCGTTGCCCCCCACCGCTGTCTGGATGGCGTCTTGTATGTCGGCCACGTTGATTCCGAAACGAGCGGCTTGGCGGCGGTCGATTGTCAGGTCGAGATTGGGCTGCCCGAAATCTCGTAACAGCTTTACGTCATGCATGCCCGTGACGGCTGACATGACGACCGTAACTTCTTCGCCCTTCTCCTCGAGGATCTTCAAATCGTCCCCAAAAATCTTGAGAGCCAGCGAGCCTTTGGTGCCAGTAAGTGTCTCTCCGACATTGTCTTCAATCGGCTGCGAGAAGTTCCAGACGGCGCCTGGGTATTTTTGGACCGCGCGATTCATGGCGGCGATCAGTTCGTCTTTGTTTCGATGAAAAACCGGTCTCCACTGATCTTTCGGTTTCAAGTCGACGAAATACTCCGTGTTGCCGAATCCGCCGGTATCGGTTCCGTCGTCGGGCCGGCCGACTTGCGATACGACCTTGGTCACTTCCGGGAAGGATGCAAAAACATAGCGTTCGTTGCGATTGAATTTTTCACCCTCTGTTAGGCTGGTGCTATTCGCCAGAGTACCGCGTGCCCAGATAGCGCCTTCATCCAGATGTGGTAAGAACTCCGCTCCGATGACTCCGCTGGAGCTCAGGTAGACCGTTCCCGCCAATGAAATGAGCGCAATGAACGCAACTACCCACCGATGCTCCACGGCCCAGCGCAGCCGCCGGCGGTATTGTGCCGTGAGGAATTCCATTACCAGGTTGCGCCGCTCGCGCACTCCCTTGCGGAAAAATGTAGCTGCCAGAACAGGTGCGATTAGGATGGAAAACGTCATGGCGCCCAAAAGAGCAAAGGCCACCGTCCAGGCCATCGGCCGAAACAGCCGCCCCTCCACGCGCTGCAGTGTGAAGATGGGCAGATAGGCGGTGATGATGATGGCGATGGCGTAAAAGACCGGCCGTTGCACCTCGTGGCAGGCGTCGCGGATCCGCTCACCAGTGGTCTTCACTGTAGTTCCCGAGGCGGTTTCACGGCGGGCGTGGCTGAGATGCCGGACGATATTTTCCACCATGACCACCGCTCCATCCACGACCATTCCGAAATCCAGCGCGCCTAGGGAAAGAAGATTCGCCGGAATGTGGCTCAAATCCAGCCAGATGGATGCAAAGAGCAGAGAGAACGGGATGGTCAGCGCGACAATGACGGCGGCGCGAACGTTGAGCAGAAACAGAAAAAGGATGATGCTTACCAGAACCATGCCCTCGGTCAGGTTGTGGAGCACTGTATGCGTCGTGAAGCGAAGAAGGTCGCTACGATCCAGCATCGGGATGATCTTCACGCCGGGAGGCAGAATTCCGTTGTTGAGTTCATCCACTTTCTTGTGAATGTTAACCAGCGTCGGACCCTCTTCCGCACCTTTGCGCATCATCGCCATGCCATAGATGACGTCGGGCTCATCGATGATTCGCCCATCCTCCATACGGTTGGCGCGTGCCATGTGGCCTAGACGGATCTTCGGGCCCTGAGTGACCTGCGCAATATCTTTCACTCGCAGCGCGGTTCCCGTTTGGGTCTTTAGAACGGTCTGCTCGATATCATGAGTGTTGCTGAAAAGCCCGAGCGTTCGCACGTTCATCTGCTGCAGACCGATTTCGACAAAGTTGCCGCCGGCGTTGATGTTGTTACTGGCGAGTTGCTGCTCCACCTGGCCTATGCTCAGCCCGTAAGAGACCAATTTATTCGGATCGACGCGTACCTGGTACTCACGCACCGTACCACCGAAGTCGGAAGTATCGACGACATCCGGAATGGATTTGAACTGCTTTTGAAGAACCCAATCCTGGATCGCCCTTAGTTCGGTCAAATCGTACCTAGGATTCGTGCTTCTTATGGTGTACCAATAGATTTGACCTGTAGTGCTCCAGTCGGTCCCGATCTGGGGCGAGAGGCCTTGAGGAAGAGAGACTTGCGTGAGCCTTTCGAGGACCTTCTGCCGGTTCCAGTCGTTGTCAGAACTATCGTCGAAGATCATGATCACGAACGACAGGCCGAAAATAGACTCGGACCGTAGAAATGTCATGTGCGGCATGCCGGCCATTTGCTTCTCGATGGGAATCGTGACCTGCTGTTCGACCTCCTCGGCGGAGCGGCCTGGCCATTGGGTGATCACCGTGGCGTAGTTATCGGCGATATCGGGATAGGCCTCTACCGGCAAGTTGTGGAAGGAGATCGCCCCCCAGCCCAACAACAAGAGGGCAATCGCCAAGACTACAAACTTGTTGTTAAGCGCAAAATCTACGAGAGCTCGGATCATTTCCTGTTTTCCTATTTTGTGGTGGATGTGCTTCGGTTACTGAGCGAGCACGTGATCCAAGACCAGAGCGTTTGAAACCACCTGTTGTCCCGGTTTGAGCCCCGACGTGACCTCCTGCCAGTTCAAGTTCCCTGGCACGAGATCGCCGCCGACGACTTCCACCCGGCGAAACTGGTTGTTGGGAGCCGGAACATAGACAAAATCACGATCGTGCATGTGCAGCACGGCAGATGCCGGGACGATGGTGTGCATCTCCGTCGTCTGCCCGCGGAAGGTAGCTCTTACGAACATGCCCAAGCGCATGATGCCGGGATTCGGGAGCTCAATACGAACTTTGCCGGTGCGGATATTAGGGTCGAGAATCGGGGCGATGTTGCTCACCTTTCCCGTGAACATGCGGTCGGGATACGCGTTCAAACTAATCTGCGCCGTGTCGCCGAGCTTCACGGTTGCCAGGTCGTTTTCATAGACATCGCAGACGACCCAGACGGAGGACAGATCGGAAATCGTGAACGGGTAGGGGTTATTGTAGGCCTGTACCAGAGAGCCCACTGCAACCTGCTGGTCGGTGATCGTTCCGGAGACCGGCGAGGGAATGTCGACCGTGAAATTCATTTTCTCGGGATCGTTGCCGAGCAGCTTTAAGTGCTCCGCACCAACTTCAACGCCGATCTTGGCCTTGTCTGCGGTGTCCTGGGCCACCTGCAGATCGTTCAGAGCAATGGCGCCGTGCTCGTAGAGGTCCTTGGCGCGTTCGTATTGGGCCCTGGCTAAAATTTCATCCGCCACGGCTTGCCGGTACGTGGAATAGCCGCCAGATACGTCGTCGCTGCGAACCGTCATTAACACCTGGCCCTTCTGAACAGTATCGCCGAGGCGGGTATGGAGCGAGATGATACGTCCCGAAGCGAGTGAGACGACAGGGACGTTACGAGACACATCGGGAGTGACCGTTCCCGTTACAACCAGCTCCGAGGTGGTCGGGTGTTCCGTGGCAGCCGCCAGCGGGAATTGCTCGGGGTGGTCGACTGTGAACAGACCCGGGTCCTTGGCAAGCTCCACCCTTGCGGGAGGCGGGGCGCCGGTGGCTGCATCCGCGTCGCCTTGCGCGTGAACTTTGCTACAGGCGGCCAGCGTCAGCAGAGACGCGATGGAGATCAGAACAGCACTAACTGTCAGAGTGTGGTTTTTCATCAGAGACTCCAAAATGCACCGCTTAGTTCACTCAGAATAAGGCACGCGGCATAAGGACCGCATAAAGATGGAATCAAATTACGTATCCAGCCCATCACGCCTGTTTATAGACTGCTCTTGGGCTAACAGAGCTTCTCTATCTGGTCCCCGAAACCGATAACCGAAATGAAGTTCCGTCAGAAGATATTCCGGTGCAGCGGGGTCGGTCTCCAGCTTGCGCCTTAATTGGTGAACGAACGTGCGCAGGTATTCCAATTCCTGCCCGTACTGGGCGCCCCAAACCGCTCGTAACAGCTTGCCGTGCGCGATGGGCAGGCCCGGATGGCGCATCAAATAGTACAAGAGATCAAATTCCTTGGGAGTCAATCGTAAGACGGCGCCTGCCTTGCGCACCACACGCCGCGCGGGATCGAGTTCCACTTCTCCAATCGTGATGGGGAGTTCTCTCTCCGAAAGGCTCGTGGCGTTGCGGCGTACTGCCGAGCGCAAACGGGCCGCCAGCTCCGGAATCGAGAAAGGCTTGGTGATGTAGTCATCGGCTCCGGCATCCAGGGCCTCGATCTTGTCGCACTCCCGATCGCGGACCGTCAGCATCAAGATCTGTAAGCGGGGATCCTTCTTCCGAATTTGGCGGCAGGCTTCGATGCCGCCGATACCCGGCATGTTCACGTCGAGGAGAACCGCCTGATAGGGGCGAACCTCGATCTCTCGTAAAGCATGCTCCCCGTTGGGGGATTCTCCGACCTCGAAACCCAAGGCGTCGAGCGTCCGTTTCAAGACGCGGCGCAGATCCGGGTCGTCATCCGTCACCAGAATATTTCCGTTTGTAGAAGACATAATCAACTCGCGTGTGTGACCGGGAGAGACAGGGAGAACGAAGTGCCGTAGTCGGTCTCGCCATCGGCCCATACGTGACCCTGATGAGCTTCGGCGATTTTCTTCACGATGGAAAGCCCCAGACCGGTGCCAGCGGGCAGATGGTGAGTCTCGGGAGCCCGGTAAAATCTTTCGAAAATCCGTTCGCTTTCCTGCCGCTTCACCACCACACCTTTGCTTCGTATCTTCAGGACCACCTGGCTTTCTTCCACTTCGAAGGTGATCTCGATGGGTGACTCGGGCTCGGAATACTTCATGGCGTTATCGATCAACTGCACGAGAGAGGCGAGAATCAGTTCGCGGTCGGCAAAAATCGGGAGTTCGCGGCTTGGGGCGGAAACTCGAACACGCTCGCGATCCGAGGGCGCAAGTGTATTGAGGGCGCCCGTGATGAGGTGAGAGAAAAGCAGTGCCTCCCGGCGGGGCTGGAAGTCTTCGCTATCCAGCATGGCCGCTCGTAAAAGCCGGGATGCCAGATGATCCAGCTTGTGGGCTTGTTGGTCGATCTCGGTGATCAGTTCGGTTTGCAGTTCCGACATGCCGCCGAGTGCCAGGAGCCCGGAACTCGCCGTGCGCGCAATGGTCAGCGGAGTTTTGAACTGGTGGGCCAGCGCATCCAGTACCGCCGTGCGCAACTGCTCCGTTTGACGAGCTGCTTCCGCGCGAGACTCTTTTTGCAGCGCGCGTACACGCTCCAACGCGATTCCACATAGCGACGCGAGGGCGGTAGCCGCCAGCCGGGTCATTCCGCTATCATGCAGTGCCAACCCTCCCACGGGGCGCGCTCCCAGGCGCAGCGCACAAAACCAGGTGCGGATTGTGTGATCGTAGGTATCTTCGTCCTGCAAATAGGCATCCCGCACTTGCCGGTCACCTGCGCCTAAACCTGTTCCGTTTTGATAGGTCTTCCCGGCGAGCGGATCGTATAGTTGAACGGCGCGCAAGCCGAAGATTTCGCGGATTAAGGATGTGATGGCGGCGCCCGTCTCACCGGAACTATCCAGCAGCAATATTCTGCGGGAGGCCTCGTAGAGGCGTTCCATGTCCCGCCGCCCGGCGATCGCCTGCTTAGCTTGTATTTGGGCTCGCAGCGACAGCCGGCTGATCACTAAGGCCGTGAACTCAAATGCGGCGAGCGCCACCCAATCCTCTGCACTGTTCCCAAAACTGAATATGGGTGGGACAAAGAAATAATTCAGGCTGGCCGCGGCTGCGATGGAGATGAGGGAAGCCTGCCAAAAACCGCCATAGAGGGCCGTGGTTACGACTAATACAAGGTACAGGAACCCGGTGAACGCAAAGCTCTGACCCAGATGAAAAGATACCCAGGTGGAGATCGCGAGCACAGCTAAGGAGAGAGCGCCGGAAATAGCCTGCGTCCGCCTCGACTTAGAGTGCGTTACCGGTTTCATTACTTACCCCACCCTCTAACTTGCTCCGCGCCGCGGGGCGGTGCCTAACCGCCCCGCGGCACGCAACGTTGTGAAGTTTAGAATTTCACCATCACGCCGGCGCTCAGCTTGACCTCACTCCTCCGAAGATCCGGGAACCAGACCGAGCCCGCTCCGCCGCAAGCCGCGGTCGCCCCTGCGAGATCGGCGGTTCCGGCGGATGCGCCGCTCATGCACGTATAGTATTGCGGCAACCCGTTGTTGCCGCCCGGAGGGGTAACTCCGCCGCGACCGGCGAAGTACGGAATGTCGGAATGCCGGTACCCGATCTCCGTCCACCAGGTGATGTACTGCTTCGGCATGTATTGGAACGTGATGGTGCTGTCCCACATGTGGGCTTTCTGTCCGGGGAGTTCCGGAAAGTATGCCGATCCGGTGGCAGCCCAAGCGCCATCGATGGGCGGCAATAAAGTCAGATAACGGCCGTAGTTGCTCATTTCGCCGCCGCCGAAGGTGACGGCGTACAGATCCTTGTGGAACCAATACCGGTCGTACAACATCCAGCCGACGAACGAATCTTTTCCTTTGCTGGGCGCGCAGGTGCCGCAGAGTCCGCCGCCATACTGGACGCCGGCGTCACCGGTGAGCGAGAACGCCATCTTCGAGAGGCCCATGCTGTCCGGCCGATTAAAGTAACGTACTTCGATGCTGTCGTCGGTGTGGATACGTTCCGTGTTGGGAAGCCCCAGGTTGTCCTGTCCAAAGCCATATTGGTTGGCAACCAGCTTGAACCATTCTGTGGGCATCCAGAGAAGCTGGCCACCCAAACCGGGATGGCCGTTGAATTTGGCATATGATTGCCAACCGTTTATGAACCAAGGTTCAATCTTCAACTTATTCGTTGGGAACCACTGGACACGAACGCCATTGAAGAACCATGGCGTATTCGAAGAAACATAGGACGGCTGATAGGTCCAGTTATCGAAGTTGTAATAACTGAACAGACCAATGTACGACACGAAGATGCCGGCGTCGACGTTAAGTCCATGATTCACATTGAAGTGATAGCCGCCGAAAGCTTCCGACACATACTTGTAAGCATTTTGCAGGTCCCACTGTCCGACTCCGCCGGTGTTTCCTCCCGAAGAGCCGGTTGCCGAGCTGGCGTCATTGCGCGGCGTAGTGGAAGCGAAAAGGCCCTGCATGAAGAGGATCCGGCCACGAACGTTTTGCCAGTGGAAGTCGCCGCCGACGCTCGCCTGTTCGATTTGGACTTCGCCCGAGCGGAAACTCTCGGTGGCGCCGACGATGGTGTGGTCTTTCGGCTGGTTGAGGTCCTCCATGTAGTGCGTGTCGAAGCGGACTTCGGGCGTGAAGAAGGGCGTATCGATAACGACGTCCTTGTTGCGCGGGGTACCGTTCAGCCAAGTGAAATCGCCATAGGCAAATGGGGTCTGCAGGTCGACTGCAGGGGGCGCAGCGGCGGCGGGCGGCGGTGTGGGATCGACTCCCTTCGGCGGCAGGGCGGCTTGGGCCTGGGGAGGTGGAACCTGCGCAATCTCAACCGGCTTCGCCTGGGCGAGTTGCAGGTTAGCGTTGGAGGTTTTGTTCTGGGCGACTTCCACGGTGCTCGCGGCAGGACTGGCGAAGCCGTCTTTTGAGGCTGTAACTTGATACGAGCCAGGGGGCAGGTCTTTGAGGACGAAGGTTCCGTCTGTATCTGTAACTAAACTGCGATCCAGCGAACCTGCTACGCTATGGACGGCGACGTTGACTCCAGCCAGGGAGAATCCATCGGGAGCAAGAGTAACCCCGCGTAGCGACCCCGACACGCCCTGAGTAAGTTGCAGGTTAGCATTGGTAGTTCGATTCGCGGCGACTTCCACCGTAGTGGCGGCGGGAGTGGCGAAGCCGTCCTTGGAAGCAGTGATTTCATAAGTGCCAGGAGTCAGATTCTTGAGGGAGAACGTTCCATCCGCGTCACTCATCAGTTGGTGCGGCGTGGGATCGGTCAAGCTATGAATCATCACGCTCACGGCGGCCAAGGAGAACCCACCCGGCGCCAAGGTGACGCCGATCAGTGAACCGGACGGTCGCGGGGGCAACGCCGTAACGGCGGCCGCGGCGGCGACGCCGGTGGAAGCCTCATTGTTGGCCTCGGCTGCAGGCAGAGAATGCGACAGGATGCCCGAACACGCGAACGCTGTCAGCAAACGCCACGTACGTCGATTATGGAACCGTATTCTCATATTGTTTTCTCCCCTAAAGTCGAATCAGACCCTCGCCGACACTTCGACCGTGTCGCGAATGGCGCAACGGGTTTTTGATAAGTGGTAGAGCA
>Ga0335078_10006526_pt1 | contig 17260 bp, 14 predicted proteins | sample Lox_Sample_32_FD_206711 | JGI IMG/M metagenome (GOLD analysis project Ga0335078, IMG submission 206711) | Soil microbial communities from Loxahatchee National Wildlife Refuge, Florida, United States - Lox_Sample_3.2 | ecosystem: Environmental > Terrestrial > Soil > Wetlands | place: USA... | reverse complement strand
GGACACCGAGAGTCAGTATTACGATTTGACCCAAGCGATCCCCGTGCAGACCGCGCTTCCGGATCCGGGCGCGTTCTTCTGGGCCGCGCTCTCGAGCGACGCGAGCTACGCGTTCACGAACACGGGTGCCGGCGGCTCGCCGCCCACCGCGACGACGAACACCGCGAGCACGTTCTGGAAGTTCGGAACGACGCCGCAGCAGGTCGCGTTCACGGGGCTTCCCGCGAACCTCTCGGCCGTCTATCCGTCGTTCTCGCCCGACGACAAATACCTCGCGTACACCGACGAGACGGGCAAAGGCGCGCCGATCGCCAACATCGACGGACCGCTCGCGATCGCGCAAGTCGATCTCGCGAACCACGCGATGTCGAATTTCCAAACGCTCGTGACGCCCGCGTCGGGCAAGCGCGTCGGGTTCCCCGGATTTTTGCCCGACGACAGCGGCATCGTCTTCGAGACGCAAGTTCGTGATCCGATGTCGTACTGCGAAGGCGCGTCGGCCGGCGGTCTCGAGACGCGATGCGGCACGCGCGCGGAGCTCTGGTGGACGACGATCCAAAACCCGACGCCGGTCGCGCTCGCGAACCTCAACGGCAAAGGGTATCTGCCCATCGGTCCGAACAACCACGGCATCGGCGGCGCGTCGGATCCGAACGACAACCTCGACGAAAACGGTTGGGACGACACGACGCTCAACTACGAGCCGACGGTCTTGCCCGTCGCGTCCGGCGGATTCGCGTGGGTCGTCTTCACGAGCCGCCGCATGTACGGAAACCAACTCACGGCCGTTCCGTTCAACAGCTGGCCGTCGTCTTACGACACCAACGATCTCACGCAAGGCACGGTGAAAAAACTCTGGGTCGCTGCGATCGATCTCGACGCGCCCGCGGGCACCGATCCGAGCCATCCCGCGTTCTACGTGCCCGGACAAGAGATCGTCGCGTGCAACTCGCGCGGCTTTTGGGTCCTCGATCCGTGCGCGCAGAACGGCACCGACTGCACCTCGGGCGACCAATGCTGCAACGGCTACTGCGAGCCCACCGGTCAAAACGGCGCGCTCGTCTGCGGATCGACGACGCCGACGTGCGGCAACGAAGGCGACGTCTGCTCGACGTCGAGCGTGTGCTGCAACGGCCTTCGCTGCGTCGCGGGACACTGCGACGAGATCCCGGTGAACTGATGAACCTCCGCGTCAATTCGCGGCGAGCGCGCCGCGCAGGCGCTCGGGAGAAATCCTGTAGTGCTTCTGGCAGTAGTCGCAGTCGATCTCGAGCACCTCACCCGCGGAGAGGCTCGTCACGAGCTCGCGGATGTCGTGTCGAGGGAGCGACATGAGCGTCGCGAGCAGGCGCTCTTCGTTGCATCGGCACTCGAAGCGAAGCTCGCCGCGTCCGACTTCGTCGTACGGCATGCCGTAGAGGACTTCGGCGAGGAGCTTTTCGGGCGCCGCGTCGTCGCTCGTGAGGAGCGCCTCGATCGGCGGGAAATCCTTCAAGCGCTCCGTCATCACCATGAGCGGACCTTCACCGACCTCCGGCAGGAGCTGCACGATGTATCCGCCGGCCGACGTGACGCCGCTCGCGTCGCCGATCGCGCCGACCGCCGCGAACGACACGACCTGCTCGGAGGCCTGCATGTACTCCATCAGCGCGGAAGAAATTCCGCCGCGCGCGCTCGCCGACACGACGCCTTGTTGAATCTGTCCGTTGTGGAGCGTGCGCATCATCTGGAGCACCGAGCGCTCGCCGAGCGCGACGTCGCTTCCGTCGCGGAGCTGCACGAGGCCGCGCGTGGTTCCGTCGGGGAACGAGTCGGCGACGATGCGCGTCTTCGGATCGTCGCCTTGGAGGATTCCTTGCACGCGCAAGTCGGGCGCCATCGTCTCGCGCACGAGCACCGCGGCCGTGAGCATCTCGGCGAGGAGACGCGCGCGCGCGCCTTCGGCGTGTTGCGCGGCGGCGACGTGCTTCGCGGTGTCCGTCGTGCGCACCGCGATGACGCGAAATGCTCCATCGGCGGTAATCGCCCGCACCACACGATCGGCCATTTTCTTCATCTTAGCTCGCGTTACGTTGTCTCGCATGATGAAGAAGCGGCCCGTCGAGAAGACCGAAGAGGAATGGAAGAAGCAGCTCTCGCCGATGCAGTACGCCGTCTTGCGCGAGAAGGGGACCGAGCGCGCGTTCACCGGCGAGCTCTGGAATCACCACGAAGACGGAACGTACCGATGCGCGGGGTGCGGCGCCGAGCTCTTCGAGAGCGACGCGAAGTTCGACTCCGGTTGCGGATGGCCGAGCTTCACCGAAGCGAAGGCGAAGGGCGTCGTCGACGAACAAGCGGACGCGTCGCACGGGATGGTGCGCACCGAAGTGCTCTGCTCGAAATGCGGAGGCCACCTCGGTCACGTGTTCGACGACGGACCGAAGCCGTCGGGTCTTCGTTACTGCATCAACTCCGCGAGCCTCGCGTTCCAGAAGAAGTGAGCGCGCGCGCGCGCGGATTGGTCTACCCTCGCGCTCTCGAATGAGCGGCCCTCTCGTCGGCGTGATCATGGGAAGTCAGAGCGACTGGGAGCACATGCGTCACGCGTGCGAGGTGCTCGACGAGCTCGGCGTCGCGTACGAAGCGAAGGTCGTCTCCGCGCATCGCACGCCCGACGAGATGTTCGCGTACGCGGAGGCGGCGGAGTCGCGCGGGCTCGTCGTGATCGTCGCGGGAGCGGGCGGCGCGGCGCATTTGCCGGGGATGGTCGCCGCGAAGACGCTCCTCCCCGTGCTCGGCGTGCCGATCCCGGCGACGCAGCTCGTCGGCGTCGACGCGCTTCTGTCGATCGCGCAGATGCCGAAGGGCGTGCCCGTCGGGACGCTCGCGATCGGAAAACCCGGCGCGGCGAACGCCGGGTTGCTCGCTGCGATGATCGTCGCGACGAAGCACGAAGCCGTGCGCGACAAGCTTCGCGCGTGGCGCGCCGCGCGCAAAGACGAAGTGCTCGCGATGAGTCTCCCGCCGAAATGAAGTCGCGATCGAAAGCGCGCCCGATTCTGCCGGGCTCGACGCTCGGCATCCTCGGCGGCGGACAGCTCGGGCGCATGATGGCGATGGCCGCGCGCACGCTCGGCTACCACGTGCGCGCGCTCGATCCGGACGCGTCGTGCGCGGCGCGATTCGTCGTCGACAAGCTCGTGACCGCTTCGTTCGAAGACGCGAACGCAGCGGCCGAGCTCGCGCGCGGGTGCGACGTCGTCACGCTCGAAATCGAGAAGGTCTCGCGCGAGAGCATGCGCGCCGCCGCGCGCCACGCGCCGGTTCGTCCCGACGCGAGCGTGCTCGAGATCGTCCAAGATCGAATCCGCCAGAAGCAGTGGCTCGCCAAGCGCGGATTTCCGGTCGGCGAATTTTCCGTCGCGCGCACGGCGAATCAGCTCGCGGGCGCGGCGCTTCGGATGCGCGCGCCGGCGTTCGTGAAGGCGGCGCGCGGAGGGTACGACGGGCGCGGACAAGTGGTGCTCGCGGCGCCCGAAATGGCCGAGCGCGCGTGGAACGAGCTCGGCGCACGTCCCTGCGTCGTCGAGCGCGCGCTCGCGATCGATTTCGAAATCTCGATCCTCGTCGCGCGCTCTCCTCACGGCGAGACCGCCGTGTACCCGCCGTCGCTCAACCACCACGAAGATCGCATCCTCGCGCACTCCGTCATGCCCGCGCCGATCGCGCCGAAGCTCGCGAAGCGCGCCGCCGAGTGCGCTCGCGAGATCGCCGAGTCGCTCCGCGTCGAGGGGCTCCTCGTCGTCGAGTTCTTCGTCACGAAGGACAAGAAGCTCCTCGTCAACGAGCTCGCGCCGCGCCCGCACAACACGTTCCACGGAACCGAAGTCGCGTGCCTCACGTCGCAGTTCGAGCAAGCGGTGCGCGCGGTGTGCGATCTCCCGCTCGGCGCGACGGACGCCGTGCGATCGGTTGCAATCTACAACCTTCTCGGCGACCTCTGGCTCTCCGAGGACGCGCGTCCGCAGGGCTCGCCCGCGTTCGATCGCGCGCTCGCGTTGCCGGGCGTGCGCGTTCACCTCTATGGCAAGCGCGAGGCGCGCGCCGGGCGTAAGATGGGACATCTGTCGGCGGCCGCGAAGACACCGAAAGAGGCGGTCGCGCTCGTGAAGAAAGCGAGAAGTCTGCTCTGAGGAGGGGAAATGAGATCGTCGTCGCGGTTGCAGATTCCGTCGACTGAATCGGATTTTTGGGCGGGGTTGTTCGTCGATTTGAGCGTGCGCGTCGAGTGGCTCGAGCAAGCGCTCGACGCGGTGCCGAAGGACGACGCGTCCGCGGCGTCGCTCGTTCGCATGCGCGCGTACGCGAAGGCGCTCCACGAGCTGCGCGCCGCGCTCGAGCACGTCCAATCGCACCGCGCGGACGCGCGCCTCAAGCCGCTCTTTTCGCTCGAGGGCGCGCTCGCGAATTACCTGAGTCGTCTCTACGGATGGTGCGAAGAGATCGGAAACGACTTCGAGCGGATGGCGGCCGCGATGCGACGGCGCGAGCCGACGTCGATCGTGTTCTCGCACAAAGCGGTGAACGACTCGTACGCGAGCTTCGAAGCGCTCGGACGCGCGATGCGCGCGCAGTGCGAAATCGCGCGGGACCTGCACGCCGGCGACGATCGCAGCGCGTGGCGCGCGTTCGACGAGCGACTCGAGGAGCTCATCTGGGCGAGCGACTGGCTCCACATGACGCTCGCCCGCGCGCCTGGCGATTGAGCGCGTTCACTGGTTGCGCTTGATGATGTGGAAACCGAACGGCGTCTCGACGATCGGGCTCACCTCGTCGACGTCGAGCGCCCACGCCGCGTCCGCGAACTCCTTCACGACGCCGCTCCGCGTGACCTTCCCGAGGCTCCCGCGGCGCTCCTTCGACGCCGCGTCGTCCGAATAGAGCGCGACGACGTCCTCGAAGTCGGTCGATGGATCCTTGACCTTGGCGAGCGCTTCTTCGGCGCGCTTTCGCGCTTCGTCTTTCGTGCGCGTCACGGCGTAGGGCGCGTTCTTCGCGCCCTTGTATGCGATCAAAATGTGCTGACACGTGATCCACTCGCCCGCGGGCGTTCGCACGTGCGGCGGTTTCGTCGAGGGCGCGGCAGAAGCGTTCGCGAGCGCGAGCGCGAGCGCCGACGCGGAAGCCGCCGCGGCCGCCGAGGCGGACGCAGCGGCTTGTTGTTCCATCTGCTTGAATTTGTCCTCGCACCCGACGAGCGCGAGGGCCAGCGTCATCGCGGTCCACCACTTCATGGCGGACCACTCTACAACCTCAGCGCGGCTGCGGCACGATTCGCAAATACGGCTTCGGCGCCTTCCAGCCGTCGGGGTACGCCTTCTTCGCGTCGTCGTCGCTGACCGACGGAAGGATGATCACGTCGTCGCCCTGCTTCCAGTTCACGGGCGTCGCCACCTTGTGCTTCGCGGTGAGCTGGATCGAGTCGATCACGCGGAGCACTTCGTCGAAGTTGCGGCCGGTGCTCATCGGGTAGACGAGCGTGAGCTTGATTTTCTTGTCGGGTCCGATGACGAACACCGTGCGCACGGTCGCGTTGTTCGCCGCGGTGCGACCGTCGGACGTCGTGCCGGCGTCGGCGGGGAGCATGTCGTAGAGCTTCGCGACGGCGAGGTTCGTGTCGCCGATGATCGGGTAGTCGACCCTCGTGCCTTGCGTCTCTTGAATGTCCGCCGCCCACTTCTCGTGGTTGCCGACCGGATCGACGCTGAGCCCGATGACCTTCACGTTGCGCTTCTTGAACTCGGGCGAGAGCTTCGCGAGGTAACCGAGCTCGGTCGTGCACACCGGCGTGAAGTCCTTCGGATGCGAGAACAAGACTGCCCAGCTGTCGCCGATCCACTGGTGGAAATCGATCGGACCTTGGGTCGTCTCGGCTTTGAAGTTCGGGGCCTCGTCGTTGATTCGCAGGGACATGTTCACTCTCCTTACGGGGCGTACACTATAATGAACATCTTCACGTTAGCAACCCATGGTCCTCGCGCAGCATTCCGCGCTCGAGGAGGCCGGATCGCGTCGCGACGTCGCGCGCGAACGGGACGTCGTGGGTCGCGACGACGATGGTCGTTCCTTGCTCGGCGAGGCCGCGCAAGATCTCCGTGACGTCTTTGCGGCGCGCAGGATCGAGCGCGCTGGTCGGCTCGTCGAGGAGGAGCGCGGCGGGCTCCATCGCCATCGCGCGCGCGATCGCGACGCGCTGCGACTCGCCGCCGGAGAGCGCGGAGGGGTACGCGTCGCGCCGGTGCGCGACGCCGAGGCGCTCGAGGAGCTTCTCGGCGCGCGCGCGCGCTTCGTCCTCGGAAATTTTCGCGACGAACATCGGCGCCTCGATCACGTTCTCGATCGCGGTCTTGTGCGCGAAGAGGTGGTGTTGTTGAAACACGAAGCCCACGCGTCGGCGAACGCGCTCGTCGATCGAGAGGCCCGACACGAGCGCGTCCCCCGCGACGCGCACGACGCCTTCATCGACCGGCTCGAGCGCGGCGATGCATCGAAGCAGGGTGCTCTTGCCCATCCCGGACTCGCCGAGCAGCGCGTACACGACGCCCTTTTCGACCGCGAGCGAGACGCCGTCGAGCACCCACCGATCCGCGCGGCGCTTTCGCACGTTCTCGATTTCGATCATCGCGACTCCTCCACCCGCTCGAGCCTTCGCGCGATCCGCGCGAGGGGCAAGCTCATCACGAGATAAAGGCCCGCGCACATCGCGCCCGGCGCGATCCAACTCCGCACGTCGACCGCGGTGATCGTCATGCGCTTCGTGAGCTCGACCACGGTGATCACGCTCACGAGCGACGAGTCTTTGAGGAGCGCGATGAAGTCGCTCGTCACGTTGGGGAGCGCGTGCCTCAGCGCTTGCGGGACGACGATGCGGCGGAGCGCGAGCGGGACGCTCATCCCGAGCGCGCGCGCCGCCTCCATCTGCCCGAGCGGAATGGCCTGAATCGCGCCGCGGTGCGTCTCCGCTTCGTACGCCGCGTAGTTCATCCCGAGCCCGACCACGGCGGCGGTGAGCGCGCTCATGCGCACGATGGGCGCGAGCCCGTAGTAGAGGACGTAGAGCTGGAGCAGTACCGGGGTACCACGGTACATTTCTACGTAGGTAGTCGCGGCCCGCGCGATCCACTTCGGGCCGTGCGTGCGTGCGATGCCGAGAAGGAGGCCCAGCGGAAACGCGATCGCCATCGCGAGCGTGGACACGAGGAGGGTGACGGCGGCGCCTTCGAGAAAGAGGACGACGTGGTGCGCGCCGAAGTGCTCGCCTTGCGTCGCGTTCGACTCCGCGATCGACGCGCTCCCGCCGGAGGGATGCCCGTAGCTCTCGAGCTTGTCCTCGCGCGCGTCGTCGATGTTCGACCTCTTCAAGATCGCTCGGAGCTCGCCGCTCTGGACCATCGCGTCGAGCGCGGAGTCGATCGCGATCATCAGCTCGCCTTCGTCGCGCCGGGCGGCGATCGCGTACACGCCCTCGCGCACGTCGCCGAGCGTCATCAGCGTGTCGTGGCGCGTCGCGTAGCGCTGCGCGATGATGTCGTCGAGGAGCACGGCGTCCGTGCGACCGCTCGCGAGATCGGCGTACGGCTCTTCTTGTCCTTCGTAGAGGACGACGTCCGCGCCCGCGGAGACGAGCGTGTCGTACGCGAGCGACGCGGCGAGCGTGCCGACGCGTCGACCGCGGAGCTCGGCAAGCTGCGCGCGAAAACGCGTCTCGCCTTTGCGTACGGTGAGCCGCTCGGCGAACACGTAATAAGGACGCGAGAACAAGACGCGGCCGACGCGCTCTTGCGTGATCTCGAAGCCGTTCAAGATCACGTCGAACGTGCCGCGCTCGAGCGACGCGACGAGCGTGCTCCAGTCGTTCTGCACGAACTCTTCGCGCACGCCCATGTGCGCCGCGATCGCGCGCGCGATGTCCACCTCGAAGCCCACGAGCGTTCCGTCCGCGCGCTGCGAGACGTACGGCTCGCCGCCTTGCAGATCCCCGCCCCAACGGAGCGTTCCGCGCGCCTTCACCGCCGAGAGCGACTCATCCTTCGCGCCCTCGGCGAACGCCGCGCGCGACGCGAGCACGACGAGCACGACGGCGATCGCGGCGAGCAGTTGGCGCACACGCGCAACGTACTCGGCTACGATGTGCTTCGCCTTGCGAATCGTCCACGCCGCCGACTTGCACATCGACAGCCCGCTGCGCGGGCTCGTCGCGTACGAAGGCGCGCCGCTCGCCGAGGTGCGCGACGCCCCGCGGCGCGCGTGCGAGAAGCTCGTTGCATACTGCATCGATTCCAAGGCGTCGCTCCTTCTCATCGCGGGCGATCTCTACGACGGCGATTGGAAGGAGTTCTCCACCGGAATTTTTTTCATGAACGCGATGTCGCGGTTGCGCGAAGCGAACGTGCGCGTCGCGATCGTGCGCGGCAACCACGACGCGCAGAGTCAGATCACGCGCGCGCTGCGCTTGCCGGAGAACGTGCGCGAGCTCTCGTCGCGCAAGGCGGAGACGATCGTCTACGAGGATCTCGGCGTCGCCGTGCACGGGCGGAGCTTTCCGGAGCGCGCGGTGACGAGCGATCTGTCTCGCGAGTATCCGCCGCCGGTCGCGAACATGCTCAACGTCGGATTGCTCCACACGTGCGCGGAGGGTCGCGCGGGCCACGACTCGTACGCGCCGTGCAGCGTCGCGTTCTTGCGCGATCGCGGCTACGACTATTGGGCGCTCGGCCACGTTCACCAACGCGAGGTACTCTCGCGCGATCCGTGGATCGTCTTTCCTGGGAATCTGCAGGGACGCCACGTGCGCGAGAGCGGGAGCAAAGGCGCGACCACGATCGACGTCGTGCATGGGAAGATCGAGGCGGTCGAGCACGTCGCGCTCGACGTCGTGCGCTGGGCGGAGTGCGTCGTCGACGTGGACGCGTCGGCGAGCGTGCACGACGTGATCGACGCAGCGCGCGCGGCGCTCGCGGCGGAGTCGGAGCGCGCGGAGGGCCGCGTGCTCGCGGCGCGCGTCGTCGTGCGCGGCGCGGAGAGCGCGCTCGCGCGCGTCATCGCGCATCGCGAAGCCGTCACCGCGGAGATGCAGCTCGTGGCCAACGATTTGCGCGACGTGTACTTCGAGAAGCTCAAGACGGAGATCACGGAGGCGCGAGCGCCGCGCGCGGCTGGTTCGACGGAGGAGTGGGTCGACGCGCTCGAGACGATGGCCGACGTGAGCGACGAAGAGCTCGTCGCGATGTCGAACGAGGCGCTCGCCGAGATCCGCGCGAAGCTGCCGATCGAGCTCACCACGGGCGAGGGCGCGCTCAATCTGGACGATCCCAACGTGCTCCGCGCGCTGCTCCGCGAGGCCGAGCAAGAGATCGTCGCGAAGGCGCGCGGCGACGAGCGATGAGAATTCGCGCGCTCCACCTGCTCGCGTTCGGGACGTTCCGAAACACGACGCTCCGCTTCGACAACGACGGCGGGCTCGAGGTGGTTTACGGACCGAACGAGGCGGGCAAGAGCACGACCCGCCGCGCGGTGCTCGCGCTGCTGTTCGGCGTGCCGGAGCGAACGCGCGACGGGCACACCGTCGACGAGGTGCGCGTCGGCGCGACGCTCGACGACGATCGCGGTCGCACGATCGAAATCGTGCGGCGCAAAGGGCGCAAGAACACGCTGCTCGACGCGAGCGGCGCGGCGCTCGACGAGCACGTCGTCGCGGGTTTGCTCGGAGGGATCGGCGCGAGCGCGTACGAAACGGCGTACGGCCTCGATCACGAGACGCTTCGCAAAGGCGGAGCCGCGCTCAAGATCGGAGGCGGGGAGCTCGGCGAGACGCTCTTCTCCGCGGCGACCGGGCTCACCGGCTTGCACGGCGTGCTCGTGGATCTGCGCAACGAGGCGAACGCGATCTTCGTACCGAGCGGCAAGAAGCCTCCGCTCAACGCGGCGCAACGCGCGTTCTTCGACGCGAGGAAGCTCGCCGCGCAGCTCGCGACGAGCGCGGACAAGTGGCTCGAGGTCGTGAAGCAAATCGAGACCGGGAGCGCGGAGCTCGAGGCGCTGAAGCGCGAGCGCGCGGAGGCGGCGGTCGAGCGCGAGAACGTGCGCGCCGCGCTCGAAGCGTCGCGCGCGCTCGCGCAACATCGCGCGCGCGAGCGCGAGATCGACGAGCAGCTCGTCGCCGCGCGCGCCGAGCTCGAGACGCTCGCGCCGCCCGCCGCGCTCCTCTCGCGCGCACAGACGATCGCCGACTCGCAGGCGCGCCTCGGCAGCCATCGCAAGGCGCAAGAAGATCGACCGCGCGTCGCCGCCGAGCTCGATCTCGTGCTCGAGCGAGCGGCTCGCGCGCAGCGCGACGCACCGAAGGTGGACCGAGCGAGCGGCGACCTGCCGGTGAACGCGCACGTGCACTCGCTCGCGATGGAGAGCGCGGAGTTGCGGCAGCGCGCGCGGCAGATCGAAGCGGACGAAGCGGACGCCGAAGCCCGCTTGGAGCGCGCGAATGCGCGCGTCGCGCAAGCGGGCGCGCCGCGCGACGTCGACGCGCTGCGCGACGTGCTCGAGCGTGTGCGGCGCGACGGCGATCTCGAGGCGCGCCTCGCGCGCGCACGCGACGACGCGAGGCGCGCGCGCGCGGCTGCGGAGACGCAGATCGCGGCGCTCGAGATCGACTGCACGCTCGAGGATCTCGACGCGCTCGCGTTGCCGACGGCGGAGGTGATCTCGTCGCACGCGCGCGCATCGACCGATCGCGCTGCGCGCGCGCGCGCAGCGACGGACAAGCGCCGCCGTCTCGAAGAGGATCGCGCGGACGCGGAGCGCGCGCTCGGAGCGCTCCGCGCGGAGGGGGAGGTCCCGACGGAGGACGCGCTGAGCCGCGCGCGCGCGGAGCGCGACGCGACGTGGGACGCGCTGCGCAAGACACCGGACGCGCTGCGCACGGAGGGCGCGCGCTTCGAGCGCGCGCTGCGCGCAGCGGACGACGTCGCCGATCGGTTGCGGCGCGAAGCGGCGCGCGTCACGCGCGCGCTGGAGCTCGAGTCCGCGATCGGCGCGATCGCGCGCAAGCTCGAGGTGTCGCGCGAAGAGGAGCGCGCGATCGAGCGCGAGGCGGACGAAGCATCGCGCGCGTGGGATGCTCTCTTTCGCCAAGCGAAGATGACGCCGCGCTCGCCGGACGAAATGATCGGGTGGCGTGCGCGATTCGACGCCGCCGTCTCCGCCGCGCGCCGTGCTGCGGACGCGAGCGAAGCCGCTCGGTCGATCGAAGCGACCGAGTCTGCGGCTCGCGAGGCGCTCCGCGCCGCGCTCGAGCGCGAAGGGATCGCAGCGGACGGCGAGAGCGCGCGAGAGCTCGAGCAGCGCGCGCGGCGGGCGGTGATGGATCGCGAGCGTGCGCTCGCGGAGCGCGCCGCGGCGGAGGCGGCGCGAGACGAAGCGGGGCGCGAGCGCGATCGCGCGGCGCGCGCGCGCGCCGCGTACGAGCGCGATCGCGCGGAGTGGGCGGGGAGGTGGGCGAACGCGGCGCGCGGCGTCGGGCTCGACGCGACCGCGAGCCCGGAGCAGGTCACCGCCGCGCTCGAAGCGCTCGGCGCGCTCCGCACCGTCGAGGAAGAGGCGCGCAAGCTCGAGCGGCGTCTCGCCGGCATCGATCGCGACGCGGCGCGCTTCACGGACGACGTTCGCGCGCTCTGCGCGGAGTGCGCGCCGGATTTGATCGCGTCGCCCGTCGAGGAGGCGTGCGCGGAGCTCCTTCGACGCATCGATCGCGCGAGCGCGCAGCGCGCGCGCCGCGAGGCGCTCGAGGATCAGACGAAGAGGCTCGAAGCGCAGGAGCGCGCAGCGCGCGAGGCGTGTGCGCGCGCGGAAGAATCGCTCCGCGCGTTTCCCGAAGTCATCGACGCGTCGCGCGCGGAGGCGCTCGACGCGCGCATCGCGGAGCTCGACGAGCGCGTCGAGCACAAAATCGCGAGCCTCGCCGGAATCCGAGAAGGCGCGAAGCAGTTCGACCAATCGCCTGCGATCGAACAAGCCGCCGAAGCGCAACGTCAGCTCGCGCGCGTGCGCGATCTCACCGAGCGCTACGTTCGCTTGCGACTCGCGGCGTCCAGCGTCGCCCGTTTGCTCGAACGGTATCGCAAGGAAAACCAAGGTCCGGTGCTCGAGCGCGCGAGCGCCCTCTTCGCGACGCTCACGCTCGGCGCGTTCGCAGGGCTCGAGGTCGGCTTCGGCGAGTCCGACGAGCCCGTGCTCATCGCGGTGCGCGCGGACGAACGACGCCTCGAGACGCACGCGCTCTCCGACGGCACGCTCGATCAACTCTACCTCGCGCTACGCGTCGCGAGTCTCGAGCGGCTCACCGACGCGCGCGGTCCGCTGCCGCTCTTGCTCGACGACGTGCTCGTTCACTTCGACGATCAGCGCGCCGCGGCAGCGCTCGCGGTGCTCGCTGGGCTCGCGCGCAAGATGCAAGTCATCCTCTTCACGCACCACGATCGCGTCGTCGAGCTCGCGCGCCGCGCGATCTCGGATCGCGACGGCTCGCGCACCGCGAGCGTGCACCAACTGATTCGTGCCGACGGCACGAATCAGTGACTCTTGCTGGGAAGCGCGGCGTGAGCCGCGCGTTCCCAACTGATTCGTGCCGTCGGCACGAATCCGTGACTCTTGCTGGGAAGCGCGGCGCTCCCGACGCTGCCCGTGTATGCTGCGCGCCGCATGACAGCGCTAGCCACGAAGAGCCCGCTCGACGGAAAGAAGCTCGAGGAAATCGACGCGACGCCCGAGGCCGACATCGCGAAGATCGTCGCCGACGCGCGCGCCGCGCAGCCCGCGTGGGCGGCGCTGGGATCTGCCGCGCGCGCCGAGACCCTCCTCCGCGTGAAGGACCGCCTGCTCGATCGCGCCGAAAAAATCGGCAAGACGCTCCACGAAGAAATCGGCAAGCCCGAAGGCGAAGCGATGCTCGCGGAGGTGCTCCCGTCCGCGGACGTCTTCGACTTCTGGTGCAAGTCGATCGAGGAGATGCTCGAACCGACCGAGGTCGAGCTCGACGCGCTGTCGTACCCGGGAAAATCCGGATCGATTTCGCGCGAGCCGCGCGGCGTGGTCGCGGTGATCATGCCGTGGAACTTTCCGGTCGCGCTCCCGCTTCGCACGATCGTTCCCGCGCTCCTCGCGGGCAACGCGATCGTCTTCAAGCCGAGCGAGATCTCGCCGCGCGCGGGCAAGCTCGTCGCGGAGTTCTTCGACGAAGTGCTCCCGAAGGGGTTGCTCGGGCTCGTTCAAGGCGGCGGCGACGCGGGCGCGAAGCTCTGCGAGAGCGACGTCGATCTCGTCGTCTTCACCGGGAGCGTGCGCTCCGGTCGCAAGGTCGCGCACGCGTGCGCGGAGCGACTGATCCCGTGCTCGCTCGAGCTCGGCGGAAAAGACGCCGCGATCGTGCTCGACGACGCGAACCTCGAGCGCGCCGCGCGCGGCGTCGTGTGGGGCGCGATGAGCAACGCGGGCCAAAACTGCGCCGCGATCGAACGCGTGTACGTCGACAAGAAAATCGCCGACGAGTTCACCAAGCGCGTCACCGAGATCACGAAGTCGCTTCGCGTGGGCGACGACGTCGGTCCGCTGGCCACCGAAGCGCAGCGCGACATCGTGAAGTCGCACGTCGAAGACGCGAAGTCGAAGGACGGATCGAAGATCCTCGCGGGCGGAAGCGCGCTCGAAGAAGGTTACGGCTTCGAGCCCACGGTCGTGCGCGTGACGACGGACGACACGTCGCTCATGCGCGACGAAACCTTCGGCCCGGTGCTCCCGATCCGAGTCGTGTCCGGCGAAGACGAAGCCGTGAAGCTCGCGAACGACTCGAAATACGGACTCACCGCGAGCGTGTGGACGAAGGATTTTGATCGCGGTCGTCGCGTCGGCGAGAAGCTCCGCGCGGGCGTGGTCACGATCAACAACCACGCGTTCACGGGCGCGCTCCCGCAGGCGCCGTGGAGCGGGTATGGCGAGACCGGTTACGGAATCACGAACTCGCCGCTCGCGCTCGACGCGTTCACGCGTCCGCGCTTCGTGCTCGTCGACCGAAGCCGCGGCGCGCGCGAGCTCTGGTGGTACCCGTATTCACCGGCGCTCAAAGCGATCGCGCTCGCGTTCGCGAAGATCCGCAGCAAGACGACGCCGATCGGCGCGCGCCTCGGCGCGGTGTTCGCGCTCGTGTCGGCGTTCGTGAAGCGCATGCGCGAGTGATTGTTCGGCGCGGCGGCGTCGCGCGACGCGTCCGGTCGCGACGCGAACGTTACTTGCGTTTGATCCCGTGCGTGACCATGTACTTGCGCACGTGCGTTCGTTGGAGCTTCGCGCGGCGCGACATCTCCGCGATGTTGCCGCTCGTCTGCTCGGAGAGCGCGCTGAAGTACTGCTTCTCGAATTGATCGAGCGCCGCGCGTTTGGCCTCGTGGTAACCGAGCTCGACGCTCGCGGCGCCCTCGAGCGAGCGCATCGCGCGCGGCGAGAGCGCGCCGACGTGCGCGGCGAGATCGATCGGACCCTTGTCGTCGGCGAGCGCGACCGCGACCGCGACGACGTTGCACAGCTCGCGCACGTTGCCCGGCCAATCGTGACGGAGGAGCTGCGCCATCGAGTCGCGCGAGACGCGCTTGAACGCGTTCTTCGCGCCGCTGCGCTCCATCACGAACTGGACGAGGCCCGGAATGTCCTCGACGCGATCGCGCAGCGCTGGCATCGCGATGCGCACTTGCGCGATGCGAAAGAAGAGGTCGGAGCGGAACGCGTTCTCGTTGACCGCGCGCGAGAGATCGCGACGCGTGGCGGCGACGATGCGCGCGTCGAACGGAATCCACGCGCTCGCGCCGACGGGCTGCACGCGTCTCTCCGCGAGCGCGCGGAGGAGCTTCGGCTGCGTGTCCATCGGCAGCTCGCCGAGCTCGTCGAGGAACACCGTGCCGCCCTCGGCTTGCACGAACGGCGAGACGCGATCGCTCGTCGCGCCCGTGAACGATCCGCGCACGTGACCGAACAACGTCGACTCGGCGAGACCTTGCGGGATCGATCCGCAGTCGACGACGACGAACGGATGATCCTTGCGCGCGGAGCGATCGTGGATCGCTTGCGCGACGAGCTCTTTCCCCGTGCCCGTCTCGCCTTCGACGAGCACCGTGAGATCCGTCGGCGCGCTCCGCTCGATGCGCGCGAACACCTCGCGCATCGCCGGGGTCCTCCCGTACAGGTCGCCGAGTTGCTCGAGCTGCGGAAGCCGCATGCGCTCCGGCTCCGCGGGCTCGAACGAGAGCTCGATCGGTCCGAGCGAGAGCGTCGTGCGCTCGGTGAGGAATCCTTCTTGGATGCGCACGTCGCCCGCCCAAATTCCGTTCTTCGATCCGAGATCGCGCACCCGGACGCCGTTCGACGTCGCGACGAGCTCGGCGTGCATGGCGCTCACGCGTTTGTCGTCGACGACGAGCGTGCACGACGGCGCGCGTCCGACGAGCACGGGATCCGCGCCGACGGCGACGCGCGAATCGGGTTTGCCGACGATCGCGATCGCTCCGCCGCGGAGCTCGACGTGCTTGGTCGTGGCGACGGTCGATCCGCTCATTGCCGCGGGCGCCTCGTGTGCGTCATCGTCGCCGTGGTGTCGCCGCCTTCGTCGTTCAGCGTGATGAGCGCGGCGTCCACGTCGAACGTGTCCGACTGCTGGAAGATCTCGCGCCACGCCTTGAGCATGTCCGCCGCGGAATAAAAGCGCGCCTCGCGCGCGCGCGCGAGCGCCTTCGCGACGAACGCGGAGATCTCCGCCGGGTAGGGCGCGCGCGTCGTCTCTGCGATCGTCGGCGCTTCGAAATCGCGCTTGAGCGTGAGCAAGCGCATCGCGTTTTTCTCGGGGAAGGGGAGCGTCCCGGTGAGCGCGAGGAAAATGATCGTGCCGACGGCGTAGAGATCCGCGCGCGCGTCGACCTTCGACGGATCGAGCCACTGCTCCGGCGGCATGAACGGCAGCGAGCCCATCGTTGCGTCTTGCGGCGTGAGCGGCTCGGACTCGTCGAGCGGTTTTCCGATTCCGAAGTCGATGATCTTCGCGACCTCCGGCTTGCCGCAGAGAAACACGTTGTCCGGCGAGAGATCGCGATGCACGACGCCTTGCGCGTGTGCGTCGCCGAGCCCGGTGAGCACTTGCTCGACGATCGGCGCGAGATCGGCGAGCGTGAGCACGTGCGAGCGTTTGAGGCGCTCCGCGAGCGTCTCGCCGACGAGCCGCTCGCACACGATGAACGGCTGCTTGCCCTCGGTGAAGTATCCGTAGAAGCGCGTGACGTACGGGCTCGCGATGCGCGAGAGGATCTTCGCTTCGCGCTCGAACATCGCGCGCAGATCGGATCGCTGGAGCGCGACGCCGCGCGGCGTCTTCGCGATCACCTCTTCGCCCGTCGCGGCGTCGACCGCGAGCCAAACCTCCGACATGCCACCGCGCGCGATGCGCTCGGTGAGGCGGTAGCGACGTCCGACGATCGTGCCCGGCGCCATCGGCTCACTTCGCGCGCGCGGCGCACAAACGCGACGGCGCGATCGTCGCCGCGCCGATGTCGCGCGTGTCGAGCGCGATCGCGAGCGCGTCACGCGTGGCGCCGTCGTCGCATTTCACGACGACGGGCGCCGCGAGCTTCGCGACGATCGCGTTGTCCAAGATCGTGACGCTCCCGGTGAGCGGCGCGTCGCCCGCGCCGAACGAGATGCGTCCATGCGTGACGTCGAGCGGCGCGCCCGACGCGCCCGCGATCGCGCCGTCCGCGCCGATCTGCGCGGCGACCGGGGGAGCGCCCGCCTTCGCGCTCTGAACGTGCGCGCCGTCGACGAGCAAGCTTCCGTTCGCCGACCAATTCTCCGCTTTGCGGTCCGCGTGCAGCGTCGCGTCGATCTTCACGATGTCCGCCGGCGTCGACCCGAACATGTCCGGTTTCACGCCGACGTCGCTCGGCAGCGCGCGCGACACGCGCAAGTCGAGCTTCGACGCTTCCGCGCTCCCGGTGAAGTCGAACCCGAAGCTCTGCTGGTGCGCTTGATTGAACGACACGTGCAGCGCGAACGCGTCGCCGGCGCGGTTCCCCGACGCGAGCCACGGTCCCATCGCGCCGAGCGGCGTCACGAGATCGAAGCTCGTCGGCTCGACCTTGAAGTCCTCGCCGATCTTGCGGCCCTCCACGGGGAGCATGTCGATCGTCAT
>Ga0335078_10006525_pt1 | contig 17261 bp, 14 predicted proteins | sample Lox_Sample_32_FD_206711 | JGI IMG/M metagenome (GOLD analysis project Ga0335078, IMG submission 206711) | Soil microbial communities from Loxahatchee National Wildlife Refuge, Florida, United States - Lox_Sample_3.2 | ecosystem: Environmental > Terrestrial > Soil > Wetlands | place: USA... | reverse complement strand
AAAAGAAGAGCGTTTACTTTGCGGTGGCACTGGCGGTGGCCCTGGCCGGAGTGGGCATAGCGTTCGCGCAACGGCCCGAAACGGACATCAACCCCAACCGGCACTCGCACCTGGCGGATGCGCAAAGGCACGTGGTGCAGGCCTACGACAAGGTGCTCGAAGCGCAGAAAGACAACCGCGACGAGCTCGGTGGTCACGCGGAACGAGCCATCCAGCTATTGGACCAGGCCAACCACGAACTCAAGATGGCAGCCGAATACGCGGACCATCACCACCACTAAACTGCTGCCAGGCTTTCAACTGGCTCGCGTCGCTAAGGAAGTGCTTCGAGATGGGTCCCGACTCGCCTGCTCCAGCCAGGCGCAGTACGGGGGCGTCGTTATGCTCTGCGCAGTTCTGGCAAAAAGCTCCAGCGTGGGCCCGCAAGTCACTCCGGTACAGCGCAATGCGGCGAGAGTGCGCGCCCAATGGTCAACGCAGAATGCGCGGGATTTCGCTGAGAGCGCCGCCTTGCAGTGGTTTCCGCCGGGCTGTTTGCCGTAGTGTGCAACCGGACCGGTAGCGGTGGCATTCCTGCCGCTCTTCGTGGACCGGTCTTGTAGATCCGGGCCGTCCTGCTCGCAGTCACCGGAGCGCAGCTTCTCGAACGGGAAAAGGGGTAGAATCGGCGCGCCGAAATGTGCCCAAGACTAAAATATCGCCGATTCGTGACGACCCCCAGCTTGGTTCTACTCTTGGCGGCGCGCCTGTGCGGCGGGCAGACCCAGGACCCATCAGAAGCGAAGAATGCCGGCAAAATCTCCGTGACCGTCAACGTAGTTCTCGTTCCTGTGGTTGTGCGTGATGCACAAGGCAACGCGGTGGGAAATCTGAAGAAGGAAGATTTCGAAGTCTTCGACAAGAACAAATCACAGGCGATCGTCGGATTCGACGCTCAGCGACGAATGGGCCTGACGACAGGAACGCGCAACGCGGACGGGAAAGCGGCTGAACCAAATGGTCCGAGTCCGAAAGGGGCCATACCCCAAGCCGTCCCACCGGAGCGTTTCGTGGTCTTCTTGTTCGATGATTTGCACTTGAACGCCGGGGATTTGAGCCTGATTCAGAAAGCAGGCACGCAGATCGCGTCGAATTCGCTAGCGGATTCGGATATGGCGGCTGTCGTTGCCACATCCGGAATAAGCAGCGGGTTAACGCGAGACCGGACCAGGCTGCAGGACGCCATCATGAAACTCAGGGGGGCTGACGTTGCTCGCCGTGCTGGGCGGGCCTGCCCGCGAATGACCTACTACCAAGCAGACCGCATTCTGAACAAACACGACTTCATGGCGTTGGACACGGCAATCGAGGACACCCTTTCCTGTTGCGACTGTGCACGGGACGTCGCGGAAACGCTGGCACAGAATGCGGCGTCCGAAAATCTTCAAATCGGTGACCAAGACGTGCGCCAGACGCTCGGGTTCGTTCGAGACATCGTGCAGAAAATGGGTGCCATGCCCGGGCAGAGAACCCTGGTATTGATTTCGCCGGGATTTTTGACGGTAACCCCGGAAGCCATGGTGGGCAAATCGGAACTTCTGGATGTGGCGGCAAAGTCGAATGTGACCATCAACGCGCTGGACGCGCGCGGACTGTACACGACGATGATTGATGCGTCGGAGCCAAACCGCGGGTCGAGCACAGCCGAGCGGGATGCCGAGCAATATCGTGGCTATTCGATGACGCTCAATGAAGACGTCATGGCAGAACTGGCCGACGGCACCGGCGGCACGTTTTTTCGCAACAGCAATGATCTGGAAGGGGGACTGCAGCGACTAACGGTGGTTCCTGAATGGGTGTACGTGCTGGAACTCTCACCGACCGGCGTCAAGCAAGACGGCTCGTATCACCCGTTGAAGGTGAAAGTGAAGGACGAAGGGCTGAAGGTCGAGGCCCGCCGCGGCTATTTCGCAGTCAGGCCGGCGAACAGCAAGGCAAAAAGGTAGCAGCGGACAAACCACTGGCCTGCGAGCACGCGCCTGGTAGATGGGACTACCCGTTGAGTCGGGACCAAGCTTCGCTTTACCTCCTCGTCTCGCCGCTCGCCACTGCTTGCAAAAAGCTGGTGCCGTGGGGAATGGAGGCGCCGAAATTTTGCGCGACGGTCTGGCCCATGTCGGCGAGCGTGGGGCGGACGCCGAGATTCACGCCAGCGGCGCCGCTTGGCGAATACGCAAGGATGGGGACGTATTCGCGGGAATGGTCGGTGGTGGGCCAGCGCGGGTCGGGGTCGCAGCCGTGGTCGGCGGTGATCAAGAGCAAATCCGAAGCGCGTAACAGGCTGAGGAACGGACCGAGCATGCGGTCGAACTCTTCGAGCGATTCGGCAAAGCCTGCGACGTCTTTGCGGTGGCCATAGAGCATATCGAAATCCACGAGGTTAGCGAAAATGAGGCCGTTTTTGCGCTCGCTGAGGGCGGAGGCAATTTTGGCCATACCGTCGGCGTTTCCGGTGGTGGTGACGTAGTCGGCGACGCCGCGACCGTTGTAGATGTCGTGAATTTTTCCTATGCCGAAGACGGGGACGCCACGCTCGGCGAGCACATCGAGCAGCATGGGCTTGGGGGGATCGACGGCGTAGTCGTGGCGGCGCGTGGTGCGCTTGAAGGCTCCAGAGGGTCCAGCGAAGGGGCGAGCAATGACGCGGCCGACGCGATGGGGACCGTCAAGCAGCGCGCGCGCAATCTCGCACATACGATATAGCTCGGCAATGGGAATCACGTCTTCGTGCGCGGCGATTTGGAAGACGCTATCGCCGGAAGTGTAGACGATGGGCTTGCCGGTGCGCACATGCTCCTCGCCCAACTCCTTGATAATTTCTGTGCCCGACGCGGGCTTGTTGCCGAGCGTGCCGCGGCCGATGCGCTTCGCGAATTCAGTGATTAAATCGTGCGGGAATCCATGCGGATAAACGGGGAAAGCTTGCGCGAGCCAAACGCCGGCCATTTCCCAGTGTCCCGTGGTGGTGTCTTTGCCGGGAGAATGCGTGGCGCCTTTGCCGTAGGCCCCGATGGGAGAAGCGGCGGGAGCGAGATGCTGCAGCGGGGCGATGTTGGCGAGGCCCAGCTTCACGAGCTTCGGGAGAGTGAGCGGGCGCGATTCTGCGATATGGCCGAGGGTGCTGCGGCCGAGGTCGCCGTACTCGGCGGCATCGGGCAGTGCACCGATGCCAACGCTGTCCAGTACAATCCACACGACGCGCTCAAATGGGGCCATGGCAAAATCCTCGGACCAAGTGCGCAGTTCAGAAGCGCTCCGCGTGTCGAACTCTAGCATAATTCGCGCGAGTCTCCTGCGGTCTGGCGGCTCCGTTGGTTTGCCGTGGCAGTTTGCGCGCGGTGGAGCTGTAGGTGGCAAAAACGCCGCCAAGATGGCGGCGCTCCGCGGGCACGAACAGGTGCCACGGAGGGAGTTGACGACTGATGATGGAGGCACCATTCTCCTCGCAAACTCGGGACGGGCTGAACTTTTTTCCATTTTTGTGCGTAGTACAAGGTGAGGAGGTGTGCGATGGCCCAAGAGTCGGGTAGCCCACCACGGCGCGCTTCGCTGTTCTTCCCCATTTTGTTGATTGCGCTCGGCCTCATTTTTCTCTACGCCGAATGGCACCCGGCATTCGATCCCTGGCCCATTCTGGCGAAGTACTGGCCACTGATCCTCATCTTTCTGGGGCTGGGGAAGATTTGGGACAACATGCGGCTGCGCCAGAATCCGTCGGCAACCGCGTATGCGCCCTCGATTGGCAGCGTAATCGCGGCGCTAGCTTTGGTTTTTGTGCTCGTCGCACTGATTTCGCATGGCCGGCACTGGGGACGGTGGCGCGGCGGGACGGTCTACGCCATGCAGCACCTGGACCGCACCGTGGATCGCGACGCCGCGAAGACGGTAAACGCGACGATCCAGATGGGCGCGGGCGACCTGAATTTGAGCGGCGGCTCGACGCATTTGTTGGAAGCGGATTTTGACTACCGCGCGTCGGTGGGCGCTCCGCGCGTCGAGTACTCCGTTTCAGGTACAACCGGGGATTTGCGCATCACGCAGGAAGAGTCGCCGCAGGTCCACTTTGGTTCGTCGGAGAATCATTGGACGCTGCACCTGGCGAATGACGTTCCGGTGGACCTGCGAATAGAGATGGGCGCGGGACGGGGCAATCTGCGCCTGCGCGACATTAATGTAAGCGCGTTGAATTTGAATATAGGCGCGGGGCAAGTGGACATTGATCTGACCGGCGATCGCAAGTCAGACCTGACGGCCAACGTCGAAGGCGGCGTTGGGGAAGCGAACATTCGGCTGCCGAAAAACATCGGGGTGGTGGTGCGCGCTTCGGGCGGGCTCGGGACCATCGAGACGCATGGACTGAGGCAGGACGGCGACGAGTACATCAATGAGGCCTACCGCAAATCACCGGTGACCATCCACCTGAAGGTCGAAGGCGGCATCGGGCGCATTTCACTGACGCAGGAATGAAGGCTTGCGGCCGAGGCGCGAGTTGTTTTGCGCGCGGGGAGGGAATCAGCTGGCTGGCGGCAGCCAGATGTCTTGATCGACGAAGGCCGTCAAGGGCGTGCCCGCCTTCACTTCCACGTTTTTTCCGTGCTTGATAAGGCCGATGGGCCCGAAGAGAACGGTCAGAGCCACGGCCGTGCCAGTTTTGCTGTCGCCTTCGCGACCCTTGGTGCCGCGCACGCGCACGCGGTTGTCACTGACCGTCAAATGCTGCAACTGGATGTTCAACTCGCCGGGCTTGCCCATCATGCCGGCTTTCTTGGCGTTGGAAACGACCGCGACCGCATGCGCGCCTTTTTTGGCGACGATAACATCGCCGACTTTCACATCGCTATCCAGCAAGAGTTCGACGGTGTCGCCTTCGGACGCCGTTTTGGAGCTTAAGTCGGAGGCAAAGGTCAATGGCAGTTCGACGCCTTCCTTGAGCAAATACTTTCCGGCGTTGGCATCGGCGGCTGGCGCCACAGCGGCGTTCGCTACCGCAGGTGCGGGCGCGGTGGCTGGGGGCGCCGTACTGGCTGGCACAGATGGGTTTAGGATGCCCGTGGCGGCTGCGGGCGCTGGGCTTTTGCTCGACTGGGCCTTGACCATGGCGTCGAGCACGTTCTGGGTGGCGCCGCTGCTCTGGAGTTGCGCCAGGGCGTCCGCCGAGGTGTCGAAATCCGTGTCGCTGGCTTGAATGACCTTGAGGATGACATCTTCCGCCAAGCCCTGCTTCAGCATGTCAGTAACGTCTTTGTTGGTGAGGGCCTTATGTTGTTGCGCGGCAGAGGCGAAGGCGAAAATTCCTACCAGGAATGCAATGGAAAAGATCTTGCGGAAAAGGGTCATGGTCGCTCCAGGACACTTCTGCGTACTTCTTGCTTTTTTTGCCACTCGGAACGTCTGCTGCCAGGTATGACGTAGGGATTACGTGCTATGGGTATAGCACGATGTCGCGGGCCGGCTCAACACGGCTGTGTCTGTGCTGCTACGCTCGAAGGAGAGCAAGATAGGACCCGCGGCACGCGGGCCTACTATTACTCGTAAGCGGGTTGATTTGCCCGGGTTTTCTGCTAGTCGTATACTTTGAAGTTTGAACTGTGCGCGGCAAACGCGCCGTACAAGTCCCTTGGCCACGAAAGAACTGACAACCCCGGTTGCGGAGCAAGAAGTGATTCGTGTGCGCGGAGCGCGCGTGCACAACCTGCGCGACGTGTCGGTGGAGATTCCACACAACGCCATCACCGTAGTGACGGGGGTAAGCGGGTCGGGCAAATCGTCGCTGGCGTTCGACACGATTTATGCGGAGGGGCAGCGGCGGTACGTAGAGTCGCTTTCGGCGTACGCGCGGCAGTTCCTGGAGCGCATGGAAAAGCCGGACGTGGACGAGATTTCGGGGATCGCGCCGGCGGTGGCCATCCGGCAGAAGAACTCGACGCGGAATCCGCGTTCAACGGTGGCGACTTCGACGGAAATTTACGACTACCTGCGGCTGCTGTTTGCGCGCTGCGGGCAGACCTTTTGCATCAAGTGCGGCGCGGAAGTGCGGCGCGACAGCCCGGACGAGATTGCCACACGGGTTCTGGCGCTGACGCCCGGCCGGCGCTTCTACATTCTCTATCCGCTGCACATCCCTACACAGCCGCAGCCGACCGGCGGAGCGCGGCGCGTGCCGAAGAACAAGGCGCAAGCGCCGCCGCAGGAGCTGCTCAAGCAAGCGCTGGGCGACATGCAGAAGCGTGGATTTAACCGGCTGTATCAGGATGGGCGAGTGCATGAGTTTTCGTCGCCGGAGTCGCTCCTAGACGTGGATTTTGCGAAGCCGGTGTATGTGCTGGTGGATCGGCTGGCGGTGAATCCAGAGTCACGGTCGCGGCTTACGGACTCGATTGAGATTTGCTATCGCGAAGGACGCGGCGAAGCGATTCTGGAATTTGTCGCGGATGGCGTGGGGAAACCGGCCGAGCGGCTGGCGTTCAACGAGCGCTTCGAATGCAAAAACGACGGGACCCTCTATCAAGAGCCGGAGCCGCGGCTCTTTTCGTTCAACAATCCGTACGGGGCATGCCCGCGGTGCCAGGGCTTTGGCAACACGGTGGACTTCGATTTGAATCTGGTGGTGCCGGACTCGAGCAAAACGCTGGATGAAGGGGCGATCGAGCCGTGGACCAAGCCGCGCTACCGCGCGTTGTTGCAGGATGTGAAAAAGTGGGCGCGGAACCGCGGGATTCCGCTGAATGTGCCCTGGCGGCAACTGACGGCGGAGCAGCGGCGGCTGGTGCTGGAAGGCGATCCGGAGAACGACTTCGAGGGCGTGAAGGGATTCTTCAACTGGCTGGAGCGGAAGAAGTACAAGCTGCACGTGCGCGTTTTCTTGAGCCGCTATCGCGGGTACGCGACGTGTCCGGATTGCAGCGGGACGCGGCTGCGCGCGGAAGCGCGGGCGGTGCGTGTTGCCGGGCGGTCGATTACGGAGATTTGCAGGCTGACGGTGAAAGAGGCACGGGCGTTTTTCTCGACGCTGGCGCTCTCGGAATCGCAGGCGAAGGTCGCGGAGAAAATCCTCGAAGAGATTCGCACGCGGCTGCAGTTTCTGGACGAAGTGGGCCTGGACTACCTGACGCTGGACCGGCTGACGTCGACGCTTTCCGGCGGGGAGTCGCAGCGCATTCAGTTGGCCACGTCGCTGGGGTCGCATCTGGTCGGGGCGCTGTATGTGCTGGATGAGCCGTCCATCGGGCTGCACCCGCGGGATACGCAGAGGCTGATTGACATTTTGAAATCGCTGCGGGATCTGGGCAATACGGTGCTGGTGGTGGAGCACGATCCGGATACGATTCAGGCCGCGGACCGCATCCTGGACCTTGGCCCTGGCGCTGGCGAACTGGGTGGCAAGCTGCTTTTTTCGGGCACGTACGCGGAAATTCTGAAGGACCAGAAGTCGTTGACCGGGCGTTATCTCAGTGGGGAGCTGGCGATTCCGATTCCCAATAGCCGCCACAAAGCCGCGGGGAAATTTTTGCGGCTCTACGGCGCGACGCTGCACAACCTGCAAAACATTGATTTGATGATTCCGCTGAAGATGCTGACGGTAGTTACGGGTGTGAGCGGGTCGGGGAAATCCACGCTGGTGCACGATGTGTTGTACCGGGCGCTGGCCGCGAAGCGTACCGGCGGCAACGTGAAGGAGTTTTGCGACCGGCTGGAAGGCGACAACGACATCACGGAAGTGGTGATCGTGGACCAATCGCCCATTGGGCGGACGCCGCGGTCCAATCCCGCGACGTATCTGAAGGCGTTCGACGCGATCCGCGAGGTGTTTGCAGCGACTCCGGATGCCAAGCGGCGCGGGTTTACCGCGGGACATTTCTCGTTCAACGTGCCGGGCGGGCGCTGCGAGACGTGCCAGGGCGACGGCACGGTCACGGTCGAGATGCAATTTCTCGCGGACGTGGAGCTGATTTGCGAAGAGTGCCGTGGGACGCGCTTCAAAAGCAGCGTTTTGGAAGTGCGTTACCACGGGAAGAACGTTCATGACGTGCTGCAGCTGACGGCTCGCGAAGCGCTGGCATTTTTTACGGGCGTACCGAAAATCGTTTCGAAGTTGCGCGTGTTGAATGAAATTGGGCTGGGCTATTTGCGGCTGGGGCAGTCGGCTACGACGCTTTCGGGCGGCGAGGCGCAGCGGCTGAAGCTGGCGGCGCATTTGACGCGCACGGAGAATCACGGCGTCCTGTACATTCTCGACGAGCCGACGACCGGGTTACACTTCGACGACATTGCCAAGCTACTTGCGGCGTTTCGCAAACTTCTGGAGTCCGGCGCTTCGCTGCTGGTGATTGAGCACAATTTGGATGTCATCAAGTCGGCGGATTGGCTGATTGACCTGGGGCCGGAGGGCGGCGACCAGGGCGGCAAAATCGTGGCCACGGGAACGCCCGAGCAGGTGGCGCGTAATCAGCAGTCGCACACCGGGAAGTTCCTGGGGCGGCTTTTCAATGGCAATGGCCAGGCGCGGGAGGGGCAGGCAAAGCGGGTGGGCAACGGCGCATCCAACACCGCAGTGCCTTCGGGTACAATCACAAACGGAGCAGGGAATCCCCGCACAGAACCATGAAGCGCGCGCATTGGCGAGATGTTACGGCCACGCTCGTCCGCGTGGCGGCCGCCGGCATCATTTTCCTCTGGAGCCAAGCAGGAGCACAGCATTCCTCGGCTGCGGCTCAGCATGACGCTGCGCCGCTACAAGGCAGAGGCGGCGCCGCGGAAGTGTGGGCGCAATCGTCCGCGAAACAGTCGTCGCAAAGCACGCACACCGAGAAAGTTGCCAATCCGCTCAACGACCTGCTGGACGAGGCGCAGCGCGATCTTGCCCACAACCAATTCGAGGCGGCAGTTGCGGCGCTGCAAAAGATTGTTGCGGAGAAGCCCGATATTGCGTGGGCACACTTCCAACTCGGGTACGCGTACACGGCACTGAAGCGGAGCGACGAGGCGCGAGCGGAGTATGAGCGGGCGACGGCGCTGGATCCGAAGATGTCCGAAGCGTTTCTGAATCTCGGGATTTTGCTGACGGAAAAAGATCCGGCGGCAGCGGTGGCGCCGCTGCATCGCGCCGTCGATCTTCTTCCGGCACAGAGCCGGCCGCGTTTTCTGCTGGGGGTGGCGCTGGAACGCTCCGGCGACACCGCAGCGGCTACGGAGTCGTACGAGGCGGCGCTGCGGCTCGATCCACGCGATGCCGAGACGGCGACGCATCTCGGGAATCTCTATCTGAGCCTGAAACGCTACGGCGATGCCGAAACAAAATTCCGCGCAGCCGTGGAGCTGCAGCCAAAATCGCCAGCGGCCCTGCTGGGGTTGGCGAAAGCGCTGGACGCCGGGCAAAAACCGGAAGCTGCTGACGCGTTTCGCAACTACCTGGCGGTGAACACTTCGGATGCGGGCGCGCGGGCGCGCTTGATTCATCTGCTGCTGGAGCAGAAACAATATGACGAGGCGCTGTCGGAGTTGGATCGCGCCGACGCCGGAAAGCCGCCGACTTTAGATTCGCTGCGGTCGCGCGCAGACATCCAAATCGCGCAGAAGAAATGGGACGATTCTATCGTGACGATTCGCAGGGCCATAGCGCTGGCGCCGAACGACGCGCAGTTGCACGGCGGGCTGGGGCGCGTGTACCTGCAGAAGCGGGATTTTGCAAACGCGGAGAAGGAAATCAAGGTGGCGCTGCAGTTGGACCGTAACAATCTCACGTACTGGAAGGATTTGATGTCCACGTACTACCTGGGCGGAAACTATCCGGCGACGATTGCCACTCTCAACGTGATCGCCAAAGCGGAAACCCCCGGAGCCGGCGAATGGTTTATCCGTGCGCTTTGCTACGATAAACTGAATCAACCGAAGCCTGCGCTGGAGGCGTACCAGAAATTTCTGGACCTAGACCAGGGCAAGAATCCGGACCAGATTTGGCAGGCGCAGCAGCGCAGCAAAGTGCTGCAACGGATGTTGGATCAGAAAAGGTAAGGCTGATGGGGTGCCGCGTTCTGCGACGCGCAATGATTCCTCTTGTGGTGGCCGCGCTATGCGGTGGTGTGGCGGCCGCGGACAAATTGAGCGAGCTACAGGCGCGTTTCGATGCGGAGACGAGCGCCGTGCACAAGGCAAAAATGCTGCAGCGGCTGGGCGACGCCGAGTTTGAGGAAGCCGCGCGCGCGGAGAAGGCCGGGGACTTCAGCACGGTAGGGCTGATCATGGAGAAATACCGGGACAATGTGGCGGCGGCTGCGGCAGCTCTCGAAAAAGAGAATCCGGACGGCGAACATCATCCCAACGGCTATAAGCAGCTGGAGATGCACGTGCAAAAAGCGCTTCGCGAACTCGATGCCTACATTCTCGATGCTCCGGATTCGTTTAAGCCGCCCTTGGGTATCGTCCGACAGGACCTTTTGAATATGGACAACAAGCTGTTGCGTGCGCTGTTTCCGACGCACCACCCGGCGAAGGCGGCCGATGCTGGGCAACCGACCGCGCCTCCGCTGGGTTTGGGAGTCCAGCCATGAAATTGCAAAGCGCGATTTTGTTTTTGTTCAGCTCCGGCAGCACCGGAGAGTAGCCGCAGATTTGCGCGGGACCGGGGGGGTGGCGCGGGGCGCGCAAGCTTGACAGACGGATTTGGGAGTACGGCAATGAAATTACGCAACGCGATGTTGTTTTTTATTTTGCAGATCTGTGCGGGCCTGGGAGTTACCTGGGCCGCGCAGGCTCCGCAGAAGGATTACTTGTCGGCGATCGAAGCGGACAAAATCCGCGATGCGGAGACGCCGAACGAGCGCATTGCGCTGTTTCTGACGTTCGCGGATGACCGCCTGAAGAAAATTCAATACGAGCTGGAGCATCCTTCGCAGAACCGGCACGCAGAAATGATCAATGGGTTGTTGAATGCATACGTTGGATGCGTGGATGACGCGGCGGACCTGATTCAGCTGGGCATTGAGAAGCAGCAGAACATTCGAAAGGGAATTGACCTGATGGCGGCACGCACTAAGGAATTTCTGGTCGTGCTGCAGAAAATACCGACGGACGGCGCGGACGGCGAGATGTACAAGGACAATTTGAGCGACGCCATTGAAGGCACGCAGGACGCTTCGAAGGAAGCCGACGAGGCGAAGAAGAATGTAGCGCCACCACCGGTGCGGCGTAAACAATAATGGGGATGCGGCGAGAAAAGTCACTGGTTCCGGGAGGCGGGGCGCTGTTTCAGCGGGTGTTCACGCGGCTGGGTTGTGATGGGCGGCCGCCGCGGTTTCGTGTGGAGTTTTATCCTTACGCAAGCCTGGTGCTGACGATTCGGCGCCGCGAGGACGCGGTGCACGTGCGCTTTTCGGATTTGCTGCGGCGCGCGCCGCTGGTCGTATTTGAGGGAGCGGCGGCGCTGCTGCTGGCGCGCGTGTACCGGCGGAAGGCACCGCGCGAGTTGGTGGAACCGTACCTGGCGTATGCACGTTCGAACCGGACGCGCAACCGGATCAGCCGGATGCGCCGAGGGCGGGTGCGCCTGGCCGCGACGGGACCGCAGGGACAGCATTTCGACCTCGAGAAGATGTTCGACGCATTGAATATGAGATATTTTGCCGGTGAGTTGGAACGCCCGCAGATTGGCTGGAGCACGCGAAGTTGGCGCCGGCAGTTTGGTTGCTATGATCCGGGGCCGAACCAGATCTTGCTGAACCGGCGCATGGATCAGCCGCGGGTGCCGCAAGTAGCCGTGGAATACGTGCTGTACCACGAGATGCTGCACGTCAAGCACCCGACGCGGCGGTCAGGGTGCACGCTGGTTTCGCATTCGCCGGAGTTTCGCGCGGAAGAGAAGCTCTTCCCGGAGTTTGCGCGGGCACGGAAAATTCTCGATCAAATGGCCCGCTAGCTTGGAGCCGCATGGGCTTCGGGGGACGACGTTTCTCATTGGCCGGTCCGCGTGGAACGAGAGGGGAGGGCAAGCGAACTCGCCATGATAGGTCGAGTTCGCTCGGGAGCGGCCGCTTCGTGGCGCGCTTCAGTTAGCTGCTCCTTCGGCTGCGGGTGAAGCCAGAATGGCTTCAAGGCGGTTGTAGCTGGCTTCGACGCCGCGCTGCATGCTAGATTTCAAGACGGCGTCGCGAGTCTTGGAAGAATCAAACAGCAGGCTTTGCGTGATGACCGTCTTGCCCGCGTGTTCGGTGAGAACCAGCGTGACGATGCACTCGGCTTCGTACCAAGGCTGGTCAAACTTTTCGCTGTGGACGACGCGCTCCGGAGCGATGACTTCGCGAAACACGCCGCTGACGCCCATTTCCTGGCCGCTTTTGTCGTGGCGCCACACGTAGCGGTATTTGCCGCCGACGCGCAGATCGATTTCACAGAGAGGCATGGACCAGCCGTCGGGTCCGAGGAGCCAGCGTTTGACCAACTCGGGCTGCGTGAAGGCCTGCAAGACCAGGCTGCGTGGGGCATTGAAGGAGCGGGTCATGACGATTTCGCGATCGCCGCGCGCTTCGACGTGCAAACCTGCAGGGTTCATCGTGGTTCTCCTTTGTCGTGGCGTCGTTTTCGTTTCGTCGGGCCGGTCTTAAGCTCCTCAAACAGGGCATCGAGAGTGTGGAAGCGGCGCTCCCAGAAGGCGCGGTAGCGCTCGAGCCATTGGGCGGCGTCGGCGAGCGGTTGGGCCACGAGACGCCGGGGACGGCGCTGGGCGTCGCGGCCGCGCGAAACGAGCCCAGCGTGCTCGAGAACCTTGAGGTGTTTGGAGACGGCGGGCTGGCTCATGGCGAAGGGGCGCGCCAGCTGCAGAACCGAGGCATCGCCTTTGGCGAGACGGGCGAGAATGGCGCGGCGTGTGGGATCCGCCAGAGCGGCGAAGACGGCGCTGAGCCGCGTGGCTTGCATTTGTCCATAACCTCCAGGTTCCATAACCTAGCGGCAATCTACATGTGCAACGAGATCGTGTCAAGCGCTTCTGAAGAAGCGAACTTCGCCTAGGAATCGCGGCGATTTGGCTGGGAGATTTTGGCGCGATTGGAGGGGGAGCCACACCTCGGGGCCATGGGGCGCAGCATGCTGTGCCCCTACAGTGAAATCGGCGCGGGTTGCTAGAATGGACGGCGTTTCAGCGGGGGTAGCGGATGAGCGGGAGACTGGTGGTGCGGGCGGGATGGAGTATTTGTTTGCTGGGAACATTGCTGACAGGAATTTTGCTTATCAACGCTAGAGGGGCGGATTGTCTGTTGCAGGAAGTAGCCGCGCAGGCGGGGCCGGTGCATTTGACGTCGGAGCAGGATCACCAGCGCATGATGGACTTGCTGCACATCACGGCATTGCGGCGAGGACCGGATGGTGATCCGAAGTCGCCGAACGCGGCGAACACGGATGAGGCAAAGGTGCCTGCGTATGCGTTGCCGGACCCGCTGGTGCTGAACAATGGGAAGCGAGTAATGACGGCAGAAATGTGGTGGAAGGAGAGGCGGCCGGAAATTGTGGAAGAGTTTGACCGCGAGATTTATGGGCGAATGCCCGCGCACACGCCAGCCGTGAAATGGGAAGTAGTTAGCACGACAAACGAAAAGAACGGTGACGTGGCGGTGGTGACGAAGAAGCTGGTCGGACAGGTAGACAATTCGGCGTATCCGCAGATTACGGTGGACATACAACTGACGCTGACGGTTCCGGAGAAGGCTGGAGGGCCGGTGCCAGTGATGATGGAGTTCGGGCTTAGCCCCGAGATTCTGGCAACGATCCGCAAGCGCATGACGGAAGCGCAATGGGCGGCGTTTCAGGGGAATGGGCCAAGCTGGCAGCAACAGGTCCTGGCAAAAGGATGGGGCTACGCAACGCTGATCCCGACGAGCGTGCAAGCGGACAACGGCGAAGGACTGACGCAGGGAATCATCGGGTTGGTGAACAAAGGACAGCCGCGAAAACTGGATGATTGGGGTGCGTTGCGCGCGTGGGCGTGGGGCGCAAGCCGGGCATTGGACTATTTTGAGAGCGATCCGGCAGTGGAGGCGAAGCAAGTGGGCATTGAAGGGCTTTCGCGGTATGGGAAGGCAGCGCTGGTGACGATGGCGTACGACCGGCGATTTGCGATTGGATTTATCGCATCTTCAGGGGAAGGCGGAGCGAAGATTTTGCGGCGGAAGTTTGGCGAGCAGGTGGAGAACGTAGCGTCCACGTCGGAGTATCACTGGATGGCGGGGAATTTTCTGAAATACGCGGGGCCACTGACGCCCAATGACCTGCCGGTGGATGCGCATGAGTTGATTGCGCTGTGTGCGCCGCGGCCAGTGTTTATCAGCAGCGGGTCGTTGCAAGTGGAAGGCGGGTGGATCGACGGTAAGGGAATGTTTCTGGGAGCGGTTGGAGCGGGGCCTGTTTACCGGCTACTGGGGAAGAAAGATTTGAGGACCCGCGAATTTCCGCCGATGGAGACGGCGCTGATTGACGGCGACATTGCCTTCCGGCAGCACAGCGGAGGACATACGGCGGGACCGAACTGGCCGACATTTTTGACGTTTGCGAGCAGGTATTTCAATGCTCCGGCAAAGGCGGGGACGACCAACGCGCCAGGCGACGAAAGGTCCGGAACTTTGCACGAAGTGGCGCTGACGTTTGATGATTTGCCGGCGCATGGGCCGCTGCCAGACGGGCTGTCACGCGTGGACATCATCCAGAGCATATTGCACACGCTGCAGGCCGCACATGCACCATCAGTCTACGGGTTTGTGAACGCCGAGACGTTGGAGAAAGAGAAGGGAACAGAGGAAGTTCTCCGGTTGTGGCGCGAGGCGGGATTTCCTCTCGGCAATCACACGTTTTCGCACATGGACCTGGATAAGAACACGACCGAGGCTTGGGAAGAGGACCTGCTGGCGGGCGAGCCGACCCTGAAGGAGTTTATGGAAGGGCAGGACTGGCATTGGCTGCGATTTCCGTATCTGCATGAAGGAAACACAGAGGCCAAACACCTAGCCGTGGAAGGCTTTTTGAAGGAGCACGGGTATCGCGTGGCGGAAGTGACCTTGAGTTTCGGCGACTATGCGTACAACGAACCATATGCGCGCTGTTTGGCAAAGAACGACACGCAGGCGATGGATTGGATGAAGGAAGCGTATCTGAGCCACGCGGACGCATCGTTGACGCACGGAATAAACGCGGCGAGACGGCTGTTTGGACGCGACGTAAAGCACGTGATGCTGTTGCATGTCGGCGGATTTCAGACGGTGATGCTGCCCAAGCTGATGGAACTCCTCGAGCAGCGCAGATTCCGGCTGATTACGCTGCCAGAGGCGGCGGGTGACCCGGCCTACGAGCGGGAGCAGGATTTGAGAGCGCACTTTGGCGGAACTCTTCTGCAAGAGCTATTGGTTGCAGGGCACATGCAAGAAACCGATCAACCGGAAGATCCGCCGAAGAAATTGAATGAACTCTGTCGATGATGCGCATCACGTGCAACACCGAAGGCAGCGGCGATAGCAGCGTAGGTCGGCGGCCCGCAGTCAGCCGGGATCAAACCTGCGTTTGGTGTCAGCTGTGAACGGTGAGGACGGGGCACCTGGCACGAGCGACGACATTGTGGACCGTTGCGATGGGCAGATGCGTGGCAGCGCCGGGAACGCGGGCGAGTTTGTGCGCGCCGAGGACGATAAGATCGGCGGAAGTGCGATCGGCGACTTCCAGGATTTTTTGCGCGGGCTCACCTTCCTCGACGATGTAATGGGGAACGGGCAGCAAGTCTAGGCCAGACGGAATAAGGTCACGGAGATTCCGCAAGTCAGACTCTTCAAATATCTCCGGAACCGCGATTTCATTTCGCCGCATGTTCTTCAGCACATGCAGGAGAGTGAGCTTGGCCTGGTACTTTTCGGCCAGTGAAATGGCGAAAGGCAGCGCCGCAGCGGATGCAGGACCAAAGTCAGTGGCAAACAGGATGGACGCCGGGCTAGTGCCTTGGCCCTCTTCCGGCGCGGCGTGCGGACCAACGGTGAGTACCGGGCAAGTGGCGCGGCGAAGAATCTCTTCGGCGTGAGAGCCAAGCAAGGCCTTTCCAATGCCGGTTCTGCCCCGGGTGCCTACGACGATCAGGTCGACCTTGCGGCCCTCGAGGGCAGAAGCGAGGGCGGGCCAGAGGCCTCCCTCTCCTTCGAGAACTTCGGTGGTGAGGCCCGTTCCTTCGTGCTTCAAACGCGTGCGCAAGACGTCCATTTCGAGGTCGCAAGCGGCTTCGGCGCTGGCCCACACTTCGGGCGACAAGGCATAGTTGGCAGGCTCTTTAACGTGCAAGGCGAGCAATTTGGCGCCAAAAGTCCTGGCTAGGTCGGCGGCATAGGGCAAAGCCACGTTGGAAGCAGAGGAAAAATCGGTGGCAAAGAGAATGCTTTGGAAAGTGACAAGTGGCTTGGTTTGCGCAGCTTGGGTCGGGGTCATGGTCTCACTCCTCGGGGCCAAGGTAGTACGTCGCCTCGGCTGCGAGATGTGACAAACGGCACGAAAGGATGTGACGAAGGTCACGCGGGATTGTGCGGGATGCCGCTGCGGGTTGCGCGAACTCACGTTTTGCGGATCGGGTTTACTTGGCGGGTTTTCGAGCTATTGGGGAATGTTAGCAGGGCCGAGAAGACGGAAGACGTGGCGAGCAATCTGGACTTCCTCGTCGGCGGGAATGATGCGCACGGAGACGCGGGAATCGGAGCGGCTAATGGTTGGAAGGCTCTTCGCGTTCGCGTCGGAATCGAGTAGGAGTTGGAGGAAATCGAGGCCTGCGCAGATTTTTGAACGAACCAGGGAGTCGTGTTCGCCGATGCCGCCGGAGAAGACGAGGAGATCCAGGCCACCGAGGACCGCGGCGTAAGCGCCGATGGTTTTGCGCGCGGTTCGTGCAAACATTTCAATGGCCAATTGTGCGTGAGGATTGTCCACGGCTTTGTGCAACTCGCGCATATCGGGAGAAAGGCCAGAAATGCCGAGGAGGCCGGACTGTTGGTCGAGGAGCTTTTCGAGTTCGTCGGCGCTGAGGTGGGCAGTGCGAAGGAGATGCAGGAGCACGCCGGGGTCGAGGTCGCCGGTGCGGGTGCCCATGACGATGCCGCCGGTGGGAGTGAGACCCATGGAGGTATCCACGGAACGACCGTCGGCGAGGGCGGTGATGCTGGCTCCGTTGCCGAGATGCGCGATGAGCGTACGCGCCGGAAGTTGATCGCCGAGAG
>Ga0335078_10006524_pt1 | contig 17268 bp, 14 predicted proteins | sample Lox_Sample_32_FD_206711 | JGI IMG/M metagenome (GOLD analysis project Ga0335078, IMG submission 206711) | Soil microbial communities from Loxahatchee National Wildlife Refuge, Florida, United States - Lox_Sample_3.2 | ecosystem: Environmental > Terrestrial > Soil > Wetlands | place: USA... | reverse complement strand
GTGTACAGCGTGTACTGCAGCGAGAGCCGCGTGTTCATCCACGGGTTCCAGTCCAGCTGGCCGATCACGCCGCTCGAGTTCGGGCTGCCGCTCGCGCTCCCCGACACCGAGGCCGGCGCGTACAGCCCGGGATCGCGGGTCCCCGTGGTGGTGAACGGCTGCACGGTGAAAGCGTAGGACTGGTCCACGTGAAGCGTCGCGCGCACCCGGATGGTGCTGAGCACTTGCGACGCGACCGAGGCGAATCCGCTGTCGACACTCGCCCCCAAGTCCCGCGTCTCGTGGATCCACGTGCCCGCGATCGTCAGGTCGTTCCCGCCCAGGGGACGCTGCAGCTCCGCGTCCAGCGCGACGTCGGTGAACTTGTCCGTCGCGTTCCCCGACTGGAAACTCCCCGGCTGCCGCTGCGCGTACATGCCGTAGGTGCCCACCTCCACATAGTTCGAGCCGAAAATGTGGGTGAGCGCTGCCCGCCAGTACGGCGCCACCCCCTCCACCACGCCGGAGACCGTTGGGTTGGGCAGCGCCGGCGCGCCCTGCGGCGCCCAGCGGTAGCCGCCGAGCTCCGCGTACACGGCATCGTCCCAGAACACGTAGGCGCTCAACCCGGCCACCGTCTGCGCCAAGGCGCCGTCCACGAGCGTCGCCGCCGCGGGCGCCGGCGCCACCGCCGAGCTCACGAACGGGTAGCCCCAGGCGGGCGTCCCGTTCCACAGATCCTGCACTGTCGGATTGTTGTTGAGGCTCAGCCCGAAGACCCCCGGCTGGGAGGCCAGCGTGATCGGGGTGGCGTACCGGAGATCGGTGTTGTCCATCCCCACCGTCCCCGCCTGCGGATCGTAGGTGACCTGGATGAACGCCCCGAGCTTGGGGGTGATCGCGCCGGCCAGGAACACACTCAGCTGGTCGGGCAGCAGGACCGTGCCGTTCGTCGTCCCGGGTTGCGGCCGCGCGGTGTAGGTCTCGGACGCCTGCATCATCACCGAGGGCAGCGGCATCAGGCTGATCGCCAGGTCCTGTCGCCCCGTGGTGTCCGACGACTCGATCGTCTCGATCATGCGCAGCGTGTAGCCGTTGAGCTTGAACACCCGGCCGAACGCATTCAGCTCCGGGAACTGCGTGTGGCAGGCGCTGCACGGCAGCTTGGTCTGTCGTGCGAAGCTCGGAATAGCCATCGCCGGCTGGGCCGCCGTCATCAAGCCGGCCGCCACGGCGCCAGCCGCCCACGCCCCTCCCCGTCGGATCCGCATATCCGCCTCGTCGCTGATGAGTGGCCCGAATTCCTAGTACGGCCACTGGGATAGCAAAATGCGTTCCATTCTCAACTGAAATGGGGGAGGAGGCGGATAGGGTGCGACGACGTGCAGAGCAAGCGACGTATCACCAAGGGTTTACTGCTCGACGATCAGCAGGCCGACCTGCCCTCCCAGGTCGTCCGGAAGCGTCGCGACGCCCGGCGGGACCATCCATTTCCGCCCGTTCACGACCAGCGAGAACCGATGGGCACCCTGCGCGAGGGCCAGCTCGGCGCGCCACCGCCCGCCGGAGACCGGATGCAGCGCCACGGGCCGCCAGTCGTTCCACTCGCCGGCGATGGCCACGCTGTGCGCTCCCGGCACGCGGAACGTCACGACCTGATGGCCGGGCTCCGGACTCTCGATCGTGAGGTCCGACGGGCCGGAGGCCAGCCGGCGGATCACCTCCGACGGCGTGACCGCCGCGGCCCCTCGGCTCAGGCCCAGCCACACCCCGAGGCTCACGAACGAGCCGGCGATGAACCCGCTGACGTCACGTGGATACGTCCCCGCCGACAGCTCGAGCGAGACGGTGGGCGCCAGCGCAATCGCCGTCCTGCCTTGATACCACATCGGGCCGCCGAGATCGCCGGCGCGGGCGCCGACCAGGCCGCCGAGCGTGACGGTGGAGACGCGGACCTCGGCGCCGAGCGAGGCGTCGGCGAAGTGGATGGGGCCGGCGCGCGTGAACGACGCGCCCGCCTCCAGGGCCCAGCGGCCGAGGTCCCGGCGCACGGCCACGTTGCCGCCGACGTCCAGGAACGACGCGCGGTCAATGCGGTGCACCCCGCCGATGGCCAGGCCCCCCGAGTAGACCCAGTCGCCCGACACGTAGGCCACCACCGGCCCGCCCAGCAGCGTGCCGCTCCAGATCCCGTCGCTGAGGAAGCCGCCGTCGCCGTCGGCGCGGAGGCCGAGGCCGAGATCGGTCCGGGGAAAGCGGAGCCCGAAGACGCTCCCGGACGCCTGCGCGGCCCAGGGACCCGACACGAACTGGCTGTAGCTGCCGTCGAGAGTGGCCTGCAGTGTGGAGCGGGTCCAGGCGAACTCGGAGGTGAGGGTGCCGGCGGCGCCCGTGACGGCGTCGGCATACTGGGCGTGAACGCCGGCGAGCCGCACTCTGACCTCCTGGCCTGCGAGGCAGGGTGCGGCGGCGGCGAGCGCCAGCACGGCGCCCGCAGCGGCGCTACGGATCAAGAGCCGCGGACCAGGCTCCGGGTGAGCTGTGGTGGGCCCGACGCGCGGTCATGGCCACCGCCGTCGTCACCCCGCGGAATCCCCCCCATAGGGTGCTCGCCGCCGCGCCCCCCGTCGCGCCCGTTGCCATCGCCATCGAGGATGTGCTGCCCCACCTGAGTGTTGCTGAGGCCTTGATCCCGGAGGGCCCGCGCCACGGACGGCAGGTCCAGCAGGTCGGCGACCGAGCGCCGGCTGTGCATGGCGCCCACCACGATGGCCACGGCCTGGCTGCTGGCCAGGCCCTGGGCCGTGAGCGCCGCCACGACGCTCAGGCCGGGCCCCGCCGCGACCGGGCTCGGGGACGCGCGGACGATGGCCCGCACCTGGTCGGCACCCAGCCCGCCCCCCATGGCCTCGGCCGCCGCCGCGACCACGCTGCCGGGCGGCGACCCGAGGCCGCCGGCGCGCACCGCGTCCGCAGCGACGGCCATGCGGTCCGCGAAGGCCCGTACCGCCGTCAGGATCCGCGCGTCAGGAACGTGCTTGGCCCATCCCTCGATCGCCTTGTCGGCGAGGGGCCCGGCCGGCACGCCATGCTCCGCGGCCGAGGCCGCGAGGGCCGCCACCCGCTCGCTCAGCTGCGCGGGCAGGCCCCGCGCCTCCAGCCGCGCGCGCACGTCCGCCTGCTGCGCCGCGGCCGGTGCGGCGGCGGCCAGCAGCGGCGCCGCCACGAGCAGTACCCGGATCCCGTTCATGAGCGCACCAGTCCTTTCGGGCCGACCACGATCACGCTGTTGCGGCCGCCGAAGCCGTCGTCCACCTGCCGGTGGGCCGTGGGGTCCGGCACCCAGTGCGTGCCGTCCACCACGAAGTCGTAGTGGTGCTCGCCGACCGCCAGCGGCGCCGTCACCGACCAGACACCGCCCGGCCCGCGCGTCATGGCCAGGGCGTCGGTGCGCCACCCGTTGAATGACCCGGCCACCGAGACCGAGCGGGCCCGGGGCGCCGCCAGCTCGAAATGGACGAACACCGTGTCGGGCACGCCGGCCGCCGCGACCGCCACGGAGGGCACCGGAGCGGGGCGCCGCGGCGCGAGCCACAGCACGAGCGCGGCGGCGGCGGCCAGCACCGGGAACCAGATCGGCCGCACGCGCACCGTCCGGGGCGCGAGCAGCCAGGGCACCGGACCGCGCGCGCCCGCGGGGGCCCGCCGGCGCACCGCCTCCATGACGGCGTCGTCGAGCGCGGCCGGCATCGGCCGCAGCCGGACGCCGTACGCGCGCGCCTCCGCCACGAGCCGCTCCGCGACCGCCCGCTCGCCGGGCTCCAGCTCACCGGCCGGCTCGCCGTCCAGGTACCGCTGGGCCTCCCGGCTGAAGCCGTCGGCGCCCGTCATCGCATCGCTCCCATCATCGCACGCATGGCATCGCGGGCCCGGTGGACCCGCATCTTGAGCGCGTCCACGCCGACCCCCAGCAGCGACGCCATCTCCTCGTACGACCGCCCCTCGACGTGCTTCATGACGAATGCCTCCCGCTGCTCCGGCGTCAGCCGCGCCAGCGCGGCGTCCAGCGCCTCCGCCAACTCGCCCCGTTCCAGCGACGCGTCCGCCCGGTCCGCGCCCGCCACGTCCACGTCGTCGAGCGGCACGCGCGCCCGCCGCCGCGCCACCACGTTCCGGCACTGGTTCGTCAGGATCCTGAAGAACCACGCCCCGAACCGGTCGGGCTCCCGGCACGTCTCCAGCGCGTCGAAGGCGCGGATGAACGCCTCCTGCATGGCGTCCTGCGCGGCGTCCGCGTCGCCGACTGCAGCCTGGGCGTATCGCGCAAACTCGCTGCGATAGCGCTCCACCAGCAGCCGATACGCCTCGACGTCTCCCGAGAGCACGCGTCGGACCACCGCTCCGTCGCTGGACGCCAATGGCCCTACCTATGATGAGGTGAGTCCGGTCATAGTAACGACCGGCCGACCATCCCGTTACCCCTCACGCTGACGGGAGGTCTGTCCCCGAGCGCGGCCCGACTCGGGCCGCGCCCCCCGCGCAGCCCCTTCGGGCGGGACGTCCGCTCCAATCTCATCGAGGGCCGGCACATGAGAACCAGCTCCAGCTTCCTCCAGCTCATCGCCGCGGCGGCGCTGCTGGGCGGCGCGGCCGCCTGCAGCTCCGACCTGACCACGCCCTCCGGCAGCGGCACGGCGGCCTCGGCGCCGGTCGCGCTCGGGCTGTCGGCCGCGCCGTCCTCGGCCGGCGCGGCGTCGCTGAGCGGCGCACTCTCGGGCGACTTCGGGCTCGGTGCGGGGTTCGGCTGGTTCGGCGACGGCATGGGACACCGCTGGGAGGGCTGGCCGGGACGGGTACGTCCGTCCGACGTGGATTCGCTGATCGTGACGGTGACGAAGGTCGAGGTGCTGGCGGCGACGCCGGACAGCGAGACTGCGGCCGACTCCGCCGCCGACACGTCGCAGGCGTGGGGCCGGCACGACCCCGACGACACCGCCGGCATGGAAGAGCATGAGTGGGGCTGGGTATCCCTGGCCGTGGTCGGCAGCGGTGAGCTGGACCTGGTGCACCTGCCCGATTCGGCGGCGGCAGGCCTCACCGTCGCTTCCGGGACGCTGCCGCCCGGGACCTACCGGCACGTCCGGCTGTTCGTCACCGACCCGATGATCTACTTCGACTCGACCATCGTGACGCCGCGCGGCGACACGCTCCAGGCGGGGGTCGGCTACCCCGTGGTCCTGCCGTGTGCGGACAGCACCGGAGCCGCGATCAAGACCGACGAGTCGTTCACGGTCCCGGCGGGCGGCGGCAACGTCACGCTGTACTTCGACCGCGACGACACGGTGCGGCACATCGTCATCACCGGCAACGGCACCATCCTCGTGCCGCCCGTCTTCCGCTGAACGTGAAGCGGGGCCGGCCGCGTCCCTGAGGGGACCCCGACCGGCCCCGCCGGCCGCCGGCGCCGAGGCCCGCCGCCCTAGGGATCGAGCACCAGCACCCCGAACGTCCCCGGCACCACGGCGGGACGGGCCGCGCGCCCGCCCCGGGCGCGCGCCGGGCCGAGCTGCGCCACCGGCAGAAAGACGCGGTGGCTGAGCGGGTCCAGCGCCAGAATCCCCGCCCCGGGCCTCGTCCGCACACCGCCGACGACCCGGTAGTGGTCGGGGTCGTCTTCGTGCACGATCGTCACGACCGCGTCGGCGCCGCAGGCGGCGAACACGAGCCCGGATGCGGGGTCGAACGCGGCGGCGCCCACCCCCCGGCCGATCGGCGCGGTGGCCACGATCCGGCCCGCGTCCGCGTCGCTGACCACCAGCACGCCGTTGGCGCACCCGGAGAACAGCCGCCGGTGCGCCCGATCCATGGCCAGCGCGGTGGGTCGGCGGCACGGTGCCAGGGACCAGCGGCGCACGACCGACAGGGAGCGCGCGTCGAACGCGACGACCGCCCCGCGGTCGGCCAGGTTGGCGTAGATCAGGCCGCGCCCGTCGGCGACCGCGGACGCGGGCCGCCCGCCGAGCGGCACGGTGCCCGCCGGCAGCCCGGTCTCCGCGTCCAGCCCGGTGGCGTCGCGGCTCGGCCCATTCATGGTGAAGACCCGTCGGCTCACGGGGTCGTACACGATGGCGCCGGGGCCCGCCGCGCCGACGCCCAGCGTGTCGGTCACGGTGAGCGTGCGCAGGTCGAAGACCGTCACCGCGCTGTCGGTCCCGTCGCTGGCGAAGCCGCGGCCGAGCGCATCCGCGACGGCGATCGCGCGGACGCCGGGCGTGCCGGGAACGACGCCGGCCAGCGTGTCGAGCACCAGGTCCACGACCTCGATCTGGCCGGCGTGCGCGACGAACAGCCGCTGGCTGGCCGTGTCCACCGCGGCGGCGCCCCAGCGCCCCGCGCCGCCGATGGGGATGAACTCGCGGACGTGGTACGGCGGCTCCTGACCGTAAAGCCGCGTGCCGCCGGCGAGCGCGATCAGCGCCCACACGGCGGCACGCACCTGCGCACCTCTCATCGCGGCGGCCTCGTCGGGGGAGACCCTAACTTAGCCGGCCCGCGCCGGGAGCGTTACACCCACCCCCGCAGCTTCATCGCCTCGGCCACCCGGCTGACGGCCACCAGGTAGGCGGCGAGCCGGTTGTGCACCTTGTGCTTCTCCGCGGCGGCGTGCACGGCCTGGAAGGCGTGCGTCATCTTCCGGCTGAGCCGGTCCTGCACGACGTCGAGGTCCCAGTAGTAGCTGTACGTGTTCTGCACCATCTCGAAGTACGACACGGTCACGCCGCCGGCATTGGCCAGGAAGTCGGGCAGCACCACGATCCCCTTGTCCGCCAGGACCGCATCGGCCTCGGGCGTCGTCGGCCCGTTGGCCAGCTCCATCACGATCTTCGCCTTGATCCGGTCCGCGTTGGCGGCCGTGATCTGGTTCTCGATCGCCGCCGGCACGAGCACGTCGCACTTCACTTCGAGGCAGGCCTTGGGATCGGGTGTGAACTCGCCGCCCGGGAATCCCTTGAGGCCGCGGTGCTCGAGGAACCAGCGGTGCAGCGCGTGGACGTCGAGGCCCTTGGGGTTGGAGAGGGTGCCGTCGAGCTCGCCGATCGCCACGACCGTGCCCTTGACCTCGTCCGCGATGATCTTCGCCGCGTACGAGCCGGCGTTGCCGAGCCCCTGCACCGTGTACGTGGCCTTCGCCAGGTCGAGCCCCGCGATCTTCGCCGCTTCCCGCATCACGTACACGCCGCCGCGCGCGGTGGCGTCGCCCCGCCCCTCGGAGCCGCCGAGCGGCAGCGGCTTGCCGGTGATCATCCCGAAGGCGTTGTGACCCTGGATGAAGGCGTACTCGTCCATCATCCACGCCATGATCTGCGGCGTCGTGTACACGTCCGGCGCCGGCACGTCCTTCTCCAGGCCGAGGATGCGCGCCATCTGCCGCACGTAGGCGCGGCTGAGGCGCTCCAGTTCGCCGGCCGAGAGGGCCTTCGGATCCACCACGATCCCGCCCTTGCCCCCGCCGAGCGGCACGTCCACCACCGCCGTCTTCCACGTCATCCAGGCGGCCAGGGCGCGGACGGTGTCGATCGTCTCGCTGGGGTGGAACCGGATGCCGCCCTTGCACGGCCCCCGGGCGTCGTTGTACTGCACCCGGAAGCTGTGGAACACCTCGACCCGGCCGTCGTCCATGCGCACCGGCAGCCGCGCGTGGGTCTCCCGGAGCGGCCAGTTGAGCATCTGGTGCGTGGCGTCGTCAAGCTTGAGAATGCGCGCTGCTTCGTCGAGCTGGCGTTGGGCGATCATGAACGGATTTTCCTTCGCATCCGTCAGCGATACGCCCACCGCGTTGTAGTCGCCCGCTTCCAGCGGGACGAACCCGTTGTGCGTTTCCGTCACACGTCACCCCTCGAGAAACGGTAAAGGCCGCGGCCCAGTCGCCGCGGCCATCACCGTTCGAGGAGCGCAATTATCGGGCCGGAGGCCCGCCCGCCGCCGCGCTAGCCCAGGATCTTGGCGGCCGCCTCGCGATCCATCTCAGTAACGTACGGAATGCCACTGACTTCCGCGGCCTCGCGCGTGAGGGCCGCGATGTCGTTGCGGTCGATGTAGCGCACCGCGAACTTGCGGGCGCCGGCCATGAGCTGGCGCAGCCCCTGCGCGAGCCGGGCGTAGTAGGTGTAGTAGCCGATCGCGCCCACCGGCAGCTTCGCGAACCGGTCGCCGTACTTGTGGCGCAGCTCGCCCGCGGTGACGAACACCTCGTCCACCGTGGTGCCGAAGCGCTCGATGTAGATCGGCAGGCTCGACTGCTCGATGGCGTTGCCGATGGTCTTGGCGACCATCGCCGCGGCCAGGGGGGCGCGCGCCATCGCGATGAGCTGCACGAACGGCGCGCCGAGCGCGAAGCCCTTGAAGATCTGGTCTTCCATCGTGAAGCCGCCCGCGAGCGCGATGGACGGGATGAACTCGCCTTTGGTCGAGAGGCGCTGCAGGTAGTCCCGCAGCAGCGAGTGCAGCTCGATGCCCGGCACGCCCCACTCGTTCATCATGCGCCACGGGCTCATGCCGGTCCCGCCGCCCGCCGCGTCCACCGTCAGCAGGTCGAGCTCGGCCAGGGACGCGTACTTCACGGCGCGCGCGAGATCCTCGGGGCGGTAGGCGCCCGTCTTCAGGAACACGTGCTGCGCGCCGAGCTTGCGGAGCGTCTCGACGCGCTGGAGGAAGTCGTCCTTGTCCACCATCCCCACGCGCGAGTGCCGCTCGAACTCGTGGAAGCTGCCCTTCTTGAACGCCTCCACGACCCGCTCGTTCATCGGGTCGGGCAGCACGACGTAGCCGCGGCGGCGCAGCTCCTGCGCCTTGGCGAGATCCTTGATCTTCACCTCGCCGCCGATGTCTTTCGCGCCCTGGCCCCACTTCAGCTCGACCGTCTTCACGCCGAGCTTGGTGATGGCGTACTCCTGCACGCCGAGCTTCGTGTCCTCGACGTTGGACTGGACGGCGATGTCGCCGTAGCCGTCCTCCTGCCAGTCGCGGAAGCACTTGATCCGCCACTCGAGGTCCGGGGCGGAGATGACTTTGCCGCCCTGGAACCGGGCGTCCATGTCCATCCCGACGACGTTCTCGCCGATGGCGATCATCGTGCCCGTGATGGCGGCGCCCGCCGCGATGCCCGGCCAGTTGTTCTTGGCCACGTTGGTCGAGCCCATCGCGGCCAGGGTGAACGGCAGCCGGCTCTTGATGCCGCCGTTCCGGCCGATGGTGACCTCGAGGTCCACGTTCGGGAACAGCGCCTTCTCGCTGTCGGCCTCGATCCCCCACGCGCCCTGGCAGCGGCCCAGGATCGTGAAGTGCGAGAGGTCGAGCGGATAGTTCTTCTGCGACGCCGTGGTGATGATCCCGAACGGCTGCGGGTAGATCATCTCCGCCCCGCGGTACGCCGACTTGCCGATCTCGCACATCCCGATGCAGCCGTCGATGCAGGTCGTGCACATCCCGCTGAACGGGCTGATCGAGTCCTCGGTCCGGTTCTTGGTCAGCGTGGCGGCGGACGAATTGAGGCGCGTGAGACTCATGGGGCTCTCCTGCTAGCGCGCGGTGGATGCCGCGCGGCGGCTGGTCCGCGCGTCGGCACGGAACGGTCCGGCCAGCTCGCAGGCGTGGCACGGCTCGAGGAAGCACATGGCGTCGTCGTACGACTGGAAGCAGGCGGGCGCGAAGTTCAGGCACCCGTTGCACAGCGTGGTGTCGGCCGTGCCGGCCTGGCAGCGCAGCTCGCAGACGGGGCAGACGTAGAGGCACGCCCCGCACTGCCGGCACAGCTCGGAGGTCTGGTCGAACGGGCGGGCCACGTGGCGGCTCTTGCCGCGGCCCGCGAACGCGATGGCGCCGGCCATCATCTGCTCGTTGCAGATCCGCACGCACAGCCCGCACTGGATGCAGTCCTCGTGCGCCGCCTCGTAGCGGCACGCGCGCACCCCGTGCGCGGAGGCGAGGTCCTGGATCCGCTTCGACTGGGGGCTGGTCGCCACGTACAGCTCCAGCAGCAGCCGCCGCGCCCGCTCCACCCGCTGCGAGTTGGTGCGGACCACCATCCCCTCGGCGGCCATCGTGTTGCACGAGGTGACGAGCCGGCCCGCCCCCACCTCCACCACGCACAGCCGGCAGGCGCCGTAGGGCGTCAGGCCGTCCTCGTGGCACAGGGTCGGGACCGGGATGCCGAAGAGCCGGGCCGCGTCCAGGAGCGTGGAGCCCCGCTCCACTTCCACCGGCGTGCCGTTGATCGTGAGTCGGATCATGGCGGCTCCTAGTTGACCAGCACGGCGTCGAACTTGCACGTCTCGAGGCACGCGCCGCACTTGGTGCACAGCGCCTGCTCGATGCGGTACACCTTCTTCTTCTCGCCCAGGATCGCCTTGCCGCTGCACAGCGGCACGCAGGCGCCGCAGCCGTTGCAGACCACCGGGTCGATGGCGTAGGTGATCAGCTCCTTGCACACCTTCGCCGGGCAGCGGTGGTCGCGGATGTGCGCGAGGTACTCGTCGCGGAAGTAGCGCAGTGTCGAAAGCACCGGGTTGGGAGCGCTCTGGCCCAGGGCGCACATGGACGTCTGCTGCACCAGCCACGCGAGATCCTCGAGCAGCGCGAGGTCGTCCTCGCGGCCCTTGCCCTCCGCGATCCGCGTCACGACCTCCTTCATGCGCTGCGTGCCGACCCGGCACGAGAAGCATTTCCCGCACGACTCGTCCTCGAGGAAGCCGAGGAAGTACTTCGCGATGTCCACCATGCACGTGCGGTCGTCCATCACGATCATGCCGCCCGAGCCCATGATGGACCCGGCCTGCACGAGGCTCTCGTAGTCCACCGGCAGGTCCAGCTTCGCCGCGGGGATGCAGCCGCCGGACGGGCCGCCGGTCTGGACCGCCTTGCAGGTCCGGCCCGCCGGGATGCCGCCGCCGATCTCGTTCACGATGTCCCCGAGGGTCGTGCCCATCGGCACCTCGATCAGGGCCGTGTTGGCGACGTTCCCGACGAGGCTGAAGACCTTGGTCCCCTTGCTCTGCCCGACGCCGATGCGCGAGAACCATTCGCCGCCGCGGGCGACGATCACCGGCACGGTCGCCCAGGTCTCGACGTTGTTGACGCAGGTCGGCTTGCCCCACAGGCCCTTCTCGGCCGGGTACGGCGGCCGCGGCCGCGGCTCCCCGACCCGGCCTTCGATGGACGCGATCAGCGCGGTCTCCTCGCCGCACACGAACGCGCCCGCGCCCTTCGTGATGCTGACGTGGAAGGAGAAGCCGGAGCCGAGGATGTCCCTGCCGAGGAGGTCGGCGCGCTCGGCCTGGAGGATCGCCTCGCTCATCCGCGCCACCGCCAGCGGGTACTCCTCGCGCACGTAGACCACGCCCTCGTGCGCGCCCATCGCGTAGCCGCCGATGATCATTCCCTCGATCACGCTGTGCGGATCGCCCTCGAGCACTCCGCGGTCCATGTAGGCGCCGGGATCGCCCTCGTCGGCGTTGCAGATGAGGTACTTGGGCCCGCCGGAGGCGTCGCGCACCGCCTGCCACTTGCGGCCGGTCGGGAACCCGGCGCCGCCGCGGCCCCGCAGCCCGCTCGTCAGCACCTCCTGCAGCACCTCGAGCGGTGTCCGGGAGAACAGCGCCCGCCACAGCGACCGGTAGCCCCCGCGCGCCGCGTATTCCTCGAGGCTCGCCGGGTCCACGATCCCGCAGTTGCGCATCACGATCCGGAGCTGGCGGCGGAACAGCGGCAGCTCCGCGTAGGTCGGCACGCCGTCCACGTGCCCGTCGGCGCCGTCGCAGTAGCTGTGGTAGCGGCCGGTGACCGGGTTGTCGTCGCCCGTCATCAGCGCGAGCGCGAGATCGGTGCGCGGGACGGGCAGCGCCGCGAGGATGTCGCGCACCTGCTTCGGCTTCACGCGGCCGTAGGTCACCCGCGGCCGGCCCGGCACCCAGACGTCGAGCAGCGGCTCCTGCGAGCACCAGCCGATGCAGCCGGTCTCGGCCACCGCGCAGTCGAGGTGCCGGTCTTCAACCTCCTCGCGCACCGCCTCGAGCACCTCCTCGGCGCCGGCGGCGCGGCCGCACGTGGCCATGCCGACCATGATCTTCGCGCGCTCAGGGTAGAGCGACGCGCGGCCGTGGATCGCGTAGCGCTCGAGCGCCTCGAGGTCGGTGATGTGCGGGATGATGTGGTCAGGCACGGGAGCCGCCCTTTCGGGCCGGCCGCTTGAGGCCGCCGGCGCGGTAGCGGTTGAGCACCCCCTTGACCTTGGTCTGCTCGAGGCTGGCGAACACGTCGCGGTCCACCTTCATGACCGGAGCGAGCCCGCAGCACCCGAGGCAGCGCACGGTCTCGACCACGAACTGCAGGTCGGGAGTCGTGCCCACGTCCGTGAGGCCGGTCTCGGTCTCCACCCGCTCCAGGATCCGCGTCCCGCCCCGCACGTGGCAGGCGGTGCCGAGGCACACCTGCACCACGTGCTTGCCGCGCGGCTTGAGGCTGAAGCAGCGGTAGAACGTCGCGACCTGGAAGACCTGCGGAAGCGGGACCTTCAGCTTCCGCGCGACCTTCCGGAGCACGTCTTCGGGGAGATACGAGTAGGTAGCTTGGACTTCCTGCAGGATCGGGATGAGATTCGCGCGTCGGTCGTCGAACTGCGCGAGTGTCTCGTCCGCCGTGGCGCTTTCGACGTGGAGCATAGCGGCGACATTCTCCCGCGTTGGCTCTTGAGCAAAGAAACAGCCGCAATTCTCGCGCCCCGGCCCCGCGCCGCGACGGCCGGTGCGGCGCCGACAAATGTCCCCATTCCCCCGACGCCCGGCGCCGCACGCGTCCCATTCCGCGAGGCGTCAAACGGCCCGTTTCCACTCGGGTTTGGGGCCGCTCCGTCGCGCGCGCCCGCCTCGGGTGGCGGGTCGGCGGAGGCGACGGTAGCATATCGGCATGCGACCCCGTGCACGACGCAGTCTCCTCGGCCTCGCGGTCGGCGCGCTGGTCGCGCTCGTGCTGGTGGCGCTGCGCGGCACCTACCCCGCGCAGTCACTGGAGCTGAAGACCCTCGACTGGCGGTTTCGCACCCTGGCCGATCCCGCCCGCGCCGACACCGACGTGGTGATCGTGGACGTGGACAACCTCAGCCTCGACCTGCTGCGGCCGACGCTGGGCCGGTATCCGTGGCCGCGGGACGCGTGGGACAAGGTGGTGCAGTACCTCGCCGCCGGCGGGGCGCGGGTCGTCGCGTTCGACTTCACCTTTCCCGATCCGGACCTCGAGCACCCGGCGGCGGACTCCGCGTTCGCGGCCACGGAGCGGGCGGCGGGGCGGGTGGTGCAGACCGTGACCTTCCTGCAGCAGCTCGACACGGCGGGGGCGCGGCGGCAGGCGGCGTACCGCGAGGACAGCGCGGCGATGACGCGCCTGGCCGCGCTGGGGTACGCGGTGGCGGCGCCGGGGACCACGGATTACCAGCTGGTCGAGGCCCCGTACCGGGCGCTGATCGAGGGCGCGCGGGCGGTGGGCGCGATCAACTTCACGCCCGACCCGGTGGACGGGACGGCGCGGCGCTCGCCGCTGCTGTTTCGGTTCCGCGGGCGGGCGTATCCCACGCTCGGGCTGGCCGCCGCGATGGTGGCCGACAGCGCGCGCTTCGCGGGCGGGCCGGCGGCCTCGAGCGCCGGCGCGCTGCGCGTCGGCGGCGTGTCCGTGCCGCTCGACCACGGCGCGCTGCTCCTGAACTGGCGCGGGCCGTACCGGGACCCGCGGCGCGCCGCGCACCCCGAGACGTACCGCATCTTCCCGTTCGCGCAGCTCGTGCACAGCTACGACCAGCTGGCGGCAGGCGCCACGCCGGAAGTCCCGCTGGCGACGTTCGCGGGCAAGGTGGTCTTCCTCGGCTCCTCGGGCGCGGGCTTGTTCGACGCGCGGGCGAACCCGTTCGGTCCCGACGATCCGGGCGTGCTGATCCACGCGACCGTGGCGGACAACCTGCTCACCGGCGACTTCCTGCGGCGCGCGGCCCCGGCGGCGAACGTGGCGGCGATCGTCGTGGCGGCGCTGCTGGCGGGCGTCGCGGCCTCGTTCATCACGTCGGTGTGGTGGAGCGTGGCTGCGGGCGTCGTGCTCGCCGCAGCGTACCTCGCCCTCGCGCTGGCGCTGTTCGGCAGGGGCGGCTCGCGCGTCTGGCTCGACACCGCAGAGCCGGTGCTCGGCATCCTGCTCACCTTCACGGGCGGGATGGTGGTGAACTATTTCACCGAGGGACGGCACAAGCGGCAGATCCGCGAGATGTTCTCGAAGTACGTGGCGCCCGAGTACGTGGCCCAGCTCGCGGAGGACCCATCGAAGATCGCGCTGGGCGGCCGGCGGGCCGAGCTGACGATCCTCTTCAGCGACATCCGCGGCTTCACGTCGATCTCGGAGAAGCTCGAGCCCCACCAGGTGATCGAGTTCCTGAACGAGTACCTGTCGCTGATGGCGGGCATCGTGAAGGAGAAGGGCGGAACGCTCGACAAGTTCATCGGCGACGCGGTGATGGCGTTCTGGGGCGAGCCGGTGCACCACCCGGACCACGCCGACCGGGCGTGCGACTGCGCGCTGGCGATGCAGGCGACGACCGCGCGGCTGGCGCAGCGCTGGGTGGCGGAGGGCAAGCCGGACATCCACATCGGCGTCGGGATCAACACGGCCGAGGTGGTGGTGGGCAACATCGGCTCGGTGGAGCACAAGCTGGACTACACGGTGATCGGCGACGGGGTGAACCTGGCCTCGCGGCTGGAGAGCGCCAACAAGGAGTTCCACACGGGGATCATCGTGAGCGAGTTCACGGTGGAGAGGCTCGGCGGGCGCTTCGACGTGCGGCCGCTGGGGGACGTCAAGGTCAAGGGAAAGGAACGGCCCGTGACGATCTACGAGCTGCTGGGACGGAAGGCGGCGGAGGCGGCGGCGGCGCCGGCGGCCGCTGCCGCGGAAGCGGGGGCGCCATGAGGGCCGCGGCGGTGGCGCGGGCGGCGGCGCTGGCGGCGGGCCTCGCCGCGATCGGCGCGGGTCCGGCGGCGGCGCAGAAGGCGCAGTGGACCGACGTCGTGTACGTGCCCGGCTACTGGGCGGGCGGGCAGCTGGTGCAGCCGCCCGCGGGCCAGAGCACCGATTCGCTGGCGCTGGTCATGCGGGTGGACTACTTCTCCGCGCCGCCGAAGTGGCGCGCCGAGATCCGGCGCACGACCGACGGGACGACGATGGGCGACGCGACGGTGCTCGTCGGCGAGGGCACCCGCGCGCTGGTGCTGACGCCGCTCGGGGCGACGCCGCTGGACCAGCACGCGCTGGGCCGGGACCCGCTGGTGCGCGCCGCGGTCGTCTTCGACGGGACGGGGCACCGCCTCGGGGCGGCGGCGGGGCGGCTCGTCGAGCGCCTCGCGAGCGGGGCCGTGGGCCGGGTGGTGTACCGGCGCGCCGTGGTCAAGCCGACCTTCGACGAGGCGCTGCTGAACCCGGGCGGCCGGTCGGCCGGCGCCACGCTGCTGGCGAGCGGCATCTCCGCGGTGGGCGACCAGCGCAGCGCCAGCGTGGTCGCCACCGCCGGGGCGCGGGGCGTGGACAACATCAAGACGCCGGCCGGCAACGTGCCCGTGACGCCGGACACGGCGGCGATCACGCGGATGGACCACTACCACGTCGGTACCGTCGCGCTCGAGGAGTTCCTCCGCGCCGGCGGGCTCGGGCCCTACGCCGCGCCCGCCGATTCCACCACGGGGAGGCACCCGTGACGCGCCCATCCTCCCGCGCGGCGTTCGGCGCCGCGCTGCTGCTCGCGGCCGGCTGGGCCGCGCCGGCCCGCGCGCAGAGCCTGCTCGACCGCCTGCGTCAGGCGGCGAACGTGGCGCGCGCGCTGCTGCCCATCAGCACGCCCAAGGAAATCGAGATCGGGCGCGGGATCGCGGCCACCATCGCGGGCCGCTACCCCGTGTCCCACGACACCGCGCTCACCCGCTACGTGAACCTCGTGGGGCTCACGGTGGCCGGCGTGTCGCCCCGGCCGGACATCACCTATCACTTCGCCGTGCTCGAGACGCCGGACGTCAACGCGTTCGCGGCGCCCGGCGGCTACGTGTTCATCACGCGCGGCGCCCTGGGCCTGATCCACACCGAAGCCGAGCTGGCGGGCGTGCTGGCGCACGAGGTGGGGCACGTCAACGCGCGGCACGTCATCAACGCGATCCGCAAGTCCGACGCGATGCGCGAGGTCAAGAGCCAGATCGACATCCAGGGCGCGGTCCTGGATCAGCTGGTCGGCGGGGGCACCAACATGCTCTTCATGGGGCTCTCGCGCGGCGACGAGCTGCAGGCCGACAGCCTGGGGATCGAGTACGCCTCGGCCGCGGGCTACGACCCCGGCGGGCTGGCGGCCTTCATCGGCCGCCTGAGCGCGCACGCGGGCGAGGGCGCGCTGGCGGCGTTCTATGCGACCCACCCCAAGCCCGACGAGCGCATCGAGCGGCTGCACGCCATCGCGGCGCGGGAGCACCTGAGCGGGGGCGTGGATCTCGCGGCACGGTACGCCGAGATGGCGAAGTAGGCGGGGCGCCGCGAACGGCGCGCCGGGAGCCTGCCCGGGGGCACGGAGGAAGGGCCGCCACAAGCACGGCCTCCGTGCCGCCCGGCGGCGTCGCTGTCCTCGGATGCGGGTCGCCGTCGTCCGTCAGAAGAACCAGCTCGCGCTCGCATAGCCGAACGTCGGCGCGATCCCGAACTCGGACCCGAGGCCGCCGAGCGGACTGACGGAGCCGTTGCCGGCGGGCAGGTACGCGCCCACGCGCACCGTGAGGTCGTTCGACGCGGACACCGCGAGGGCGGGGGCGATCAGCGCGCTCCCGTCGCCCAGGTCCCACAGTATCAGCAGCTCCCCCGACACGAGCGGATGCACCTGGTACTGGACCTCGCCGGCGGCCACGTCCCGGCCCAGCACCTGCAGCTCGCCGCGGCGGTAGGGCGCCGACGCGAGCACGGCCGCGAGCTGCCCCGGCCCCGCGGCGCCGAAGCCGTCGTGCTGGATCTCGACCACGGCGTACAGGTCGCGGCCGAAGACGGTCCAGCGGCGGTCGAGCCCGGCGGCGACGCGCACCACCGCCGCGCCGGTCGTGTCCTCGCGCAGCGTGACCTCCGTGCGCCACGCCGCCCCCGCCACGGTCCCCGTGGCGCCGGCGGCGCCGGCCGCCGTGCCGTCCGCCACGCCGCCCCAGGCCGACAGATCGAGCGAGCCCACCGACAGCGTGC
>Ga0335078_10006523_pt1 | contig 17269 bp, 15 predicted proteins | sample Lox_Sample_32_FD_206711 | JGI IMG/M metagenome (GOLD analysis project Ga0335078, IMG submission 206711) | Soil microbial communities from Loxahatchee National Wildlife Refuge, Florida, United States - Lox_Sample_3.2 | ecosystem: Environmental > Terrestrial > Soil > Wetlands | place: USA... | reverse complement strand
AAGAGCGCCCGCGCTACCAAGGGCGCCAGCGTCACTGCGGCCACGGGGAATGAGCTTCGCGGCTCGGTGGGCGCGCAGTGGAGCGATGCTCCCAACGACCACTTGGCGTTCCGGACCTGGGGCAAGCTGGAGGACCGCGAGCCGGCCTTCGGCTCTCCGGACTATTTCAACTACGTCACCTCGAAATATGAGGACTCTTCCGTGACGAACCTGGATTGGGAGAGCGGCCGGCTCGGCTTTCGCATGGATGAGCAGATCCACGAGGGGGACCAGTTGATGGTGGAGGGCGATATCTTCAAATTGGGCCGGCAGAATTTATTCGACTACCCCGTTTTGTTGCCTTCTCTAGTGGTGCGCGCCCAGCAGCACTCCGGAGCCACCGGCGAATCTCTATACTCACGTTGGACCCACACGGGGCCTACCGGGGCAGAAAGCGTGCTCCAACTCTCGCTGGAACGCACGAACGTCGATTATCCCTTCACCGGTGGCGTCAATTCCAACCTGACGCTCGATTTTCAGCATCGACGGCAAACCGGCGAGAACAACGAGATCTACTGGGGAGCCGGTTATCAACAGTATTCGGACAGTACCTATGCCAGCCCGAACCTAGGCATGAACCCGCCGGATTTCCAATATCGCGATGGAGACGTCGTGGTCCGGGACGAGTGGCAAATGCTACCCGGCCGGTTGATGGGATCAGCGGGCATCCGTTTGGATTACGACTCATACCGGCATCTGGAGTTTCAGCCGAGCGTGCGGCTCATGTACACACCCAGCCGCCGCCAGTCGCTGTGGGCGGCGGTATCCCGGGCCGTGCGCGAGCCCAACCATGGCGATCGCGCCGAGCAATTTTCTGAACAGGTATTGGAGAGCGGAATCCCCATGACGATCGAAGGTTTTGGATCGTCCTCGCTGGTCTCGGAAGTCGACGACAGCGTGGAAGCCGGCTACCGCTTCCAGTCCGGCCAGCGCTGGTCGATCGATGTCTCGGGCTTCCGCAGCTATTACAGCCGCCTGCTCGCGCTGGCGGGGAATGCGGCTCCGCAGGTCGTCTTCTCCAACGGTGTTCCGTCCATCGTGATGGCAAGCACCATGACCAACGCCGGCGCCGGCTGCTCGCACGGCGGCGAAATCTGGGCGACTTGGCAGATCCGTTCGGGTTGGAGGCTGATGCCCTCCTATGCGTATGTCGACGATATGCGCTGGCTGCCCACCGCGCCGGGTAAGATTTTCGCTTGGAACTATCTCCCCTCCGACCTCCGCCACCAGGGCTGGCTGCGCCTGCAGCACGATTTGTCGCGTGCCTGGCAGGCCGATCTGAATGTCCGCGCGCGTTCACGGGATCTGGGCTTGCGGCTTCCCGGCTGGATGCTGGCCGATGCCCATCTTTCGTACCGGCCCACGCATTCCGGGACCCTGGATCTGTCCGTCCAGAACCTGGCCGGCCGTGAGGTCCTGGAAGGCTATTCCGAATTGGTTTTCGGGGCCATACCGGTGCGGCGCACGTTCGTGATCAAGTGGACGCAGCGCTTTTAGCGGCAGGAGCAAAAGTGAAGTCAATCGTTCCATTGGGGTGGTGGGCTGCATGGGCAGCCATGGCCGGCGCGACCTTCCTGATCGGCGCGGCGGCTACCGATCCCGAAGAGGAGCTCCGGGCCGCTACCGTGCTCAGCTTTCTGCGGTATTCCGAATGGCCTGCGGCGCCATCCGGCGACCCATCCCTCACGGTAGGCGTTTTCGGCCGGCCCAGCCTGGTGCTCACGTTTCGCCGGGCCCTCGAGGGGAAGATCGTCGAGAACCGGCCGGTCAAGGTTGTGGAGCTTCCCGCGGAATTGGCGAGCAACTGCTGCCAGATTGTGTTCGTGGCCGCCGAAAAACCGGCAGACCTCAAGACGGCCTTGGCCCTGGCGCACTCTTTGCATGCGCTGACCATTGGCGTGGCGGATCAATTCCTCGACCTGGGCGGCGCGATCCAGCTTCTGATCATCGACGGACGCATGAGTTTTGAGGTGAACCGCGGTGCGCTGGACAGCTCCGGCATCACCATCAGCTCCAAGCTGCTCCGCTTCGGCCAGATTCATGGCGCCGGAAAGGGGGACCGCCGGTATGAGTAAAGGCTATCTGTCGCTGCGCTGGAAACTCGCTTTTCTCATCGCCGGCGGGAGTGTCGTGGGCGCGGTCTTGGCCGCCGTGGGCTTTGTCTGGTCGGAAGTGCAACGGAACGGCTCGTATGCCGATTCGGAGGTGGCCGCCATCGCCAATATCGTGGCCGACCAGGTGGGCCCGGCCTTGAGCCTGTACGACCACAAAGGGGCTAACGAAATTCTCGGTTCGCTGGGCGCCGAGGGACAGATCCGCGATGCCCTGCTCTTCGCCGCCAGCACCGCCGTCTTTGACACGACACGCAGTTGCTTCGCCGCGTTTCACCGCGTTCCTTCCACCAGGTGCCCCGCCCCGCAGCGGGATGGGACCAGCCGCACCAGCGACACCATCACCATCACGCGGGCCGTCACCGCCGGCGGCGAGCGCGTGGGCACGCTGGTGGTGACCATGGGGGTTCCCTCGCTTCGCGAGGTGGTCGGAAACTATTTGGGGACGGCGGGCATCATCGTGGCATTCAGCCTGGTGATTGCCATGGTGGTGGCGGTGCTTCTGCAGTCGCGTGTTTCGCGGCCGATTTTGGCCATCGCGCAGGTGGCCCAGCGCATTGCCCAGACGCACCGGTACGAAGATCGCGTGGCCGTCTCGGCATCCGACGAACTGCGAGTCCTGGCCGGCTCCTTCAACACGATGATTGACGAGATTGAGCGGCGCGACGCGGAACTCGTCGAGCACCGGCAAAGCCTGGAGCAGCAAATCGCCGAACGGAGCCGGGTGAACGCCGAATTGCTCCTGGCGAAAGAGAAGGCCGAGAGCGCGGCCCGGCTCAAAGCCGAGTTTCTCGCCAACATGAGCCATGAGATTCGGACGCCGCTCAACGGCGTTCTGGGGATGATCGGACTGGTTTTGGACCGGTCGCTCAGCAAGGCAGAGGATGCGGAAGCACGCCAGCAACTGGCCGATGCCCAGCAGGCGGCGCAGTCGCTGGTAGCCGTTCTGAATGATATCCTCGACCTCTCCAAGATCGAAGCCGGCAAAATGAGCCTGGACGAAACCGATTTCGACTTGCGCGAGACCGTGCACGATGTTTTGCGGATGTTTGAGATTGCCTTGCGCGATAAGCATCTGGAACTGGCGGTCGCGACCCAGGCGGCCTGCCCCCGCTGGGTGCATGGGGACCCTGTCCGTCTGCGGCAGGTCCTGGTCAACCTGGTGGGCAATGCCGTCAAATTCACGGCCGTCGGGGCTGTAGTCGTAACCGTGATCGATAGCGGCAACGGCCGGGTGTGTTTCCATATCGCCGACTCCGGTATCGGTGTTCCGCCGGAGAAGCTGGAGTCCATTTTCGAGCCGTTCACTCAGGCCGATGGGTCCCACACGCGCCGTTTCGGCGGAACCGGCCTGGGACTGACCATCACGCGGCGATTGGTCGATTTAATGCGCGGCCGGTTGTGGGTCGAGAGCAAACCGGGGCGCTGCAGTTGTTTTTCCGTCGACCTGCCGCTGCCGGTGGGTTCGGAGCCAGTGCTCGCACCGGAGCAGCCAGCTCTTCCGCTACCGGCCAACCTGAGGGTGCTGGTGGCTGAAGACAATCCCATCAATCAGAAGGTGATTTGCGCCATGATCCAGCGCCAGGGGTGGACCGTGGTACTGGCCTCGAACGGCAAAGACGCCTACGAAATCTTCCTGCGGGAGCGATGCGACCTGGTTCTCATGGATGTGCAGATGCCCGAGGTGGATGGACTCGAGGCCACCAAGCTCATTCGCCAGGTGGAGAGCGAGCGCAATTGGGACTCGACACCGATCATCGCTTTGACGGCACATGCCGCCCAATCCCTGCAGGAGCAGTGTCTGGCCGCGGGAATGGACGGAGTGATTACCAAGCCTGTCAACCTGAAAACGCTGTTACACCAACTCGGCACAGTGTTGTCCCGGGGTACGCCCGTGGACGCGAGATCGATCTAGCCATCCTCCGGCCCGCGCGGCAACGTAGGAAAATCTGCAGCCCTCACGATTCCTTTTTGGCCCTGGTGGTAATACTGTTCAGAACAGTATGGACCCGGTAAACGCGGCGCGCAGCCGCGAGGAGGCGGCCTTCCTCGAGCTAATGGATGAAAACTATTTGCCGCTGTTCCGCTTTGCGTATCGGATGACCGGATCGGCGGAGGAGGCCGAAGACGTCGTACAAGAGTGCTTCCTGGAATTGCTCCGTCCGCAGTGCCGGTACGATCCGCGGCGCACTTCGGTACGGACGTATCTCTTCGGCATCGTGCGAAATCAATCCCTGAAGCGCCTGCGGAAGAAAGACCAGACAGCTCCGGACGACCAAACCCCGAGCCACCATCCCTCACCCGAACGCGGCCTTTTGCGCGCAGAACTGGAGCAGGCCATCGCTCGAGCCGTGAGGGAACTGCCGGAGACGCAGAGGGAAGTGCTGGTCTTGGCGCACTATGAACAGATGCCGCTAGCGGAGATCGCGAGTGTTCTGGCGATCGACGTGGCGGCCGTGAAGTCGCGCTTGCAGCGGGCGCGCGCCAGCCTGAAGAAGACGCTGGCGGCCTTCGCGCCGGGAATGGAACGAAGACCATGAACGATACCGAACTGGATGAACTCCTCAATGTCTGGAGCGTGCCCGAGCCCTCGCCGTCGATCCGGGAGCGCCTGCGCTGCGCGTTCGCGGAAGCCCTGGAGCGCAAGCCCATTCCCCGCAGGCGCCGGCTTCTAACATTCGCGCGACGCGGCTTCTTAGCCGCTGCCTTTGTAGCCGCCGGCGCTTTTTTGCTTCTGGTTGCTCAAACATTTCCGCGGACATTCCAGTGGTTCGCGCCGGCCGGCCCGATCCCCTACACAGTGGATTCCGAAGTGACCCGATTCGGGGATGATGGATCATCCAAAGTTGTCGAGTACCTCACGTCGTACAACCACAAAGGCGTCGAGATCGCGTTGTCGAAGGTGTACCCCGGCGCTCCGTTCGTGACATTCGTCGAGCCGATCCTGGACCGACTTCACCAATTGTTTCGGCCCAGTTCGCCCCTCAGCTCCGAACAACTGGAACGCCGCGCCCGCGCGCAATTGGATCTCGTCGATGCCGGGTGCGTGGATGGCTCTTCGATCGGCCGGGACACGATCCTGAATTATGCGGTCGTGGTGAGCCAACAGCGCTTCCGCGACCAACGCACAACCATGTGGCTGGCTCCGGACTTGGAGTGCTTCGCGTTACGCGTGGACTTGGAACGCTCGCGTCCCGGCGGTGCCTTTCGTCTGGTCACGCGCCGCCAGGCACTGCGTGTGACGCGGAACCAGTGAGCGCTACAGCTTCAGACATTTCAGGTACTCGCGGAACGGACCGCCCAGGTCGGGGCGGCGCAGGGCGTATTCCACCGTGGCTTTCAAGAATCCGAGCTTGTCTCCGGCATCGTAACGCGTGCCGTCGAAACGATAGGCATAGATGGGCCGCGAGCGAAGCAGGTGTTTCAAGCCGTCCGTGAGTTGGATCTCGCCGCCCGACCCCGGGTCGATGGCCTGCAGCGAATCGAAGATCTCGGGAGTCACCACATAACGTCCGATGATCGCCAGATTCGACGGGGCTTCCGAAGGCTTGGGCTTTTCCACCAGGTCGCGGATGCGAAACACGCGGTCATTGCTGCCGTTGTGGGTGATGGCTTCCGCGTCGATGCAGCCATAGGCCGAGATGTTCTCGCGCGGCACCTCCATGACCGCCAGCACCGGCGAACCGAAGAAGCTGTAAACATCTAACAACTGCCGGAGACATGGTGTTTCCGCATCGATCAAATCGTCCGCCAGAACCACCGCGAAAGGCTCGTGTCCTACCAGTTCCATGGCCCGCAGCACGGCGTGTCCCAGACCCAAAGCTTCCTTCTGCCGCACGTATGACACATTGATCATGTCCGAGATGGACCGCACCGTAGCCAGCAGATCCTTCTTGCCGCGCGTCTCCAGCAGATTCTCCAGCTCGAAGCTGACGTCGAAGTGGTCTTCGATGGCGCTCTTGCCGCGCCCGGTTACGATGATGATGTTCTGAATCCCCGAATGGATCGCCTCTTCCACGCCGTACTGGATGATGGGCTTATCCACAACCGGCAGCATCTCCTTGGGCTGGGCCTTGGTCGCGGGGAGGAAGCGCGTGCCCAAACCCGCTGCGGGGAAGACCGCTTTTCGCACTTTAGCCTGCATGAGTATTGTCCCGGATGCGTGGAATCTTTTCTGGTCAGTCGAGCGGACCCCAGGGCGTTTCGCAACGCTCGCCACCTATCATACGCGATTCCTTTCCTCCACGAGGCAGAGGGAGATGGCGCGCTCGTGCCCGAAACCACACCTGCGCCATCGGTCGTTCCGCCGTTCCGTTCGCCCTGCAAAATGCACCTCTAGCCCCACCGTAATTGTCTTTCTCCAGGGCGTATGCTATGTATAAAAGCTCAGGTAAATTACTGTTCTATGGCTTACGTAATTGCAGAACCCTGCATTGGCACCAAAGATACCGCCTGCGTCGACGCCTGCCCGGTCGATTGTATTCATCCGAAAAAGGATGAGGCGGCCTTCGCCGATTCCGAGATGCTGTATATCGACCCGGTGGAATGCATCGACTGCGGCGCCTGCGTGCCGGTGTGCCCGGTTTCGGCAATCTTCGCGCTGGACGATCTGCCGGAAAAGTGGGCGGAATATACCGCCAAGAACGCGGCCTTCTACAACCGGTAGGACACCCGGGACTAAAACGCCATTAATCGAAGTTATCCCTCTTTCTAGCCGCTTTCCGTCCTGACATCCACCCGGCTTTAGTGTTACAAACCGTCTCAGCGGTGCTCCTCTACGGCCTCACCATTGTCGTCAGCGCATTTTTGCTCTTCCAGATCGAGCCCATTATCGCCAAGACGATTCTGCCTTGGTTCGGAGGGTCGGCCAGCGTCTGGACGACGTGCCTGCTTTTCTTCCAGATCGTACTGCTGCTCGGTTACCTGTACGCGCATGCGCTGGTGCGCTATCTGCGGCCGAAAGCGCAGATGACCGTGCATGTCGTGTTGCTGGCGGCGAGCCTGTTGGCCTTGCCGGCGATCCCCAATCCGGCCTGGAAGCCGGCGGGCGCTGAGGACCCCGCCTTGCGCATCTTAGGACTTCTGGCGGTCACGGTCGGGATCCCGTACTTCCTGCTCTCCACCACCGGGCCTTTGCTGCAAGCCTGGTACGCGCGGCGCTTCGAAAGCGCGGTGCCCTACCGGCTCTACGCGCTCTCCAACGCCGGATCGATGTTCGCCTTACTGAGCTACCCGGTGTTCGTGGAGCCGACATTCGCTACGCGGGTGCAGGGATTGGGCTGGTCGCTGGGTTACGCGGCGTTCATCGCGCTATGCGGTAGCGCGGCATTCTCTGCGCGGCGCGATGGCCGGACGAAAGCGGTAGAACCGCAGATCGCCGGAGAGGCGCCGGATTGGAAACAGAAATTGTGGTGGGTCCTGTTGCCGGCCTGTGCCTCGGCGCTGCTGCTGGCCGTCACCAATTTTCTTTCTCAGGACGTAGCCGCCATTCCGTTCTTGTGGGTCTTGCCGCTGAGCCTGTATCTGGCAACCTTTATCCTCTGCTTCGACAAACCGGGCTGGTACCGGCGTTCCATCTACCTGAAATTTCTCGCCATCGCGCTCCTTACGATCGCGTACGGGATTCGGCCGCGAGATGAAGTGCTGAACGTCAAGGGCGCAATCCCTCTGTTCTCGGCCGATCTATTCATCTGCTGCATGGTTTGCCACGGCGAGTTAGTCCGGCTCAAGCCGCATCCGCGGTTTCTCACCTCGTTTTACCTGATGATTTCCGCCGGAGGCGCGCTGGGAGGCATCTTCGTTGCCCTCGTGGCTCCCAACGTGTTCAACGGACCGTTTGAGTTGCCGCTCACCCTGCTCGCCACCGCCGTCCTAGTGGCGCTGCGCTTTCGCCAGCGAACTCTCCGATGGCGGATGGTGGCGGCAGCCGTCATCGCCTTTGCCGGTTATCTGGGGATTCAGGAGCGGCAGACCACGAAAGATGTACGCCTGATGGTGCGGAATTTCTACGGCGGCTTGCGCGTGCGGGAGCGCGGACCCGCGCCGGACACGGTGCGCAGCCTGCTGGATGGCGTGATCAATCACGGCCAGCAGTACCTCGACGCGCAACGCCGCGGCCATCCGACCAGCTATTTCGGCTGGCGCTCGGGCGCAGGCCTCGCTCTTCGCGCGGCCGGGCAACGCGGCCCATTGCGGGTGGGAGTGATCGGGCTGGGGGTGGGAACGCTGGCCGCTTACGGTCGTCCCGGCGACTACTACCGCTTCTACGAGATCAATCCGCTGGTGGTACAAGTGGCGCGCTCGGAGTTCACTTTCTTGCAGGATTCCAAAGCCCGCGTCGAAGTGGCTTTAGGCGATGCCCGTCTCTCGCTGGCGCGCGAACCCGATCAGCATTTCGACATCCTGGTGGTGGACGCGTTCTCCAGCGATTCGATTCCCGTGCACTTGTTAACACGGGAGGCTTTCGATCTGTACTTCCGGCACTTGAAGCCGGCGGGCATGCTGGCCGTTCACGTAACCAACAAGTACCTGGCACTGGCGCCGGTGGTCCATCGAATCGCCACCGCGCTGGGGAAATGCGACGCGCTTATCGAAGGGCCTGGAGATCGCGCGATGGCTACGTTTCCTTCCACCTGGGTTCTGCTGAGCGGCCAGACGGATATCCTGGAGCAACCGCCGATTCGCAGCGCGGCCAAGCCCGTCGAAGACCGGCCCCATCTGCGCGTCTGGACCGACGACTACAGCAATCTATTTCGAATTCTGAAGTGAATCAACAAACTGACCGCTGAAGTCGTTTTCGCCCGACGGCTCTGTGGAAAGCTCAGCTGGAACCTCCGCTCCCTGACGGTCGCGATCTCAGTAAGGCGCGATGGTATTACCGAGCCGCGACCGTTAGTACCTACGTAGTCAGGTTCGTGCCGTTTTGGGCAAGAAAATATTCCGGTAAGTGCGAATTCGCCAACAATGACAGGTATTTGGCTGCACTCTGAAAATAACATCAACTTCCCACTTACCCGGGTGGAAAGCTCAGGGTGCCGTGCCCGGTCACCGCGCCAGCGCGGGATTCCCTCGGCTACCTCTGCGCGCCAACCCCTCCCAGCCGTGGCGTCGCGAAGCGTTACGACACCAATGTCAAAACTCTGTCCCTCGGCGGCCCGGCGGTGAATGCGTTTTCCTGTTTGGTTCCGGCTCTGCCGGGTTAGGGAGCGGAGGTTCCGTCACGACGCTCCTGGCGGAGGTACTAATCGAACGCGTCCAGCCGCTCTGTGATTCTGGCCAACATCACGGTAGGGTCGGGATCGAAGCGATATTGGGCCGTGTGGGGAAGAAACGAGCGCACATCGGCCAGCGCATACTGTTGCGCCGGCGACACCACGTCGAATCCGAGCGCGTCCGCCAGCAAGACCGCGACGCGCACCAGGTCGTTGAGATCGAATGAGCCGTTTTGGCTGGGCTGCTGGTGATGCGTGATGACGGTCTGCCGGATATCGTCGGGCAGCCCCCAACTGGCAGCCAGCCAGCCGCCAGCTTCCGTGTGGTCGATTCCGAAGGTTTCCCGCTCCCGATTCAGGAGGTCTTGCCCTCTGGCGGCCGTTAGGAGTTCGCCATAAGTCCGCGGATGGGCCACGAACAGGCCCAGGCTGCCGATGTTGTGCAACAGTCCCCCGGTGTACGCGCGGTCATCGCGCGCTCCGGAAGCGGAGCAAACGATGGACAGGTCCTCGGCGAGCAGCCCGCAAGCCAGGCTATGGCGCCACAAGCGGCGCAGCAGGTCCAGCCGCAAGGCCGTGTGGAGAAAACCCTTCATGGAAACAGTAAGGGCGAAGCTCTTGACAGTCTGCAGTCCCAGGAGCGTGACGGCGTTTTGTATGCTGCTGACACGGCCGGCAAATCCGTAGACTGGGGAATTGACGATGCGCAGCAGCTCCGAAGCCAGCGCGGCATCGGCGCGGATCAAATCGACGATCTGCTTGATCTCTGCGTCGTCGTGCGAGAGCACGCGCAACAGCTTCGTGGCGATAGCCGGAAAGGCTGGAAGACGCCGCAAGGCCCGGTACTTATCGTCCGCGTCACTCATCTAACTGATGTATCACATCGCACGTAGTCTTTGTAAACGGGCCTGGATACTAACCTTTCCTCACTTGGCATCGAGCGAAACGCTGCTGACGATGAGCGCCAGGTCGCGCTGGTCGGTGCCGCTGGGCGGGATGGCTTTGTCGCACTGGAAATCAATCCTCACGCTATCGCCGGCAAGCTGGGCAGCCGGGACATCGCGCGTGAAGGTGAACGATCCGGCCTGGCTATAGGTCTCGGGCGGCAAGGAGGCGCCGTTCGCTCCCCCGGCGGTGGCCGAGAGCGTGATCGTTTTCAGCTTGTCGATGGTCACTTGGGGAACCGCCAGTTGCACGTTGAGGGTCGCACCCTTCTGCCCGGAGCCCCCCGGCGGCCGTAATAAGACCGCGAATCTCTGCCCGGTCCAGCGCCAGGAGCCCTGCTCGACGGCGTAAAAGCCGCTGAGCAGTTGTGTTTCCGACTTGGGATCGCCCGTATGCACGGCCGACGAGATGCGCGGGCCTTCCTCGGCGCTCTGCGACACCTCCACGCTTTTCGACTTGCAGGCGGAAAACACCATCGCCAGAAACGCAGCCGCCATTGCCGCGCGTCCGCCACACACGTGTGCCATCAATCTCCGATCCTCTCCAGTTGAACCAGGCAGCTATAGAAGGTTGGGCCGCCCCCCGCGTCCGTCAGCCGCTCCGAAGTCAGGGCGTTGACGTTGCGCTTTCCGGGAGCGCGCCGCGACCATCGCACCGAAGGTGCACACACCACTCCCGGCCGCACGCTGTTATCCACGCGCGCGATCAGAATCGTGGAGCCCCGCTGGTTGTACAGGCGCACCTGGTCGGACGTACGGATTCCCAACTGCGCCGCGTCAGCCGCATTCAAGTGCAATGCGGCCGTCTCCTGGTCCACCGCATCACGATGCCCGAAGGTGGAATTCATGCTGTTGTCGTTCTTGGGCGAGATCAACTCAAAGGGAAACCGCGCCCGCAGACTGGGCTCACCCAGGCGCGATTCCTCGGGCGGAGCATAATCCAGCGACTCCGCGTGGAAGTGACACTTGCCATTCGGCGTTCCGAAACCGCCTACGGCAAAGGGCTGGAATGGTTCCGGCAATTGCAAGCGGACGAAGTGTTCATGGTCGAGCTGTTCGAGCGTGATCCCCTGCACGAAAGGATGCGGGCTATCGAGCAGCGTGCGCATCATGTCGTCTTCCGATTCGCGGAAACAGGCGTCGTCGAAGCCCATGCGTTGTGCCAGCAGGCGAAAGATCTCCACGTTCGATTTGGCCTCGCCGGGCGCCGGAAGGGCCGGACGCGCCAACTGCAGGTAATGGTGACCGTAGGCGAAGTACAGGTCGGTGTGCTCCAGAAACGTGGTCACCGGCAACAGGATATCGGCGTAATCGGCGGTGTCGTTCTGAAACTGTTCCAGCACGACGGTGAAGAGATCACGGCGCAGCAGCCCGGCCAACACGACGTTCTGGTTGGGCGCGATGCCCGCCGGATTCGAGTTGTACACTACCAGCGCCTGTACGGGAGGGTCCGCGAGCGCCGTCAACGCATGCCCCAGTTGCGTCATATTGACGATGCGCGCCGGGCGCCCCAGGGACTTCTGCTGCAAGTCAGCCCGCTCCAACCTGTCGCGATTCAAGCGGAACGCCTGCGAGGTGCTCAACTGCAGTCCGCCGCCGATGTCCTTCCACGAGCCCGTGAGCGCCGGCAGCAGAGCCACGGCCCGCACCGCCATCGCGCCGCGTTCGCTGCGCTGCACGCCGTAGTTCAAGCGGATGGCGGCAGGTCGCGTGGTAGCATATTCGCGCGCTAGAGCGGCGATCTCTTCCGCGCCGATCCCGGTCAGTTCCGCCGCGCGCTGAGGAGTCCACGGCTTCACCCGCTCGCCCAGGTCCGCGAAGCCTTCGGTGTAACGGGAAACGTAGTCCGCATCGTGCAGGCCTTCGCCGATGATCACGTGCATCATAGCGAGCGCCAAAGCCGTGTCGCTTCCCGGATGGATAAAGAAATGTTTATCCGATGCCGCGCCCGTGCGGTTGCGATGCGGATCGATGGTGTAGAGCTTGGCGCCGTTGCGCCGCGCTTCCATCACGAACGGCCATAGGTGGACGTTCGTGCCCAGGATATTCGCGCCCCACGCCAGGATCAGGCGAGCGTGCCGGAATTGCTCCGGCTCGGTTCCATAGCGAACTCCCAGAGCCTCGGTGAGCCCCGCGAGTCCGGCGGATGAGCAGATCGTCCGGTCGAGCCGCGAGGCCCCCAGCCGGTGAAAGAAGCGGCGGTCCATCCCGGAGCCATTGAGCAGGCCCATGGTGCCGGCGTAGCTGTACGGCAGAATCGATTCCGGTCCGAATTCGCGCGCGGTGTCGCGCAACCGCGACGCAATCGAGTCGAGCGCCTCATCCCACGAGATGCGTTGGAAGCGGCCTTCGCCTTTATCCCCCACGCGCAGCTGCGGATAGAGCAGCCGCCCGGGTGAGTACTCGCGCTCCAGGTATTGCGCCACTTTGCCGCACAGAAAGCCGCGCGTGACCGGGTGTTCGGGATTGCCGCGCAGCTTGGTGGCGTGGCCGTTTTCGATGGTGACTAAGAGGGAGCAGCAGTCCGGGCAATCGAGCGCGCACACGGAATGCCGGATTTCCCCCATCGAAAACGATTATAGCTTCTCCACCATCCTCACAATTTCCTCTCCAATCGCCAAAGATGCCGTGGCCGCGGGGCTGGGAGCGTTCAGAACGTGCAACGCGTTGGGCCGCGCGATCAGGCTGAAGTCCTGCACCAACTCACCGGCCGGGGAGATGGCTTGCGCCCGCACACCCGAGCCGCCGGTCGCCAGGTCATCCGGCCGAAGTTCGGGAACCAGGCGCTGTAGCGCGCGGCAGAAGAGATCGCGGCTGAACGAGCGCCGCATTTCGTACCAGGCTGTCGCGGGATAGCGCCGCAAGAAACGCCAGAACCCGAAGTAGGAGAGGGCATCGAAGAGGTCGCGCGCATTGATATCCGTTTTACGGTATCCCTCGCGGGCAAACGCGAGTACCGCATTGGGTCCGGCTTCGATGCCCCCATGGATCAGGCGCGTCAGGTGCACGCCGAGAAAGGGGAAGCGCGGGTCGGGCACGGGGTAAATCAAGTGGCGCACCAACGCCTGGCGGTCCGTTTTGAGTTTGTAATACTCGCCGCGGAACGGCAGAATCCGCACCTCGCGATGCTCTCCTGCCAGTTCGGCGACGCGATCCGAGTGGAGGCCCGCGCAGTTGATCAGAAAGTCGCCTTCGAAATCGCCGGCACCCGTTCGCGCCAGCCAGCCTGAGCCGTTTCGCTCGAGGCGCGTCACGCGCGCGCCCGTCACCACGCGTGCCCCGCGCGCGGCCAGCAGCGTAGTCAACACCGCGCATACCGCCGGGTAATCGACAATACCTTCCTGCGGCACGCGCAGCGCCGCCACGCCGCCCACATGCGGCTCGATCTCGCGCATGTGGACGGGCTCCAGCCAACACAGCCCTTCCAGACCGTTGGCGCGCCCGCGCTCCGCGAGGGCCCGCAGACGAGGGACCTCGCTTTCGTCCGCCGCCACCACCAGCTTGCCGCAGACTTCGTGCGCGATCGCCTGCTCGCGGCAGAACTCCACCATCTGCCGGATACCGGTCACGGCCAGCCGCGCTTTCACGGAGCCCGGCTTGTAATACAGGCCGCAATGCAGCACGCCGCTGTTGTGTCCGGTCTGGTGCCGGCCGACTTGATTCTCTTTTTCGAGGACGGTGATGTGAGCGCCGGGGAAGCGCTCACTCAAACGGTAGGCAGTGGCCAAGCCAACGATGCCGCCGCCAACGATGATGACGCGCTTTGAGTTCATGCCCGGGGCAGCGCATGTACTGCCCCCCATTGTCTCAATCTCGCAGCGACAACACGGCTTCCTCGTACCGGCCCGTGCCCATCTGCCCGTCGGGAAAGATCTGCCGTTGCGCGATCCACGCGAACGATTCCTCGAACACTTCTTTGGTATAAGGCTCAAAGACGATGCGTTCGCCGGGTCCCCAGCGGCGCGTGTCCATCTGTTCGTGGAAGCGCTCGGGAAATTCCTTCTTGTAATGGTGCGTATACAATTCCGGCCGCAGATCCAAGTCGCGCTGCGCGCGGCGTAAAGCCCGGAAGTATTTGCGTAAGTCGCCGGGGTCGGGATCACCCGTGATCATCGACGCCATCATGAACGTCGTATCGATCATCTTGCGAAAACCCAGTTGTTCCGCGAAGTAGTAGGGGCCGCTGAAGAGCGAGGCGGCCGCAACCTTGCGGTCGATCAGCAGTTCGATCCGCTTGAACAGCAGGCCGTCGGCGAACGATAAGCGGATCTGGTCCGCACCCAGATACTGCTCCAATGCCTGCACGGTGGCGTAGTGGCTGCCGGATTGGTAGCCCACCGAGATGGGCACGCCCGCCAGTTCCGTCGGATGCGTGACCGGAGATTCCGGCGGCACGAAGATGCCGGCAGGAGCGACCGAATAGGCATCCGCGTAGAGTTTGCCGTGACCGTTGGACGCCGCGACATTCACGGTCCAGTGGCAGGCGCAACTGATGTTGCTAGTGCGCCCGCGTTCGAAGGTCTGGTACGCTCCCACCTTGTCGCCCAGATCGTGACGCTTGCCGCCGGGGCCCACAATCTCATCGCGGAATTCGTAATCCAGCCCTTCGCTCTGGAAATAGCCCTTCTCTTCAGCGATCCATTCGTGGAGCCGCATGTGCGGCGCGATGACAAACCTGGGCATCCGACCCTCCCGCACCATTGTACCGGCTATGGAAAATCCCTTCGAAACCCTCAGGCCCTGCCGGCGCCGGCGGTCTTGCGCTCGAAGGTGATATCCCGGTGGCTCACCTTGGCGTCGAAGCCCGCGTTGATCAATTGCTTTCGAATTTCGTCGGCGATCATTACCGAACGGTGCTGCCCGCCCGTGCATCCGAAGGCGATGGTGAGATAACTTTTGCCTTCGCGGATGTAGTGCGGCAAGAGATACACCAACAGGTCGGTGATGCGCGCCAGGAACTCGATCGTCTGCGGAAACGAACGGATGTACTTCGCCACAGCCGGGTTTTGGCCGGTGAGGTGTTTAAAGCGCGGAATGTAGTTGGGATTGGGCAGGAAGCGCACGTCGAACACCAGGTCGCTATCGGCCGGCACACCATTGCGGTAACCGAAGCTGGTGACGTTGATCATGATTTCCGATCCACGGCCGCGGTGGCGGAAACGATCCTCAATGACTGCGCGTAGCTCGTGGACGGTGTATTGGGATGTGTTAATGATTAAATCGGCGGTGGCGCGGATGGGCGCGAGCCGCGCTCGTTCGAGCGCGATGCTCTTGACGATCGACCGCCCCGTTCCCAACGGATGCGGCCGGCGCGTCTCGCTGAAGCGGCGCACCAGAGCGCCATCATCCGCTTCCAGGAAAATGAGCTGGGGATTGACCGAGCCTCGCAAGCGCGCGAATACTTCGGGGAAACGCCGCAGGCCAGTGCCTTCGCGAATGTCCACCACAATCGCGGCGCGCCGTACGGCGGGGTTGTCGCCCAACAACTCGGCGAACTTGGGGATCAGCTCGACCGGCAGGTTATCCACCGAGTAGTAACCCAAGTCCTCCAGCGCTTTCAGCACGGAGGCCTTGCCGGAGCCACTGAGGCCGGTGATGACGACCAAGTCCGGTTTCCCGGCGCGATTCTTCCGGGGATGGCGGTTCGCGGGGGAACTCTGGCGCGCCATCCCTGTCCGGCTATCCTTCCACGAGATCGAAGTTGCCGTCGCGGCGGCGCACCAGCACGGAGACTTTGTCCGTGTCGGCGTCGCGGTAGACCAGGTAATCGCGGCTCTGATCCATTTCCAAAACCGCTTCGTCCAACGTCATCGGCTTGCGCTTTTGATGGTGGTTCACCTTATGGACGCGACGCTCGCGCGGCGGTTCGGGCGCCTTGGATGCCGCGACGCTTTCCCGTTCGCTCAACTCCGACTTGCGGGGGACGCGCTTGTTGTCGCGAAATTTCGTCCGTTGCTTCAGCGCCTGTTTTTCCAGCCTCTCGATGGCTTCGTGAATGGCATGAAACAGGTCGGCGCTGGCAGCGAGGCCTACGAATTGATGGTTAAAATAGTGGACCGTCACCTCGGCGTGGTGCAGGTGGCGTTCCGACGACAGAATCACGTGAGCTTCCGTTTCCCGGCGGCCATCCAGCAGCTTTCCGACTTTGGCGAAGCGTGCTTCCAGCTTTTTCAACTGGGCCGGTGCCAGTTCGACTTGTCTACCGGTGTACGTGATCTTCATGGGTCCTCCGATGCGAGGGGGCTTCGCCCGTTACGAAGGCTCGCCCGTTTTGGGGATGCCAAAAAACCCTTCCCCCTCCTTTATAGCCTATTTCGTGGGATACCGAGCCGCGTACCGCCGTTCCAGAAGTGTTGAAGACCGCTCCTTTTCGTCCTGCGCGGTAAGAAGAGTGCGGACGTTACCGAGCCGCGACCAAGGGAGTGTCCTCATGGCCCTGCGGGCCACCAAGCGTGATGAGGACGAGACGGGAGGCTGGATATTGAGCACAGGCCGGGCCATGAGCCGTGTAGCGGAACCTCCGCTCCCTAACCCGGCAGAGCCGGAACCAAACAGGAAAACGCATTCACCGCCGAGCCGCCGAGGCACAGAGTTTTGAGATTGGTGTCGTAACGCTTCGCGACAGCCACGGCTGGGAGGGGTTGGCGCGCAGAGGTAGCCGAGGGAATCCCGCGCTGGCGCGGTGACCGGGCGCGGTACCGTGATCTTTCCACCCGAGTAAGTGGGAAGTTGATGTTATTTTCAGAGTGCAGCCAAATACCTGTCATTGTTGGCGAATTCGCACTTACGAATATTTTTCTTGCTAAAACGGCACGAACCTGACTACGTAGGAACTGACGGGTCGCGGCTCGATAACAACCGACTGCGCCTTACCGAGCCGCGACCGTGAGGGAGCGGAGGTTCTGGGTGCGTCTTCAATGGAGTGTCCTCATGGCCCTGCGGGCCACCAATACCGATGAAAGCG
>Ga0335078_10006522_pt1 | contig 17269 bp, 15 predicted proteins | sample Lox_Sample_32_FD_206711 | JGI IMG/M metagenome (GOLD analysis project Ga0335078, IMG submission 206711) | Soil microbial communities from Loxahatchee National Wildlife Refuge, Florida, United States - Lox_Sample_3.2 | ecosystem: Environmental > Terrestrial > Soil > Wetlands | place: USA... | reverse complement strand
GCTCGCGTCGATCATGTCGCCTGACGCGCGCGGCTCTTCGTCGAACCCGACGATCCACGCGAGCGGCCACATGTTCTCGAGTCGCCAACCGATGGTGTCCACGAAGGCGCGCGCGTCTTTGCGCGCAAGCGCGTACGTCTTCTTCTCGCTCGGCGTGAGCGCGCCGGCGACGTTCGCGCGCCTCATCGGCTTCGACGACGCGACCCACAGAAAGAGCGCGCGGAGCGCCTCGAAGCGCGCCGCGATGGCGCGCGCGGATTTCATCGTGCGCGCGCGCTTCGTCGGCAGCGACGGCGCGACCACGAACCCGAGCGCGCGCAGCTTCTCGACGTTGCGCGCGCGCACCGCGTTAAATGAGACGGAGCGCATCGTCGCGAAACGATGCGCTCCATCCACGTTCCCGAGCAAGAGCGATCAGCGGCGGACGTCGCGGCGAAGATCGCGCACCTCGCGGTGGAACGCGCGCGCCGCGTTGTGCATCCGATCGCGCATGACTTCACGGTCGTGGCGAATCTCTTGCCGCACTTCCCAGCGCGCGACGGGTCCGTGCTGCGGAGCCGGACCGCAGTGCGTGTCGGCCGAGGCGGCGACGGGAACCAAGAGAGCGGCGATTGAGAAAACGATGGCGGAGAGTTTCATGACCTTGTCCTTTGTTCGTCTGGTCGTGTGCGCCAGACACCCCCACAAAGAGCATCGCGCGTGCCGCGCGAAAAAGCGGGTTTTCGGCTCGTTTCGCGCGCCGCGTCCACGGTCGTTCACGTGAACGTCAACGCCTCTGAATCTTTTACGTTTTGTTACGCGTAGGGAAAGCCCGCGACGCGCCGTCGAAGAGAATCCGGTATCGTCGATCGCATGCTCGATGGTCAGTTCACGCTCGGCGTCGAAGAGGAATACCAAATCGTCGATCCGGAGACACGTGAGCTAAGGAGCTACATCTCGCGCCTGCTCGAGGACGGGAAGAGCATTTTGCGCGAGCGCGTGCGGATGGAGATGCACCAGAGCGTCGTCGAAGTGGGGACGAGCGTGTGCCGCAACATCGGCGAAGTTCAACGCGAGCTCACCGAGATGCGCGGCGAGCTCAACGTGCTCGCGCGCAAGGGCGGGTTGAGGATCGTTGCAGCTTCCACGCATCCCTTCAGCGATTGGAAGACGCAGGACATCTCGCCGGGCGAGCGTTACCACGAGATCGTCTCCGATCTCCAAGACGTCGCGCGCGCGAATTTGATCTTCGGTTTGCACGTTCACGTCGGCATCGTCGATCGCGAGGTCGCCGTCGCGCTCAACAACCAAGTGCGTTACTTCCTCCCGCACCTGCTCGCGCTCACGACGAGCTCGCCGTTCTGGCTCGGAAGAAAATCCGGGCTCATGAGCATCCGCTCGCAAATCTTCAAGCGCTTCCCGCGCACCGGAATCCCCGACGAGTTCGAGTCGCCCGCGCAGTTCGACAACTTCGTGAAGCTGCTCATCAAGACGGGCTGCATCGACAACGGGAAGAAAATTTGGTGGGACGTGCGCCCGCACCATCAGTTCGACACCGTCGAAGTGCGCATCTGCGACATGCCGACGAAGCTCGATCACACCATCACCGTCGTCGCGCTCGTGCAGGCGCTCATGGCGAAGCTCTACTTGATGTACAAACGCAACACGCAGTGGCGCGTCTATCCGCGCAGCTTGCTCGAAGAGAACAAGTGGCGCGCGGTGCGCTACGGCGCGGACGCGAAGCTCATCGACTTCGGTCGCAAAGAAGAGCGTCCGTTCTCGGAGCTCGTCGTCGAACTCGTGGAGTTCGTGAAGGAAGCCGCCGACATGCTCGGCACGTTCGACGTCGTGAAGCGCGCGATCGACATCCAGCGCGAAGGCACGAGCGCGCACCGCCAGATGGAGATCTTCGAGCGCACGAACGACACGAAGGCGATCGTCGATTGGTTGATCGAGGAGACGATGCGCGGCGTATGAGCACGGCGATCTTCATCGCGCTCGCGGCGGTCGCGGGTGCCGACGGAAAAATCGACGCGGACGAAGCGGCGGCGCTCGAGCGCGCGGCGCGCGACGATGGGCTCGGCGAAGCGGAAGTCGCGAAGATCCGCGCGGCGGGCGCTGCGGGTCTCGACGCGCTCGACGCGTCTTCGATCGCGCCGAGCGAGCGGGTCCTCGCTTACGCGCTCGCGTATTGGATGTCGCGCGTCGACGGCGAGATGAGCGAAGACGAAGACGCCGTGCTCACGAAGCTCGGCGCGAAGCTCTCGCTCGACGACGCCGCGCGCATGAACGCAGAGGCGATGGTCGACGAAGTCGCCGCGCTCCCGGAAGGCGCGCGCCCCGCGCGCTTCGACGTCGCGAAGCTCCGCACGCTGCTCGGTTGACGCTCACCAAATCCCGACGGTGCCGCCCGTCCAGAGCGTCTCGCTGCTCTTGTTTTGATCGACGCCGAGCATTTTTCCGCGCGACAAGCGGACGAGCGGGAGCAGCGGCTCGAGCGCGTCCGTGTCTTTCGCGCCGCGCATGAGCATCACGCGGACCTCGGCTTTCACCGCGTTCGACGCGCTCAAATCGTCGCCGAGCGCGGCGTTCGGCATGCGGATGGTCCACGCGTACTCCACTTTGTGCTGGAGCAAATACGATCCGCGCTGCTCGCGCGGCACGCGGTCGAAATCCGCGCGCGTCACGTCGACGACCACGCCGGATCCCGCGAACGAAAAGAGCGGCTTCATCACCCAGCTCTCGAGATCGTCCGGCGGCGCTTCGAGGTCCGACAAGAAGAACGTCTTCGGTACCGTCTCGTGATCCAGAAACGGGAGCGAGTACTTCGACCACGCCCAATACCAATTCGGGTGCGAGCACCACGTCACGTCGAGATCTTCGTTCCACGAAAATGGCACCGCGACCTTCTTCACCTCGAGCTCGTCGAAGACCATCCGGTTGTAGATGCGCTTCACGCGGATCTTCTGGCCGTCTTTGATGCGATAGAGCTTTCTTCCCTCTTTGATCAAATCCGTCACGCACACCGCGTCGACGTCGAAGAGCTGCTTGGTCGCGATGAAATCGGGAGCGGTCTTTTGTTTTTCGGGTTGGTAATCGACGAGCGCGACCTCGCGCGGATCCTCGCCGCCCAAAATCGACGAGCGCATCAGCGACAACGCGTGATCGCGATCTCGGAAGAAGCACGTCCACGGCTTTCGGAGCTCGGACACGCGCTGAAGCGCTTCGCTCCACGCGTCCGCCTCGACCGACTCGAGCGCGTAGAGCGAAGGAAACGCCTGCAGCTCCACGAGCCGCCCGCAAACCTCGCCGCGCGCGTCGCGACACAGCGCGAAATCGACTTGCACGCAGTGCGGGAGCGCGTCCATTCCGGGGACGTCGTAGTGCGCGGGGATGGCTTTTTTCAGCGCGGCGAGCGTGTCTTTTCGAGAGAGCTGCGCGGCGATCTCGATGGCTGCATTCTGCAAATGATCGCGCAGCGCGTTCGTGAGAAAGAGCGGCGTCTCCGCGAGTCGAAACGGAAACGGACCGCCGAGCTTCGCGTAGAGACGATCGCGGTACGCCTCGAACGTCCGGTGCGGATCGTGATGGTTGAACGCGTCGCGAACCGCCGCGTCCATCAGTGCGCTCCGCGCAAGAGAGCGTCCCACCGCATGTTCTGCGAGGGACGTTCTTTGGCGAGATCGATCACGAGCTCCGCCATCTTCTTCACGACCCACGCGAAGTGATCTTCGCCGAGCGACGTGACGTCGAAGTCGGGCGCGGAGTTCATGTAGTCGATCGCGAACGGCACGTCGGCGCCGTCGCGCGATTGGATCGCGAACTCGACGGTGTTCATCTCGTAACCGAGCGCGCTCGTGATCTTCAGCGCGGCTTGCGTGACGCGTTCGACGAGCGCGGCGTCGAGCGAAGGCATGGTCTCTCGCGCGCGCGTGTAACGCTCCGCGTGCGAAAGCCGCGGATCCCAAAGCGCGACGCGCACGTCGCGGTGACCGATGACGAGACACCGCACGTACCGTTGCCAAGCGATCGCCTCTTGCGCGATGAGCGTCGTCGTCGCGCTCTTGTCGTACGCGGCCATGAGCTCGTCCATGTTCGACACGCGCGTCACGTCGCGAAACCCTCCGCCCCAATGCGGCTTCACGTACATCGGGAAGCCGAGCTTCTCGATGAGCGCGTTCCAATCGACGTAGCGCATGTTCTTCTCGAGCGAGCCGCTCGTCACGTCGGGCGCGTAGGATTTTTGCGGCAAGAGCACGGTCTTCGGGACGGGCACGCCGAGCCTCGACGCGAGACCCGCGTTGAAGAACTTGTCGTCCGCGATGCGCCAGAACGGATTGTTCACGACGCGCGTTCCGTAGAGCAACGCGAGCTTCAGGTACGGTTGGTAACACGTGACCTCGTGCGAGATGCGATCCACGAGCACGTCGTACGGCGGCGCGACGTCGGCGCGCGGCGCGTCGAAATCGGCGTATTCGCAGACCACCCCCGCGTCGCGTCCGTTCACCTCCGCGATGAGCGCCTCCGGAAACGATCGCTCGCGCCCGACCAACAGTCCCACGCGCCGCATGATCAGAACCCGACCTTCTCGCTCAAATAATACGGAAGCATCGCGCGCCACGTGGGCCAATCGTGCTTCATGTCCTCGCCCCACACGTCGAGGTTGTTCCAGATCCCGTGATCCCAGAGCATCGTCGAAAATCTCCGCGACGCGTGCGGCGCTTCGTACGCGCCTTGCCCGGTGACGATGTGAATCTGCGAGTGCGCGAGCATGTGACGCGCGTGATCGTCTTGGATGTTGGGGACGAAGCTCATCGGGTTGTTGAAGTAGATGTCGTCGTTCATCCAGCCGTGCGTGTAGTCGGGCTCGAGATCGTAGAAGCCGCTCATCGCGATGAGCGTGTCGAACAAATCGGGCCGGCGGAAGAATTGGTTCGCCGCGTGGAACGCGCCGAAGCTCGCGCCTGTCACCGCGATGCGCGCGTCGTCCTGCTGCACCGCGCGCCGAATGAACGGCACGACTTCTTCTTCCACGTACCCGGAAAACAAAGCCTGCCTTCGCGCGGACTCGTGGACGGACACGTTGCGATTCATCCACGCGTGCTCGTTGATGCTGTTGATCGAGAACACCGTGACGCGGCCCGCGAAGATCAGCGGCTCGATCGCTTTGATCAAGAAGAAGCGCTCGCAATCGAGCAGATCGCTCTGCGCCGTCGGATACAAAAGGAGCGGCCGTCCCCAATTTCCGTAGCGCACGATCGGCATGTGCATGCCGAGACGATCGCTGTGCCAACCGAAGAGCTCTCGCGGGAGCGCGGGATCGACGAATTGCATGGAGATCGAGGAGTCTATCATGGCGCTCGTGCGCGACGTCACGGCGCTCGCGTGCGCGGCGTCACGGCGCGTGCACGACGACGCGGAGCTCGCGCGCGGTCGGCGAGAAGCGCGCCTCGGCGAAGCCGATTTCGGGCACGTCGATCGCGCCGACGATGGTGCGCGTCTTCGTCGTCAGCACGAACGGTTGGTGACCCGCGCGCACCGAGAGGGACTCCGTTGTCTTCGCGACGTCGACCGACGCGTCGCCGATCGCGAAGCGCGCGGGCTCGTCGCTCGACACGACGACGTCGTGACGCGGAAGCCCCGCGGCGGGCGCGGGCGGCGCGTCGTGGTCGCCGCGATCGATCGCGCGATCGATCGTGCCCGACCATGCGTCGTCCGGCAGAAGCAGCACGTCCGGCGCGCCGTGCTCGCCGCGCACGAGCACCGGATCCATCACGACGAGACGCGACGCGAGCGCGGTCTCTTCACCGCCCGCGTCGCGCGGCCTTCCACCGAGCACGCGCACCGACACGACGCGCGCCGCGTTCGTCTTCGTACCCAAAAATCGCGGCAGCCCGCTCGGCTCCGCGTGGTTCGCGCCGACAAGGATCGCGTAACGCTCCGGCGGCATCGCGTCGTCGTCGGTGAGGCCAGCGTCGGTCGGAGGGTGCGCGGGCGCGAGCGCGATGGCCGCGCCGTGGAGCGCGCGCGCGCAGTGCAGCTCGCGGAGCGCGCTCTCCGCCGCGCCGCCCGCGGTGAAATTCTTCCGCAGCTCCGGCGGCAAATCGCACGCGACGAGCGGCATCGACGCGCCGCGCGCCGCGTAGATCAAATTCGCGACGCTCGTCACGTAACCGAATTTCCATGCGGCGTGATCGAGATCGTTTTGTCGCGCCGTCACGCGCCACATCGCGCCTTCGTCGAGCGCGGCGTGCGCGCGCGTGAGCGTCGCGAGATCCGCGTCGTCCGCGCTCGGTGTGTCCGGCGCGTCCTTCCATTTGCCGCGCGCGCGAAATTGCTCGAGCGCGAATCCCCACGGCGCCTTCATGCGAAACACGATCGACGCCACGGTCTCGATCTGCGCGCGCGAGTCATGGAGGGTCCCAAAAATCAGGTACGACGGCTTCGACGCGTCGCCGTTCATCCACGCGTCGTACGCGCTCGCGATCTGCGCTTCACCCGCGACGAGGCGCGTCGCGTCCGCGCGCAGCGCGAGCAACTCGGATACGTCGAACGGCTTCAGTTTGTTCGGCACGGCTTCGCGGTCCGTCAGCGCGCGCGCTTCGTCGTCGTTTTGCGGGAGCGCTTCCCACGTCGGATCGGGCGGCGGCTTCCACGGGATCGCCAGGTCTTCGTCCGCGGACGCGCGCGAGCACGCGAGACACGCGACGACCCAAACGACCCACCGCACGCGTCGCATCCTACACGCACGCGTGTCTTCGAGAAGACACCAAACGCGCGAACGCCTGCAAAATCCCGCGGAAATCACGACGGCACGCGCGCTGCAAACCCAGTCACCCACGCCGCACGACGCGGCGCACTTCAACGGAAAGAGGATTCTCCCATGCATGCTCTTCGCGCTCTCACCGCCGTGACTTTCGTTTCGATTCTCGCGTTCTCGGGCTTGGCCAATGCGGACGATGCGAACGTCGCGGTCGTTCGTTCGCAGTTCACCGATCGCGTCGAGCAATCCAATCCGGTCGCCGCGCAGGACCAACTCGGCGCCGCGACGCGCGTCACCTACTGGGTCGCCGTGAAGAACGCGAAAGAGCCGACGACGATCACGCTCGTGTGGAAGCTCGATGGCAAGGAGTCGGGTCGCCAATCACTCGACGTGGGAACGTCACCGTCGTGGAAGACGTGGGGCTCGCACGCGCGCTTCAACGCCAAGAGCATCGAGGTCGACGTGCTCGACGCGAGCGGCAACACGGTGAAGACGGACACGCTCGCGTTCTGAGCCGCGCGCTCGCAACCTCCTCGGCCGCGCAAACTCGCGCGGCCGACGTGACGGTGGAGCCGAGGGGGATCGAACCCCTGACCTCATCCATGCCATGGATGCGCTCTCCCAGCTGAGCTACGGCCCCAGAGATCGTGAAGGAGCGGACGAGATACAGCGAGTTGGACGCATTGTCCAGGCGTGGCCTGACGGGACGCTCAGCGGTCGCGACGGGCGAATCTGCGTGCATTCTGCACGTAATGTTCGGCGGATTTTCCGATGTTTTCGATTTCTTCGTCGCGGAGCGTCCGCACGGCGCGCGCGGGTGAACCGAGGATCAAGCTGCGCTCGGGGAACGTCTTGCCTTCGGTGACGAGCGCGCCGGCTCCGACCACCGAGTGACGCGCGACCCGCGCGCCGTTGAGGAGGATCGCGCCGATTCCGATCAAGCACTCGTCTTCGATCGTCGCGCCGTGGACGATCGCGGCGTGACCGATCGTGACGCGCGCGCCGACGCGCATCGCGATGCCTTCGTCGGTGTGGAGGATCGCGCCGTCTTGCACGTTGGTCGCTTCGCCGATCGCGATGAGATCGTTGTCGCCGCGCACCACCGCGTTGAACCACACGCTCGCGTCGCGCGCGAGCTCCACGCGTCCGACGATCGTCGCGTTCCGCGCCACGAACGCGGCGAGATCGATCTTCGGTCGTTCGAGATCCTTCACGACGGCTTCTCGGCTTTCGGCGCGACCTTCAATCGACGCATCATTTTCTGCAGACCGAAGCGCGAGAGACCGAGGAGCTCGGCGGCCTTCGTCTGGTTGCCGTGCGTTTTGTCGAGCGCCTCGCGCAGCAAATCGGCCTCGAGCGCGTCGACGCGCGCGCGCAAATCGAAGCCGACGTCGCGCGGCGCGTCTCCGCGGAGCAAGTCGGGCGAGAGATCGTGCGCGTCGATCGTGGGCTCGCTCGCGTTCGCGTCGCAGAGGACGAGCGCGCGACGAATTTCGTTCTCGAGCTGGCGCACGTTTCCGGGCCACGCGAATTGAACGAGGCGATCCATCGCGAGCTTCGTCACGCGGATTTTCTTGCCGGCGGCGTGCTTCTTCAAGAGGTGCGCGATGATGAGCGGGATGTCGCCGCGGCGCTCGCGGAGCGGCGGCATGCGGACGGTGACGACGTTGAGCCGGTAATAGAGATCCTCGCGGAACGTGCGCTTCTCGACCATCGTCTCGAGATCGCGGTGCGTCGCGGCGATCAAGCGCACGTTCACTTTGCGCGTGCGCTCGGAGCCCACCGCGCGCACCTCGCCGTCTTGCAAGACGCGCAGGAGCTTCGCTTGCATCGCGAGCGGCATCTCGCCGATTTCGTCGAGGAAGAGCGTGCCGCCGTCGGCGATTTCGAAGAGGCCCGCGCGCGTCTGCGACGCGCCGGTGAACGCGCCGCGCACGTGACCGAAGAGCGTCGACTCGAGGAGCGACTCGGGCACCGCTGCGCAGTTCTCGCTCACGAACGGGCGGCGCGCGCGCGGACCATTCTCGTGCATCGCGCGCGCGATGAGCTCTTTGCCGGTGCCGCTCTCGCCCACGACGAGCACCGGCACGTCGCTCGTCGTCACGCGATCCACGACGTGCAGGAGCTTTTGCATCGATTCGCTGCGCCCGGCGATCGCGTCGTACTTGAAGCGCGTCTCGTCGCCGCGCGCCTGCGAGAGCTCTTGTTGCGTCACCGCGAGCTCGGCTTCGCGTTCGGCGAGGAGCGACTCGATGCGCGACTTCGCCCGCTCCGCGCGACGCGCGGCGCGACGCAAGAGCACTTGATCGCGCGCGTCGGCGATCGCGAGCGCGGCTTGCGTCGCGAGCAGCCTGACCCACGCGAGCTCGCGCGGACCGAACGCGCCGCGCCGCCCGCGATCGTCGAGGTACACGACGCCGAGCGTCTCGCCGCGCGTCGCCAGGGGCACCGCGAGCACGCTGCGAAGCTTCAGCGCGTGCACCGACGCGTGCACGTCGCCCATCGTCGCGAACGCGTCGGTCGCGACCACGGCTTCGCCGCTGTCGATCGCGCGCCGAGCGAGCGTCATCGAGAGCGTGAGTTGCTCGCCGTGGAGATCCTCGCGCGCGAGGTTGCGCGCCGCGCGCGGCACGAGCTTTCCGTTCGGCGCGCGCAAAAGGAGCAGCCCGCGCTCGACACCGACCCACAGGATCATCGCGTCGAGCACTTGGAGCAAGAGCGGACGGAGACGATCGCGCGACGAAAGCGAACGAATGATCGTCTCGAGCTGCGCGAGCTGCGCCGGTGCGAACGGTTCGTCGTCGATCGCGCCTTCGTCGCGCATCCACGCGACGTTCGCGAGCGAGTCCTTGAGCGCGTCGGGCGTGGTCGCGCGGAGGGTCGCGGCGGTCGCGCGCCGGAGGGTCTCGAGGCGGCGCGCCGCTTCGCCTTCTCCGAGCTTCATCGCGAGATCGCGTCCGAACGCGAGCGCCGGACCGCGCGCGGCGTGCGGCGCGGGGATCTGCGCAACGGCGAGGATGCGACGGAGGACGTCCGTCGCGCGCGCTGCGTGGCGCGCGTTTTCGACACACACACGGGCGCGCGCCCCGAGCCAATCCCAAGCGGCCGCGGGAGTCGCGGTCGTCGCGATCCGATCGAGCGCGTCCACGCGCGCGTCGTCCAGCGCGTCCGGCGCCCAGACGAGCACGCGCGCCGCGGCGCGCACCGCGTCGTCGCTCGACGGGTCTACGGCGAACGTCGCGAGCGCCGCGCGCGCGTCCTCGGACGCGCGCGCGTCACCCGGCGCGCGCGTCTCGACGCGCGCCCACCGCGCGTATGCGCGCGTCCGATCGTCGGTCGCTTCACGCGCGAGCACCTCGGAAGCCGCTTCGTCCGCGCCGTGCGCATCGCCCACGGTCGCGAGCGCCGCCGCGCGCACGAGCCACGCGTTCGACGCCTCGCGCATTCGGCTGAGCCTCTCGAGCAAGAGCGCGGCGCGCGTCGACGCCGCGAGCGCGCACCCGATGTCGCCCGCGTCCGTCGCCGAAGCGGATTGTCCGACGAGGTACGTCGCTTCGTCCGCCACCGCGCCGGCGCGCTCGGCGAGATCCACCGCGCGCGCGTAATCGTCGAGCGCGAGCTTCGCGCGACCCGCCGCGTGCGACAGGAAACCGCGCGTCGCGTGAAGACGCGCGCGCGCGATCGCGTCTTGGCAATCGGCGAGCGCAGCGTCCACCACGCGCGCGCCGCGGTCGAAGTCCCCTCGTCGCCACGCGACGAGGGCTTCCACCTCGGCCACACCAGGCCCCGCGTGCGACTCGAGCTCGCGCGAAGCGCGCGCGTCGTCGCCCGCGTCCCACGCGATGCGCGCCACGACGGCCGCGGCGCGCGCGCGAAGCGCGCGCGTCGAAGACGTCGCGGGCGCCTCCAACGCAGCACACGCGAGCGCTTCCGCGCTCGCGCGGTCTCCGAGGCGCCGCGCCACTTCGGCGCGGCGCACCACCGCAGACAATCCGTCGTCTCCGCGGAGCGCGAGCATCGCGCGCGCCGCTTCGCCCTTGCGCATGAGCGCGAGGGCAAGCGCCTCTCGAAGCGCCCAAGGCGCCGCCGCGCCGCGCGCTTCGACCTGCGCGATCACGGCCGCGGGCGGAAACGCGCGCATCAGCGCGATCGCTGCGCCCGCGTCGCCCGCTTCGATCTCCACGTCGTCGCTGGCCGAGTCCGCCATCAAATCATTCGCCGTCCACGCGCCGAACGGTCGCGCCTCGGCGAGGACGCACATCTTCTCGGCGAGCGTCGCGTCGTCTGCTTCGATCGACCACGACGCTGCGCTCGTCCCCACGAGCCCCACGATCCACCGTGCGCGCGCGATCGCGGAGCTCGCGCCGATCTCGCCTTCCGCCGCGCCCGAAATCTTCCGCGCGATCCCAACCGCTTCTTCGAGCCACGCACGCGGCTTCCCCGTGAGCGAATCTGCGACGCCCGACGCAACCGCGATCTCCCGCGCGCGCGCCGCGACGTACACGCGCTTCACCTGTGCGACGCGCGCGTTCGCGCGCGCCTCCTCCGACTCGGCGAGCCCAAGCGCCCGCGCCGCACGCTCCGCGACCCAACCCGCCGACGGACGCGCTCCGGCAGACGCCGCGCACATCGCGCGTGCGATCTCCGCGAGCTCCGACTTCGCGAGCGCCTCGCCAAGAAGCTCGAGCGTCATCACGCCGAGCGCGAACACGTCCGCGCGCGGGCCCACGTCTCCACCGCCGCGAAGCTCCGGCGCCGCGTACCGCGCAGTGCCACCCTTCGCCGTCTCACCGAACTCCGACGCGAGCCCGAGGTCGATGAGCGTCGCGCTCCGCTCACTCGCGACGTCGCGCTTGCCGTTCGTCGGATGAAACAAGACGTTCTCCGGCTTCACGTCGCCGTGACGGACGTTCGCCTCGTGAAGCTCCTCGAGCCCACGCGCCACCGCGTGCACGATCGACCAAACACGAGTCTCGTCTCCACGCGCGGCGTCGACGCTCTCGCCCTCGACGAAGCTCGTCACGATCGCGACGCTCCCTTCGACCCGCCCGACGTCGAGCAGCGCCGGTCCCCACGTGCGCGACACCCGCGCCAAGATCGACGCCTCGCCGAAGTCGAAACCCGTGCGAAGCACCTTCATCGCGCCGCGGACGTCGTTCTGCTCGACCTCGAACACGCTCCCGCTGGCGCCCTCGCCGATCTTTTGCACCACGCGCCACGCTCCGAAGGTCGGTGCCAACGTGGATGCCACCCCCAACTTAACGCCCATGCCACATCATATGGCCGTGTTGATGAAGAATCGTCAACTTAGATGACACGCCCCTTTCCAGACCTATCCTGCACGGTTAAGTTTCGGGCATGACCAAGCCGCGCAGTGAAGTCCTCGCAGAGTCCCGTCGTAAAGCGACCGTGGCGGGTGCGACCACGGCGGCGGCGGTCGGAGTCGGCGTGCTCGGGTTTCCCGTGGCCGCCGTCGTCGTGGGAGTCCCCGCCGCCGTCCTCACGTGGCGCTGGTGGAAGCACCGCGCGTCGAACGGCATCAAATTCTAATCGAGGCCTGAGCCGCGAACCTTCGCGTACACGAATCGCGCGAGCAGATCGACGTCGTTCGCGGAGAGATCGCCGCCGAATTTCGGCATGTGCCGTTTGCGCTTCGGGTCGAGCGCGTTCTCGCGGTACGTGGCCTTCGACGATGGGTCGTCGATCTGCGCGCGAATCCACGCGACCGAGCCGTAACCCGAGAGCTCCGGCGCGATGCCGCTGCCATCATCGTCACCTTCGCCTTCGAAGAGGTGGCAGCTTGTGCAACGGTCTTTGACGATCTTCTTTCCTGCGTCGTCGGCGTCGGTTGCTGCGCCGTCGGCTTGCGCAGCGAGGAACTGCGCGACGGCGAGCGCGTCCTCTTGCGGCATCGCGACGAAATCCTCTTTGCCCTTCGGCGCGACGTCCATCGAAGGCATCTCACCTCGGTACGCGGTGCGACCGAAGCGGTCGTCACCGTCGGGATCGTGGAGCATCGCGAGGAGCCACGGCTTCTGGCTCCATCCGTCGAGCTTCGGCGCGGTCGCTTTCTTCGCGTCGCCGAACGATCCGAGCACGTGGCAGGTCGCGCAGCGATCGGCGAAGAGCGTCTCGGCGCGCAGCTCGGGATCGTCGCGCAGCATCGCGAGCGGACCTTGCGGCGGCACGCCTTTCATCGCGAGATCGATGGCGACCTTCGCGCGCGCGCGGGACTCGGCGAGCGCCTTTTGATACTTCACGTCGCGCGCATCGCGCTCGGCGGCGGCGTGGGTGAGCGCGACGATCGCCACGAGCGACGCGAGCGCGCCGATCGAACCGAGGATCGAAGCGCCGTGACGTCTTCGATCGATCCACGGCAGCACGGCGAAGAACACGAAGAGCGCTGCGGGTACGCCGAGCGTCGCCCAAAACTCCATCCGCCCGCTCGCGAAGTGACGCACCTCGAAGAGCCACATCAAGTACCACTCGGGGCGCGCGGGAAAATCGCTCGACGGGTCGGCGGGCGCGGCGAGGGGCGCGCCGTGGAATTTGTTGGTCGCGTAGCCGATCAAAATCGCAGTGGACGCGGCGAGGGCGAGATCGCGCGCGGCCTGGCGTGGCACGTACGATTCGAAACCGGAGTTGTGGCGGCCGGAGATTTTCTCCGCGAACGTCCACTCGCTTCGCCGGCGCAAACGAAACAGCGCGGCGATGACGAGCGGGAGCACGATCGCGTGCGCGGCGAACATTCGACCGAGCGCGAGCTGTCCGAGATCGTCTCCGCCCTGAATCCATCGCGCGAGATCGGATCCGAGCGGGTTCGTTTCGGCGATGGAGATCTCCACGCGGCGCGCCCAATATCCTCGCTGATCCCACGGGAGGACCCCGCCCGTGATGCACGCCGCGGCGATCGCGCCGATCGCGAGCACCGCGGCGACGTAACCGATCTCGCGTGGCTTTCGGTGCGCGCCGCCGGACGCGAGCATCGCGACGTGCGCGCACGCGAGGACGAGCATCGTCTCCGCGGCGAATCGATGAAGGCCGCGGAGGAGCCAGCCGTGCGACATGACGTACGTCGTGTAATGGACGCTCGCCCACGCGCTCTCGATGGTGGGCGCGTACGAAGTCGTGAGCGCGATGCCCGTCAGCGTGAGCACGACGAGCAAGAACAAGAGCGTGAAGCCGACGGAGCGCGCCCAGCTCGGACCGCCCGCGATCGGATGCGCGAGCGCGGCGCGGAGCCTTCGCCGCGTGCCGAGGCGATCCTCGAGGTAGTCGCCGAGGCTCACGTCAGATCTCCGAGCGCTCGGCGGTTCCGAGCTTGAAGCGGCGGAAATCGATCTCGACGACTCCTCCCTCGACGCGGGTCGCGAGCGCGTCCATGTCGCGCGGCGAAGGCCCGCTCTCGCGCTTGCCGCTCTCGTCGAACGACGACTCGTGGCACGGACACTCGAAGCCCTTGCCGTTCGCGGCGACGTCGATGGAGCACCCGAGGTGCGGGCAGACGACCGAATACGCGCGCACGGTGTCGCCGGCGCGGACGAGCCACGCCGATCCGAGCTCCGCGTTCTTCTCGAGCTTCCACGCGTCGCGTTCGTCGGCGACGATCTTCACGCGCGCGGGCTCGCCGTCGCGCAAGTGATCGAGCGCAATCGTGCGCACCCAGCGCTCGCCGCGGGGGCCGCGCCGCGCGGACGCGACGACGAACACGACGGGCGGCGCGAGCGCAGCGGTGCACAACGCGGCCGCGCCGCTCACGAGGACGACTTCGAGCACGCGCCGTCGCGTGGTCATGAGCGCGCGCGATTAATGTTCGCCATGACCTTCGCGCTCGAAGCGCTCGAGCACTTCGAGCATCGCGGGCGTCGGCTTCAACATTTGCGGCTGCCCGCCGGTCGTTTGTGCGGGCAAGAGCCACGCCCACGATCCGTCATCGAGCGACACGCGCTCCACTTCGCCTCGCGTTTCGGCGTGCCACATCAAATGCGCGACGTCCTCGGGCGTCATTTTCGGGCCGGCGATGCTCGCCAGCTTCTTGCTTGCCGCGGTGGCGAGCGCGCTCTTCTTGCCCTTCTTCTTGGCCATGGGAAGGTTCTACAGCCAAGGCCTTTCGTGGATCAAACGTCGGAACTCGCGACAGGAACGGATGTCGTATCTCGAGCGGAAGAACAAATCGTTTCCGCGCGTAGATCGTAGGAGAGGCATGCGAGGCAGCGGGCAAGGAACGTTGTGGAAGGTGTCGACGTTCACCGCGCTCGGTCTCGCGGCGTTTCTCGCGTTCCATCCCATCGGCCCGAACGATTCCACGACGAAGGGATCGACCGCTGGACAAACGAAGAGCAAAGGCAGCAGCGGGATTTTCGGTTGGCTCGGAGGCGGCGGATCGAGCGCGGGCGACGCGCCGCACACCGGCACGCACCTCGTCCAGCTGCGCAACGCGCGCAACTTGACCGAGACGTGCGACGCGCTTCGCGTGCTCGCGCCCGAAGCTGCAAGCGACCAAGAGGCCATCGGTGAAATCGCCGATCGCACGAGCGACTCGCACGAGCGAGCCGAGCGCGTCTGCGCGATCGAGGCGCTCGAGAAAATTCCGTCGGGCACGTCGCGCAGCTACCTCGCCGATCTCGTCAACGACGCCGACACGCACGTGCGCGACGCGGCGCTCCACGCGCTCGCCGAGAAAGCGCGCGACGACGCGGACGCGCGTTCGACGGTGATCGCCGCGGCGCACAGCGACGACGAAGAGACGCGGCTCGAAGCGCTGATCGCGCTCGGCGAGGCGCACGTTCCGGAGGCCTCCGCGCTCATTCAAGATGCGCTCGCGAACGAGACCGGCGAAGCGCGCGCGCGGCTCGTGAGCGCGCTCGGCGAGACGCGGGACGGCAACGCAGTCGCCGCGATTTCGAAGATGGTCGACGATGGATCGACCGACGCGCGGCGCGCTGCGATCGAAGCGCTCGGATCGATCGGCGGCGATCAAGCGGTGAAGCTCCTTCAGGACAAGCTCGCGAACGGATCGCGCGAGGACGCGGTGGACGCAGCGATGGCGCTCGCGAAGACCGGCGATCCCGGCGCGCGCCAGACGCTCGTCGACGCGGCGACGAGCGGACGATACGTCGAGCAGCTCGCGGCGATTCGAGCGCTCACGCGCGAAGGCGGCGAAGACGTGCGCGGCGCGATGACGAAGGCGCTCCACTCGAGCGATCCGAACGTCGTCTCGGCGACGACGGGATGGTTCTCGTCGCACGGCGACGCTTCGTCGGTGAAGGAGATCGTCGGCGTGCTGAAGACCGCGCCGAGCGACACGCGGGCCACGCTCGTGACCGCGCTCGCGGGAATCGGCGGCGACGACGCGAAGAGCGCGCTCGCGACGATCGCGCGCACGCCTGGCGCAGAACAAGGCACGGCGCTGAACGAGCTCGCGGGAATGACCGGCGGGCGCGAGGAAGCGCGCAAGATCGCGATGGGCGTCGCGAAGGAGGGCGGACAGGGCGCCGTCGTGGCGATCGATCTCCTCGGTCGCGACGACTCGCGCGAGGCGCGCGACGCGCTCGTCACGATCGCGCGCAGCGGGACGGCGTCCGCGGAGCAAGCGATCTCGTCGCTCGCGCAACAGGGGAGCCCCGATGCGCGCCGCGAGCTCGTGGATCTCACGCGCAGCGCGAAGACCTCCGAGCTCCGCGCCGACGCGCTCACCGCGCTGTCGCGCGCTGGAGATCCCAGCACGGCGTCGACGTTCGTCGCCGCCTCACGCGACAAGGACACGACCATCCGCCGCGCCGCGATCATGGGTCTCGGGCGCATCGGCGGCGCGAACGCAGAGCGCGCGCTCATCGACGTCACGAACGACGCCGACGACGGCGTGCGCGTGACCGCCGTTCGCTCGCTCGCCGCGATTCACTCGCCGAGCTCCACCGCGCAGCTCGAACGACTCGCGACGGACTCGAACATGAGCGTGCAGCGCGCGGCGTACACGTCGCTCGCTGCGGCCGCGCCGGACCGCGCGGCGACGATCGCGGATCGCGCCATGTCGTCGGGCTCCGCGGAGACGCGCCAGATGATCGTGCAGAGCGTGACGAGCCTTCCGCCGGACGCGTCGAAGCGGATCTTGAACTCGGCGCTGCACGACACCGACGACAGCGTGACGCAAGCCGCGATCGACGAGCTCTCGACGATGGGCGGACACGACGCGCAACAATCGCTGCTCGACGTGCTCACGTCGGACGCGTCGGACGCGACGAAGCGCGCCGCCGCCGACGCGCTCGATCGATCCTCGTCGGACATCGCGCAGCAGCACGCCGGGTTGATTCAGAAGTGGAAGTCGCCGGACCAACCGACCGACGCGACCGAGAGCATCGGCGAAGGCGCGGACGACATGGATTGACTTTGACGGCGCGCGCGCCATGGGCAACGCTTCGCCCATGCGCTTGCTTCGCGTCGGATTCGTCGCCGCGACCGTCGCGACCACTGCCGTCGCATGCGGCTCGCGCACGGGCCTCTTGGTGCCCCCGCCGGACGCCGCGGTGC
>Ga0335078_10006521_pt1 | contig 17270 bp, 18 predicted proteins | sample Lox_Sample_32_FD_206711 | JGI IMG/M metagenome (GOLD analysis project Ga0335078, IMG submission 206711) | Soil microbial communities from Loxahatchee National Wildlife Refuge, Florida, United States - Lox_Sample_3.2 | ecosystem: Environmental > Terrestrial > Soil > Wetlands | place: USA... | reverse complement strand
CTGTTCCCGTTAATCGGATTTCAAATCATCACTGAACCAGGTTCACTTGAAGATTCACCATGCCGTGGAAGCTCTGTGCTATCTAACAGACGCGCGTAATATCGCCGATTTCGCCGCAATAGCAACAACAATCGGCAACTATTTTTTGAGGCAAAAACCAGCGACCGGCCGGTTCAATATCAAGTGTTCGTCCCTCACCAGCCACACGCCGAAATTCTTATCTGCGCTTCTCACAATCACACCCCACCTCGCGGGATGCAGACATCATTAACCAGAAATTGAATCTGTTAAATCGGAGGACGAACGCTAACCAATGTGAATGACCACAACGGGCCGCCATACAATGTGCTAGCGCCACAATGAAACATTTTGAAACGTGCGTTCGTCGGTTGGTCGCAGATATTATTGTCGATGTAAACGGGGAGGTGGACGAAATCGGAGAAGAGTTCGATTATCGTGGCAAACTACGCGATGCTGATTGGATTAAAGAACTCGCTAAAAAGGTTGTCGGCTATCACATCAAGCTCGTGCAAAGAAGCCGCATTCCCTCCTTTGGCAACGAATGGGCAAGTCACAAACCAAAACAAATCGTTCGGTATAAGCGTATTTAGTTAATTTTCCGCGCAATGCGCCAAGCAGGCGACCGGCGTTTGAGCACGGCGCAATTTTGCAAGGCGAGATCGAGCATTTGCAGAATCGAGCCAGATTATTTCTTTGTTTCGGCGGGTGGTTCAAGGTCCCGTTGTTTCCGTCTTTGGTTTAAGACATGGTACGAGGCGATGTCCCAGGCGTTGTGAATGCCAATAAAGAGCAGCAGCAGCGCCGCGGCGGCGACGAGGAACAAGGCCCGGCGTTCATGCGTGTGGGCCGCCAATGCCGATACCGCCAGCGTCGCGTAGGCCGCCAAGGGAAGCAGGGAATGGAACAACCAATCCTCGAACACGGGCGTGTAGGCGGATTGCGCGCGCATCCGCCGGGTCACGATGACGGTGTAAGTGATTCCGCAGAGACCCACCACGCCCCAAATAATTGCGACCAGCCTGAGCCCGTCCCATGGAGCACAGGCAATCGCCGACAGGAACAGGACCGCGCCAAAGTGAATGACGCTGGGCGTGGTAAAGGCGCTGGTGGCTTGCGGAAGGCTCCCGGTAATCGGCAGGTCGGCCACCAGCGTAATGACGACGAATTGCAATCCAATCAGCGCGCCGGCTGATGAGCCGACGATGACGTAGAAGTTTTCCCATCCGTCGAATGCTGTCATGACCGTCTGCCGTGCATTCTGTGGAGAGACGCGCAACGGTCAATCAGTTTTCAGGTGGTTTCTGAAGGTTGGCACTGCCTGGTGGGGCGAGGCTACTGACAAGCCGATGGTAGAGCTGATAAATTCATTTGGTAGGGCCGTGCTGCCGCGCGGCTGGCCGACCAGCAGGTCGGCCCTACCGACTTTTCGGCTCGCGAGGACGTTCACCCCACCAAAAAAAGCAGCTTCAGTCCTTCCGTGCGAAGCGTCCTGCGGGCGGGCGGCGTTTGAGCAGTTCGCAGTTTTTCAGGGCCAGATCGTGCATTTGCAGAATCAATCCGCGCAACCGTTCGCCGAACGATGTCAGCGAGTATTCGACATGCGGGCGTTTGGCTTCAAAAACTTTGCGCGACACGGCGCCGTCCAGTTCCAATTCGCGGAGTTGGGCGGTCAACACTTTCTGGCGGATGCCCGGCAGGGCGCGGCAGAGCTGGTTGTGGCGGCGCGGGCCGTTGAACAGTTCCCTTAAAATCAGCACCTTCCACTTGCCGCCAATCACCGCCAGCAGACGTTCCACTTCGCATTCCACGGTCTTGAGGTTCATGCCGATGGGCACCCAAAGGTGCCTGATTGCGGAGATTACAAACAAGGGCATCTTAGGGCAATATGATGACGATTAGAAAAGCCAACGAAAGGGGCCATGCCGACCACGGCTGGCTGAACACGTATCACACGTTTTCCTTTGCCGATTACTACGATCCCCAATGGATGGGGTTCCGGGATTTGCGCGTGATCAACGACGACGTCGTGATGCCCGGCATGGGCTTCGGCAAACATCCGCATCACGACATGGAAATCATCACCTACGTCCTGAGCGGCGCGCTGGAGCACAAGGATTCGATGGGCAACGGGCGCATCATCAAGCCGGGTGAATTCCAGTACATGGCCGCTGGCACCGGCGTGCAGCACAGCGAATTCAATCCGTCGAAGGCTGAAGCGGTGCATCTGTTGCAAATCTGGATTCAACCGGACAAACCCGGGGTCAAGCCGACTTATGGCGAAAAGGCGTGCGCCGACGCCACGCTGGGTCGGCTGCACCTGATTGCCAGCAAATCAGGTCGCGATGACAGCATTCCCATCAATCAGGACGCCGACCTGTGGCTGGCGCGGTTTACCAACGGCCAAGCGGTCACGCACGAACTCAAGCCACAGCGCCACGCGTGGATCCACGTGGCCGAAGGCGAAGTAACGTTGAACGGCAAGACGCTCAGCGGCGGCGATGCCGCGGCGGTGAGCGGCGAACCGAAACTGGAGCTGACCGGCAAAGGCAAGGCGCAGGTACTGGTGTTCGACCTGAATTGAATGCGGGCCATTTAGAAGGTAGGGATGACTCGCCGAGCTGTCCGCGAACGCCTCGGCGAGGCGTCCCCACCAACGAATTCAAAACCTCGGATGTTTACGCCTTCACCCGCGAACTGGAAGTCCTTGCGGACGGCCACCATTCATCCCGACACCCGGCATGTGAAAGATAAAATCCGCCAGCGACTCCGGGTCCTTCCGCCTTCGCTTGGTTTCGGCGTGACCAGCCGCGACGCCGGGTTGCTGTTGCACATCGAGCGCGGTGTCTGGCGTTTACCGTGAACAAGAGGGTGATTTTCCTCGACGAACTGCCACCGGACGGTTTTGATTTACCGCTGTCTTCCCTGTCACATGAAACGTTGCCCATACTGCGGAAAGGAGTATCCCGACGAAGCGACGCTGTGCGCCACTGATCAAGAACCGCTGGTGGGAGAGGCTTCGCCAGGACAGGCGGTGGCGGTGCCGGTCAAGACGGTGGAGAAACAAGCTTTTAACCTGACCTATCCGGATTATCAATGGTCGGCGCGTGATGCCTGGAAATGTGTCGCCTTCCTGGTGTTCTTTGGACTCGTACTCTGGCCGGAGATTATTGTTTTAATTTTGACGCTGGTTCACCCGCTTTACGAATGGCGTGCCAATGGGGTCGGATTTTTTTTCCTGCACCTTGTCCGGTACGCGATCGAGTTGTTGGCTGCGGCCTATTTTGCCCGCACCGACACGCTCGCAGCTTTCTGGCAGGGATTCAGTCTGAAGTTCCAGCCCACCGAGCTGGCCTGGTTTGGCATTGTTTGCGCCCTGGCCATACGATTTTTCGGCCACATCATGAGGGTGCATGGCTGGTCACACGGCGTTCCATTTTACGACTTGAAAGCCTTCCAAGACGCCGCCGGCCCGCAAAGATACTTCTACCTGGGTCCGTCCATGTTGCTCGCGCCCCTGTTTGAAGAATCAGTTTACCGTGGACTTCTCTACAAGGCCTTTCGCGGGTCCTACTCAATGGCCGCCAGTACGGCACTGATTGTAATTTGGACGACCTACACGCATTGGTTGTATTACTCCCATTCCTGGGCAGCGGCGGTAGAACTGAGCCTGCTCACCGTGGTCCAATGTTATCTGCGTGAAAAATCCGCCAGCTTGTGGGACTGCATTTTCTGCCATTTCGCCTTCAATTTCTCGTTGTTATTTGTTGGCGATCCGCTCCGTTGATTTTCCCGACCATTTTCTGGCGCCGGAAACGGAAACGCGCCAATCCTGAGTATTGATGCAAATTGGCCTTTGGGCCTGACAATTCGCCTTCCGGTATCAGCTCAAATGCTGGAAAACCCGCCATTCAGAACGCTGAAGGCCGCATGCTCAATACTGAATAAAACAGAAATCTGCGTTCACCCGTGTCCATCTGTGGTTTCCGTCTTTGCTGCGCTACGACGCGACAGGAAAATCCCTGGTCTGCGGTGTCTGGGGATTGCCGTGAATTTTAATCGCGCGAAGACTGCAAGGGGTGTGTCAGTCGAGGATGGAAGATGGAAGATTGATGATAGCGTGAAAGGCAAAGTCACCCATCCATCGTCCATTCTCCATCCTCCATCCTCGCCGCTCTTATTGCCTTCGTTTAATTCGCGCTCATCGCGCGAAGCCTCCTGCACGTCGGCGTCCTGGCGGTTGATTTTTACCAGACAAAGGGGATGAGCCGGTAGCGGGTGCGCTGGCAATACTCGGCGTAGCCGGGCAGTTCGCGCCGCAGCATCTTTTCTTCATTGAGCAGGCGCAGCACAAGGACAAGGATGATGAGCACGACCGCCGGCAGCGCGACGAACGAGCCGAGCGCCAGGGGAATCCAGAGCCATGCCAGCAGCGAAACGGAATACATCGGATGCCGCACCAGACGGTACGGTCCCCGTTCGGCCACGGTCTGGCCGGGCTCAATTTGAATGATAGTGGCGGCGAAACGGTTGGCGTTGCAAACCGGAAACAATAGAAGATAGGTCCCTGCGTAGAGCAGCAGGGCCAGCCACGTCAACCACCCCGGCACGGGCGCGAGACCGGTTCGCGACCAGCCCAACCGATGGTCCAAACCGCACAACACATAGAAAATGACGGAGACAATTATCGCCAGGAACATAATCAGCCTTTGCGCGCGGATTTTTTCCTTTCGCAGCAGCCGGCGCGCGAGAAATTCAGGATCGCGCCGGTAATAATAAGCGCAAAAGAAAAACGTGAGGACGAACGTCACGGCCATAAACGCCCAGGCCTGCCAGAAATGAATGGTGCCGGGGACCAGCAGACAAACAGCCAGGAAGATTTGGCCGAACAAACCCCGGCGAATCAAGCGTGTCAGGAGATCGTTGGTTTTTGGGTCTTCCAATGTTTGCAGCATGCCATGCCTGGGGCGCGTTGTCAGCAACTTCATGTTTTCGGCGACAGGGAGCGATTGGTGGACTCGCGCGCGCCCGCTTGCCCGGCCCTCGCGGGCCTTTGTCCCGCACTGCGGGACAAAGGCCTTTCGCCGTCTCCCAAACAGCCCAAATGTGTTCATTCGGTTTATTCGGTCCAAGCCATCCCGCGCGGTCGGCGCAAAGAAGGCGAGTTGCTTCATTTTGGCACCAGATTGTTACGTTTGTGCGGTTGTCATCCGGAAGATTTGGAGTAATTTGCGCATACAATTCTGAAGCTGTGAAAATCATTTTCAGCCTGATGATCCTGGGAGCCGGCTTGACTGGTTATGCGCAAAATGAGGCGATGTTGAATTTTGTGGGCACTCAGGAGCCGGGTGTCTTGTCGCCAATTTACGCCAGTATCCCGGGAACGATTGGATGGACTTTCCAACCGTTGACCGACATATTGGTGACGGCCTTGGGAGCCTTTGATTATGATCTGCCGGTCGGGCCCGTCTATATCGGATTGTGGGATTCGGCGGGCGATTTGTTGGCGTCCAGCACCATGACCAGCAGCAGCACGCTGGTGAACCAAAGCCGGTACGAAACCATTGTTCCAGTCACACTCACGCTCGATCAGACGTATTATCTTGGGGAATTTCTACCCGGCGGCGTTCTCCAAGCCGTGGCTGTCAATCCGAGTACTTCTCCATACGGATATGCAACCATGTCGCCGGAGATTCAATTGGGCAATGCGGCTTATGAAAACAACTCCGATTTTGGATTCCCATCCGCCTTTGACGGTTCCACCGGCTCGGCCATTACAGGTCCCAATTTTCAATTTGAACCGGTGCCTGAACCGGCTGCTTTCGGACTGGTCGGCATCAGTTTGCTCGCGCTGCTGGGCACACGCCGCCGAATGTCCTGAATTTTGTCCGGCGGCTGGTCTTTGTCTCCACAACGTCTCGACGTGACGGGTGTGTTGCCGGTTCTCACGCAGGTCGCGTCCCGGCCAGTCCATTCCACCCGGCGTTTACTGGAAGCGGGCGGCGCAATGCGGGCACACTTCCGCGTCTCGCCTGATGCGTTTGCGGCAATTGGAGCAGACCGGTATCAAAGTCAGCCGCCCGCCGATGAGCATCACGACAATTCCCAGCACCCACCAATGGGGGATGAACAACAGGGCAAACCCCGTGGCCGACACCACGGCCCCAATCCCGAGGATTTCGTTGCGGTTTTTCTTCTTCGCATAAATGACCGGCGCGGACGGGTTTTCGGGCGCCGGGCTTTTGGATTCGGACTTTCCGACCGCCTCGGCAATCGTCTCCACGTTGCTCCTGATTTCGCTGGCTTGCTGGTAGCGACGTTCCGGTTCGCGTTCCAGGGCCCGCAGGACCACTGCGTCCAACCGCACGTCCACCTGCACCTTTTTCGACGGCGGCTCGAAGCGCCCCATCGGCACCTGGCCGGTCAGCATTTCGTAAAACACCACGCCGAGCGAATAAATGTCGGCGCGATGGTCCACGTCCCTGGAACTTTCGCGTTGCTCCGGAGCCATGTAATTCAAGGTGCCCATCACCATCTGGCTGGCCGTCAGGCTGGTGTCCGGCCTCGGCCCCATCAGCTTGGCCAGACCGAAGTCCGCGATTTTCACCTGCCCTTTTTTTGAGATGAGGATGTTTTCGGGTTTGATGTCGCGATGGACAATTCTTTCGTCGTGCGCGAATTGCAGGGCGGTGCAAATCTGGATGACCAGTTCCAGCGCCTGGCGCGGTTCCAGGGTTTTATCCTGGATCAGCCGCCGCAAATTCGTTCCCTCGACGAACTCCATGATGAAATAATAATAGGCGCCGGATTGTCCGAAGTCGTAAACAGCGACGATATTGGGATGATTCAGCCGCGCCAGCGCTTTGGCCTCGCGGGCAAAGCGCTCGGCGAACGCCGGGTCCCGCGCGGTTTCCAAAGGCAGAATCTTCAGCGCCACCGTGCGGTCCAGCTTCTTTTGCAGGGTCTTGTAAACCGCGCCCATTCCGCCGGCACCGAGCAGTTCCATAATCCTGAGATCCGGAAAATGCGGCTGGAGTTGTTCCGGCGGTGGCCGGTGTCCAGCGGGGCGGCGGAACGGAGGCGCCCGGGCCGGCCTGGGACGGAAAAGCGCCTTTCATCAGGCACTCGGGGCAGAGTCCCTTTGGCGCGTTGGGAGCCAGCGGCTTCCCGCAACTTGAGCAAAGTCTGATCGTTTCCATAAGTTCCATCCGTTTACTACTGGAACCAATATGGAAGGTTACACGTTGCTTGAAGAATAGTCATCAGCTTCCCGCCAGCGCCGCGAACAGGTGGCGCATCTCCGAATCAATCTCGCCCGGTGAAGCCACCGTGTGGGCGATTTCCTGCCGCACCAAATCCCGGTAGCGCTGGCGCAGGCGATGCACCGCCACTTTGACGGCGCCCTGGCTCATGCCCAGGCGGGCAGACAATTCGGCATAGGGTTGGGATTCGCGCGCGCCCGTTAGTGCCGGCCGTAATGCAGCGAACAAAGCCTGTTTGCCCTCGCGCTCGTATTCAGTCTCCAGCTTTTTCAAGACCTCATCCAGCAGGGCCAGGGCCCATTGCTTGTCAAAGGCCTTGTCCGGCGTGGCATGGTCTGCCGGTTCCAAATCAAACCGCTCCTCGGCTGCGCTGAAATCCAGCGACACCATTGGCCGGCCGGTGCCGCGTTTTTGTGCCCGCGCCTTTTCCCATTCGGTCGCCAAAAAATTGTTCATCGCCGCGAGCAGAAAGGAACGAAAACGGCCTCGTGCCGGGTCCGCCAACGCCAACGCCTGCCGCTCCAGCAGCCGCGCGAAAAATTCCTGTGTCAAATCCCGCGCATCGTGCGGAGTGTGGCCGCGGCGGCGGGCATGGGCATAAAGCGGGAACCAATAGGTCTGACAAAGACTGGACAGTGCCGCCTGAGCGCGCGTCGTGTCGTTCTTTCCGGCCTTGAGCACGAGCGACCAATGGGTTGCCGGGAAGTTTTCCGGGCCCTGATCTGAGGTCGCGCCGCTGGTCATGGTCAGAACAAAAGATAAAGGAAGCTCTCATCCAAAGCGAGACCAGGCTTGCGCTATAGGCGAACTCGAAAAACTCTATCTGAGAAACTCCGAAAGCCTTCGCGAGCAGGCCGCCATGTCCGCGATAAAATCCGCCCACAACTCCGGGTCCTGCGTGACATGCGATTGTTGGTTCATGCTGGTCGTGGTGAGTGATGTCTGCTGTGAGACTCAGACAGAATTTACAAAATGATCAGACTTGAATTTTGTTCATCCGGCTAATTTTGTCTTAAAACAAAATGCGCCAGCAGCTTCAGGTCCTCGGCGACGCCGGTCTGTTGCTGTGTGTCGAGCACGGCGTCTGGCGCTTGCCGTGAATTTTAATCGCGCGAAGACCGCGAAGGCGGCGAAGGATTCAGAGCATCTTCGCCTGCGTTTACTTCGCGCTCATCGCACGACAAAACGATTTACCCACTGATTTCACACTCACCAGCGCTGAAAGACAGAATTTACAGAATTATCGGAATTGAATTTTGTTCATTCCGTTAATTCTGTCCTAAAACAAAACCCGCCGGCAATTGCAGGTCTTGAGCGACGCCAGCCGGTCGCTCCAGGTCGAGCGCGGCATCTGGCACCTGCCGTAACGGGCCCGCAAGCTAAAGTCGCTGGAGAACCCAATCACCGGGCCCGACGCCGACGGAAACCCAGAGCGCCCAACAGGCCAAGGCTCAGCCAGACCATGCTTCCGGGTTCCGGAACCGGAGTCACCTGCAGGCTGACCTCCGGCACTTCGAGATTCGTGATGTTCGGGAAACTGTCGGTCTCGACATCCCAGGCGCTATTGATCCGCAATAAACCGGACGACTCGGTGTAGGGAAACGTACTGGGCAGGAAGCCGGTGCCGTCACTGAGCAATCCATAGAAACCAATGCGATACTCGTCACCGGAAACCAACGTTGCCGAAATGGGAAGGGTGATCGTGCCGCCGGTTAAAGTGCCCTGAGCGGAAGCAACGAGTAACTGCGTGTTGGAGTCATAAATCACCGCTTTGGCCGTTCCACTCCCATCAATTCCGTTCAGCGTCATAGAAGTGACATCCAGATTCACCGGAGACAATACGGTGACGTCTGCGGCGCGCGTTTCGTTGTAACTTTGACCCGCCGTGAATGAGCCGCTGCCGCCGGAATCCAGATAAATCGTCGTGGCCGGGGCGAGCTGCACCCCTACAATGAGGACGCCTGCGCCCGCGCTGATATAGCTTAAAACCCTCCCATGCGACCGGCTGCGGAAGCGATTGCCGAGTTGCCTATCGGGCCGGACAGGTCTCTGTGCTTTGTTTTCTGGGGCGTTGATGTTAAACGGGCAGGCTGGCGCGTGCCCGTCCTGGTTCGAAGTGGGTGCTACATTTGTTTTCATAGTGGGCATCTGTTGGTTTTATGGTTTGGGTGCGAAATTCGATGATCACGCTGAGTCACCTTGCGAGCTTGGAAGTCTCCCATGAAATCGTGCTGAATGGGTTATTGGCCTCATGGATGTTTTCATTGTATCACACAATCCAACTCGTAAGCCCACAACTGATTCTTTCAAAAAAATTCACAGCGAATCCTGCTTGTTTCCAACAGGTTGTATGAAGCCAGCCCGGCGGGCTGGTCAGGTGTTTCCGCCTTCATCTGATTTCGGCATGCCCAGGCGGTTTCTGGTATCAATTCAAAGGGGAGCGCACGCGCCGCGCGTGCGATTCGCCGCGCCCCGCGTCGAATATCCTTTCCCCATGTTCGCGACGAGGCGTCGCGAACCACACGCGAGGGCGTGTGTGCTTTCCATCCCGCACCGGCCAGTCCATCACCGACGGCGCGTATGACGCCACGATGCTGGCCATTCAGAGCGACGCAATAGTGGTTCTTTCAGACAGAATTTACAGAATGGTCAGAATTTTGTTCATTTGGTGAATTTTGTCGAAGCAACCAAGTTTCGCCGGACGCGGTATCGCGCCAGAAGAGCCAGACTTCCCAAAGCGACCAGGGCCATGACTGACGGCTCTGGCACCGGATTGACTGAAACGGTGGCTGCAAACGAACCGCTGTTGTCCCAAAATACTGAAGGATCGTCGTTAAAGCCCAGAAACAGCTCACCGCTGGTCGGAATGATTTCATTGTAGGACGTCCCGACGAATCCCGGACCGTCGCTTGGCGTCCCTTCGGGAACCGGGGTTCCGTCACCAACGGCGGTGGTGCCGCCAATCTTGCCCACCAGGCTGTGGCAAACGGTATCGGGCAACATCATGTCCGAAAGGAATTGTGCGCCCGTATAATCTCCGCCATTGGCATCGCACACTTGATAGGATGAGGTGCTGTAGTGGACGGTGCCCGATGCGGTGATGCTCAACTGGGAACCGGCTGTAATGTCAATGCCCGTATCTGTCCATGGTACGGTGGCCGGCACGTCAAGCGTGTAAACCAACGCCCGGGCATCCTGCGGGCTTTGCAAGATTGCAGCTGAGATCAAAATTGCAGTCGTTCCGATCCATGGGAACGGGCCGCATACTATCCGTGGGTGATTAATTGCTTTGGTTGTTTTCATTGTCTTAACTCCTGTCTCTGATGGTTTGTTGATGGCTGAAGTGTTTCCTGATTGCCAGGGTCTTTATCTCCAGATTGCGACAATGTATTTAAATCATTCAAACTGGTCAATGAGAGTCCCTGCCGTTTCCAGAAATCACGTCCAGAATTGGCAGACTTGGAAACGGCCAGTTTTCGACAATGTGCTACTGCGGGAAGGAGCACGGTTGAACGCTCGATGTTCTGAACGCCGGGCGGCGCATTTGCGAGCTGGGGACGCCTCGTCCTGGTATTCGTTCATGTCGAGTGTGGCGCCTGGTTTGAGACAGAATTTTGCTCAGCTTGTTAATTTTGTCTCCAAACCTTTGCAGTTAAAAATGGCTTCCGGCGTTTGCTGTGGTTTTTAACCGTGCGATGACCACGAGGGGTATGTAAGTCGAGGATGGAAGATTGAAGACTGATGATAGCGCGAAAGGCAAAGTCACCGATCCATCGTCCATTTCCCATTCTCCATCCTCGCCATTCTAATTGCCTTCGTTTACTTCGCGCTCATCGCGCGAAATCCTCCGCAACTGCGTGTTTCTGCGGTTAAATCAGTTCGGGGAAATGACATGGACCGCGTTTGAGGTCACTTCCACGTCCAGACCGGCATAGATGCTCTCGGCGGAAACTTCCCCGCCCGGATAGGTTCTTAATCTGTCCAATTGCGCCTGCAGATCCGCGAGGTTGTTAAATTTTCGTTCCACCACGAGCCGCGCGGCCACGTCCCGGCGCAAACGATTTTCCAGAAGGGCACAGTCTTTGTTGGCCTGGGCCAGATTGGTCTCGGTCAGAGTGATCTGGTTCGTGAGGCCGGCCATCTGGCTGGTCAAATCCGTCACGTGCTGGCTTAAAGTTTGATTTTCCGATTCCGCCTCCGCGACCTGCCGGGTCAGGTTGGTGATTTGTTGCGCGTCGAGTGCCAGGGCGGATTCGGCTGCCATCAGATGGTTGGAAAACGTCAAGGACACCGACTGGCATTCGTCGAGGCGGTTGGACAGGGTGAGCATCGTTCCGGTGCAAAAAGCGATTCGTATCCGCGCCGAATCCAACTGGTTCGAAAAACTGGCAATCGCACCGGCATCACTTTCATACTGTGCATCAGCGCCCCGTTTCATGACGACCAGGGAAATGACCAACCCGATGCAGACCAGGGCGAGGGCGATGGATAAATAGTGTTTCATACGGCAAGCAGCGCGCTCAAGTGAAATTCACAGCCGCTCATCCTTGAAAATTTCGCAAAGGCGAAACCAATTGGACAAGAGTGGATTTGTTACGATTCCGTTACACCCGGACATAACGCTCGTGGTGTAAACTCGCGGAAGACGAGCTGATGACCATTCGAAAGCTGCGCGTCCGGGATTTTTTCCGCAGATTTCGCCGGTTTACGCAGATTACCACCGAGAAAGAAAAATCCGCGTTCATCTGCGTTCGTCCGTGGTTAAAATGGTTGAGCGCGGTGTCTGGTGTCTGCCGCGCCTGCCGCAGCCCCAATTTTCAACCTTCGACCTTTTTAAGGGGTCTGCCCTGATTTGCTTTGGGGAAGCGTCAGTTCAAATGTGCCGGCGACACAGCTTTTCGCTGCGTCGGGCAGACACAGATAAATTCTCCCGGACCCCTTCCGGTTTGTCGTTTGAGTGAATTCCAGCTTCATGCCATAGCCTTTGCCGAAGGTGGCGGTTTCCTCAGCGTCGCCTTCCTGCCAGGTCATCTTGACGCGAGGATTGCGGTTGCTGTCATCATCGGGCTGGACTTCATAATTCCGGCCTGCGATGGAGGCGCCGAGACGATAGATGCTCAACTCCACGTCGTTTACCGACCTCAGTCTCAGGTCACCATTTCTGAACGAAGCCGACTTGAGGGCGAAAGCAAATCCATGAAGTTTCCCGCTGACCGGATGGCCGGGGAAGGAAACGTTGCCGATGTCGGATGTCCATGCGGGATTGCCGGATTCGATTTGCTGGCTGGTAACCACCACCGTAGCGGGCTGGATGGGTTCTGTCGGTGGATTATTGGTAACGACGACGTTGCTGGGGACGGGTTCCACCGGTCGGGTTTCATTGGAAACAGTTGCCGATTGAGTCTGCACTACGATGAAGTTGTTCGTCGCCAGGCTTTGTCGGGCATGCTCGTATCCCTGTTTCACTGCGGTTGAAATGCGCCAGATGTAGAATGTGGCACTCCCCAGTTCCGAGAGCAAAATCAAATAGCCGATGATGAGGCCCACCGTGGCAAGACCGGTTCCTTTAAGTGCTGGATTGCGGCGAATGCGCGATTTGGCCAGGTGCCCACAAATGATTCCCGGCAGCCAGCCAATGCAGGTGACCAACGATGACAGGGAGCACACCAGCGAAGCGATGGCCAAACCGGAGATCCGTTGCACAACCGGCTCGCCATGGTCTGGCGGCGTGGGCGGGTCATCTGCCTCGAGGGGGGCGATATCGGCGTTTTCTTTCGGGACGACGATGACGGCTTTGCAGATTGGACAGGTGATGTCTTTGCCCGCGCAGGATGTGTCAGCCAGAATGTCCCGGCCACAAGCCGGGCAAGAAAACTGGAATTCGCTCATAGGCTTTCCTGTTCGTTAAGTGTGTAAGTCTATTGAATTAAAGCGTTACATTCAAGCCGTGTTCAGAATAAGCCCGCAAATGTGGATTTACTGCTGCACACCGGGCTTGGCGCGTGGCGGTCGCCGTGGGTTCTTTAGACAGACTGCAATGCGCGCTCCCGCATTTTGTCGTTTGGGCATCCATCTCGCAGGGCTTGGGAAGCCCATGTACAGAATGATCAGAATTGAATTCTGTTCGTCCGACCAATTCTGCTTCCGTTCCTCCTTATCCCGGCGTCAAGTCCTGTTTGAGAAATTGAAATGGGGCCGGCGCGGCTGCCTATTTTATTGCCAACGCCTCGTTCAACTGGCTGATGGCCGCGTTCGTATGCTTGAGTGCCTTGCCGGACAGGCCGGCGGCGGCTTGTTGCAGGAGGCCTTGCGCGGCGCGAAGCTGGGCGTCGGATGTCCCCTGGGATTCACGAGGTCTGGCCGTCTTGCTGACTTTCGCCCCGACCTCGCCGAGCGCCAATTCAATTTGCTTCATCGCCCGGACGCGATGGCCTTTGTAATCGTGCTTGGCCTGAGCCAAGGTCGCGTAAGCATCGTTCAGCAAGACCGCGGCGCCGGCGGATTGGGCATGCGCCGGCGTGACGAAGCCAAAGACCAAAAGGAGGGTAACGAGGAAAATCGAACTACGGAATAACAGGTTGTTAATCATGGCAAAAGGATGCCTACTGGCCCCGGATTGTCAAGCGGCCAGTTTGGAAGCGGGTGGTTCCGGACTTGCGGCTTGATTCGGCGGCCACCTCCGTTCAATCTGAATCCATCAAGGTTGCATGGCCGTTGTAAACCCCATCGGCGAAAGCTTACCCCGGATTATAGCGGCCGACCTGAAGTCGCCCGTTCCGGGAATCGAACGTCGTTTTCGTTATTGGTCCTGGTGGCTGGTGTTGTTTGTGGCCGTCTGGCTGGCCGGTTATGTCTGCCTGGCTCCTGACCCCGTCGGCCTGTTCAAACAGAATTGGGTATTCATCCCGGTCGGCTTTTGCGGGGCGGTTCTGGGGAACATCTCCGCCGTGGGTGGCGGCATCGTTTTCATTCCGGTCATCATCTTTCTATTCCATCTGCCGCCGGTGACGGCCTTGAAAATCGCGCTGGCCAGCCAGTCGTGGGGCATGACCAGCGGCGCCATCGGCTGGATTCAAAAACGGGTGGTGCCGCTGCGGGCTTTGAAACTGACAGTGCCAGGACTGTTGCTCGGAAGTTCCATCAGTTCGCTGGTGATTCATCCCAGCGCGCTGCTGGTTAAATTGCTGTTCGGGCCGGTCTCGATATTGCTGGGCGTGCTGACCATCATCCTCTCCCGCCGGGTGATGAAATCGGCGGCGCGGACGGAAATCCCTTCGTCGTCGGCGTTACCGCTCTTCATCATTTCTTTCGTCGGCGGACTGATTACCGGCTGGATTGCCATCGGGGAGGGCGAACTGGTCGCGGCGTTGTTGATGCTGGTTTACGGGGTGGACGTGACCATGTGCATCGGTCTGGGTGTGCTCTTGCTTTCCATCAATTCCATTTTTCTGACCCTGATTCATTCCCTTCTGCTGGGTGGGATTCCCTGGAACATTGCCGCCTTCACCGGATTGGGTTGTGTTTTTGGCGCGCGGCTGGCTCCTTACCTGAGCCATCGTTCAAACCCGCTGGTGCTGAAAACCATTTTCGCCGCCATCGCGATTTGCGACGGGATACTTTTCATCGTTCAATATGCCGTCGCTCATCATGCGGATTGATTGACGCCGTAAAACCTTTGCGGCGCGGGCGCGCTTCTGGTTACTGCTTCGCCCCTTTTGCCGGTTTCCGTGGCCGAAAACGATCAGCGAACCTTGCCGGCCGAGTTCTTGAGAACGACATCGGAGAATATGGCGGTATCCGACTTGTCCGGCAGGTGCGAGCAGAAACCGATGCCGATATAAAAAGGCTGGTCGAGGTGCAGGCGGATGGGCGGGCCGAACTGGTGCATCGGCTCACCTTGCAGGCTGACGAAGAGCGCGAAGGCGTCACCGCGCTTCTCAATGCCGATGCGCCGGGCGTAAGCGGTGACGAGGTCGTCGGGCGTTTTGCCGCCGGGCAGACCGCCGCGGCTGCCGATGCGATATTCCATGTCTTTGATGCGGGTATCTTTATCAGGACGCTGCGCCAGTTGAATCATGCCGGCGCCGTGCAGGGCCACGAATGCCTCCTTTGCATCATCATCGAGGTCCTGGCGAATGATAAGCACGGCCTTGCGATCGCCGTAGCCGTTCGGGTCGGGGAAGGTGATGTCGGCTGCAAGCGAAACATCACCGGACATCTTCTTCCACAGATAACGGAACTCATCGCGCATGTACCAGACGTTGTAACCGGCGGAGTTGACGGTGTACCGCTTCGTGCCGGCGTCGTAACTGGCGCTGCCGGGTACCAGGGCACTGCCGATGTCGGATTGGCCGTCAAAGATGCCGATGGGCGTGTTGAAATTCCGGCTGGCTCGGTGAAAGTCCATCGGCGGCGCGACCTGGACGTGCGTGGCGGAGCCGGGCTGCGCCCAGGCCGGGACGTTGGTTGTCTGCGCACGGAGCAGATGCGGAACGGCGCAGAGCGCCGAGACCAGGAAAAAACCTGCGAGTTTGACGAACCGGGAGGATGGCATTTAAGCGGAGGATACCTCACGCCAAACGCGGTGGCAAAGAAAACCGTCTTTGGGGGCGCGGGAGGCAACCCGTTGAATCATTTGCCCGTTCCGCGTTCAGCGTCCGGCGGGTTCTTTACCAGATGCGCCAGTTTCTCATTGGTTGAGGCGGCTTCGGCCGCCGCCGGTGCCGGTTTCGGCGCGGCGGTGGTCTGGTTCAATCCCTCTGATGACAGTCGTCGTGTTCCGTTTGACTGCATCTCCGGCAGTTCGGGCTGGCCGGGTTTGGACCAGCGCAAGCCGCCGGCAAAGACGTGGCCGATATGAACCAGAAGCAACAGCATGAGCGACAAAATTACAATGATTTCGGAGGAAAAGCGGTCGTACGCGCTGAGTTCCATATAGGCTTCGTAATTGTGGCCGGCCAGCCGTTCGGCGGTGTATTTCAGCAACGGTATGCCTCCCTCCAGAAGCCCCGCCATACCGATAAAGACGGCAAAACAGTACAGCAGAAATCGGATTAACCGCAACATAACCAGAATTCAAATCGTGTCTTCATCAAGGGCCAATCAGGCGGTTTCAACGGCTGTGTAACGGCCATACCGCCTTTCACGACGAAGACGCTATTCGCCGGTTTTCCCATTGTCCACAGAGAATTTATCAAACTGGATTCACTACCCGGTCTGCTTGAGCCAGGCCGCGATGTCGCCCAGGTCGGCCCGGTTGGCATTCAAGATCAGGAAACACAGGCCGTAACAAACCCGAAACAGCAACAGGGCCAGTCCCGGGAACCGAAGCGAAAGAAAGCCGCTGACAACCCGCGCCGTTTTGTTTAAACCTCGACCCATAACACCATCGAACCATGAACAAAAAGCTTGAAGGAAAAATCGCACTCATTACCGGCGCGAGTGCCGGCATCGGGCAGGCCTGCGCGCGCGCCCTCGCCGGCGAAGGCGCCCAACTCGTGCTCACGGCGCGCCGCCGGGAACGGCTCGATCAATTGAAGCGGGAAGTTGAAGCCGCCGGGGCCAAAGCGATGATTGTCACTGGCGACGCGCGCGAGGAAGAGACCGCCGTCCGCGCAGTCAAAGCCGCCACCGACGCTTTCGGCCGCCTTGACATCCTCATCAACAATGCGGGTGTGGGGAATTACAAGAACCTGGCGGACACCAGTGCCGCCGAATACGACGAAATGATGGACACCAACGTCCGGTCCACGTTCCTGTTCACGCGCCATACTGTTCCCGTGATGTTGCAGCAAAAATCGGGGCTGATTCTGGTAATTTCCTCCATGGCGGGCGTTTACGGTTTTGGCGGCGAAGCGGTTTATTGCATGACCAAGTTCGCGCAAGTGGGCTTTGCGCAGGCGCTCGACCGCGAATTGCGTGAGAGCGGCATCAAGGCTGGCGTGATCTGCCCCGGCGGCGTCAAAACGGAGTTCGCCCTCGGCAAGGGCC
>Ga0335078_10006520_pt1 | contig 17270 bp, 13 predicted proteins | sample Lox_Sample_32_FD_206711 | JGI IMG/M metagenome (GOLD analysis project Ga0335078, IMG submission 206711) | Soil microbial communities from Loxahatchee National Wildlife Refuge, Florida, United States - Lox_Sample_3.2 | ecosystem: Environmental > Terrestrial > Soil > Wetlands | place: USA... | reverse complement strand
AACTCATGCAAACGTGCGCAGCGGGCGAGCACAAGCCAACCGTGGTGCTGACGTGCCGGAGAGCGGGAGGTTCGCAACAGGACTACCTGGAACTCAAACTGAGCACCGTGATTTTGAGCAACTACCACGTATCGGGCGGCGGAGGGGAATCCATGCCGATCGAATCGCTGACCATCAACTACGCGAAGATCGAATTCAGCTACTGGGGTCAGGACGAGAAGGGCAGCAAGACCGGCGTGACGAAGGCCGGCTGGGACATTTCCGCGAACAAGAAAGTCTAAGATTGGACGCGGCGCGGGCCGGGTCCTAGCTGAAATGGTCCGGCCCGGCGTCCTTCGCAGAGCAGCATTTCCCGCAGGCAAGGATTTACTTCAGGGACAGGTCATGTCCGTACAACAACTATTGCAAGCAGGACAACTCGACGAAGCAATCCAGACATTGAGCGCGGAGTTGCGAGATAACCCTGGAGATGCGAAGCGGAGGACTTCGCTTTTTGAGTTGCTGTGCTTCGCCGGAGATTACGCCCGGGCGGAAAAGCAGCTGGACATACTGGCTTCGGACAGCCGCGAGGCGGAAATGGGCGGACTGATCTACCGCAGCGCGCTACATGCAGAGAAAGTTCGGCACGAGATGTTTGAAAAAGGGGAAAATCCACCCCCCGAGAGAGGGAATGGAGACTCTGCATCGGCGGCTAAGGGCACATTGAATGGGAAACAGTTCCAGGTTTTGTCCGATGCCGATCCGCGAGTGGGAGCACATCTGGAACTGTTCGCGGCGGGGAGTTACCTCTGGCTGCCCTTCGCGCTCATCGCGTCGATCCAAATTGCGCCGCCGAAGCGACTGAGAGATCTCTTGTGGGCGCCTGCACTGGTGAAGCCTTCGGCCGCGTTTCAGGGGCGGGAATTGGGCGAGGTACTTTTGCCCGTGCTCACGCCGTTTTCGTGGAAGCATCCGGATGGGAAAGTGCGTCTGGGGCGATCCACGGTGTGGGAAGAAAACGCGGAGGGCGACGCGATTCCGCTCGGGCAGAAGATGCTTATGGCGGATGATGAGGAGATTCCGCTGCTCGAGGTTCGCTCGATCGAATTTGCCGCCGCGAAAGCGGCTTCCTAGAGTCCTATGGCCCTGCCCGATGGCTTGCTGAATCCAATCGCCGGAGAGAATCCAAGCGGGAAGAATCTCCGGTACGATCCCATCCTCGACAAAATCAAAGAAGCGCGCCGGGAGGAAGAAGTTCTTCCGCAAGGAGCCTGGGCGCACGAAGTGAAGAAGGCGGATTATCCGCAGGTGATCAAGCTCGCCACGGATGCGCTCTCCACAAAGACGAAAGACCTGCAAATCGCCGCGTGGCTGACGGAGGCGATTATTTCCCGCGACCGCATCGCGGGATTGCGTGAGGGTCTGGACCTGGTCCGCGGTTTGATGGCGAACTTCTGGGACACGCTTTATCCGGAGATGGAAGACGGAGACCTGGAACTGCGGATCGGGCCGATCGAATGGGTGGCGACGCGACTGGATATCGCGGTTCGGAAAGTGCCGCTGACGAAGAACAAGCTGGACTGGTTCAAGTTTCAAGAATCGCGAAAGATCGGATACGAGGCGGAAGCGCAGGGCAATGAAGCCAAGATGGCGGCGCGGCAAGAGGCCATCGCGGAAAAGAAATGCACTGCGGAGGAGTTTGACGAAGCCGCGCGGCTGACGGGGACACCTTACTACCAGCAACTGACGCAGGATTTGGCGGCGGCGGTGACTTCGATTGATGCGCTGGAAACGCTGAGCGACGAAAAATTCGGGCGGGAGGCGCCGAGCTTCAAGAATTTGCGGCTGGCGATCGAAGATTTGCAGGCAGGCGTGAAGCAGTATTACAACCCCGATGCGGAAGTTGCCGAAGAAGAAGCTGCGGCGCAAGAAGAGCAAGGCGCGGAAGCCACCGAGGAGACGGAGACGGCTGCAACGGGCGGCGCGCCGGCCAAGGGCAAAAAGAAGATGGCGGTCAGCGAAGAACCGACCGACCGCGAAGATGCGGTGCAGCGACTGGTGCGGCTTGCGGAGTTCTTGCGGAAGGAAAACGGCCGGAATCCTGTTCCGTATTTGATTTTGCGGAGCGTCCGGTGGGGAGAGATTCGCGAGGCTGGGTCGTCCTTGAATGCTGCCATGCTGGAAGCGCCGCCGACGGAGCTTCGTCAGCAAGTAAAGAAATGCTCGATGGAAGGGCAGTGGAATGAGCTGATCGAGGCGGCAGAGACGTGCATGGGGATGGTTTGCGGAAGAGGTTGGCTGGATTTGCAGCGGCAAGTAGTCCGAGCCTGCGAGAATCTGGGTAGCGACTACGAGCCGGTGGCGGCGGCGATTCGGGGGACGCTACGCGCGCTGCTGTCCGATTATCCTGACCTGATCAGCGCGACGCTGATGGATGATACGCCCGCGGCCAACGCGGAGACTCAGGCTTGGATTCACGAGGCGATCGTGACTCCGCCCCCGGAGCCGCCCGCGGCGCCTCCGGAACCGGAGGCGATACCCGAACCCGTGATGCAAAGCCCGCCGTCATCCATTGGGACGGGACCCGATGTGCATGAACTGGCGATGAAAGCGGCGAAATCGGGGAAGGTGCAGGAAGCGATCGAAATGCTGATGAGGGAAATCGCCCAGGAAAAATCGGGGCGAGCAAGATTCCAAAGAAAGATTCAGCTCGCCACGCTTTGTCTTTCGACGAAGCACGAGGCGATTGCTTACCCAATCCTCGCAGAGCTTGCGGAAGAAATTGAGCGGCGAAGGCTCGAGGAATGGGAGGAGGCGACGACAGTGGCTCATCCGCTCGCGCTCCTCTATCGTTGCCTGGATAAGATGGGAGATAACGAAGCGGAAAAGCAAAAGATTTATCAGAAGCTGTGCCGGCTCGATCCGGCACAGGCACTTGCCTGCACGAGGTAGCCCATGGCGCAGCGTGAAACAACCGGCCCCGTCACTCTGACCGTGCTGGACCGCCTGATTGACGAGGAGCCAAAGTCGCGAGTGGAGGCGCCCCTCACGTACAGCAAGTCGCTGGCAAAACTGAAAGTGGGATTGCGGCGCGACCTGGAGAATCTGCTGAACTCGCGGCAGAATCCGGAGGGAGTGCCCGAATCGTGCGGGGAGACGGCCAAGTCCGTGCATATGTACGGTTTTCCGGATGTGTCTTCGCTACCGGCAAATTTTTTGTACGACCAGAACCGGCTGGTTTCTCTCCTGCAGGAAACCTTGAGCACATTCGAGCCGCGGCTGGAGGGAATCAAAGTGACGCTGGTTCCCGCAACGGACACGTCGCGCGTGGTGCGTTTTGTGATTGAAGGCATGCTGATGATTGATCCCACGCCGGAACGCGTTGTTTACGATGCGGCGCTGGAGCTGACCAGCGGGAGCTACCAGGTCTCCGGAGATTCCAGTGCGGGATGAACTGCTCACTTATTATGAAAGGGAGCTGACGTTTCTGCGCCAAATGGGCGCGGAATTCGCGGAAAAATATCCCAAGGTAGCTTCGCGGCTGATGCTGGAGGCGAACCGTTGCGACGATCCGCACGTGGAGCGGTTGCTCGAATCGTTCGCGTTTCTGGCGGCGCGGGTCCACCTCAAGATAGACGACGAGTTTCCCGAAATCACGGAAGCGCTGCTTACGGTACTTTATCCGCACTATATCCGGCCGATTCCCTCCTGCACAATCGTGGAATTTCAGCTCGACCCGGAGCAGGGGAAGCTGACCTCGGGGCTGCCGATCCCAAAGGGCTCCATGCTGTATTCGCGGCCGGTCGAAGGATGGCCGTGCAAATTTCAAACTTGCCACGACGTTACGTTGTGGCCGCTAGCGATCGCAAGCGCGAAATGGGTGACGCCGGACAAGCTGCGCCCCGCGGTGCGGACGCCCGCGGCTGCGGCGCTCTGCGCGGAACTGGCGTGCTATCCCGATGTAGGTTTCGACAAGCTGGAATTGAAGGCGCTGCCGTTTTATCTGCATGGCGAGAGCAGCCTGGTACACAACCTGTACGAATTCCTGAGCAACAATTGCGTCGAGATTCTGATCCGCGACTTGACCGTTAATACCAGACGTCCGCCGTTGACGCTCCCGGTAAGCAGCCTGAAGCCAAAGGGCTTCAGCGAGAGCGAAGCGCTTTTGCCGTATCCGCGGCGTTCGTTCTCAGGCTACCGGTTGTTGCAGGAGTATTTCAATTTCCCTGAGAAATTCTTCTTCTTCGAGCTTTCGGGACTGGAAGCGTTGCGGACGGCGGGATTCGGGCCTCGTGTGGAGGTGGTTTTTCTCATTTCCAAGTTCGAACGGGCCGAGCGGCAGCAATTGATGGAGCTGAACGTATCAGCCAAGACGCTGCGACTTTCCGCAACGCCGGCAATCAATTTATTCCCGCACACCGCCGAACCGATTCTGCTGGATCAAACGCGGACGGAGTATCCCGTCATTCCGGATGTGCGGCGGCGACATATGCTGGAAGTTTTTTCGATTGACGAGGTGATATCTCCCGATCCAGAGACTCACGAAGCCATCAGCTACGAGCCATTTTATAGATTCCGGCACGCCACGTCGCGGCAGGGAAAACGACAGCAGGCGTTTTGGTACGCGAGAAGGAGGCCTTCAGCGCGCAGGAACGACGACGGGACGGATGTTTTCATTTCTCTCACGGACATGACCGGAAGAACCGTCCATCCGGACTCCGACACTCTGACGGTGCACTGCACGTGTTCGAACCGGGATCTTCCTCACCGCTTGCCGATCGGCAGCGAGAGGGGGGAAAGCGATTTCGAGCTGGAGGGAATGTCATCGGTGAAGCGCATTTCGGCTTTGCGAAAACCTACCGCGACGGTGCGACCGCCCATTGGGAAGGACGTACTGTGGCGGCTGATCTCGCATCTATCGCTGAATTATCTTTCCGTGGTCGAGGAAGGCAAAGAAGCGCTACAGGAAATTTTGCGGCTGTACAATTTTGGCGAGTCAGCGTTTCACGAAAAGCAAATCGCGGGAATTCAACGGGTCAGCTCACGGCGGCACTTTGCGCGGGTTATCTCGGAGAGCGGCATCGGCTTCGTACGCGGGCAGCGAGTGGAAATCGAATTCGATGAAGAGCAGTATGTCGGCGGAGGAATTTTCTTGTTCGCAAGCGTGATCGAGAATTTTCTGGGGCTGTATGCGTCCATCAACAGCTTCAGCCAACTGGTCGCGCGCACGCAACAGAGAGAGGAGGTATTGCGGGAATGGCCACCACGGGCGGGCCAGGCGATCCTCTTGTAGAAAACGGAGCTGGAGCAGCTGACCGGATGGCGGAGGTCGAGGCGCAGCTTCGGGAAGAACCGTTTCATTTTGAGTTTTTCCAGGCGATGAGGCTCGTGGAGCGGATTCTGCCGGAACGCAAACCGGTTGGCCGGTTCACGAATCCGCGCGATGAAGTGGTGCGGCTGGGCGCGCACGCGTCGCTGGCGTTCCCCGCGAGCCAGATCCAGAGCCTAGAATGGGTCGAAGAGGGAAGCGCAACCCCAAAGCTCAGAGTGAATTTCATGGGTTTGATCGGGCCGCAGGGCATTCTTCCACACTGGTACACAACACTTATTCTGGAACGCCTGCGAGGCCGGGATTCCACGCTCGCAGAATTTCTTGACATTTTTCACCATCGGCTGATTTCGTTTTTCTACCAGGCATGGGAAAAATACCGCTTTGCGATTGCCTATGAGCGTGGAGAGCGCGACCATTTCTCACACCACTTGCTGGATCTGATCGGTCTTGGAACGGCAGGGTTGCAGGACCGCCAAAAAGTGGACGATGATGCGTGTCTTTATTTTGCGGGATTGCTGGCGCAACGCCCGCGTTCGGCAACGGCACTGGAGCGGGTGATCGGCGATTATTTCGAAGTTCCCGTGCGCGTGGAGCAGATGCTCGGTTCCTGGAACCGCATCACACAGCCAGATGAGTGCTGGCTCGGGGAAAGAGCCACTTTCTCCGAGCAGCTTGGGATGGGAGCGATTGTCGGCGACGAAGTGTGGGACCAGCAGGCACGCGCGCGGATTTGTATTGGCCCGCTTGCGCTGGAGCAGTATCTAGACTTTTTGCCGGACGGCTCTGCGTACCCCGCGCTTCGAGCCATGGCGCGATTTTTCTCCGGCGGGGAGATTGACTACGAAGTGCAATTGATCCTCGACCGGGAAGAGGTGCCGAGGTGCGAGCTTGGGAGACTGGGGGAAGAGGCGCCACGGCTGGGATGGGTGACGTGGATGAAATCCAGGGCGATGGATCGTGACCCGCAGGATACGATCTTGAAACTTTAGCGACGGAGATTCTATGGCAGCAAAATTGAAAGGCCTAATCGGCAAACTGAACGATACGACGAGAAATGCGCTGGAGGCCGCGGCGGGCTTCTGTCTGGCGCGCACGCATTACGATATTGAGATCGAGCATTTCCTTGTGAAGCTGCTGGACGCGGCGGACAGCGACTTCCCCCGAATCCTCAAACATTTCGGGGTCAACTCTTCCAGGCTCGCGAGCGATCTAACAAGGAGTCTGGACAAATTGAAGAGCGGCAACGCCCGAACGCCGGCATTCAGTCCATCGCTGGTGCAGATGTTCAGCGAGGGGTGGACTACAGGGTCGCTTGATTTCGGGGCGGCGCAGATACGTACGGGCTTCTGCATTCTGGCGATCGCCGCGACGCCGGATCTTGCGCGCATGATCCGAGAGGTGACACGAGAGTTTCAATTGATCAGCGCCGAGAATCTGCAAAAGGATTTTTGGACGATTGTGGCGGGATCGCCGGAAGACAGCGAAACAGTGCAGGCCGCGGGAATGGAACTGCCCGGGACGGCTCCCGGCGCAGGGCCGGGAAGCAAGACAAAGACGCCGAACCTCGATCAGTTCACGCAGGATCTGACCGGAAACGCGAAAGCTGGGAAAATTGACGCGGTGCTCGGACGCGACGCGGAAATTCGGCAGATCATCGATATTTTGACGCGCCGTCGGCAAAACAACCCCATCCTTACTGGAGAGGCAGGAGTTGGCAAGACGGCAGTTGTGGAAGGATTTGCACTGCGGGTTGCGGCGGGAGATGTTCCACCTCCCTTGAAAAACGTGACAATCCGCTCGTTGGACCTTGCCCTGTTGCAGGCAGGAGCGGGAATTAAGGGAGAGTTCGAGAACCGGCTCAAGGGCCTGATTGAGGAAGTGAAGAAGTCTCCGACGCCCATCATTATTTTTATTGACGAAGCGCACACGTTGATTGGAGCGGGAGGGCAAGCCGGACAAGGAGATGCAGCCAACCTGCTCAAACCCGCGCTTGCGCGCGGGGAACTTCGCACCATTGCGGCGACGACATGGTCGGAATATAAGAAGTATTTTGAGAAAGATCCTGCTCTCGCGCGGAGATTCCAGGTTGTGAAGGTTGAAGAGCCGACGGAGCAGCAGTGCATGGTCATGCTACGCGGCATCGTGAATTCGCTGGAGAAGCATCACAAAGTGCGAATTCTGGATGAAGCAGTGCAAGCGGCCACGAAGTTTTCGCACCGTTATCTTGCGGGGCGGCAACTGCCGGACAAAGCGGTAAGCGTGCTGGATACGGCGTGCGCGCGGCTTTCGCTGGGGCAGAACGCGACGCCGCCCTTAATCGAAGATACGATTCGGCAATTGGACGACCTGGAAGTGCAAACGAGAGTGCTCGAACGGGAATCCGCTGTCGGGGCCGACCACGCGGAGCGCCTTACGGGAATCGCGAAACAACAAGAAGAATTGTCCGCCAAACTGAAGATACTGCAGGAGCGGCGAGACAAGGAGTTCGGGCTGGTCAGCCGAATTCGCGAAGTGCGGACTCAGCTGGAAACGGCTGCGGCGCCCGCTGCAGCCGGCTCAGGCACGGCGGCGCAGCCAGCCATAGACGCCCTCGCGTTGCGGACGGAGCTGAGCAAATTGAATGAAGAGCTCGAGAAACTGCAGGGAGAAAATCCGTTGATGCGGGTTTGCGTGGATACTCCCATCGTGGGCGAAGTTATTTCCGCGTGGACGGGAATTCCCGTCGGCCGAATGCAGCAAGACGAGATCAAAACCGTCCTCAACCTTAAGAAGTTGCTCGCGGCGCGAGTGGTTGGGCAGGATCACGCGCTGGAAGCGATTTCGCAGCGAATCCAGACCTCGCGCGCAGGGATGGACGATCCTGTGAAGCCCGTCGGCGTTTTCATGCTCGTGGGACCGAGCGGCGTGGGCAAAACGGAGACGGCGCTGGCGCTGGCCGAACTCTTGTATGGCGGGGAACGCAACCTGATCACGATTAATATGTCCGAATATCAGGAAGCGCACACGGTTTCGAGCCTCAAGGGTTCGCCTCCAGGTTATGTGGGATACGGCGAAGGAGGGGTGCTCACGGAAGCGGTGCGGCGACGGCCCTATTCTGTCGTGCTGCTCGACGAAGTCGAGAAAGCACACCCGGATGTGCTGGAGCTTTTCTTCCAGGTGTTTGACAAGGGAATGATGGAAGATGGCGAAGGGCGTGAAATCGATTTCAAGAACACAATCATCATTCTGACGTCGAATGCCTGCACGGACCTGCTGATGAAACTCACGGCCGATCCGGAGACGATGCCCAGTTCGGAGGGGCTGGCGAAAGCGCTGAAACCGGAACTGAACAAGATTTTCAAGCCGGCGTTCATGGGAAGACTGGTCACGGTTCCTTATTTCCCGCTTCGCGACGAAACGATGAAGAATATCGTGAGATTGAAGCTGGGAAAGATTTGCCGGCGGATTCGCGAGAATCACAAAATTGAATTGACGTATGCCGATGCAGTTGTGGATGAAGTGGCCAAGCGCTGTACGGAAGTGGAGTCCGGCGCGCGCAATGTGGACAATATTCTGACGAATACGATGTTGCCGGACGTATCGCGGTACCTGCTGAGCGAGATGGCCGAGCGGAAAAGGCCCTCGTCCATTCGCGTCAGCGTGGGTGCGAACGGCAACTTTGAGTACGCAAGCTGAAGCGAGGGATTGGAACACATCCGCAGCCGGAGCGGAGCGTGGAGAGACGATCTCGCGCGGTCCGATCGGTAGCGCCAGCCCGCGCAGTGCAGGCCTGCGAAGAGTAGCGGTCTCTAGGCGGCCATCGAATTGTTTTCCGCACGAGCCGAGCCGATTTTGGAATAGTGAGTCCGATTACGGAGAAGCGCCATGCCGATTCCAGAGTTCAAGAATTCCTTTTTGTCCATTGACACACCTCTGGACGCGGACAAGAAGAAGTTTTTTCTTCGCTCCGTCAGCGCGGCGGAAAGGATGTCTCAGCTGTTTGAATTGCAGCTCGAGCTGATCTCCACCGACGCCTCGGTGAACTTCGACCAGATCATAGGCAAAAATGTGAACGTGGGAATCCAGCTGGCAGATGGCAGCGACCGGATTTTTAACGGATTCGTAAGCCGATTTACCCAATCCACGGGGAGCAAGTTGGGCGCTCATTACCATGCAACGGTAGTGCCGTGGCTATGGTTTCTCACGCGAACGACGGATTGCTGTATTTTCCAGGACAAGAAAGTGCCTGACATCGTGCAGGCAGTGGCAAAGAAATTCGGATTCGACAAATACATGGAAATTCGGGTGGACTCGTCCAAGTATCGCACGTGGGACTACTGTGTTCAGTACCGGGAAACGGCCGCCCACTTCATCATGCGGCTGCTCGAACAGGAAGGAATCTTCTTCTTCTTCACGCACGAGAAGGGATCGCACACCATGGTTTTGGGCGATGTTCCTTCGCACAACAAACCGTGCAGTCCCGAATCCAAGTTCCGATATGCTCCGGAAACACGCTCGAGCGGAGAGCAGTTTCAGGACGATGTCATTGCGTGGCAGATGGAACAAGAGATCCGCACGGGAAAGCGCACCTTACGCGATTATAACTTCGAGTCACCGCGGTCCAATTTGCAAGCTTCCACTCCGAGCAAGATCAACCAGGGCGGCAACACGAAATACGAGATGTACGAATATCCCGGCGAATACGACTCGCTGGAAGAGGGAACCGACTATACGAAGCGGCAGATGGAGGAAGAAGAAGTTCCCCATGCGGTGATTCACGGTGTCAGTCATTGCAGGCCATTTAGCGCCGGTTTCCGCTTCACTGTGAGCGGAAGCGAGCGAAAAGATCAGGATGGGACTTATCTTTTGACAACTGTGTCTCACATGGCTTCGGAGGGAGCCGGACTCTCCGACCCAGGCGGGTCAGGTTCGGATTACTCCAATAGCTTCGTGTGTATTCCTATCGCCGTCCCCTACCGTCCTCCGCGGACGACCACACGGGCGCTGATGAAGGGTTCGCAGACTGCAGTCGTTGTGGGGCCAAGTGGCGAGGAAATTTATACGGACAAATACGGCCGGGTGAAGGTTCAGTTCTTCTGGGACCGGGAAGGGAAGAAGGACGAGAAGAGTTCATGCTGGGTGCGAGTATCGCACGCGTGGGCAGGAACAAATTGGGGCGCGATCTACATTCCGCGAATCGGGCACGAAGTGATCGTGGATTTTCTCGAGGGCGACCCTGACCAACCGATCATTACGGGGCGGGTCTACAATGCGGACAACATGCCGCCCTATGAACTGCCGGCAAATATGACACAAAGCGGATTCAAGACGCGGAGTTCGAAAGGAGGAGGATCTTCGAATTGCAATGAAATTCGCTTCGAAGACAAGAAGGGGAGCGAGCTTCTGTACGTACACGCCGAGATGAACAAGACCGAGAGCGTCGAGCAGGATTCACGCGAGTACGTTGGAAACGACCGTTTGCGGACGATTGGAAACGACCGCAAGACCTTGATCATGGCGGACGACCACTTCCACGTGCAAGGAGTGCAGCGACAGTACGTTGAGCATGGCCGGTCGACGCATATCGGCGACAAGTGGGTTGTGAAAGTGGATGGTCCTTACAGCGTGGATGTGCAATCCATGGCACTCCATGCGGGAAGCATATCCATCAACGTGGACCAATCCATTTCTCTCAACGGTCCCGGCGGTTTTGTGAAAATTGATGCTTCAGGGGTCACGATTTCGGGGACTATGGTGCTGATCAACAGCGGCGGAGCGCCGGAAGTTCAGATGCCGGATACCGTGAATGACCCGCAGGATCCTGATGAAACGGACGGGGGCAGCAAGGGTGTATGAGAGGACTTTCGAGGAAGGGAATGGAATAAGAGATGCCTCCGGCCGCGAGAGTATCGGATCAGACCGCTCACGGGACACCACTCGCCCCGGGGCCGGGAAGCGCTGACGTGCTGATCGGATTCCTGCCTGCCTGGCGAGCGATGATTGACCAGCATGCGTGTCCCGCGGTGAACGTCAGCGGAGCGGATGGAGTCGGTTCGGTCTTGATGGGCAGTCCGACGGTCATGATCAACAATCAGATGGCGTGCCGGCAAATGGATATTGTTGTCGAGAAGCCGGGGTTGGCGATGGGACCGATGAATCCGATCGTTCTGGGCTGCATGACCGTGATCATCGGGGAAGTCGGCATGGGGGTGCCTTCGGCTCCTTCCATTTCGATGCCTTCTGTCAATGTTCCCACGGCAGACGAGCAAGCATTGGCCGCACAGCCGGGGTCGTCTCCCGAGCAGATCTCTGCCCGCGAAAAGGTGGTGCAAAATTTCTACGAAGGTAAGCCGGGACTGGGCGCAGACCGCGCGAGCCAGGACTTGAAGGGAATTGACCTGACCAAGCCTGTGGAGGTGGTCGATATTCCTCCGCCGCCAACCATGGCGCAATATGTGCGGAAAGCAACGGGCAAACCGGGCAACTTCTTCGATCCCCTGGGCAACCAGACGGGATCACAACTGGGGTTGAACGACGACCCGGTAATTCGAGTCGCGAAGACGTTCAAGACCCCGAAGGGCCAGGCACTCAAATCAACAGCCGCGCCCATCGTTGACGATTGGACGAACAAAGCAAAGCCCGTGAAGACTGCCGGAGGAGGGACACAAATGGTGGTTGACTCCGCGACAAGAGATCGTTTCGAGGCTATTTGACCATGGGTGCGATTCACAATTTCGCGGATTTTGATGCGCAGCTTGCCGAAGCCAGAGTCGGAATGAATGACTTGCTTCAGAAATATCCGGGGGATGATTTTCTCGAGTCAATTACGCGGCAACTGGGTTTTGTCTATGACTGGACCCGCGGTGGCAAACGACCGGCAAGGGAACAAATCAAGAAACTCTCGTTCGGAGTCATGGCCAGCCGTTCCGTAGACGAATTAAACTCCGATCTTGCCCAGACCCTGTACCGCCTGGCAAACTTTTTGGACAATTGGCCCTGAGAGCATCATGGCGATCCTTCTTGAGATCAAGGCTGGGCCTTTCGCCGGCAAAACACTCACCGTATCCGACGGGAAGACTCTGGTCGTCGGACGCGCACCAACTCGTGCCGAGTTCGCGATTCCCCATGACACGTTCATGTCGGGGATTCATTTCGCGGTGGAGGCCGGGCAGCAAGGCGCGCGCGTCATTGATAAGAAGAGCAGCAACGGGACATTCCTGAACGGCGCTCGAATTCAGGAATCCGCGCTGAAAGACGGTGACGAAATCCGGAGCGGACAAACTGTTTTCCATGTACGCCTGCCTCCCGCCACCCAACCATCGTCCACACCGGCGAGACTCGGGCAGCCTCCGCAAGCATCAATGCTTTCGGAGCAACCGAAGGCTGTGTCATCCCCTGAGACTCACGCGCCCGGCGTGGCGCCTGCCAGAGCAATGGAAAACACGGCGGACCTCTCGAAGGCCACTCCGGCGCCGTCGGCCGCAATCTCTGGTTCTCCCTCTAAAGCTCCGGTGCCGGCAGCTCCCCCGGCAGGAGTCTCAGCTCCCAGTAGCAAAATTCCCGTTCTTACCGTTGGAGCCTGGGCCTTCCATTTGCTCCCGGAAGGGTGGTCCGTCCAGAAGGATTTCGGGCTGCAGCAGGTAGTAGAAGAGAGCGAATTCCCGAGCAGCATTGTCGTCCTCGAAGAGCCGCTTGGCCCCGGGGTGACGCTGCCAGCGTATGTTGAATCACAAATTGCCACCTTGCGGCAGTATCTCAAAGATCCGCGGATTGATCCTGAGGTCGCACCTGCCGTGAATGGATCCGAAGAGAACGTTGCCCTGGATATTCGTCATAAAACCAAAGAAGGAGTCGAGGTTTTCTATCGCCGGATCTACGCGCGGCGCGGGTCCAAAGCGGGAGTACTCACTTTGACAACACTTAGCAAGAATTCGCCTGCAATTCTGGAGAGCTTGAAGACATTCTGGACAGCGCTTTCTTTCCGGCCTTGACGTTCGCGGAGATAACTCGAGAGCTGTGCAACGAACCGTCTCTTACCTGCACTAATTAAGGGCGGAAATTGAAGGTGTGTTTCGACCTGCCAACACTGCAAGTCCATGACACAGAAAGCAATTCTCGGATTGCCTCCGAGCCTCCTCCGGTTTACTATGCCCCCCAGCAGGCCCGGAGGGTCCGCCCTGCGTGACTTAGTCCTCAGTCACGAGTTGCAAACTGACACCATGCAAGGAGTCCGAAAAATGTCTCGATGCATTCGCTGGGCCGCAGTCCTCTCTTTCATGCTGTTGATTATTCCCGCCGGAAACGCGCAGCAAAAGAAGCGCGTCGCCGTCCTGGATTTCGAGTATGGGACGGTGCGAAGTTCGGTCGCGGCAATTTGGGGCACCGACCAGGATGTTGGGAAAGGGATTTCGGATTTGCTGGTCCAGAAACTCGTGCAGGACGGCAAGTACTCTGTTATCGAGAGGAATGCTCTGGACAAGATTCTCAAGGAACAGAACTTTTCCAATAGCGATCGAGCGGATTCCAGCACAGCCGCCAAAATCGGGCGGGTGCTTGGAGTGGATGCCATCATTATCGGTTCCATTACGAAATTCGGACGCGACGATAAGAACACGACAGTCGGCGGCGGAGGTTTTGGAGGCATCACTGGCAAATTCGGTTTAGGGGGGGTTCAGAAACGCGATGCCAAAGCGGTTTGTGCCATTTCCGCCCGGCTGGTGGATACGACGACGGGAGAGATTCTGGCCGCGGTGACAGGTGACGGAATATCCAAGCGATCGGGCACGTCCCTGGTTGGAGCGGGCGGCAGTTATGGCGGAGCAGGTGGTGGCGGCGTGGATATGTCGAACAAGAACTTCTCCGAAACACTCCTGGGAGAAGCTGTTTCGCAGGCCGTTGAGTCCGTCGGCACACAACTGGACAACGATGCTGCGAATCTCCCAACGGTTAAGGCGACATATTCCGGACTTGTTGCCGATGTGAGCGGAGCAACGCTGATCCTAAATGTGGGAAGCAAAAACGGGGTGCGGGTGGGAGACAAGATTGAGATCAGCCGCCAGGTACGCACCGTGAAGGACCCGGCTACCGGCAAGGTTCTGAAGGTGATCACCAACAAGATCGGGGACGCGACGGTAACCGAAGTTGACGAGGGCTCGGCTACAGCGACATTTGCGGGTTCTGGAACGGCAAAAGTGGGAGACGTTGCGAACAGCCAGTAGGCCAGTTTCTTGCTCGAAAGTTTGAAGCCCACAGGGACTTAACTGGAAGAGCAGAAGTTTGGCGACGAGGAGTGCATTTATGAGCCAGGATTTCAATGCGGGACAGCGTCTGGGGGACTACGAAATTCTCTCGGTGCTCGGCGCCGGAGGCATGGGGAAGGTTTACAAGGTGCGGAATGTCATCTCCGACCGCACGGAGGCCATGAAAATCCTCCTGCCGAATTTGTCTTCCCAACAAGAGCTTGCGGACCGCTTTCTCCGCGAAATCAAGCTTCTCGCGAGCCTCAATCATCCGAACATCGCACAGCTCCGCACCGCGCTCACTATTCAGAACCAGCTCGTGATGATCATGGAGTTCGTTGAAGGCAGCACAATCGCGTCGCGGCTCCAAGAAGGCCCGTTGCCGCCCGTGTCAGCCGTGAGCTATGTGGACCAGGTGCTTGCCGCCCTGAGCTACGCGCACAAGATGAACATCGTCCATCGCGACGTCAAACCCGCAAATATGATGGTGACTCCACAAGGAGTCGTGAAGCTGATGGACTTTGGGATCGCGCGGTCGGCCAGCGACCGCGGCCTGACCATGACGGGCACAACTCTTGGCTCCCTGAATTACATGCCGCCCGAACAGGTCAAGGGTGATCCCGCTGACGCCCGGTCGGACCTTTATTCTTTGGGAGTTTCGCTATACGAGATGGTTACGGGGCGTCTGCCATTTGAAGGCGATAGCAGTTATTCGCTGATGGCTGCGCACCTCAATGAGCAGCCCAAGCCTCCGATCATGTACCGGGCGGACATTCCGGATGCGCTGAATCAAATCATTCTCATCGCGCTGCAGAAAGACCCTGGGCAGAGATTTCAATCGGCCGACGCGTTCCGAAACGCGCTGAAGAGTGTGGGTGGGGTGGCTCGCGTTGCCACCCAACCTGCGACTCCAGCAGTTACTCCGGCCCCGCGGCAACAGCCGGCGCCCGCGACTCAAGACACATTGCTGGAACCGCCAGTTCACGCGGGAGGAGGATCGGCCACAGCGCTCTTTTCGCAAGGAGCTACTGATAATTCCGCGACTCTTCTACCGGACGCTCCTCCAGCGGCGCGGCCCCCGGTTCCCACGCCTGCACCTTTGTTCGCTGCTGCGCCCACTTCTGCTCAGCTTTCCCGAAGTTCGACTATCGGATCTTCCGCGGCAGTGCCGGCGATTCCTTCCACCCCTTCCAGGAGCCACCGGGGGCTTTATGTTGCGCTGGGTGGACTGCTGGTTGTGGGATGCCTGGCGGCCGCGGCTTTTGTCCTGCCAAGGCGGGCAAGAACCCGCGCAGATGCCAATAAGTCTTCATTTTCTTCGCAGACACCGGCAGATTCCGGCGCACCCTCGACTCCTCAAACGCCTTCCGATCCCTCGAAGGATGACGTGTCGGTGACTCCTTCAGGGGTAACGGCTACCACGACGAATCCTGATGGTTCGAAGTCCAAGGTGAGCGTGTCTCCCAGCGGCGGTGTTGAAGTCACGAATACACCACCGCCATCAGGTTCCGCGCCTTCTGAGAATCCAGATGGGAACGAACCTGCTGCCGCACAGTCAACGGTCAGCGTCAAGCCGCCGGTTCCCCCTCGCAAAAGGGTCTCTTCGGGCAAGGCTCCGGCGCAGTCTCAGTCACCAGCGGATTCACAGCCAAGCGCGAATTCAAGTGCCCGATCCCAGCAGACACAAGCAGCGGAAGATGCGCTTGCCGAAGAGGTTGAGAAGCAGAACGACCAGGTGGGCAGCCGTGTAGAAGCCGCTTCCCAAAGCATTGACAACCTCAAGCGCGAGCAGGCCGCGCAAGGTTACGGACTGCGCGGCGACATCGTCAGTTCTCAGGAGCGGATGAACACCTACTATGCAAAGGCGCAGGCGGCCTTGCAGAATCAAGATGCAAAGTCCGCCAAGAAGTACCTTGATCTCGCGGAGACTGAATTAGAGAAGCTCGAAAAATTCCTGGGGCATTGACGGTTGACTTGAGTTTCTGGACAATTCCGCCCGGGCTGTCTCTCTACTTCGTCGCAATCGGACCAGACAGCAAACGATCGACAGGGATGGACAAACGTTCGACGATGGCGGCTACCCATAGAGCCGCAATCAAGCCAGTGAAAACATCCATCGTGTAGTGGGCGCGCAGAACAATCACTGCGGCCATCTCAAAAACCACGACAAAAATGGCCGCTGCGGTCAGCCATGGCTTGCGCAACCGCGCAATCTCCGTGGCGCCGAAGACCGCGATGCTGGTGTGACCGGAGAAAAAGAAATCGCTGGCGACAGAATATGTGACGAGCGCCGATGGCACGCCCGGGTAATGCCAGATCATGCCCTGTGGCGGTGGAAGGGCGCAAAGCGCCTGCATCGCCTGCCGGAGCATAAGCAGGAGAACAAGGCCAAGAAACGGCCGCACGGACTTTCCGAACAGCCATTTCAGTAGGAGAAAAAATCCAAACGCGTCAATCAGCGCGGAGCTGACGATGAGGAGGGCATTGGCGGCACCCGGATGCAGATGCAGGTAGCTGTTCCAGTTTGAGGTGAAGATATGGAGTGCGTCACCGATTCCAGTGCCGCGCGGGGCTCTTGACCCCAGCAAGCCCTGGGTCCAAAACCACAGTGCGAGAGCCGCAATAGTTAACACGAGCCTGAACAGGAAGGAGCGAGCCGCAAATTTCATGCGCGAGGTTCCTTTTGCTGGAGCTCGAAAGCCAATTCGCGAAGCTTCCGAAGATCGAGTTTTCCGGTTCCA
>Ga0335078_10006519_pt1 | contig 17270 bp, 21 predicted proteins | sample Lox_Sample_32_FD_206711 | JGI IMG/M metagenome (GOLD analysis project Ga0335078, IMG submission 206711) | Soil microbial communities from Loxahatchee National Wildlife Refuge, Florida, United States - Lox_Sample_3.2 | ecosystem: Environmental > Terrestrial > Soil > Wetlands | place: USA... | reverse complement strand
TCCCGAGCCCGCTGGCAAGGATCCAGGAGCTCTCGATCATACTCCTGGCCTTCGCCGCGATCCTAGTCCCCGTGGGGATGACCAGGAGAGGCAGCCTCGCAGTCGCGCTCGGGATGGGAGAGCTGCCGTCAGGAAGGACGTACACCGAGCCTCCGATGAGGAGCGGTGAGCTGTTCGCGCTCGGGGCGGCGCTCATAGTGACAGGCATGGCCGTGGTCATCCCGTCCGTGATGCTGCTCCAGAACTTCGCGCTCGTCGGCGAGGGCGCCGCGATAATCGTCCTCGGGTTCGTCCTCGCCTACAGGGGCGGCAGGTCCAAGACTGGACATTCGTAAATTCTCGCTATTTCGACAAAGCCTTAACTGAGGCACCGGGTCGGTCCCTCTCCCGGAGCTGATTAGGCCGTTCCTGGCGACGACGAGGGTGTCCCTGAGGGACGGAGGGAGTTCATCAAGTACGCTGCGACCGCCTCAGCGGTGCTTGCAGTGGCGGGCATCGCCGCGATCACAAAGTCTGTGACCAACTCCGCGGGCGCTACGGTCTCGACCACCGTCGGCACGTTCCCGAAGGTCCTGGTGGCGAACGTGGCTGGGCTGCAGGTGAACGCGCCAGTCACTTTCAACTATCCGCTCGACAACGAGCCGAACCTCCTCGTCAAGGTGGGGCAGAAGGCCGTGGGAGGCGTCGGCCCGGACGGCGACATCGTGGCGTTCAGCAACATCTGCCAGCACCTGGGGTGCATCTATGGCTTCCAGGCCCCGGGGACCTCGCCTCCGTGCGCGGCGTCGTTCGTGGCGAAGGGGCCGATGGGCTACTGCTGTTGCCACGGGAGCCAGTACGACTTCCTCAACGGGGCGGCGGTCATCGGCGGTCCCGCCCCCCGGCCCGTCCCCTCGGTCGTCCTCGAGGTCGACCCGACAGGCAACATCTACGCGACTGGGATGAACCCGCCGGCCATCTTCGGTCACAACACGGGGTCGGAAGACACAACGAACGACCTGCAGGGCGGCAACCTGGTGGGGGGCTCGCAGTAGATGGGCCACGAGAAGGACGACGGCGGAGGAGAGGAAGAGCCGCCGTCTGGGAGGGCGGCGCGCCTGGCAAGGTGGGTCTCGTCGCGGACGGGGATGACCTACCCGATGCTCCGGCCGGTCCCGGAGTACTCGATGAACCCGTTCTACTGGCTGGGTGCGCTATCGGTCGTCGCGTTCATCATCCAGGGGATAACAGGCGTGATCATGATGCTATACTACACTCCGAGCCCCACCGCGGCGTACACCTCGACCGAGTTCATCTTCAAGAGCGTCTATTTCGGGCAGTTCCTCGAGACCGTCCACCTATACACGGCCTACGCGATGATCATGCTGGCGTTCATGCACATGATGAGGGGCTACTTCGTCTCGGTCCACAAGAGCCCCCGCGAGGTGATGTGGATCACCGGGATGCTCATGGGGTTCGTCACACTCGGGTTCGGGTTCACGGGATACCTCCTCCCGTGGACGGTGGTTTCCAAGTCGGCGACCGACGTGGGAGTGGGGATGATGGCGGCGCTCCCCCCTCCCCTCGCGAACCTCGCGCAGTTCCTGGTGGTAGGGGCCGGCGGCGACGCGACAGAGCTCTTGCGCTTCTACGACCTCCACGTCGTCGTCCTCCCGGCGGTCCTCCTCGCCCTCCTCCTCGTCAAGATGTACATGCTCGAGACCCACGGGGTCGCCGAGCCCGTGATGGGGACGGTCACCGAGAAGGCGAAGAGGACCCTCCCCATCTTCCCCGACGTCACTGTATACCTCCTCGAGCTGGCCGCTATCTTCGGGGTGGGGATGCTCCTGATCTCGGCGCTCTTCCCGCTCCAGATCGCCCCCGCCTACACACCGCAGGCGGCCGGGGCCATCGCGGCCCAGCCCGACTGGTACTTCCTCTGGATCTACCAGATACTCAAGATATCGGTCTTCGAGTCCGCGGGCATACCCGTCGCCCTGACCTTCGTAACGGCCATCCTCGCGGCGCTGGTGGTCCTTCCGTTCATCGACAAGGGAGACGACAGGAGGATAATCGACAGGGAGAGGTTCGTCATCATCGGAGGGGTGTTCATCGCCGAGCTGGTAGTCCTCGCCGGGTGGGGGCTGGTCACGCCGGGCCAGGTGATCTCCAACGCCAGCGCGGTCGAGGTGCTTGGCGGGACAGCCCTCGTCACCGCCCTCGGGATCGCGGGTGTCTACGTGGCCGTCCGCCCGCCGAAGGCTGGGTCTATTGGCTCGGCGTCCGTCAGGGCTGGACGCCCTGTCAGGGCGCACGACGACAGGTGGACCGGCGCGGCGATGACCAGCCTCATGGCCCTGGGGGCGCTCGGGATAGGAATCTCGATAGACTCGATGGTGCAGCTCGCAAGCTTCGGGATAACGTCGGCGATGGTGGACAGGCTCACGCTCTCGCTGTGCCTCCTCGCCGCGGTGGTCGGGCTCACCGTGGTGATGCTCAGGAGGATAGGGATGAAGGTCGGCGCGCCCCAGAGGAACAAGGTGTGGAGATGGCTTGGACTCCACTGAGAAGATAGCGGTTCCGCTCCTCATAGTCCAGACGACGTCGGTGGTCTTCCTCTGGACCCTCGACACGCTGACCCTGGTCAGCCAGACGATATTCACGCTTTTCCTGGCGGCAGACCTGCTCGCGTTCGCTCTGATGGCCCACGTCTACAGGCAGGACAAGGGCGAGGCGAAGGGGTCCAGCGCGTCCGTCCTGGTCTGGCTCTTCGTGATAATCGTCTTCTTCGTCGCCGCCCTGTTCGTCTCCTGAGCCGGCGAGGTCAGTGCGCCCAGGGAGGGCGCGGGACGCCAGCCTGCCAGTCAGAGAGCTCCTTGAACATCTTGGCCGCCCTCTCGTCACCGCCCTTCAGAAGGAAGATGTACGAGGCGAGGGCTTCGTCCGTAAGCTTCTCGGTCAGCCTCGGCCTGCCGAGGTCATAGCTCTCGACTATCTCGATGCCCCGGTCGAACTTCGGGTCGGAGATGTACTTCTTGAAGACGTCGGGGTTCTTCGGCCATTGTGATGCCACCTCCTCCCTCATCTCCGCCAAGACCTGGGCGATCTCCGTCCTGACCTCGGGCGGGACCCCTCCTGGGCCCTTCGCGGCCTGGGACGCGGCATCCGGGCCTGCCAGCGCACCGGCCGCGGCGGAGATGCCGGCCCCGAGGGCCCCTGTCATCTTGTCCGCGAGGTCCGCGAAGGCCTCCTCGAACATCCCCATGTAGACCAAGGTCTGGTTGATGATGAGGTTCTGGATCTTGTCGTCCCTCGTGGTGCCGGCGCTCCTTGCCACGCAGTGGGAGGGGCCCCCAAGTCGTAAAAGGTTGCCCGGCCGGGCGACTGTTTATACGAAAGTAGCAGGTCCTGAAGGTCGATGGGCAGGCGAGAGCCCGGTGCGAAGGCCAGCCCGCTCAAGAAGCTGGTCTACGTCTACGTCGGGACCTCCGACTTCGACGGAGACCTGGCTTTCTACCGGGACAAGCTTGGCGCCAGGTTGCTGTGGAACAAGCGGGCGTTCGGGGCGAGGGTGGCGGCCTTCGACCTGTGCGGGGAGCCGTATCTGCTCATCGCCGACCACGTAAGGGCGCCGAGCAAGAGGCTGATCTACGAGGTCGACGACCTGGAAGACGCGGCGAGGGAGCTGAAGGCGAGGGGGCTCAAGCCCGACGGAGGTCGGTTCGAGGTCCCGGACGGCCCGTGCCTCAACTTCCAGGACGAGAGCGGCAACGCCTACTCGATCCTTGAGAGGACCAGGCCCCACGTCTTCGAGAGTGAGGAGGCGGGCTAGAGGGTCAGCCCGTCCCCTGGTAAGCCGCCCCGACCAGGTCGGACATGTCGCCCTCGGCCGAAGTGAGAGAGACTGGCGAGATGACATGGACCTGGATGTAGACGTTGCCCTTGTCGCACAAGGCCGTCGCGACCGCCCCGTTCCCGTCGGGGTCCGCCTCGCCGTAGCCGTAGCAGACGCCATAATGCTGGTAGCCCACGAGGGACGACGTCAAGTCGCTGTAGCCGGAGAGGTCCTTGGTGTTGTTGATCACGCTCCCGGTGTAGGTCTGCGCGGCCTGGGTGGAGTTGAAGACCAGGACAGTCATGTTCGCCACCGAGCCGGCCTGCGTGAAGAATGTCTCGTAGGCCGCGCTCAACAGGCCCGACTCCCTGGGGCTGAGCTGGTTGGACGAGCCCTGGGTGTATCCGTCTGGAGGGCTGTCCGCGACAGCGGCGATGACGGACGAGGCCCCGACGGCGTAGGAGGTCGAAGTGGTAGTCGTCGCGGTCGGCGTGGACGATGAGCCGAGCGCGCCGAAAGCGTAGAGGAAGATTCCCAGCAGGGCTACGAGCGCTACGCCCAGGGCGACGAGCCTGCCCCACTCCGTCCTCGGGGCGGCGGCGGAAGATGGTTGACTTTCAGCCATGGAGGCATCGCCGTTTGGTGGAGGGAACGAGCCGACCGTATATAACGGAAGCACCTGCGGCGGGCCCTAGCCCCCGCCTGCCTCCCCTCCGAGCTCGTGGGGCCAGATCTCCTCCATCTGCTTCTGGCTGTAGTACTTGTGCCCGGAGTGGGCGTCCATCTCGTTCTCGAAGAAATTGACCCTGCAGGTCATGCAGTAGTAGTCCGTAGGCGGGGGCTCGAGGGTCCGCTCGATGTCGTGCATCCTCTCGGAGAAGGAGGAGACGGGATAGATCTGGACGTTCCCTATCGTGTAGAGGGGCTCGAGGTAGTCCCTCAGCGCCTCGAAGCTCTCCGTCTCCAGGATGATGAACCTGGAGTGCTGCATGGGCGCGGTGTAGAGTCCGAGGATCCTGATCCCAAGCCGCTTGGCGACCTCGGGCTGGAGGCTGCGGTAGTGCTTGTCGGTGGCCTCCTTGCCTTCGCGCATCGGGCAGTTCTCCATCGTGTGGGTGTGCGCGATTAGGAGGAGCAACAGAGGGGAGATGTCCCGGGTTGGATTAATGCGTTTCTGGATGCCTATCTGGCGTAGACGCGCTCGGCCTCTGCCCTGCCCGCGTGCGCCTTCGCGTGCTTGGTCATGTGTATGTAGCAGTAAGATCCCCCGCAGACGTGGCAGACGTAGTGGTAGCCCAAGTTTAACCTACCCCCACAATAGAGGCAGTACGCGTCGCGGTGGACGCTCGCGTGGGTCGCCTCGCTCACAGGTCAGCCGCCCTCTGTTTGCATTGGCCGTCGTCAGTTATTGGGGCCGAAACCACTATAGCACTTTCCGAAATAATCTATTGGCCGCCATAGCGACTATATTGTCACAATAGGCGCGAAGGGAAGACGCCCAGAAGGTCGGCCCGGCGAACCGGTGGCCCGTCCCGGGACGAAGTCCGGGGAAGGTTTAAACATGGCTGGATAATCCGTCCAGCCACATGTCTCCGAACACGACGTATGGAGTGATGGCCGTACTGCTGGCGGGACTGGTCGTTACCTCGAGCATCGCGCTGTACTACTACGGCCAGTACGGCCAGGAGGTGCAGACCGAGCAGCAGAACGCCTCCGACCTCGCAAGTGCGACCGGCCAGAACGGGCAGCTGCTGCAGCAGTACGACTCGGCCGTCGCGATCTCCAACCAGAGCCTCTCGCTCCTCGCCGGCACCGTCGGGGTGGTCAACACGTCTCTCCCCATCTACGCCCAGGCCAGCTCGCAGCTTCCGGGCCTCTGGAGCGCGTTCCTCAAGCTCAAGCCAGAGTCGGTCAAGCTCTACACGACGGACGTCCTGTTCAACTTCGGGAACGGGACGAGGCGCTGGTTCAACAACACGCAGGTGCAGCCAGGTTGGAACCTCTACACCGCGACCGTCGTGGTGACGGGCGGCGACATGCAGACCGTCTGGTACCCGTCCTTCGGAGAGCACTTGGTCGACTCCATGTTCGGCGTCGCCGGCACGGAGACGAACTACTGGCTGGTCTGGACGCACAACTCCACGGCGTGGCAGCAGGCCAGCGTGGGGGCAGACGAACTGCCCGTGACCAACGGCTCGGTCTTCGCCTGGACCTACTGCGGGTCTACCTGCGAGCCCTAGGTCGAGGAGTGCGGGGCCAGGGGCCCTTGCAGGCTCATCAGCGACTCTATCGGCGGGAACGACCCGCCTGCCCAACCGTGGAGGAACGAGCCCCCGCTGATGCAAATCCGCCCTCCGGAGTCCTCGATGTGGCCGAGGAGGCCTCCGGCGTTGAGCTCCTGGGAGGTGTCTCCTCCGAGGAAGATCAGGCCGTCGCCGCTTATCCTCTTGGTTAGCTCCAGCCCATTCTGGAAGCCCTGCTCGTAGACCCCGAGCGGCCCTGCCCTGATCCTGAGAGGCTTCTCCTGGAGCATGGATGCGTAGATCTCGAGCGTCTCCGGCCCGATGTCCCGGATCTCCCCCTTTGTCTTCGGGAGGTCCTCTAGCTTGACGCTCTTCCTCTCCTTGCCGTCCAAGACGACGAAGTCGACGGGGTGCTTGAGGCCCTGGTGGCCGTGGCCCTCGAGGAGGGAGTCCAGCTTCTTTGCCTCGCCAAAGTCCTCGGCGCTGAACTTCTTGGCGAGGAACTTGTTGTTTGCCTCGCCGAGGTCGTATCCCCTGGACTTTGCGATCACCTGACCCGGCAGGCCGCCTGTGAATATCTCGACGCCCATCTGCGCTATCTTGACGAGGTCTGCGACCTTCTGGATCTTCGCCCCGCCCATGATCAGCGCCTTGGGTTCCTTGCTGTTGATGACCTCCTGGAGGATTCTGAGCTCGTACGACGAGCGGAGGCCTATCCACGTCGGGGCGATGTAGGGGAGGCACATCAGGCTCGAGTCCTCCCTGTGCCAGGTCGGGATGGAGTCGTTGACGCACGTCTTGATCGCTCCCTTGAAGAACGGGACGTAGGTGTTTTGCGCCGCGTCCCACTTCTTCTCCTCCTCGAAGTACCTCATGTTGTCGAGCAGCATTATCTCCCTACGCTTCAGCGCCTTGATCTTGGCCTTGGTCTTGTCCGTGAAGACCTGGTCGTAGGGGATGAACTCGACGGACATGTCCTTGGGCAGGAGGCTCCTCAGAGTCTCGCTGTGGGGCAGGAAGGATGTGAAGTCGTCTCCGCCCTTCCTCCCCTGGTGGCTCATGACCACGAGGCCGGCGTAGTCGGAATACATCTCGAGGACGTGGCCGTAGACCCGCATCCTCAGCGCGTCCTCCTCGATCTGTCCCTTGGACGCTGGGAGGTTTATGTCGACGCGGACCAAGACGGGCGTCTTGAGCTGCTTACCCAGGTTGACCAGCTTGTAGGGCTGTAACTTGGACGAAATCACGAGGCGGGACTTTTTTCAAGAATATTTAGGAGTTATGGAGACACGGTCGGATAGCCCTCCGCGGTGGGCGCGGGAGGGCTCCGATTCCTCGGGTCCCGGCCGGTCACTTGGCCATCGGGGCGATGGTCGAGGCCTCCGGTTCCTCGTCCGGAGGCTCGATCTCCTCGCCGTGCACCGCAGAGTCTCCGACCATGACCTCCTCGTCCTTCATCTTTAGTGGCATGAAGATGCCTATCAGCTTCCAGATCCCGAACGTCACCACGAAGCTGTAGACGATGACGAACAGCGCGGCGACTATCTGGACGCCTAGGAGGCCCGGGTTCCCGAAGGCCGCGCCTTTGAGACCCGGGTAGACGAACTGGGTCGCCGCCGGGTCGGCCAGGATCCCCGTCAGGATTCCGCCGGTCAGACCGGCGACTCCGTGCGCCGGGAAGACCCCGAGCGCGTCGTCGACCTTCAGCCTGGGAAGGAGCTTGTAGGTCGCCCACCACGGGATGGTGCCGCCCGCGATCCCGAGGATTATCGCGCCGTAGCCGCTCACGTAGCCAGCCGCCGGGGTGATTGCCACGAGGCCGGTGATCGCCCCGCTCATCGCGCCGACCAGGGTGGGCTTCTTGAGGAAGGACATGTCCATCGCCATCCAAGTGATGGCGCTGACCGCCGTCGCGAGGTCGGTGTTGAGTACCGCTATGGAAGCGTCCACGCTGGAGCCGTAGGGGTCGCCTCCGTTGAACCCGTTCCATCCCAGCCACACGAGGCCGCAGCCAACGAAGACCCAGTACAGGTTGTTGGGTTTGATCCCCCTGGCCTTGACCGCCCTCGGGCCTATGGCGATGGCGGACGCCAAGGCCGCTATGCCCGCGTTGAGGTGGATGACATACCCGCCCGAGAAGTCCACCGCGCCCAGCTGGTTGAGCCAGCCGCCCGCGAACAGGGCGTAGGCCAGCGGGCTGTAGACCAGGAGCGACCACAGCGGGACGAACGGGATCCACGCCTTGAAGTTGGTCCGCTCGATGATCGCTCCGACGAAGAGGAGCGGGGTGATGGCCGCGAAGACGAACTGGAACCAGACCACCGTCGAGGTCGGGATGTTGAGCGCGAGCGAATTCGGGCCGACCAAGGCTTGGCTGCCCTCGGTGAGCCCGGGAGCGACCGAGCTGAGGGTTCCGAGGATACCATAGCCACCCATCTTCCAGCCGGCGGGGCCGAAACCGAAGTTGTATCCGAGGAGAACCCAGACGACGAGGACGGCCGAGAACCCGTAGAAGCACATCAGCGCTGTGTTGATCGCGAACTTCTTCCTGGTGAGGCCGCCGTAGTAGAGCGCCAGCCCGGGGATGCTCTGTAGGCCCACGAAGGTGCCCGCCGTCATCATCCACGAGTTGCTCCCCGTGTCGAGCCAGTTGGGGACCGCCGCCGCCGGGAAGCTGCTTAGGTTCGCCGGGGGCGAGGAGGCCGCCTGGGCGAACACCGAGTGGGCGTTCGTCACGAGCAGGAGGACCATCAGCGCGACCACCGCGATTCCGTACTTGCTCGTAAGGAAGTTCGTCAGCCTTTCAGGCATCATATCGAAAAGTGATTTGGATGCGTTCACTTCGCCGAGCCTTGGCTTGCACGATATTTAAGTTTATGCGGGTTTTCTCTTACATTTGATTACCATGGTCATCTCAAATCAGTCATATGTTTAGCATCTTTCGCGACTTTTTGCACCGCCGTGTTAAGAAATCCGCTCCGTATGAGTGTTCTTCGCAGAAGCGTTCCGCCGCGGTCCTGCCGGACGTAAAGGGAAGAGCCGAAATCTTAAACAATTGACGCTCGTTGCGCCTGGCATGGACGGCAAGGTCCTGAAGAGGGCGGGGACAATTCTGTTCCTGGGGATAGGGCAGTTCGCCTTCTTCTTCGCCCTCGCCGAGATCTACTACCCCGGCTATGACGTCTCGCTCGACACGATAAGTGACCTTGGGGCGACCTGCGGGAACGGCACCTGCCGTTTCGTCCAGCCTTCCTCGGACATCTTCAACGGCTCGGCCGTCCTCTTGGGGGCGCTCCTGTTCGCTGCGGCCTACTACCTCCAGAAGGGCTCGGGCGCGAGGTCGCTCTCGACGTTCTTCTTCCTCGCGGGAGTCGGCCTCCTCGGCGTGGGCGTCTTCAACGAGAGCTATGGGGTGCTGCACACCTTCTTCTCGGCCTTCACCTTCTTCATGATCGGGGTCCAGGCGCTCCTGGTCTACAGGGTAGCGAGGCCCCCGTTCTCGTACTTCGCCGCGGCGACGGGGGTGATCACCCTGGTCGCCTTGGTGTTCTACGGGACGCACACGTACCTCGGGCTGGGTCAGGGAGGGATGGAGAGGATGATCGTCTACCCCGTCCTCATCGGCGGGATTGGGTTCGGGGGATACCTCATGGCCCTCGGGGACGACCTGTTCCGGTAACTTCTATAAGGGTCACAGGGAGCGAAGGGAAACCCATGTCCGACGCCGGCTTGCCGAGGCGGACGGTCTCCATCGTCCCAAGGAGCAAGTACCTCGCGGCGGTCGCTCTCGCCGCCCTATTCCTGAGCCTCCTCGAGCTCACCGATGTGGTCGACCTTCCCTTCGAGGCGAAGTTCAGCGGCGTGGTGGCTTCGGGAGGGGTGTTCTCGTCCGGGCTGCTCACATCGATGCTCGGCATCGGCTACGGGGGGCTTTTTGCTCTCATGGCGATGGAGGGGGCTTCCCTCCCCATACCCAGCGAGGTCGTGCTCCCATGGGCGGGCTACCTCGTCTTCCTGGGGCAGATGAACCTCGTTTTGGCCGTCGCCGACAGCACGATGGCGCTCCTGGTGGGGTCGCTGGTCGCCTACTTCCTGGCGCTCTGGCTGGGCAGGCCGGTGATCTACCGGATTCTGGGGAGGATGGGGGTGTCAGCAAGCCACCTCGACGACGGGGAGAGGTGGATCGACTCGAAGGGCGCATGGGCGGTCTTCGTCTCCAGGTTCATCCCCGGCCTCAGGTCGGTGATCTCCATCCCGGCCGGCCTGCTCAAGATGCAGATCCGGTCGTTCGCCATACTCACATTCGCTGGTTCGCTGATCTGGTCGACTGCCCTCATCTACGTCGGCTACTCGGCCGGCTCGCTCTGGCAGAGCGCCCTCGGCTCGCTGTACATCTTCGCAGACCAGGCGGCCCTCGTCATCGTCGCCGCGGTCTCAGTTCTGTACGTTCTCTACTACCTGGGGCCGCTCGGCCGAAAGAAATAGGCGACGACTCGCCATGGCGTCGAGAGGACGGGGCGGCAACTTCGGGCTGGGGTCCCCGGCCAACTTCCTCAAGTTCGTTGTCGTCGGTCTCACCGGCGTGGCCGTCAACGAAGGCCTCCTGCTCCTCCTCCAGTCGACCGGGATGTACCTGCTCCTGGCCAGTGCGATTGCGATCGAGGTCTCGATACTCTCGAACTTCGCGATGAACGACCTCTGGACATTCAGGGAGAGGAGGTCGGGTAGCGCCGGCGGGCGCCTGCTCAAGTTCAACGCCCTGATGCTGGTCGGCCTCGCTGTCAACCTCGGAGTCCTCGACGCAGGGACCGCCTACTTGGGGCTGAGCGCGGCCGTGGCGAACCTGGTCGGGATAGCGGTGGCGTTCCTCCTGAGGTACTTCCTCAGCGTCCGGTACGCGTGGATGAGGACCGAGGCCATCGAGGTCGGGACGGCCGCGAAGGTCGACCGGCCGGTCTAGCGAAGCCTGCTACTTTGACTTCAGAGCGCCGACGAGGTCCGAGAGGACCTTCTTGGCGTCCCCGAACACCATCCAGGTGTTGGGGAGGTAGAACAGCTCGTTGTCGGCGCCCGAGAAGCCTGGGCTCATGGAGCGCTTGATGAATATCACCGTCTTCGCCTTGTCGACGTTCAGTATGGGCATCCCGAAGAGAGGCGAGCTCGGGTTGGTGCGCGCGGCCGGGTTGGTGACGTCGTTCGCCCCCACCACTATGACCACGTCCGTCTCCGGGAAGATCGGGTTGATCTTGTCCATCTCCCAGAGCTGGTCGTAGGGGACGTTGGCCTCGGCCAGGAGGACGTTCATGTGGCCGGGCATCCTCCCCGCGACGGGGTGGATGCCGTACTTGACGTCGATGCCGTGCTCCTGCATGATGTCTGTGGCCTCCTTGACCACGTGCTGGGCCTGCGCGACCGCCATCCCGTAGCCTGGGACAATGACTACCGACTGGGCGTTGTCCAGTATGGTCGCCACGTCCTCGACCGTGAAGGACTTGACGGGCCTTGCTTCGGCCTTCTGCTGGCCAGGCGCGCCCTTGACCACTTTCGCTCCGACGCCGCCGAAGAGGACGTTTGTGAATGATCTGTTCATGGCCTGGCTCATTATGACGGCGAGGACGAAGCCTGAGGAGCCGTCTAGCGAGCCGGCGACTATCAGGAGCTTGTTGTTGAGGACGAACCCGAGGGCTGCGGCCGACATGCCGGTGTACGAGTTCAGTATCGCGATGACCGTGGGCATGTCCGCCCCGCCTATCCCCATGACCAGGAGGAAGCCGAACGCCAATGCGAGTAAGGCCATTATCGGGAGGGCGGACGTCGTCGCGGGCGAGTAGACGAGGTAAGCGCCGACGGCGCCCGCCACGCCCAGGATGGTGAGGCTGACGAAGTTCTTGCCTGGGTAGACGAAGGGTTTGCCAGGAATCAGCTCCTGGAGCTTCGCGAAGGCGATGCAACTGCCCATGAACGTGAGGAACCCCAGTATCATCTCGGCGGACAGGACCGCCATCGTGAACGGGTTGACGTGGGGTTGGTAGTCGTAGTACTCGGCCGCCCCGATGAGTGCGACGGCAAGCGACCCGAAGGCCTGCGACATGGCGGTCCTCTGGGGGAGGGCGGTCGTTGGGACGCGAAGGGCGATGGGCGTGCCCACGACGAAGCCGACGAGGATCGCCCCCACGAGGGCGGCGATGTCGTTGGATTGGTAAGCGAGGAGGGTGGCCGCGACCGCGATGGCCATGCCCAGCGCGGCGGACCTCCCGCCCCACCTCGCGCTCTTGACCTCGCTCATGAACCTGAGGGAGAGGATGAACATAACGACCGCCACGACGTAGAGCGCGAGTATGTAGTTCGGGTCGATCACTTGGCCGGTGCCTCCGCTGGCTTTACCTTGGGCTTTGCCGGCTTGAACAGGCGGACTATCCTCTCGACCAGTATGAAGCCGCTGACTATGTTCGTGCAGGCTAGCGCGACTCCGACCGTGGCGAGGATGAGGAGGGTCGAGTTCGAGGTCTCGCTCATGACGATGAGCGCGGCCACCATCGAGACGGAGGAGATGGCGTTGGTGAGCGCCATCAGCGGGGTGTGGAGGAGCCTGGAGACGTGCCTGATCAGCTCGGTCCCGAGGAAAGTCGCCATTATGAAGATCAGCAGGTTGACCACCACGTCGCTCGGAGCCGCCGCGCCTCCCGTCGCGGCCGTGGAGGTCGTCACGGTCGCGTTGACCGCTAGCTCTAGCATCATGGCTTCTTGGCTCCAGCCGGCGGGGGTGCGGAGGACGCCGGTGCTGCAGGCGGCGCCGAGGCCGCTGCCATCGCCGCGGCTGCTGCCGGGTCGATCACCTTGAGGGTGGGCATGTGGACGACCTGACCGGCGTTGAGGACCATCGACCCCTTGACCACCTCGTCCTTGGTGTCGATGGCCAGCTTCCCGTCCTTGAGCATAAGCTGGAGTAGGCCTGAGATGTTCTTCGAGTAGAGCCTGCTCGCCTCGGGGGCCATCGTCGAAGGGAGGTTGAGCGGGCCGTGGATGGTCACGCCGTACTTGACGACTGTCTTGCCAGGCTCGGTGATGGCGCAGTTGCCCTTGGCCTCGGCCGCCAGGTCGACTATCACGGAGCCGGGGTGCATCCCCTTGACCGCCTCCTCGGTGATCAGGATAGGGGCCCTCGCGCCTGGAATGAGGGCGGTGGTGATCACTACGTCCATGGGCTTGGCGCGCTGAGCGAGGAACTCCTGCTGCTTCCTGGTGAACTCCTCCCCCATCGCCTTGGCGTAGCCTCCCGCGTCCTGGGCGTCCTTGGCCTCGACGGGCATCTCGGCGAACTTTGCCCCGAGGCTCATCACCTGCTCCTTGACCACGGGCCTGACGTCGTAGGCCTCGACTACGGCTCCGAGCCTCTTGGCCGTCGCTATCGCCTGGAGACCTGCCACCCCGGCGCCGAGGATGAAGACCTTGGCAGGGGAGATGGTGCCCGCGGCCGTCATCATGAGGGGAAACAGCTTCGGGACCGTGTCCGCCGCCAGGAGGACGGCCTTGTACCCGGCGATGTTGGCCTGAGACGAGAGGGCGTCCATCGGCTGGGCGCGGCTGATCCTTGGGATCAGCTCCATCGCGAATGCGGTGGCCTTCCTCGCCATCAGCTTCTTGACGGCGTCTATGTTGGCGACTGGGTAGAGGAAAGATATGGTCGTCGCCCCTTCCTTCACCCAGGAGGCCTCGTCGGGGGTGAATGGGGAGACCTTGAGGACGACGTCCGCCTGCGCGTAGAGCGACTGGGCGTCGTTCGCCATGCTCGCCCCCGCGGCGGTGTACTCAGAGTCGGGGAACCCCGCGCCCTCTCCGGCGCCCTTCTCCACTAGGACGCTGACTCCGGCACCTAGCTTGGAGACAGTCTCCGGGGCTATGGAGACACGCCTCTCGAGGGCGGCCGTCTCTTTCGGGACGCCGACTATCATCTGGCTGAACTCCACGGGCTTAGGCCATGACGAGATAAGGTTTCGCCCTTCGAGAGGGGGTTCCGGGTCATTTCGAGAGGAAGTTCTCCAGCGTCTGGCCTAGCCAGAGCATCCCCCTCTCGAAGTAGTCGAGCCGTATGTTCTCGTTGGGGGAGTGTAGGGCCGAGTCGACGGGGGATATCCCGATGTCCAGTCCCGCAACCTTGTACCTCCGTGTGAATATGTAGAGGGGGCCGGTCCCGGCGCTGGAGAGCTCGATTATCGGGTCCTTCTGAAAGACCTCCTTGGCGCCCTTGATGGCGGCCTGGGCCAGGTCGCTCTTGTAGCTCGTCCTCGCCGCCGGCTCCATGGTCTCCCGCTGTATCTCGACGTCCGCGAAGCCGTTCGCGTTGAGGTAGGCCACGAACTTGGCGTAGAGCTCGTCGGGTTCCTGGTTGGGGACGAGCCGGAAGTCCATCTTGCAGTGGGCCTCGGCGGGGAGGACGGTCTTGCTCCCTGGGCCAGTGTACCCCGCCCAGATCCCCGCGACGTTGGCAGTCGGGCGGGCGACCAGGGCCTTCTTGGCCTGGGCTAGGGACATCCCCCCGGCGAAGTCCTTGCTCCCGTAGGTCGAGAGCAGCTCCTTGGCCTCGGAGGGCTGCTCTTCGAGGAGCCTCAGCTCGTCGTCGGCGAGGTCCTGGACCTTGTCGTACCAGCCGGGGATGAGTATCCTTTCGTTCGAGTCCTTGATCAGGCTGAGCAAGCGGTTGAGCCTCCAGACGGCGCTAGGGAGGGCGGCGGCATACATGCTGTGGGCGTCCTGGGAGAGAGACCTTACGGTCAGCTCCAGGTAGATCATGCCCTTGACCCCGAGCCCTACCACGGCACGTCCCTCGCCATCTATCTTGCCGTACTCCCAGATGACAGCATCTGACCTGAAGAGGTCCGGGTCCCTGTTGACGTACTCCTCGAGGTGGGTGCTCCCGACCTCCTCCTCGCCCTCGAAGCAGAACTTGACGTTGCAGGGCGGTTCGCCCGTCGCCTCGACGTAGGATTCGATAAGCTTCAGCCTGGAGACCAGCTCGCCCTTGTCGTCGGAGACCCCTCTGCCGTAGAGCCTTCCCTCCCTCACCTCGGGCTTGAAGGGCGGGGACCTCCAGAGCTCGAGGGGGACCTCGGGCTGGACGTCGTAGTGGTTGTAGAACAGGACGGTCTTGCTCGACCTGGACGACGCGATCTCGCCGTACACCAGGGGTGCGGCGCCGGGGAGCTGGAGGAGCTTTGTCTTCGCGCCTATCGACTCGAGCATCGACTCTACGAGGGCCGCGCACTCGTCGATCCCCTCCTTCCTCGCGGAGACGCTCGGCTGGGAGGCGAGCCTGACTATCTCCTTGACGAACCTGGTCTGGTTGTCGTGGATGTAGTCCGCCACCGTCTTGTCGAGAGGCATCTGCGGGCTCGCCGTGGCGCGACTCCAATTAAGCTTTAGAGGCGGTCACGTTATCTTGAGGAGGCCGTCCCCGTCGACCCGCATCGTCGTCTCGAAGCTCTTCGAGTCGAGGACCGACACCCCACCGCTCACGAGCCACTCGTGGAAGGTCCCGCTCTCGCTGGGCGCCTTGATGGTGTGGGACGAGTGGACCGAGAGGGTCCTCGTCTTGCCCGTGAAGTTCTTGCCGTCGACCGTTATCTTGAGCCTCTTCAGGTCGGGACTCTGGAACTGGACCTCCCTCGTGTAGGTGCGGTAGTAGCGGGCGACTATCGCGACGTAGCCGAGCGCGCCCATGACGTCGAAGGCGTACAGTATCGTCTTCTGCGTCTGGTCGGCGGCGATACCGGCGGCGCCGAAGAGCAGGAGGAAGATCAGCAGGCCCATCCCGATGGCGAGCGCTTTGATCCTGTATCCCTGCCCGGGCAGGAACTCAAAGTAGATCCCGTAGAGCGACCCGAAGAGGATCCCCAGGACGGCTATTGGGAACAGGACGAACGTCGGGATGTAGGTTGTGATGAGGGTAGAGAAGCAGTCTTGGGGCGTGGTGGGCGGCGTCGTGCAGGCGGAGACCTGCTGGAACGCCGCGATCACGGAGCCGCTGAACGCCTCGAGGAGTGCGATGTTGAACAGGCCGACAGCGGCGGCGAAGAATATCCCACCGAGGATGCCCGCCTTCGCGCCCGCGAGTCCGGAGCCCAAGTTCGCCCAACCAGCCCGGCAGCGTCAGGAGAGGGCGGCGAGGACTTGCTGCTCGTGACCGTCGACCTTGACCTTCCGGAATATCTTCTTGATCTTGCCGTCCTTGCCTATCACGAAGGTCGAGCGCTCCGTCCCCCAGTACTTCCTCCCGTAGTTCTCCTTCTCGACCCAGGTGCCGTAGAGGTCGTTGACCTTGAGGTCCTCGTCGCTCAGGAGGGTGAAGTTCAGGCCGTACTTCCTGATGAACCCCAGGTGCGAGTCGACGGAGTCCCTGCTGACGCCCAGGACGACGGCGTCGAGCTTCTTGAAGTTCGGGAGGTTGTCTCGGAAGGAGCAGGCCTCCTTCGTGCATCCCGAGGTGTCGTCCTTCGGGTAGAAGTAGAGCACCACCTTCTTCCCGCGGAGGCCGCTCAGCGTGACGTCCTTCCCCGCGGATGAGGGGAGGGTGAAGTCGGGCGCGGGGGAGCCTGGCTTGAGGTCGCCCCCAGAAGATACCATGGTCCGCTCCGCGAACGACCGATACAAAACCTAATCGCTGGGAGAGCGCCTAGGGAGAGATTACCTGCTGCCTGAGGGACTTTCTGCCGGTGAAGCCCTCGTTGGCTCCGTGCCAGTACTCGATCTCGGACTCGCCGTACCTCCAGCAGAGGTAGACGGTGTTCCCGAACCTGATGGCGGGGAAGTCTATCAGGCCGCTGTCGATGTCGCGCACCCTCACCCCCAGGTCCTCCAGCTCGGAGACGCGGGACATCAGGTCCTTCACGACGGAGTCGAGCTCCTGGTTCTTCTCCAGCAGCTCCGGCGTCTCGAACCCGACCAGGCCGTAGTGCTCTATCTCGTCCTTGAGCGAGTCGGCGACGCGCTTGCGCTCGATTATCTCCTTGAGCCTGAGCTTGATGTCCGGGAGGATCCGCGCTGCCTCGTGGGGAGTGAACAAATGAGTCTCATCGGTAGAGAATTCTGTCGTGAACCATACACCTGTTCTGATGTCTGTGAAAGATTAGATTATATTCCTTCGGTCGGGAAAAGTTGCGACCTCCAAGCCTAAAATAGTTGATTAGAAGACAAGAAAGCGAAACAAGGTTGTACAC
>Ga0335078_10006518_pt1 | contig 17271 bp, 19 predicted proteins | sample Lox_Sample_32_FD_206711 | JGI IMG/M metagenome (GOLD analysis project Ga0335078, IMG submission 206711) | Soil microbial communities from Loxahatchee National Wildlife Refuge, Florida, United States - Lox_Sample_3.2 | ecosystem: Environmental > Terrestrial > Soil > Wetlands | place: USA... | reverse complement strand
ACCCGGCGGACCGGTGAGCACCAGCGGAATCATCTCGCGCGTAAAGCGCTCCACGGCGCGCTTGTCCGGGCCGCGCACCCCGATGCGCAATTGCACCTCCGGCGGATCGGCGACCAGCCGCGCCGCCGGGCCGTGGCACGCATTCACGCCGAAGAATTCGGTATGGATCTCGTCGAAATGCAGCCCGAGCTGCTCCAGGCGCTGGCGCGTGATCCGATCGGCCGTGTGCGCCTTCTCGAGCGCATCGGGCCAACTGTAGACCAGCGTGCCGGACGCTTTCCATCCCGCGTGAAAGCTGATGGATGCTTTCAGCATGGCGGGCCGCGGGCCGCCGCGCACACCCGATCCGCGCACGCGGTCCGGGCCGGCATCTTCCAGACGGATGGTGGTGAAATCCGCCGTGCAATCCGGCGTCATGTATTGCCGCGGGTCGCCGATTTCGTAGAGAAGCTGTTCCTTGACGCCATGGGTATGGATGCGCCCGCCCGTGCCGGGATGTTTGGTTACCACGAACGAGCCGTCCGCCTCCGCTTCGACGATGGGATAGCCGATGTTGGCGAAATCCGGAATGCTCTGCCAGGCGACCTGGCAGTTGCCGCCAGAGCACTGCGCGCCGCATTCGATGATGTGGCCGGCCACGATGCCCGCCGCCAGCTTGTCGTAGTCTTCCGGGCCCCAGCCGAAGCGATGGATCATGGGCGCCAGCACCAGAGCGGCATCGGCGCAGCGGCCCGCGATCACGACGTCGGCGCCGGTCGAGAGCGCCTCCGCCAGGGGGAACGCGCCGATATAGACGTTGGCGCTGAGGATGCGGTCGCGAATCGTGGCGAGTGGCTCGCCCGTATCGATGTTGCGCATCTCGTAGCCCTTGCCGAGAAACTCGTCGATGCGCCCGAGTACGTCGTCGCCGAGCACGACGGCCACCTTCAATCCCGGTGCGGCTTTCAAAACCGCCCGCGCGCAGGCTACCGGATTCACGCCGCCGGCGTTAGCAACAACCTTGATATGTCGGTCGCACAACTTAGTAGCGATGCGTCCGATCAGCGGCGGAAAATCGCGCGCATAGCCTAAGTTAGGGTCTGCCTGCCGCTGCTTCTGCAGGATCGACATAGTAACTTCGGCCAAGTAATCGAGGGTGAGATAGTCGATCGGGCCGTCTTCGACAAGGCGAACAGGAGCTTCGAGCCAGTCACCCCAGAAGCCCTGGCCATTCGCGATGCGAATTGGGGGCGGGGGGTTGGGGGCTGGGGGCTGGGGATTTGATTTCACAATGTTTCCAACGTCAGCGGCGCGCTGCGCGGCCGCTGCAGGGTCAACTCCAGCGCCATGGTCAAGACCTGCCGCGTTTCCAGCGGATCGATAATCGCGTCGCAGTGGCCCCGCGCGGCGGCGTAGCGCGCGTCCAGCCAGTTTTCGTAATCTGCTTTGGTCTTCTCGATGGCGGCCTGGAGCGCCTTCGGCAGCGGTTCGCCGGCCGCCTTGTATTTTTCGAGTTCCACCGAGAACAGCGCTTGCACCGCCGATTCGCCCTCCATCACTCCGATGCGCGCGGTCGGCCAACTGAAGGTGAAATGCGGCTCGAAGCCCTGCCCGGCCATCGCGTAATAACCCGCGCCGCTGGCATGATTCAGTGTCAGGATCAGCTTCGGCACCGACGTGCACGACATCGATTCCACCATCTCGGCGCCCGCGCGGATGATGCCTTCGCTTTCGGCTTCGGGTCCCACCATGAAGCCGGACACGTCCTGCAGGTAGATCAGCGGATAGCCCAGCCGCTCGTTGAGTTCCACGAAATACGCCACCTTGCGCGCGGATTCCGTGTATACGATGCCGCCGATGCGGGGCCGGCCTTCCGTGCGCAGGAAGCCGCGCCGGTTCGCGATGATGGCCACCGGATGTCCGGAAAGCCGCGCGTTGGCGCACAGCATCTCGGGCGCGTGTTCGGGCTGAAACTCGCTGTAGTCGCCGGCGTCAAAGATGCGGAAAATCACGTCCTCGCTGTCGTAGGGCAGGCGATGGTCGGCGGGCAGCACGCCGTAGATATCGTCAATCGGGCGCGCGGGCGGATTGCCGGCCGCCGGTTCGGCAGGCGCAGGCAAGTCGCGAAAGCGCTGCCGGATGCGCTCCAGGCACTCCGCATCGTCCTTGGCCATGTAGTGCGCCACGCCGCTGACGGCCGTATGTAGGTGCGCGCCGCCGATGGATTCGGAATCGGCCACCTGTCCGGTTGCGCCTTTCACGAGGTTGGGGCCCCCCAGGCCCATAAAGCTCGTGCCTTCGACCATGATGATGACGTCGCTGAGCGCGGGAAGATAGGCGCCGCCCGCGATGCAAGGGCCCATCACGGCGGCGATTTGCGGCACACGGAGCTTGCGCCGCATAAGGGAATTATAATAAAAAATCCGCCCGCCGCCATACTGCCCCGGAAAAATGCGGTCCTGGTACGGCAGGTTGACGCCCGCGGAATCCACCAGGTAGACGATCGGCACGCGGTTGCGCATGGCGATTTCCTGCGCGCGCAGCCCCTTGGTGACGGTCTCCGGCCACCACGAGCCGGCCTTCACGGTGGCGTCGCCCGCGATGATGACGGCGTAGCGGCCTTCGATTTTGCCAATGCCGGTGACCGAGCCGAGGCCCGGCGCTTCGCCGTCGTACTGGTCATAAGCCAGCAGCAATCCGATCTCGAGGAACGGCGTGCGGGGATCGAGCAGCGCGGCGATGCGCTCGCGCGCGGTCATCTTGCCCGCACGGTGCTGCCGCTCGATGCGTGCAGGTCCGCCGCCCAGCCGCAGGCGGTTTTCGAGCTTGTGGAGTTGTTCCACGAGGTGGCGCATGTGCGCCATGCGGGCGACCTTGGATGCCGGTTCGGAGAGAGTGCTCACGTTATGTAAGCGTACCGCGAACCGATTGCCGCCGGGCCGCGGCCCGCCTAACGCCCTGCGGCACCTCACCGCCCCGCACCGGATAGAAGCTCACGCTAAGTTTCTATAGCATCCGTGTAGAACGGAGTAAGTGACCCCCAAAGAAAGGAAGGCTTGATCGACGAGAACGAGAACACCATAGGCAAAAAGAGCGAAAAAAGCTTGACAGCCAGAAAAAAAAGCGCATTATTGAGTAACAGATCCGATTAGTATGTATTTGGACGTTACAGAAACGAGACTCTAGTCAAAAGGTTAATGTACGTGTCTGAACATTCCTGTTACGATTGGTCAGCGGGCCGAACTGTTTAGGGTTCGGCAGAAGGGTAGAAGAAGGAGTGAAGATCTTTGGCCTGATCCTTACCGTGTGCTTTGCCCAAATAGTGGCTGCACAGCTTGTTGCGAACCCACAGCCAAGAACGCTGGTAGGAAAGTGGGTCCCAACCAACCGGACATCAGTTCCTGAGGCCGTATTGGCGGCCCACGCTGCGGCAGGTGTCGACTATCCCGACGGAAGCTGCGTCTTCTCGCTCACGTTGAAACCAACAGATAAAAAGCCTATCCGCTACGAGCAGACATCGACGTTACGACGGAACACGGACGGCACCTGCGAGATGGATTTCAACGTAGGTGACCCCGTCCCACTACCCACCGAACCACAGCCGGCGGACGGAGGTAGCGGACCCGGGTTCGGAGGAGGAAACGGCGGCATAACGGCGGGCTATGCGGACCCAGTTCACTTGGCTGTAACCGAGCTCTGGGTAGGGCAGAGCTTTACATATGACGGCACATGTATCTACAGCCAAAATGCGTGGCCAGGAAGCTGGCAGCTAACTGCAACCGGCTGGGTCAGCTTGGGCTACCAGTTCAGTTCCGGCTTGGAAAACGAATGCCCAGAGTGCCAGAATCATCCGGGCTTCATGGGGCCGGCGTACGCCCAAGCGACCAACGGAACATTTTCAAACTCGGTCTTTTGCTATCTCCTGACCGGTGTACCGGGTTCCGTCACATTCACGGATTACTCGAACGTGACCGATTACGGGTTCAACGACGGCTCGACAATATGGCAGTTCTCCTCAACCGCAACAGGAGGCTGCTCAGTGCTCCTGCATTCGTTCTATACATTCACATAGACGGACTATTATAGAGGCAGGGGGCGCATGCGGATGCAGGGACATACGTCCCCGGCCTGGAGGAAAACTGGAATGCGGAGAACAGCGATCTTGGCAGCCATACTCATCACCTTACCTATTTCAATCGTCGCAATTGCATCTATCGCCAACTACGTCGCCGAACTCACCAGCCCCTGCGTCGTTTGGGGAGGCGGTAACTTTCACAAGGCCGCGGACGTGAAAACCACGTGCAAGCAATACTCGGGGGACTCTCGTACGAGGAGTCAAGCGGTGCTCTGGATGGCCGGTGTCCCGGGCGTGATCCTCATGGCAGCGGTCCTCGGAGTGTGGGGTGCCGTGACGTCCAAAAAGATCATCTTGGTTGTTGCCGGACTCCTGATGCTGCCAGAGGTCGTACTTTTGGTGTTTTCCTTTTGGCCCCTCGCACTTTTGGCAGGCGTTGGACTGCTGGTTGTCGCCTACCGGCTGCCAGCCCAAGCAGACTCAGGAAAGCGGCCTTAGAGGCCGAGGCGGGCCTTTTCTTTACCAAGGCCCTTGACCCTATGAATAGGCCCCGGGTAGCTTGGTGTGCGCCGGCTCCCGCCCGCGGAATCCACCAGGTAGACGATCGGCACGCGGTTGCACATGGCGATTTCTTGCGCGCGCAGCCCCTCGGTAACGGTCTCCTGCCACCACGAGCCGGCCTTCACGGTGGCGCTTCGCCGTCGTACTGGTCGTAAGCCAGCAGCAATCCGATCTCGAGGAACGGCGTGCCGGGATCGAGTAGCGCGGCGATGCGCTCGCGCGCGGTCATCTTGCCGGCGCGGTGCTGGCGCTCGATGCGGGCGGGTCCGCCGCCCAGCCGCAGGCGGTTTTCGAGTGGAGTTGTTCTACGAGGTGGCGCATGTGCGCCATGCGGGCGACTTTGGATGCCGGTTCGGAGTGAGTGCTCACGTTATGCAAGGGTAACGCGAAAAAGTGGCCGCCCTTCGACAAGCCGACGTCCGAACTTGCTGTATGCAGGTATGCAGGACAGGCGCCGGGCAAAGGCCTTTCACCTCGTATGTATCACTGCCGGAATGATCAGGATCATGATTCCGTCAATGATGGCATGCATGATTGCGCAACTGAAGAGATTGTTCCGCCACAGATACAACACCGTTAGAACTGCGCCCAAGATTCCGGGAACGATCAGCGCCAATGATAGACCATAAAGTCCCGCGTGACTGAACGTGAACAAGACCAGCGAAATCAGTCCCGCCAGCCAGCGCTTCCCTGTGAGAAAGGCAAGTTCCTCAATGCCGAATCCCCGGTAAATGAACTCCTCGCAAAGTGCGGCCGTAAGTACCACGGCTACCCGCAACCCCAGTGGGACAGCGGCCAGTTTCTGGGGGTCAGTCAAAGAAGAAGGGAACACCACAACTCGGGTGGCGACACCGGTCAGGACAAACCCAACGATAGCGGCGCCCAGACCCGCCAGAACATCCCGCCAGCCCATCCGCCGGATGCCAAATTCCGAAGGCCGCCGCCGTTGAATCGCAAAAGCGAACACGCAGAGGATAGCCACAACCAGCCATTCGTTCCACACCACTACCGTGTCATCGTGGACGCTCGTGATCCGGTGAGTCGAAATGCCCGTGGCCGCAACCAGCAACGGCCAGCCGAAGGCAATCACAACTCCGATGAGTGCCGATGCCTTTGCCAGCGAGGCTGATTTCATGACGCGCTACCAGGTCACTTCAACGGCGAAAAGTCAGTCGGCGCCATGAAGACTGACTCCACCTTCATCACCAGCTTCCCGTGGGCTTCCGATTCCTTCTGCACCTTCTGCCACTCGGGATCGTTGCGGAACGCCTCCCAGTTCTTCCGGGCAGCCTCGCGGCTGGGGTGCGCGAGGATATAGATCAGCGTATTCTGCGAGGCGGGCGGGTCCTGCGGCACCCAGTAAGCGATGCTGGTCATGCCGTGCTTCGCGAAGATCCCCATGGTGTGATCGCGGAAACGCGCCAGCAGCTCCGGTAGTTTGCCTTCGTAGCACGTGTACGTGCGCAACTCGAAGACGCGCCCGGATTCCTGCGCGCTCGCCGGCGGGGCGCCTCCGGGGATCAGGGTAGCGGCGGCCATGGTGGACGCCAGACTCAGAACGGTTCTCAGCCACATGCAGCCAGTTTACAATGGTCGACGGCTAATGAAACGCTTGGTCCTTCTGTTTGCGGCTGCGTCCCTGTTTGCGGCGGACCGGCCCACCGTGCGCGAAGCCCGGAAGTTCATCGACGACGCCGAGGCCCGTCTGCTGGCCTTGTCGGTGGAGGATAACCGCGCGCAATGGGTGAAATCCACTTACATCACCGGTGATACCGAAATCATGGCCGCCAAGGCCGATCAGAAGGCCATCGGCGCCACGGTCGAGCTGGCCAAGAGGTCAACCCGCTTTGATGCGCTCAAGCTGCCGGACGACGTGGCCCGCAAGATGAAATTGCTCCGGCTGTCGCTCACCTTGGCCGCGCCGTCCAATCCCCAGGAGAGCGAGGAACTCACGCGCATCGCCGCGTCGATGGAGGGCATGTACGGCCGAGGAAAATACTGCCCGCCGCGCGGCAGCCGATGCCTCGACCTGGAAGACTTGACGCGCGTGATGGCCGAAAGCCACGACCCCGGGGTGCTGCTGGATGCCTGGCGCGGCTGGCACGCCATCGCGCGGCCCATGCGGCCCCAGTTCGTGCGCTACGTAGAGCTGGCCAACAAAGGCGCGCGCGAGCTGGGATTCGCCGACACCGGCGCCATGTGGCGCTCCAAGTACGACATGCCGCCGGACGATTTCGCCAAGGAACTGGACCGGCTGTGGGAACAGGTGCGGCCGCTGTACCTCTCGCTGCACGCCTACGTGCGCGCCCGGCTGCGCGAGAAATATCCTCCCGGCGTGGTGCCCGCCACGGGTCCCATTCCAGCGGACCTGCTGGGCAATATGTGGGCCCAGACGTGGGACAACATCTACCCCCTGGTCGCGCCGAAGAATGCCGACCCCGGCTTCGACCTCACGCAAATCCTGAAGAGCCGCCATACCGACGCGCTGCAAATGGTGCGCTACGGCGAGCGTTTCTTCACCTCACTGGGCTTTGCGCCGCTGCCGCAGAGCTTCTGGGATCGCTCGCAGTTCGTCAAGCCGCGCGACCGGGACGTGGTTTGCCACGCCAGCGCCTGGGATATCGACTACGCCAATGACCTGCGCCTCAAAATGTGCATCGATATTACGGCGGAAGACTTCCTGACCATCCACCACGAACTGGGCCACAACTTCTACCAACGCGCCTACGACCAGCAGACATTCCTGTTCCGCGATAGCGCGAACGACGGCTTTCATGAAGCCGTCGGCGACACCATTGCCCTGTCGGTGACGCCCGCCTACCTGGTGAAAATCGGGTTGCTGGATAAGGCGCCGGACCCCTCGAAAGACATCGGACTGCTGCTGCGCAAGGCGCTCGAAAAGGTGGCCTTCCTGCCGTTTGCCCTGGCCGTCGACCAGTGGCGCTGGAAGGTCTTCTCCGGCGAGATTCCGCCCGATCAGTACAACCAGGCGTGGTGGGATCTGCGGCGCAAGTACGAGGGCGTGGCGCCGCCGGTCGAGCGCAGCGAAGCGGATTTCGATCCCGGCGCGAAATATCATGTCGCCGCCGGGGTCCCCTACATGCGTTACTTTTTGGCGGACATCCTGCAGTTCCAGTTTCACCGCGCGCTGGCCCGCATCGCCGGCTGCCGCGAGCCGCTCTACCGCTGTTCCATCTACGGCAACCAGGAGGCCGGCCGCCGCCTGCAAGCCATGCTCGAAATGGGTCTCAGCCGTCCGTGGCCCGAAGCCCTGGCCGCGCTCACCGGCGAGTCGCAAATGGACGCCGGCGCCATCCGCGATTACTTCGCGCCGCTTCAAGCGTGGCTCGACCAGCAGAACAAAGGCCAGCCCGTGGGCTGGTAGTTACTCGAACTGCTTCTGGAATTCGGTGAACTGGCGCCGCAGGGCGGCCACCTCCGCTTCCAGGCTCTCCACGCGGGCCTCCAGGCCGCCGGTCGCGTCATCGCGGGTTTCGGGCGGGAACGCAGCGGGCGCTGCCGGTTGCGCCGGCGGTTCGCCCGACAGCAGATGGGCGTAGCGCGTCTCTTTATGGCCCGGGTGCCGCGGCAGCCGCATCACCAGCGGCTCTGGCTGCCATTCCATCAGCCGCGTCAGACACGCTTCCACGGCTTCCAGATCGTCGAACTGGTACAGCCGGTCAGTCCGGCCGCGGAGCTCACCTACGGTCTGCGGCCCGCGCAACATCAGCACGCATAACACCGCCGCCTCCCGCCTCCCGAGATTCACGGTCTCCGCCAGCCTGTGCGCATGCTTGGGCACGCGCATGTCCCGGCCGCTGATCGATACCGCCAGCCCCTTGGCCCGCAAGCCGGCCAGCGCCGTCTCTACGATATTCTCGTCGTAGTTCACGACCGGCTCGCGGCTGGATTTCTGGTTGCACGCGTTGACCAGCGCGTTCAGCGAAAGCGGGTAATACTCTGGTGTGGCGATCTCTTTCTCCAGCAGCGCGCCCAGTACGCGCACCTCTGCTTCGTCTAGCAGCACGCCTGCGGCTCCCTACGCACTGCCCGCCGCCTTGGCCTGCGCCATCGCCAGCAACCGGTTCTCGAAAGTGAAATCCGGCTGCGGCCAGTGGCCATTGCGGTTTCGCAGGTACCAGCGCCACGTCTCTTTGAGTCCCTCTTCGAACGGCGTGGGCCGGACGCCCAGCACGCGCGCGACTTTGCCGATTTTTTCCGTGATGGGCGGCAGATCGAAGTACACGCCGAAGTACGCGGGATCACCCATGGGATTGCCGCCCGCGTGCAGAATCGCCTCGCGCGGCACGCGGACCATCTGGGCCGCCTTGCCGGCGGCCGCCGCCAGCGCCTGCACGACTTCCGTTTGCGTCAAGGCCCGTGAATCGCCGATGTTGAATGCTTCTCCCGCCGCGTTGGGTATCTGCATGGCGCGGACCATGGCGCGCACCAGGTCCTTCAAGTATACGAACTGCATCAAGCGGTGGCCGTCGCCGGGGATGATGATCGGCCGGGCCTGCCGCAGGCGGTCCCAGAAGAACGCTTCGCGATAGAAGGGGTTGCGCGGTCCGTAGACATACGGCGGCCGGAAAGTCACCACCGGCAGGCCGTACCGTTGATGCAGGCGGAACAGCATGCGCTCCGTCTTCGCCTTGTTGCGAACGTACGGCTCGGGGTGGTTGTCCGGCGCCAGCGCGTCACCTTCGTAGTGATTCAAACCGTCGCCATAGGCCGCCACGCTGGACATGAAGATGTATCGCGAGAGCCGGTCGCCGCAAGCCCGCACTGTGGCGTGGACGTGCTCCGCCGTCGTGCCGCGTTCCCAGTCGTAGACGTTGTCGTAGACCACTTCGAAACGCCGGCCATCGAGAGCCCGCCGGACCGCCTCGGCATCGTTGCGATCGGCCACCAGGTTCTCCACGCGCCGGGCCAGGCCATGTCCGTCTTGCCGGTGCATCACGGCGACATCGTGGCCTGCTTCGCACAACTCCTTCACCAGTTGCCGCCCGATGAACAAAGTACCGCCGATGACTAGGACTTTCATAAGGTGCTGGGTACTGGTTGCCGGGTCTTGGTTGAACACTTAGTCGTAGTATTCCAATCCCAGGTGCGTGATCAAGTCTTCGCCCCGCATCCAGCGCAATGTGTTCTTCAGCTTCATCAGTTGAATGAATATGTCGTGTTCGGGATACAGCTCTGGCGCATGCATGGGCGCCTTGAAATAGAACGACAGCCACTCCTGCACTCCCCGCATGCCGGCGCGTTGCGCCAGGTCCAGGAACAGCACCAGGTCGAGCACCAGCGGCGCCGCCAAAATCGAATCGCGGCACAGAAAGTCGATCTTGATCTGCATCGGGTAGCCCAGCCAGCCAAAAATGTCGATATTATCCCAACCTTCCTTGGCGTCGCCGCGCGGCGGGTAGTAGTTGATGCGGACCTTGTGATAGAAATCCTTGTACAGGTCCGGATAAAGGTCCGCCTGCAGGATCTGCTCGAGCGCCTCCAGCTTGGATTCTTCCTTGGATTTGAACGACCCGGGATCGTCCAGCACTTCTCCGTCCCGGTTGCCCAGGATGTTGGTGGAGAACCAGCCGTTCAAGCCCAGCATGCGCGACTTCAGTCCGGGCGCGATCAGCGTCTTCATGAATGTCTGGCCGGTCTTGAAATCCTTGCCGCAGATGGGCAGTTGGCGCTCGCGCGCCAGTTGCAGCAGGGCAGGGCAGTCCGTGGTCAGGTGCGGCGCCCCGTTGGCGTAAGGGACGCCCGATTTCAGCGCGGCATAGGCGTAAATCTGGCTGGGCGAGATTTCCGCGTCGCTCTTCTGCAGCCCGCATTCGAAATCCGCAAGCGTATGGTGCACGGCCGCGGGTTTGTGGTATACCTCCGTCGAGCCGCACCAGATCATGGCCAGGCGGGCGGCGCCGGTGGATTCGCGGAAGCTGTGGATGTCGTCTATCAGCATCTCCGCGTAATCCATCTTCGAACCCTGCGGCTTCTTATTGGGCCCGTCGATGCGGCGCACGAACTGCTGATCGAAGACCGCGGGCATCGGGCGAATCCCGGACAGCGGTTCGCGCAGCTTTTCAAGCAGGGACATCTCCAGCACGCCGGCCTTCTGCGCGGCTTCGTAGCAGTTGTCGGGGTAAATGTCCCAGGTCCCGAAGGCCAGATCGCCCGGACTGGCCAGGGGCACGAAATCCCGGATCCGCGGGCTGCGCCCTTCCGTGCGCTTGCCCAAGCGGATGGTGGCCATCTGGGTGACCGAGCCGATGGGTTTCGCCAGATTCCGTTTGATGGCCTCCACGCCGGCAATGAAGGTGGTGGTAACGGCACCCATGCCGGGGATCAGCACACCCAGCTTTCCCGCCGCCGGCGCGATGGAGACGTTCTCTTTGTTAGCCAACGATTATACTCCTGGAGCCGCGCATCGGCCGGACGGCCGCTGCGAGGTGAAATGCTATAATACCAACTCGATGCGAGAACGCGCGACGGCTACTTTAACAACCGTGATTGTGGACGATGAACAACTGGCCTGCGACGAGCTCGCCTACCTGCTGCGCGACTTCCCGGAGGTCGAGGTGGTGGCCACCGCCCGCAACGGCCTGGAGGCCGTGCAGTTGATTCAAAAGGAGCAGCCGGACCTGGTTTTCCTGGACGTGCAGATGCCTGGCCAGGATGGCATGACCGTAGTGCGTGCGTTGCGCGAATCCGGGATTGACCTGCCTCACTTCATCTTCGTCACCGCCTACGACCAGTACGCCGTCGAAGCGTTCCGGCTGGAGGCCATGGATTACCTGCTGAAGCCCGTCGACAAGCTGCGCCTGGCCGAGACCATCGACCGCGCGCGGCGCGCCGCGCAGGACCGCAAGACGGCGCCCGAAACGCCTCCGCCGGCCGCGCCGCCTTCGCCGCACCGCACCAAGTTGCTCATCCGCAACGCCAACCGCAACTTCATCGTGGACGCCCAGGATGTGATCTACGCCACCATCAACAACGGCCTGATCACGCTGGTAGCCGCCAATGTCGAGGGACATTCCAACTACCGCACCATAGAGGATCTGCAGGCCAACCTGGACAAGGAAACGTTTTGGCGCGTGCACCGCTCTTACCTGGTGAATATTCACAAGATCAAGGAGGTGGTGCCCTGGTTTAAGTCGAGTTACCAGCTCCGCATGGATGACCGGAAACACACCGAAATCCCCGTGAGCCGGGTGCAAACCAAGCGCCTCCGGGAATTGCTGAAGCTGTAGCCGGTCGGCTCAGTGCACAAAGAAGCCCGGCCCCACGGTCAGATGATGGCTGATCGAATCGGGCACCACCACGAAAAGTAGCGTCCCCACCACCGCGTGCGCCAGGCCCAGGAAATAAAGATTGCGGTACTTGATGAAGATTTTGGTGCTGTAATAGCCGGCGCCGAAAGTCACCAGCATCAGGAACCAGTTGGGCAGGTGCGCCCCTGCGAACATGGCGGCGGCGATCAGCGGCACGCGCCGCCCGGACGACACCGCCAGCAGCCGGTTTGCGATGTAACCATTCAACAGGTATTGCTGGAAAATCCCCCACGGACAGTATGCCAGCAGGCACATCAGGGCGTACTGCGGGCTGATGGGGCGGAGCGTTTCAAGCAGCAAGCCGAGGGCGATCGCCGAGAGGGTGATCAGCAGCAGTGCCGGCGCCCACTCCGCCACACATTGTCGAAAATTGCGCCAGCCGAAGCCCAGGCTGGCCGTCCGTTCGCCGCGCAGGATGTGCGAGAGCAGGAAGAATCCCAGGATCGGCGCCCAGGACCACGGCTCCGTGCGGTGCAGCCGCCAGATATACAGCATCACGAGCGCAAAGCCCGTGCCGGTCTCGGCGAGAATCAGTTTTTGCCTGCGGCTCACCTGTGTCTCCGGTCAAAAGAAAATGTGCTTGGTGGCGTCTACCAGGGTGTGAAACGTCACCGATGAAAACACGCTGGACGATTCCTGAAACACCTTGCCGTAAGCGATGCCCGCGATGGTCGCCAGGATCATGTACCGCCAGTTTGGCAGCGCCTGTGGGCCGTTGTCCAGATGCGCGCAGCCGAAGATGAATCCGGCCGCCAGTAGCATCCGCAGCGTGAAGCCGTAGCGCTGCATCAGCCAGTTCTGGATGAGCGAGCGAAACAGGATCTCTTCCGGCAGAGCGGTGCCAATGAAGATGATCCCGAGCGTGAGGGCGATGTGTCCCGCCGATCCGTGCGCGGGGGCGTGAAAGGGCGGAATGAAATTCAGCAGGCGGCCGCCCGCGATCAGCACCGGCGCGGTGACAGCGAATCCCACGGCGCCATCAGCTAGATCGCGTGCCCGCGGCAGATTGTATTTCATGCCCGGCAGCGCGCGAAAGCCGGTGAAAATGGCCAGCGCCAGGATGATGGAGATACCGTAGGCCACGCTGTGCAAGAAGCCCTGGGCGGGTTTAGGAACCAGCCGCGCTCCCGCCGAAAACTCCAGCGGCAGCCAGAGCATCAGGATAATGGCGAAATCCAGCCAGGTGGGCCGGTCCGCAAGCCCGGGACCTTGCGCCAGGGCCATTAGAACCGGCACGGAGACATACAGCAGCACCAGCCAAGCCAGCGGCATGCTGAAGGCCCCAGCCGCTCCCGCCAGCGCGTTGAAGACCAGCGCCAGCGCCACGGCTCCCACGATCAGCAGCACCGGGCGCGGCTGCAGGCGGTCGCGCAGGCGCTTCTGCACCGCTGGCGACAGGAAGCCCAGAATGACCAGCAGGAGAAACCCCAGTGAGAGAATGCGCATCTGCTCCGCCCGCGTGAACAGCCCGTTACAGTCAGATTACCAGATGCGCACTTGTGACACGAAGAGGGGTGAACGCAAAGCGGGCGAAGGGGTACACCTTCCCCCTTCGCCCGTTGTTTTCCAACAGTGGATACGTAACGCTTCCTAACGCGCGCGGCTCCGAAGCAGCCACCACCGTGGTTAGCGCGCCTTACTTGCCACCTTCAGTGATTCCGCCGCCGGCGGGTTTCTTTTCGGCCTGGATCCTGCGGGTCTCGATGGTCTTCTGGAAGTAATTATTGGCCTTCTCAATATCATTCTGGTACTCTTCCGGCGAGTTCTCCAGGTCCGCCTTCTGGCGGTAAAGGAGGTTCTCGTAGGCCATCGCATCCGCGTAGTCAGGGTCCAGGCGCAAGGCTTCGTCGAGATCCTTGATGCCCTGGTCGATGATATCCCCGTTCTTCTCGGCCACCTCGGCGCGCACCTTCTTGTCCTTCAGCGGGCCGGGATCGTCCGGCTTCATGCCCAGCTTGGCCCGGGCCTCGCCGTCCGTAACTAGCGCCTTGGTCCAGGCGATGACACCCAGGGTGTAGTAGGCTTCCTTGTTCTTGGGATCCACCGAAACGAGCTTCTGGTACCACTGCTTGGCATCATCCAGTTTCTTCTCGTTTAACAGAATCGAGGCGATAGAGGCAATCGCCAGCGTGTTCCTGGGTTCCTGCGCCAGCACCTTCTGGAACTGGTCCTGGGCCGCGGTGGCCATCTGCATGTTATCCGGAGACTCGGCGCCCGGAATGTACTGCTGCATGTAAGCCGTAGCCAGGTACAGGCGCGCCGTGGCAAACGTCGGATCCAGCTCCACGGCTGTCTTGAAATGATCCACCGCTTGCGGATACTGCGCGCTCTTGAAGGCCTGTACGCCCTTGTTCAACTGGTCGCGCGCTTTCAACTTCGCGCAACCACTGGCGAACACCGTCAGCGCGGCGAGCGCCACCACTCCCACGGCTTTACTCTGCATTACTGTCCGGCCTCCATTTGCGGCGTCATCAGCCCGACCTTGTCGATACCCGCGCCGTGCGCTATGTCGATCGCCCGCGCCACATACTGGAACTCCAGGTCGGGATCGCCCTTCACAAACACCACGCGCTCAGCGCGGGTCTTGAAGATGTCCTCCAGGCGCGCTCCCAGTGCCTGCTCCGTGGTGGGCTCCTGGTTGATCTGCATGGACTTGTCCTTGTTGATCACGATCACCACGGTGCGCTGATCTGACGCTTCCTGCTTGCCGGGAGGCGGCGGCTGCGGAATCAGCGCGTCCAGGCCTTTGGGTGTCAGCGGCGTGATCACCATGAAGATAATGATCAGCACCAGCAGCACGTCGATCATGGGCGTCATATTGATACTGGAGATCGCGCCCTTGTTTCCCCCTACTGCCATTGCCATTGGAATTGCTCCTTGTTCGTTCTCGCCGGCACACGCCGCCTACTGTGCGGCCGGCACAGCCGTCACCGGCGTCCTTTTGCGCTCGATCTGTTCGGTCAGCAACCCAAGCTGATCGACGCCCGCCGCGCGCAGATTATTCACCACTTCCACGACCTTCTCATACCTGGCCCGCGAATCCGCCTTCACGTAGCAGGTCTTGTCCAGGCGGTTGGTCAACATATCTTTTACTTTGCCCGGAAGCTGATCGGGCGGCATCTGGGTCGTATTGAGATAGGTCTTGCCGTCGCGCGTGACCGCGATGATGATCGCGTCGCTCTTGTCGGCGGCCTGCATGGGAACCGGGTTCTGTGTCTTCACCAAGTCCACGCTGACGCCCTTCGACAACATAGGCGTGATCACCATGAAGATGATCAGCAGCACCAGCATCACGTCCACCATGGGAGTGACGTTGATGTCCGCCACCGGCGGCGGCGCTTTTTGTCTCATAATGATCGACATTACTGAAACCTCCTATCCTGGCTGCCTCCGGAGCGTCCCGGCCGCGCGGCCGGGACGCCCCGTTCAACTCGCCGGATGTGTTCTTTCCTGTCTCTACTTGCGGGCGGCCGCCCCGACCTGCGACCGTTTCAGGAAGTAATCGATCAGCTCCGAGCTGGAATTGCCCATCTCAACGTCGAAGGCCTCGATCTTGCCCGTGAAGTAGTTGAACATCCAGACCGCCGGGATAGCCACGAACAGTCCGATAGCCGTGGTCACCAGGGCCTCGGAAATACCGCCCGCCACGGCGCCCAGACCGGTGGACTTCTCGGTCGAGATGCCCTTGAACGCGTTGATGATGCCCATGACCGTTCCGAACAGTCCCACGAACGGGGCCGTCGAGCCGATGGTCGCCAGGCCGCTGACACCGCGCTTCAGTTCTGCATGCACGATGGCCTCGGCGCGTTCCAGCGCACGCTGGGATGCCTCGATGTCCTCACCCGGAATCTCGGAACTTATCTGGTGCGCCTGGAACTCCTGCAGTCCCGCCACCACGACTTTGGCGAGGTGGCTCTTCTTGTAGCGATCCGCGATCTTGATCGCCTCGTCCAGTTTGCCTTCCTTCAGGGCGCCCGCCACTGCCGGCGCGAACGCGCGCGATTGCTTGCGCGCCGAACTGTAGGCCAGTAGCCTGTCAATCATGACGCCGATCGACCACGCCGACATCAAGAACAGAAAGACCACCACCAACTTGGCGGGAATGCCCATCTGTGCCCACAGGGAGCGCGGGTCCCATCCGATGGTCCCCCCCTCCTGCAGTAGGAAAAACGCCCAAACTTGCATTTGCAAAAACATTGTCATCTTCTCCTGCGAGTTGAATTAGTTTAACAGACTCTTTGTCCTTACTTGCTATTGGCTCAACGTGAAATTCACGTCGATCTCCGTAACTACTTCTACCGGCTCCCCGTTCAGGAGGGTAGGCTGGTAGACCCACTGTTTCACCGCCTCCAGGGCCGCCGGCACCAGCAACGGGTGCCCGCTTACCACGGTCAGATTCTGAATCGTGCCATCCTTGCCGATAATCGCGGTCAAGATCACGTGCCCCTGGATGCGCGCCTGCTTGGCCAGCGGTGGATAGATGGGGCGCGGCTGGCGGATCAGCTTGGCCGCCTGCACCTGGCCGCCCACCCGGATACGCTGCGGGACCACCGGTTTCGCCACCTTCGGAGGGGGAGGAGGCGGCGGCGCCGCGCTCGGAACCGAGCCGATAATGCCGCCAATCACGCCACCCGCCGCGCCGCCGGGCACGCCGCCCGGAACGCCACCCACCACGCCGCCGGCTGACGGCGGCGGCAGTTCCTCTTCCTTAATCATGGCCACCTGTTTGGGGATCTCTTTCGGCGCCATCAGGCGTCCCGCGTCGAACTGTCGCGGGATGATCTTCACAATCTTAGGCGCCGCGGCCGGCGGCGGCGGAGGCGGTGGCGGGGGCGGCGGAGCCACCAGAAAACTTGTCAACTGGCCGGCAGGTAAGGCGTCAAAATAGATCATCGGAATCAGAATCATGACCCCGATCACAACCACCTGACCCACGAAGGACAACAGCACGGTCCACGTCTTGCGGGTCTTTCCCACTCCCTCGACAAATGTCTGTTCAAACATCACGTCCTCCTATTTCACAGCCTTGGTCGAACTCTTGCGCACCGGCTGCTGCGGCTGCCGCGCCTTGGCGGCGGCCACCGTCACCGGCGCTCTCTTTTTCCGGCTGTCCGCCCAGTTGTGCCAGAACAACACCACCGGGCTGGCCACGAATACCGAAGAATACGTACCGATAATAATACCTACTACCAGCGCAAAGGAAAAGCCGTGCAGCACCGGCCCGCCGAACAGAAACAGGGCCAACACCGTCAGAAACGTCAAGCTGGAGGTCATCACCGTCCGGCTCAGGGTCTGGTTGACGCTCCGGTTGATAGTGGACTCCAG
>Ga0335078_10006517_pt1 | contig 17274 bp, 9 predicted proteins | sample Lox_Sample_32_FD_206711 | JGI IMG/M metagenome (GOLD analysis project Ga0335078, IMG submission 206711) | Soil microbial communities from Loxahatchee National Wildlife Refuge, Florida, United States - Lox_Sample_3.2 | ecosystem: Environmental > Terrestrial > Soil > Wetlands | place: USA: Florida... | reverse complement strand
CGCTGGAACGGGCGCCATGCCGACTCACCAGGCTTCGCAGTCCATTCGACGGCGCAGGCGCTTCGCGGGAGGACGAGGCGAAGCGCGACTGCCGCAGCCGAAGGAGGAGCGATCCGGTGTTCTGCTGAGCTCAGGCGCCGCGCGGCGCCTGAGCTTCAATGCGCGCGAAACGCGCGCGGCGCTCGAGGTCGATGGGGCGCAGGCTCGGTCTAGGCAGCTCGACGCGCGCCGGAGCGCCGAGCGATCGCGAGTCTTTAACGCTGGTGGATATCGACTCTCTTGGACTCTCTAACGGAGGGCTTGCGGCCGTAAAGGCGGGCGGGCGTTGCAAGAATGTGGACACTGGGATTCTCCTGATCGGATTCGCGTCGAGGCGCGGCGATCGTCGCCATGGGGCACGCGCGCGCTTTCCCCCGTCACAGCCGGGGGCGTCAGCCGCCGCGTTCACGCAGCGACGGGTCAGGAGAAGTGGGGAGGCGCTCGAGCCTGATGTGTGACCGCAAGACGAGCCCGAGGCTCGGCGCTATCGGCGGCCCGTCGGGGCGCGACGCGGTCGAAAAGGGCGAAGGGCTTCGGCTGCGGCGCGCGCTCCAACAGGGCGAAGGCGCCCTCGCAGGAGATTTGGCAGAGCGGGCAGTTGGCGGCGTGGCGCTCGGCCTTGCCGGGCGTCTGGGCGTGACCGAGCCCGTCCTCTATAGCGGCGCTGAGGCAGTCCGGGGGCGCGGTCTGCGAGGTTTGAGCATGCGAGGCGTAGGCGACCGCCCCCGCCGCCGGCATTAGGACTTTCAGCCCCAACGCCAGAGCGAACAGCACAACAGCGAAGGCGTTGCGTCGCATCCCGCTCGATTCCGCCGATCTTGTTTGAACCGCCGATCGCCGCAAAGCCGATGGTTCGACTCGACCTTAGCCCTGGTTACGCGCCTTTGACAAGGCCATGTTTGCAATTGTGCCCGGGATCACGCGACATTTATTGGTGCGGTGGAATAGCCGTTGTGACTCGGGACGGTCGGCCGCGGTCATGTGTGCTTGCTGCAAGAAACGAGAAGCGCGTCATCAAATCGAGGCGTCTGTTGCCGAATTGCCCCAGGAATTTGTGAGCGCTGTTGCCCAATTGTCACAGGCTAAAACAATTTAGAAAGCTCACCTTTGATGTGAGTTTGGCGTGACCTTCCCGCCTCTAGCCTCCCACCTGCCGTGCAAGATTGAGTTGCAGGCAGGCAAAAGCTCTCCCTGCCCCGATTCATAAGACGGCGACAAAGAACGACTTGCGACCGGGCGGTCCGCAACTGGGAGAAGGCTTGGCGAAGATGCGGCGGTTCCCACTCATTCTCAGCGGCGTCAGCGCGGCGGCGATCGCGGCGTCTACTTCGGCCCAGGCGCAACAGAGCCTTCCCTCGATCGACATCGGCAAGCCGAAGCAAGTTACGAGGACTGCAGCGAAGGCCAAACCCGCTCCCCGCACCGGCGCGAGCCAAAGCGCCGGGGGCGGTCATGGCAACTCGCGCCCGGTGGTTGGACCGGCAATTGGCGGCGGCGAGGCGGCGGCGGCCGCCGCTGCGGCCGCCGCCCTGAACTATGGCGGCGCCGGGCCTCAGCAAAGTCCCTTCAACACGAGCTACACCTATGAGGCCGCGACCACCGGCACCAAAACCAGCACGCCGGTCATGGAGACGCCGGTTAATGTGCAGACGGTCACGCAGCAGGTGCTCAGAGACAACCAGGTCACGGACCTCTCGAAGGCGCTGGAGTTCGTCAGCGGCGTGACGACCACCAAGGGTCCGACCGACAACGGCAGTCCCTACGGCCAAATCGTGATTCGCGGATTTGCCGCGAATTATATCTATCGTGACGGTTTTCGGCTCGACCTCGGAGCGGCGGCGGGTTTTGCATTCGGCGCTTCAAGCGCGATTCAATTCGCCAATGTGCAGAGCATCGAGGTGCTCAAGGGCGCCGCAGCCGTCCTCTACGGGCAGAGCGAGCCGGGCGGCATCGTCAACATCGTCACCAAGCAGCCGCTCGACCAGCCATTTTACGCGGTGAACACGCAGGGCAGTTCGCTCGCCGACTATCGAACTACGGTCGACGCCACGGGCCCCCTGACCTCCGACAAATCGTGGCTTTATCGTATCAATATGTCCTATGAAAACAATGCCGCGCCCTTCGGATCCTTTATCGACAATACGCATGCCGAAAACATCTTTGTCGCGCCCGTCCTCAAATGGAATATCGACAACGATACTTGGGTGAAGCTTGAAGGAAATCTCTACAAGAATACGCAGTCTGGCACTTTCGCGACCACTCCGGAATTAAATGGCAGTTTCATCACGATACCCCGCTCCTTGAACTATTCATCGGCTTATTCTCCAGGTGTAAACACTAACATATTTACCGCCTTGACCTGGCTGCATAATTTCGACAAGGACTGGTCGATCAAACAGGTGGTGTATTTTAATCGTTACGAGGTGGATGCGACGCTGCGTAATGGAACCGTCATGAATAATTTCGGCTTCCCCTATGCGCAGCCCGGATACCAGTTTCAGGGACCATTTACGTCGCCGGTGTACAATCGCTCTCTCGGATCCAACATATACGCGACGCAAACGCTCGCGACGGAGGCCGACGTCATCGGCCATATCAACACCTGGGGCGCCGAGCACACGCTGCTCTTCGGCGGCGATATCTACAAAACCCTTAACTGGAGTGAATATTTTATAAGTCCAATAAACTCGCCTCAAAGCGTTTTATATCCGGTCAACCCGGGTCTTCCCTTTCTTGGGCCCTTGATCCCCAGTGTTGAGTTTACCGCCCCACAAGACACCGCGGGCCTCTACGTGCAGGATCAAATCAAGCTGCCCTATGATTTCTTTTTCATGGCGGCCGCACGATATCAATATTTCCGTCAGGGTGGGGGCGTTTTTGGCATTCCGTCGTTCGCCACCAATCTAGGCGGTATTTTTTCTTCACCTCAGCAAGCGGCCGCGCAGCAATATCTTACGCCCCGTTTCGGTCTGTTGTGGCGTCCGTTCTCCTGGGTGAGCGCATATATGAGCTATGCCGAGGGTTTCTCGACCAACACGGGCATTGTCTTTCCCGGCACGCTTGCGCCGCCGACCGGCGCGCGCGACGCGGAAGCCGGACTCAAATTCGAGTTCTTCGACGGCAAGCTGCGCGCCACCGTCGACTATTACGATCTGACGGAGACGAATGTCGTCGAACCTGATTTCAATTTTTTTCACAATTGCGGCGGGGGCCCCGGAAGCTGCTCCATCGTGGTCGGCGAGGCGCGCAGCAAGGGGCCGGAAGTCGACGTCCAGGGCGAGCTTTACCCCGGATTGAACGTGATCCTGGCCTATACGAATCAGTCGACCGCCGTCACCAAGGCGGCTCCCGGTCAGCAGACGGCTTCTAACGGCGCCCAGGCGAGCCTGCTCGGTCAGCCCTTTCCCGGCGTTCCGCGCAATGTCGCCACTCTGTCCACAACCTATGAGTTTCAGGACGGGACCTTCAAAGGCTTGAAGCTCGGCGCCACCTATCATTACAATGGCGCCCAACGGGTCAATGACGGCACTGTTGCGGCAGACGGGTTCACGCCGCTCGGCCTCGGTTGGCTCACCCCGAGCCTTGCCGGCTACGGCACGGTCGACCTGCTCGCGGATTATCCCTTCGTTTACGACGGCTGGAAGCTCGACGCCGGCGTCAACATCCACAATCTCTTCGACCGTACCTACTATACGGGCGCCAATTACGTCTCCCCTCTCGTCGGGCTCGGGGGGTCCTTCGGCGGACGTAGCTATGGCGACAACTTCAGCGTGCTGGGGCATATCGGCGCGCAATGGCCGGGCTTGCCTCCCGCCCCGTCGAACACCCCTGCGCCCGCCATGACCTGGGTCCACGACTGGACCGGTCCCTATGCCGGTCTGCAGATCGGCATGGGCGTCGGCGAGAACGGCGGAAGCTTCTCCTATTTCACGCCCGACGGCTTCTTCGGCACGCCGTCTTTCGTCACCAACGGCTATGGCGTGCTGGCCGGGGCGCATGCCGGCTACAACAAGCAGTTCGACAATTGGGTCCTTGGCCTTGAGGCTGCGGCCGACGTCACGGACTTGAACAAAGGCGAGCAGCTGGGGTGGACCGCCCCCTTACAATTCGACCCCGTTACCTTCGCCGCGCTCTGCCCTACGTTCAACTGCGGCGGCTCTATCGACGCCAATATCTCGTCCTATTTTCAGGGCTCGCTGCGCGCGCGCGCCGGTTACGCTTGGAACCGTCTGCTCGTCTATGGAACCGGCGGCTTGGCGTTTGGGGCCTTCAACGTCCTATCCAGCGCCGGAGGCCAAGATCAGTTCGGCAATTTCTACTATGCGACGGCGCAAGGTCGTTCCCTCTGGCGTCTCGGCTGGACCGGCGGCGCGGGCGTCGAATATGCGATCACGCCGCGCTGGTCGGCGCGTGCGGAATGGCGCTACTCCGACTTCGGCCACATCGCCGAAGCGCCGACGAGCTTCTCCACCACCGTCGGCGGTCCGCTCTATTACCAAGGCGATCGCCATGTGACGGAAAACCAGATCGAGGTCGGCGCGAGCTACAAATTCGGCGGCGTCGATCCGGAGCTGTTCCCGATCGTGCCGCCCATCGTCAAAGGGCCGCCGCTGGCCGCAGGACTCCCGTCGCTCAAGGGCGGCCCGGCGCCGACGGCCTATGCGGCCAACTGGACCGGCTTGTATATCGGCGGTCAGGCCGGCTACGGCTATGGCGACAATCACGGCGCCTATAACTTCTTGACGGCATCCGGCATCGACCGCTCGGGCGCTCTGCAGCACGACGCACAGGGCGTGATCTTCGGCTCGCATGCCGGCTACAATCAGCAGTTTGAAAGCGAGCTGGTGCTGGGTCTCGAGGCCTCCATCGACGGCGCGACCTTGATCCGTCGCGAGAGCTTGGGCGCCACAGACTTGGCCGGCAATCAAGCCGTGCTGAACTCCATGGTGCAGTCCGACATTCAGGGATCGGCGCGCGTCCGCGCCGGCTACGCCTTCGGCAGACTGCTGCCCTATGTGACCGGCGGCCTCGCCATCGGCCATTTCGGAACGCAGTCGGACTTCGCCGGCTCGAACAACACAAATTTCTCTTACGACGGCTACGCCACGCACGGCTTGCAATGGACGACGCGGCTCGGCTGGACGGTCGGTGGCGGCGCCGAATGGGCCGTTAATGATCATTGGTCCATCCGCGGCGAATATCGCTATTCGGAGTTCGGCTCCGTCTCGGATACGCCGACCGTCTTCTCGCCGGGAACCTTCTACGGCGGCGGACGCCGTCTCGATCAGGGCCAGGTGCAGTTCGGCGCGAGCTACAAGTTCGGCGACCCGCTGCTCGTTCCGGTCGCGGCGCCGGTTCTGGCCGCCAAGGCGCCGCCCATCGACTGGACGGGATACAGCTGGACCGGCCTTTACGCCGGCGGCCAGGTCGGCATGATCTGGGGCGCCAATCACGGCTACTATTACGTCGCGACGCCCGGGGGCTTGAGCGCCTACGATCCTCTGACGAGCGACGCGCAGGTCGCAAACGTCGAGGGACACCTCGGCTATAATCAGCAGCTCGATCATCTCGTCGTCGGCTTGGAGGGCTCGATCGACGGCACGAACCTCGTCAAGAACTCGCTGCTGCCGGTCTACAGTCCCAATCTCCTGCTCGGACCCACCAGCGCGCCGCCGGGCGGCACTCTGACGACCGCGGTGAAGTCCAATCTCCAGGGCTCGATCCGAGGCCGCGCCGGCTACGCCTTCGGCCGACTGCTGCCCTTCGTCACAGGCGGCGTCGCGCTCGGCGGCTTCACGCAGCAAACCTATCTTTGGGGCGGCGACGCGGTCGGTCTCTTCAACGCAGCCGACAGTGGCAGATCCATGCTGCGCGTCGGCTGGACTCTCGGCGCCGGCGCCGAATGGGCGATGACGCGCAACTGGGCCATCCGCGGCGAATATCGCTACACGGATTTCGGCAGCGTCGCCGATGCGTCGACTCTCGTCGCTCCCGTGGGGACGTTGTTCGCCGGCACGCGCCGCCTCGATCAAAATCTTCTCGAATTCGGCGTGAGCTACAAATTCGGCGACGAGGGTCCGGCCCCCGTCGTCGTGGCCGCCGATCTTCCCAATCTCAAGGACGCGCCGGTCGCGATCCTCGCGCCGCCGCCGTCGCTCTGGCGCGGCTTCTATGCCGGCGCGAACCTCGGCGGCGCCTGGGACGCGAAGAGCGGACGGGCCGCCACCACCGTCTATTACGACCCGAGCCTGCCCTTCGGCGCCCCGGTCGGCGCCAACCCGAACCTGGCCTATCTGCCGAGCGGCGTCACGACGGGCGGCGCGCGCGGCGCGCTGGGCGGCGGTCAGCTCGGCTACAATCTGCAGCTCGGTCAATCGGTCGTGATCGGCGCCGAAGCCGACATTCAAGTCACGAGCGTCTCGGGCGGCGGCCGGCAAAACGGCGCCGTCTACTCCTCGCCGTTCTCGGCGGGCGGCGCGCTCACGCCGGCGGCGCCCCTCAACACGGCGCAAGCGAGCCTGCCCTATGTCGGCACGCTGCGCGGCCGCGCGGGCTATCTCGTGACCCCGACGCTGCTCATCCACACGACGGCGGGCCTCGCCTACGACGGGGTGGACGCCTGGGGCTGGGCCAACACGCGCGCCGGCTGGACAGTCGGCGGCGGCGCCGAATGGATGTTCGCGCCGAACTGGTCGGCGAAGCTCGAATACCTCTACGCCGACATCAGCGGCGGCGGGATCTCAGGCGGCTCGAGCTGGAACACCGACGCCAATTTCCACCCGCAGATCAACATCCTGCGCGGCGGCTTGAACTATCACTTCAACTGGGCGGCGCCGCAGGCGATCGTCGCGAAATATTGACCGGCGCCGATCGCCGCGACACGGCGGTCGGGGCTCGCGGCCTTGCGAAGGGAGCATAACGATGCGGCGCGTCTTCGTGTGGATCCATCGTTATGTCGGCCTCGCCATGGCTCTCTTCCTCATCATCGAGGGCGTGACGGGCAGCCTCCTCGCCTTTCGCGCCGATCTTTCGGCGCTCCTCGATCCGAGCCTTGTCGCAGCGAGGCCCTCGCCCGACGCGCGAAAGCTCGAACTCGCAGAACTCGCGGAACGCGCCGAGGCGCAGATGCCGCGCGCGACCGCCGCCTATTTCTTTCGTCTGCGCGACGATCAAGCGATTGTGCGCATGGCGCCGCGCAACGACCCTGCGACGGGGAAACCTTTTCCAGGGGATCCAGGTGTGATCGTGCTCGATCCCTGGACGGGCAAGGAGCTCGGGCGCTCCCCCTACAGCGGTTACACGCAAGGGTTCGTGGCCAACATCATGCCCTTCGTCAACGACCTGCACACCTCTTTGGCGATGGGCGGCGCGGGCGCCTGGATCCTGGCCATCCTCGCGATCCTCTGGACGATCGATTGCTTCGTCGGCTTTTACCTGACCTTGCCGGTGACGCTCGAAAAGTTTTGGACGCGCTGGAAGCCGGCTTGGCTCGTCAAGCGCAATGCCGGCTTCTATCGCATGAATTTCGATCTCCACCGCGCTGGCGGTCTCTGGCCGTGGGCGATGCTCTTCGTCTTCGCCTGGTCGAGCGTCTGTCTCGTCGACAACCTTGGCGTCTATGAGAATTTGACCGCGGCGCTCTTCGACACGCGTCCGATCGCGGAGCAGCTCGCGTCGGTCGCTGCGCCGCGCGAAGGCGTCGGACCCATGAAGCTCGACTGGCGCGCGGCGCAAGCGAGAGGGAAAGAACTCGTCGCCGAGCAGGCGGCGGCGGGAGGCTTTCGCCTTCTCGAGCCGAAAGGGCTCACGTCCTTGAGCTATGCGCGCAGCTATAATTATAGCGTCGAGACCGATCGCTTCTTCCCGGCGGACAAGGAGCTCGTCGTCTTCTTCGACGGCGACGACGGCTCCTTTCGTGCGGTCATGGGGACGTCGACAGGTCACTCTGGCGAGACGCTGACCGGCTGGCTACGCGCGCTGCATATGGCGCGCGACCCGATGGACTATTTTCCCTACCGGATCTTCGTGTGCATCCTTGGCCTCATCGTCGCGATGCTCTCGATGACGGGCGTTTACGTCTGGTGGAAGAAGCGCAGGGCGCGGCAATTTCACGCCCAGCACCGGGGCAGCCTCGCCGTTCCGGTCACGCGGGAGGCGGCTCTATGAAGGCCCGCGGCTTCTTTGTCTGGCTGCATCGTTGGGTCGGCCTCCTGATGGCGGGTTTTCTGATCATCGTGGGGCTCACGGGAAGCCTGCTCGCCTTCAACATGGAGCTGGAGCGCGTCTTCGCGCCGCAGCTCTTCGCTGGCCCGAGGCCGGGCGCGCAGGCGCTAGGCCTTGGAGCGCTCGCCGAGAGCGCCGAGGGCCTGGTTCCGCAGGGCCGTGTAATCTACCTCACGCGGTCGGCCGAAGACCAAATCAAAGTCTATTTCGAGCCGCGCGAGGACCCCGTAACCAAGAAGGCCCACGATCTCGGCTTCACGGAGTTTTTCCTCGATCCCTACACGGGCGCGGAGCTCGGCCGCCGTCGCAACGCCGATCTCTCCCAAGGCCTCGTCAATCTGATGCCGTTCATCTACGATCTGCATTGGCGTCTAGCGCTCGGCGACATAGGACAATGGGTGCTCGGCGTTGTCGCCCTCGCGTGGACGATCGACTGTTTCGTGGCCTTTTATCTCACTTTGCCGCAGACGACAGTTTCGTTTTGGCGGCGCTGGAAGCTCGCTTGGCTCGTCAAGGGCAACGCCGGCTTCTATCGCTTGAATTTCGACCTGCACCGCGCGCCGGGGCTCTGGCTCTGGGCGCTGCTCTTCGTTTTCGCCTGGTCGAGCGTCATGATGGACATGCGCCGTCCCGTTTACGAATGGGTGATGGGCGCCCTCTTCGATTTTTCGTCGCGCCTGGACGAAATCGACAATTCGGCGAGGCCGGATGGCCTTCCACCGAAGCTCGACTGGCTCCAAGCCGAAGCGAAAGCCCGTCGTCATCTCGAAGATCTAGGCGCAAAGCGCGGATTTGCCGTCACCGCGCCGATCAGCATGTCTTACGAGCGTGCGCACAACGCCTATTCCTATGAGGCGCGCACGAGCTACGACATCGTCGATCAAGGAAGATGGGCGGGCGGCGCCTTCGTTTCGTTCGATGGCGATACCGGCGCGCTCCTGAAATTCACGCCGCCTCACGATGAACGTCTCGGCAACACGATCGAGAACTGGCTCTATGCGCTGCATATGGGCCTCGTCCTCGGCATGCCCTACCGTCTGCTCGTTTGCGTATTGGGGCTCGTGATCGTCCTGCTTTCGGTCACGGGGGTATACATCTGGTGGAAAAAGCGCGCCGCCCGTCTGCGCAGTAGCGAGCGCTTACACGCTTCCAAGACGTTACGCGATCACCCAGAACCTTTGCGCTTGGATTTTTGAGCCGCAACCATGCACGTGGTACGGCGCCACAACTGAGGAAGGCTTTTGACGAGCGATGGCCTGGTTCAACACTCTGGCCTCCAAGCCTCGAGCTGCCCTTGCTGCGCTGGGCGGGGGGCTCGTCGTCGTCTATTTCCTCTCCGCCTGGACTGTTCATGCGCCGCCGCCCAAATATTCGACGGCGCAAGTCGGCAGGGCCGACATAGAAGACACCGTGCTGGCCGCCGGCGTGCTTCAACCCATCCAGCAAGTCGACGTCGGCACGCGCGCGACCGGCCAGCTTAAATCGCTCAAAGTCAAGCTCGGCGATCAGGTGCGGGCCGGCGATCTCCTCGCGGAGATCGACTCGCTCCTGCAAGGCAACGAGCTGCGTGCGCAGCAGGCCAATCTCGCCAATCTCGAAGCCAAGGAGCGCGCGGCGCTGGCGCGGCTGCGTAAGGCTAGGCTCGAATGGGAGCGTCAACAAGGGCTGATCCATGGCGCGGCGACGTCGCGCCGCGATCTTGAAAGCGCGGAAGCCGAGACGCAAGCTGATGAAGCCGACCTCGCCTCGCTCGGCGCGCAGATCGCGCAGGCGAAGAGTCTCGTGAAGACCGCGGAGGTCAATCTTTCCTTCACGAAGATCATTGCGCCGATCGACGGAGAAGTCGTAGCGATCCTAACGAAAGAGGGCCAGACGGTCGTCGCGACGCAGATCGTGCCGGTGATTATGAAGCTCGCGAAGCTCGACGCGATGACGGTCAAGACGCAAATTTCGGAGGCCGACGTCGTGAACGTCAAAGCCGGTCAGCCGGTCTCCTTCACGATCATTGGAGAGCCTGACAAACGCCATTCGGCGCGGCTGCGCGTCGTGGAGTCGGCGCCGTCAAGCTATTCCGAGCCTCCCGCCGCGCAGACCGCTGCGCAATCCTCGAACGCAGGAACGACGGTGGGGGCCCCGGTCTTCTACAATGCGCTTTTCGACATTCCCAACCCCGAAGGCGTGCTGCGCATCGGCATGTCCGCGCAAGTGTCAATCGTGCAGGGTGTCGTAAAGAATGCGTTGGCTATTCCTGCCGACGCTCTGCGCGACCAAGGCCCGGACGGACGCTTTCTGGTCCGAGTCGTCGGCGGCAAGGGGAGAGAGCCGGAAGAACGACGCGTTCGCATCGGAGTCAACAACCGCAGATTTGCGCAAGTTCTCGACGGACTTAAGGAAGGTGAAGAGGTGATCCTAGGCGAGTCGCCCACAGTAAACGGCTCAGCCTCATGAGCGCCTGCGACGATACGAAGAAGGACGTCCCGCCGCTCATCGAGCTGCGCGGCGCGGTGCGCAGCTATGGCGCGGGCGATCAGCTTGTGCTCGCGCTCAACGGCGTGGATCTCGCCATCTGCGCGGGCGAAATGGTCGCGCTGATGGGCGCCTCCGGCTCCGGCAAGTCGACGCTGCTCAACATTCTGGGCTGTCTCGATCGCTTGAGCTCGGGAAGCTACCGCGTGGCGGGACGCGACACGGCGGGACTCGACGCCGATGCGCTCGCCGAACTGCGACGCGAGCACTTTGGTTTCGTCTTTCAACGATACAATCTGCTCGGTCAGCTCACCGCTCTCGCCAATGTTGAGACGCCCGCAATTTACGCCGGAGTCGCGCCGGATTTGCGTCATGCCCGCGCCAAGGCGCTCCTCGCGCGCCTGGGGCTCGGCGATCGCTTGTCGCATTACCCCAATCAACTTTCGGGAGGTCAACAGCAAAGAGTTTCGATCGCAAGGGCGCTGATGAATGAAGGCGGGGCGATCCTGGCCGACGAGCCCACCGGGGCGCTGGACAGCGCGAACGGGCGCGAGGTCATGAATCTTCTGGTCGATCTCAATCAACAGGGCCATACAATCGTCATTGCGACGCATGACCATCACATCGCGGAGCAGACGAAGCGGGTCGTCGAATTCGCCGACGGCGTCATCGTGTCCGATCGGCCCACGGACGCCGCAGCGGATCGAAGCGCGGCGCAGGCGGAGAAAGCCGGGCCAGCCATTGCAGACGACGGCTGGCGCGCTCCATGGGAGGACTTTCTCGAAACTGCGAGGACAGCCTGGCAGGCGCTTTTATCGCATCGTCTACGCACCGGACTGACGCTGCTGGGAGTGGTCATCGGTGTCGTTTCGGTGTCGATGATGGTCGCCGTCGGCGAGGCCGGCAGCCGCGTGCTCGGCCAGCAAATCGGCGACTATCTCAATCTGCGGGAGATCGTGATTTATCCCGGCAAGCAAGCCGGCGACGCCTTCGCCGCCAATCTGCACACGTTGAAAATGACCGACGTGGAAGCGCTCCGACAGCAGGACTATGTGGAAGTTGCGACGCCTCAGACCTACACCACGGCCACCTTCCGCTATCGCAACCATTCCGCGACGGGGAGCATCTCAGGAGTGGCGGAGGATTACTTCGAGTTTCACAACCTTCAGTTCGACCTCGGCCAAGGCTTCACGCGAGACGACGTGCGGAACATGGCGCCCGTCGTCGTGATCGACGACAGGTTACGGCAACAATTCTTCTACGGCGTAAACCCGCTCGGAAAAATCATCTATATCGGGAATCTGCCCTGTATCGTCATCGGCGTGCTGGCGCCCAAACGCGGTTGGGCCGAGCCAGGAAATCGGCCGAGCGTGATCGTGCCCTATACAACCAGCAATGCGCGCGTGACGGGCCGCGACTATCTCGACATGGTGTTGATCCGCCTGCAAAAAGGCGAGGCCGGCAAGGAGGTGGAGCCGAGGATCATCGACCTCATCACCAAGCGCCACCACGTGAAGGACGTCACCATTCAAAACAACGACGCCGAGATTCGCGGCTTGCTGATGCTGATGGACACGATGCGGCTGCTGCTGGCCGCCATCGGGCTGATCTCGCTGCTCGTCGGCGGCATCGGGGTCATGAACATCATGCTGGTTTCGGTGACCGAGCGCGCGCGCGAGATCGGGCTGCGTCTCGCCGTTGGCGCGCGTCAGGCCGACATTCGCCGTCAATTCCTGCTCGAGGCGATCGTCCTTTGCCTGATCGGCGCGGCGCTCGGCGTGCTGCTTTGCCTCTTTCTGATCCTCATCGCCAATCCCTTCCTTCCTCCAGGCTGGACGCTCGATCTGTCGCCGCAGGCGCTGATGACGGCGACGTTGTGCGCTTCCCTGACGGGAACGATCTTCGGCTATTTTCCGGCGCGTAACGCGGCAAGGCTCGATCCGGTGGAGGCGCTGGCCCGTGAGTAGCCCGCGCCGCGCTCTTTCGCGCTTTCTTGGCTTCGGCGTGGCCTTCGCGCTCTCTTCTTGCGCCGTGGGGCCGGATTTCGAGACGCCGGCGCCGCCGGCAGTCGAGCGCTTCACGAAGGAGCCAACCGCGTCGCCCGGCAATGGCCAGCGCTTTCGCGAAGGCGCCGAGGTTTCGGACCGCTGGTGGGAGGAGTTCCGCTCGCCGCGTCTCAACGGCTTGATCGAGGAAGCTCTACAGCGCAATGCGACGATCGAGGCGGCGGTGGCGGCGATGGGCGTGGCTCATTACAACGCCGAGGCGGGCGTCGGCGCTCTATTTCCGCTGGTCGCCCTCACCTCCAACCCAACCTATAACCTCTATTCGGGGAACGCGACGAACTCCACCGTCACGCAAACGCCCTTCTCCCTCTATACGAAGCAGGTGCAGATCACTTACACGCTCGACATTTGGGGTGGCGCTCGCCGCAACATCGAGTCTCTCGACGCGCAGGCTGAAAACCAGGCGTTTCTGATGGCGGCGGCGCAAGTGATGATCGCCGCCAATGTCGCGAAGGCCGCGATCGAGGAAGCGTCGCTGCGCGCGCAGATCGCCGCGACGCGTCTCGTGATCGGGATCGAGGCCGAAAGGCTTGGGCTGCTGCAGCTGCAATTCGCCAATGGCGCCGTCTCCTCGATCGACATGCTGTCGCAGGAGACGGTGCTGGCGCTGGCGCGCCAGCGTCTTCCGACGCTCGAAAATCTCCTCGCGCAGCAGCGCGACCTGCTTACGGCTCTCGCCGGCCGCTTGCCCCAGGACGAGGTCGAAGAAACCTTCGCGCTGTCGCAGTTCTATCTGCCCCGCGATCTTCCGGTCAGCCTGCCGGCGCAGCTCGTCGGGCAGCGGCCCGACATCCGGGCGGCGGAAGCCAACCTCCACGCGGCGAGCGCCCAGATCGGCGTCGCCGTCGCGGCGCGTTTGCCGAATATTCAGCTGACCCCGGCGGGTCAGACCAGCGCTTTCTATATTCTGGATCTCTTTCACCCCGGGACCTTTGGCTATCAGCTCGCCGGCAACCTCGCGCAAACCGCCTTCGACGGATTTACGCTGCAAAACAAGCAGCGAGCTGCCGAGGCCGGGCTCGATCAGTCCAAGGCGCAATATCGCGACACGGTCGTGAAGGCGTTCCAGAACGTCGCCGATTCGCTGCGCGCGCTACAGTCGAACGCGCGCGCCGTCGCCGCCGCCCGCAGCGCGGAAGGCGCAGCAAGGCGCTATCTCGGCAAGGTCCGCCTCCAGCAGAAATTCGGGGGAATTTCGCAGCTCGTCGTCGTGGACGCGCAGCGCTCCTATTTGAACGCCGCCCTCGCGCGCGTGCAGGCTGAGGCCCAGCGTCTCTCCAACACGGTCGCGCTTTACGCAGCGCTCGGGGGAGGCTGGACGACGACTCTCGAATGAGGCGTCAAGGAGCGACGCTCACAGGAAGCCGCAGCGCCTGGCCCGGCCGAAGCCGCCGGAAGTCGAACCCGGGATTGGCGGCGACGATCTCTCGCCATCGGCTTCCATCGTGATAAAGCTTGAGGGCGATCCTCCAGGGCGAGTCGCCTCTGACCACCGTGTAGCGCGTAGGCGGCGCCGCCTGGGCCGCCAGGCCTTCCTTTGGCGTCGCATCGGTCTTTGAGGCCTCCTTTGGCGACGGCTTGGCGGGAGCTTCCCTCTCCGCCGCCGTCTCTGCTTTGGGAGGGGAAGTCGCGGCGGCGACAACTTGCGGCGCCGGAGACGGCGCCTCTTCCATGACGTCGAAGTCGCCATGCAGCATGCCCATCCAGCAGCTCCAGGGTATGTGGCCGACTTTATCGGGCGTGAATTCGATGGTCTGAAGCCCTGGCTTCACGTCGAACTCGAGTTCGAAGCTCGGCACGACGATGCGATGATTGCAGGTGGTGACCCCCTTTCCGTTGATGACCCATTTCACGGGCGCGCCCCGGACGAGCACGAAATGGTTCGGCGTATAGCCGGACTCGATCACGTCCATCTCTATGGTTTGAAATGACGGCCGAGACCGCGCGACCGCGGCCTCTTGCTGACCAGGCGCCACGCTCATCGACGCCCCTTGCACGAGCGCGGCGGGCGGCCGGGCGGTTTGGACAGCGGCGGCGTTCTTTAGCGCCGCGATCGCGGAGCGCAAATCATAGCCCGAACCCGTCAAAATCAATCCGCGATTGATCATGACCGCGCCGAGCACGACAACGATGGCGCCGGAAAGCCGCAACAACCTGTGCGTCAAGCTGCTCGAAATCAGCGTCGCCAAGACGCCGAAGCTCACCAAGACGGGCAAGGTCCCGACGCCGAAGGCAAACAGCATCTTCGCGCCTTCGAGCGCGCTGCCTGTCCCTGCCGCCATCACATACATCGCCTGTAGCGGTCCACAGGCGATCATCAGGCCGTTCAACATACCGATGACAAAGGGGCGATGCCGCGAGCGCGCCTCCTCGGCATAGATGAATTCTTGCAGGGGGCGAGGAAGCCCAAGGCGGAATCGCCGCAACGGCGCGAACAGGCCCAGCATGTTCAGGCCGAAAACGATCAGGAACGCGCCGGCGAGCACCCCGGCGACGCCGCGCATCATGGGAGTAAAGGCGATGAAGCCGCCGAGCAGCCCGAAGCTCGCGCCGATCGAAGTATAGGAAAGCGTTTTGCCCGCCCCATAGAGCGCATGCGAAAGATAAGAGCGTCGCCCCACGCTGGCGTCATCGGCCGTGTAGCTGAGGACGAAGCCGCCGCACATGCCGACGCAGTGAAATCCCGTCAGCAGCCCGAGCACGAAAATCAAGTCGAGGCTCAGGTGCCGGGTGATGTCGGGCTCGCCGCCGCCCTTGCTGATCCACTCCGTGTCGAAAAAAATGATCAGCAGGATCCCGATGACGCCAATCAGCAGGCCCGCGAATTTCTCAAGGCGACTGCGGCGCCTCTTCGGATCGTCCTGTTCATAGGTGCGGTAACCGATGCGCTCGATCGTCGCGCGAATGGCGCCGAGATCGGCCAGCGCCGGATCGAAGGCGACGGCCACGGTTTCCGTGGGATAGTCGGCTTTGACGCCTCGCACGCCGGAGAGCTTGCCGACCCCGACCTCGATGATGTGCTCGCAGCCATGGCAATGCATGCCATGCGCATGCAAGATGACGTTAGAGTCGCTCATCGCGGCGGCTCCAACTCGGCATTGGGCGCCAAGGCGATTTCCCGCTCCGTCGCGGCGCGGGCGCCGATCACGGAAAGCTTAGCCAGCTCGCTCAGCAACTCTTGATGGTTGCGGCGCAAGGTTTCCCGATCGAGATCGCTTGCGGAAGCCGTCTTACTGAGAATGACGCCGGCCTCGATCGGTCCCGCCTGTTGCAGCGCGTCCAGCAGTCGATAGGCTCCGGCGCCGATCTCCAAAAAATTCACCTCATCGCTGCGGTCCCGATAGACGAGCAAGAACGTCGGCTCGGCGGGCGGAGCAGCCGGCAAAAAGTCGGGGCTGACGCGGTGCACGGGAAACCGGTAGGCCAAAGGCGACGCCAGCTCCGAGAGGCAAATGGTGTGAGCCAAGGGCTCTTCGACGAGCTCCGGATTTTCCTCGGGCGGCGACGCTTCGTCGATCAGCAGAGCCAGCTCGACCCACTCATAATGCGCGAGCTCAATCAGGAAAGGCGGATCGTCTTTGTTTAGGCCGCGCTCATCCTGCAGATAAGCCAGGAATTCCTCGCCGAGCTCGAAAAGATAAGGCGTCTGGCAGCGTCGCCGGCGCAGAAAGTCGCAGATCAGCGCCGGCCGCGCATCGCCCAATACCGCTTTAACGACCGGAAATCCCGTCGCAAGAAAGGACTCGACGTTGTTGAAGGCGAGCTGCCGATAAATCTGCAGCCGCTCCTGCGGCGCTGCGTCAGGCCCCGCGTGACCTTGCGGATCTCGAATCGCCGCGGCGAAGGCCTGCCGCAGCCGCTGAAATGGGCGGAGCTCGTCAGCCATGGCGCAGCGCTCCTTTGCTCTCATGCTCAGCTTGAAGCGCGCGGATCGCCTGGACCTCCGTCAAGAGCTCCGCGAGGGGCGGAATGCTGAAATCGCGCTCAAGCAGCGTTGGGACGACGCCGAGCTTCTCGTAGCAGAGCTCTAAGAGCCACCACACCGGCGAGACGATCGGCGCGCCATGCGTGTCGACGAGCCGCTCGGCGCTTTCCCGATGGTGGCCGCCGATGTGGAGATAGGCGATCCGTTTCGCTGGAATCTTTGCGAGAAATTCTTCCGCCGAGTAGCCGTGGTTGACGCTGTTGACATAGACATTGTTCACGTCGAGCAGCAAATCGCAATCTGCGGCCTCCAACACGCCCGTCAGGAACTCGGCCTCGCTGAGGTCTTGGACGAGCGAGAGGTAGTAATAGGAAATGTTCTCGATCGCGATGCGCCGTCCCAAGGCGTCCTGAGTTTGGCGTATACGCTTTGCGACATAGTCGACGGCGCGGCGCTGGCGTTCCCAAATTCTCAGAACCGACGCTCGTTTCGGACCGCTCCTTATGAAATTACTTCCTTCCGCTGCAACCCATTTTTGCGCTGCAAGCCATTTTC
>Ga0335078_10006516_pt1 | contig 17274 bp, 19 predicted proteins | sample Lox_Sample_32_FD_206711 | JGI IMG/M metagenome (GOLD analysis project Ga0335078, IMG submission 206711) | Soil microbial communities from Loxahatchee National Wildlife Refuge, Florida, United States - Lox_Sample_3.2 | ecosystem: Environmental > Terrestrial > Soil > Wetlands | place: USA... | reverse complement strand
ACGGGAACTTCTGCATGGACGGGCTGGTGTTCCCTGACAGGCAGCCGCACACCGGCCTCCTGGAGCTGAAGAACGTCATTGCTCCCGTGGGCATTCGCGGTGTTGACCTTGGCGCCGGCATCGTGGAAGTGACAAACCGCTACGACTTCACGGACCTTTCAGGAGTTGCGCTGTCCTGGCGCGTGGAGGAGGACGGAGAGACCGTGGAGAAAGGGGAGCTCCCGGCCATGCCCATCCCTCCGCACCAGGCGGAGAGAGTCACCGTTCCGTATGGTCGCGAAGCGGCGCCGGGCAGGCGGCGGTTCCTGATCATGGAGTACAGGCTTGCGGGCTCCACTCCCTGGACGGAAAAGAACCACAGCCTTGGCTTCACGCAGCTTGAGCTGCCAGGCCGCCCCGCGCAAAAAGGAGGGCGCCGCGCTCCCAAGCTGCCGAAGCTGACTGTTCGGCGGGACGCGCGGGAATGGGTGATCCAGGGGGGCGACGTCCGCTTCGTTTTTGACCCGCTCCAGGGCACGTTTGCTTCCATGGAGTACCGCAACATCGCGCTTCTTGCCGCAGTGCCGCAGCTCACCGTCTACCGGGCGCCCACCGACAATGACCGCAACATCCAGAGCCAGTGGAGCGCGCACGGATTCGACAAACTGACCACCCACACGTACCAGGTGGAAACGCTAAAGGAGCAGGAAGACCTGCTCAAGATTCAGTGGCGGCTTTCCATGGGCTGCGCGGGTCAAAGACCCGTCCTTCACGCGGATGCTGCCTGGACAATTCTCGGGACTGGAGACGTTCTTTTCACCGTGAAGGCTCATGTTCGGGAGGGCCTGCCGTTTCTTCCCCGCTTCGGACTGCTCGTGGCCATGCCCGCTGGTTTTGAAAACGTTGAATACTTCGGGTACGGTCCGCATGAGAGCTACATCGACAAACGGCAAAGCACCTGGAAGAGCCGGTTTACCTCCTCAGTGGACGCGATGTACGAAGGATATCTCCGCCCGCAGGAGAACGGCAGCCACTACTCCACGGAATGGGCTTCGGTCACCGGGGACGGGGGCGTCGGGCTGCTTTTCGTGGGCCGGGAAGACTTCTCCTTCAACGCGTCCCACTATACGCAGCACGACCTTGCTGAAGCTGAGCATCCCCACCAGCTGAAGCGGAGGCAGGAGACGTTCATCCACCTGGATGCCATGATGAGCGGGATGGGATCCAACAGCTGCGGCCCGGAGCTCCTGCCCCAGTATCGCCTGGCCAGGACGGAGATCGACTTCCGCGTGAGGATCAGGCCGTTTTCCAGCTCAGAAAGCACGATCCGGGAGCTTGCAGCCGCGGACCTCGGCAACCTGGAAGACTAGCGCCTGCCGTAGTAGCGGACGCCCAGGTCCGCCAGGAGCCGCAGGTGCGCTGGAAGCCTTTCCTGGAAGGATCTCCAGCTCCGGCCCGCGCGGGGAGACCAGCATACTTCGCTGAGCGCGCACAGCCGGGGAAAAGCCTGCCTGTCCAGGGTACCTTGATCAGGGATCCGCTCGCTCCACAGCTGGCCCTGTGTCCCCAGGATCCTTTCCGCGTCGGCGCCTTTCAGCTCGTCGGGGACGGGCTCGTACCCGTATACTTTTTTCAGCGTGGAAGCGGTTTTCTGCCCGGCAATCAGCTTCAGCCCCGGGCCGGCAGGACTCTGTGAATAATCGAAATACGTGTATGTAGTCGGCGTCATGATCACGTCGTATCCGGCGCGCGCCGCCGCAATGCCGTACCGCGGGCTTCTCCACGACATGAGAAGCGTGCCCGGCGGCATCCGGCCCTCGGTGCTTTCCAGGATCTCGTCCCACCCGATCATTCCCCTCCCCCGCTCGGAAAGCCACTGGGCGAAATGCCGGGTAAACCATCCCTGGAGCTGCCGTTCCGTTCTGACGCCCAGCTCTTGCATCCTGCGCTGAACGGCTCGGCTTCTTTTCCACTGCACGGGAATGACCTCGTCCCCTCCCAGGTGAATCCATGGTCCGGGGAAAAGCCGCAGCACCTCGTCAAGGACCTCTTCCAGGAACCGCACGGTTCCCGGCTCAGGATTCAGCGCGTAGCGGCTGATGCCCCAGCTTCTTCTCACAGGGACCCGAACCCCGGTGCATCCCAGCTCGGGATAGGCGGCAATTGCCGCCTGCATGTGGCCGGGGAGGTCAATCTCCGGGATCACGGTCATCCCCAGCTCCTGCGCGCGGGCAACGACCTTCTGCACGTCGCGAGGGGAATAGAAAAGCCCGTCCGGGGCGCCGACCGTGGTGAGGAGCGGCCGACTGCGGACCGGCAGCCTCCAGCCCTGGTCATCCGTGAGATGCCAGTGGAACCGGTTCATCTTGTGGAGCGACGAAAGATCAAGGAGTCGCAGGACGGTGTGCACGGGAAGAAAATGGCGCGCGCAGTCCAGGTGAACCCCGCGCCAGGAAAACCTCGGCCGATCAACAATGTGACAGCAGGGCATCTGACCGGCGCCGGCTGCGGCAAGCTGCCGCAGCGTCTGGGCGGCAAAAAGCAGGCCTGCGCTGGTCCTGGCCACCGCCCGTGCCTCTGCGGGCCTGATCCTCAGCTCATACCCTTCGTCTCCCAGGTCGCGGCGGGATGGGTCTTCCTGCAGCAGGAGCCGCGCCTCAGCCTCCTTCGTGCCACCAGGGCGGGGAAGCCATTTCTCCAGCGCGTCCCGAGCTTCCGCGTTCCCCGCCCAACGGGCTTTCGGCGGAACTATGAAAGTGCCGGCAGCCATTTCAATGCTTTCCGGCATGGGGACAAGGGAACACGTCATGCGCCGCAGTATGGCGATTTCTTTGTATACTTGACAGTGGTTCTGCGGAGGCAATGATGGCGCGGCTCGTAAAAGCATGCTCGGCGGCCCTGCTCCTTGCTCTTGCGGGAATCCTTCTGCACCAGGACAGCCTGGCCCGCTCCCGTCTGGGCAAGAGCGCCGGATCCAGGCAATCCGCGGCAGTGCAGCACACTCCGTGGGGAGACCTGCTCCGCTTGAGCCTCCGGTCCGCGCCCTTTCCCGACACTGACCGGGAAAACGGCTACCAGTACGATGACACGGACTATCCCGCGGACCCGCATTACGTGGACCCCAGCGTGGCGGTGCTCGTTCCGCACGGGCTGCCGGTAAGCGGTCCCGCCAACCTGGTGTTCTTCTTTCACGGCTGGAACTCCACAATAGAAGACGAAGAGCAGAGGTTCGACCTGTACCGCCAGTTTTCCCAGAGCGGCGTCCGGGCCCTGCTTGTGCTTCCCGAGCTGGCGCGGGACGCGCCGGACTCCTACGGCGGGAAGCTGGAGGAGGAGGGCGGATTTGCCCGGATGGTGGACGAGCTTCTCAAGGACCTCAGGGCTGACGGTCAGATCCGCGTGGCCCGCGCCGGCACCATCGTGCTTGCCGGGCACAGCGGCGCCTATCGCGTGATAGCGCAGATCCTTTCCCACGGCGGCATGGACGGCAACATCCGGGACGTCTGGCTTTTCGATGCGCTTTACGATTACACGGACCAGTTTGACGACTGGATCCAGCGCACCCGCGGCAGGTTTGTCTCCGTCAGCGCGGAAGACGGCGAAGAGACCACGGAAGTGGACGGCCTCATCTCCCTGCTGCGGGATGAAGGGGTTCCCATCCAGGTTGCCCCGGATGATCCCGTCAATGACTCGCGCACGCTCCGCTCACGCGTCCTGTTCCTCCAGAGCGATGAGGATCACTTCGGCGTGGTATACCAGCGGAACGAGTTTGAAAGGCTGCTGGAGGCAAGCCCCGACCTGGTGAAACCCTCTATCGGGACGTAGGCCTGGGAGAGGGCTGATCAGGCGGGTTCCAAAAACAGGAGAACGCCCTCCCGGACTTTCTCCGTGGTGATGCTGAAGGTATTGCGCGCCAGCTTCTTGTGAGGATAGCTCATGGGGATTCCGCGGAGGCCCTGGCCGCTCAGCCAGGTCTGATCAACGGCCTGCTTGAGGTGGCAGAGAATGCACGGAACGGTCTCTCCGCACTGCCCAAGGGCCTGCGCGTACGTGCAGTCAAGCGCCTCCCCCACGCGGAGCCCTGCCGTCTCATGGTGGGAAACCGTTTTCAGGAACCGGCCGTTTGCAAACAGGATGGAAAGATCAGGCGCAACCAAGGCCGCCGGATGATCAAGGGATTCCAGGTAGCCTGTCAGCCGCTCGTCCTGTGTGGAGACAATGGTGACAAAACAGTTGTCGCACGCCCGCGTAAGAGAGTGAAGCTTGTCACCCCCTTCAAGCGATTGCCGGCAGTTGAAGCACACTGTCTGCCCCATTCCTCTACCCTTCCCCGGGACGCCCCGCAAGCGGGCCCTTACGCGCAGCATCATTCTCTTTCTTTCCTAAGAATATCGATATGGCGGGCTTCCGCGTCAAATGCGCGGATCAGAGCACCCCGGCGTGGTCATGGCGACCCTTCACGAAGAAGTACCACAGGCCGGCCATGGCGATGCTGGCATCCCCCTCAATGGCTTCCTGAAGCTCCTTGACGCTGATGACCTTCTTCCCCCGGTCATCCTTGACTTCCTTCCCGTTCCACTCCGCCACTTTCTTTCCGTGCGAATCCCGAAGGTTCTTGCCTTCTATCTGGCCGAACACGGCCCCGTTGTAGGACCGCAGCGTATCGCGGTCAACCTCCGCGACCTTCTGGCCCGAGCTTTTCTTGACCAGCTTCCGTCCATCAAAAGAGTACTCCGCCATTCCTGCCTCCTGTCGTCAAGTATAGCGCGACGACGCCGACTTCCCAGCTATTCGGTATCCGACTCCGGCTCTTCCCCAAGTCCGTGCTCCTTCCGCCACTGGATGTGCGTGGGCCACTGGAACGTCATCTCCGTTGAACCGAGCTTGATCACGTTGCCGGGCATCAGGTTCTTCTGGATGTACTCTTTTCCCTTGACCACGGTTTTATTCAGGGACTGAAGATCGATCACGGTGAAATGCTCTCCCCGGAAGACGATCTGGCAGTGCTTTCTGGACACGTACGGGTCGGAGATCTGCAGGTCGCAGGCGGGGTCCCGGCCAATGGTCACGGTCTTCTTGGTGATGGGGAAGCGGAAGATCTCCCCGTCCTTCTTCGTCATTTCCAGGTATGCGTCGGTGGGCATCTCGACTTCGGGTTCCATACCTGCAAGTGTAGCGCGCTGAATGGCGTTCCGTCCATCTGAAAACCTGCCCTCTATGCTGACCCTGCAAACGCCCGTTCGGCTTTTTCCACCAGCGTTTCGTCGCCGACGCTGCCGGCCACGCGCGCTGCGTCCGGTCCCGGACCCTTCCAGCGGAGCGCATCCACGGAGCTGAACAGGTCGGCGTCAACACGAAGAGTGGCAAGTCTGAGGAAAAGGAGCGCCTTGTCCCAGTTGGACCGCAGGCTCTCCGCCAGCCCGGCCGCGTTGGCCGCCGGCGGGCGCCACTCAGGATCATCAATCGGCATGTCGGACAAGTGGGCGTATCGGGACAGGGCCGCGGCGGCGGACTTGGCTCCCCAGCCGGGGATTCCCGGATAGCCGTCCGCGCTGTCTCCCACAAGGGCCAGGTAGTCAGGGATGGAAGCAGGAGGTACGCCGAACTTTTCGCGGACGGCTGCCTCGTCCCGGATGTGGCCGCCGCGGCGATCCACCTGCACCACGCGCGCGCCTTTCACGCACTGCGCCAGGTCCTTGTCCGGGGACCAGATGCAGACCTTCTCCACCCCTTCCGCGGCCTCCGCAAGCCGCGCCGCAGAAGCCAGCGCATCGTCCGCTTCCAGGTCCACCATGGGCCACACGACGAAACCGAACGCGGAGAGCGCTTCTTCCAGCGGATGGAACTGCGCCAGGAGCTCCGGCTCCACCCCTTCCCCCGTCTTGTAGCCCGGCCACAGCGCGTTGCGAAACGACTGAATGACGTGATCCGTCGCAACCCCGAAGTGCGTGCCGCCGTCCTTCGCCATGGAGATCAGCGCATGGAGGACCAGGCGTACGGCTCCCCGCCGGTCGTGGAGACGGCCTGAGCGCTTGTTGCCGTAGTAGCAGCGAAACAGCTCGTACGTCCCGTCGACAAGGTGGATTATCATGCCGACGTCCGCTTGTACCTCAGCGCGCTCCAGTCATCATCAATTGCGATCTGCCGCACCGGCTCCAGCCCCAGCGGGGCCAGGGCGGCCACGCAGAGGTCGCGGTTCAGGTCGCTTGTGAAAGCCTTGGACGACTGCTTGGGATAGGCCAGCCAGAGCACCGCGTCGTCACTGGTGAAAGGCTTCACGTCGCGCGCGGCCTTGACCAGGTCTGCCTTCATCACGGCGAATGCCAGCGCAAATCCGTACGTCAACCCCTTTTTCGGTTTTGTATGGATCTCTGCCTCCTGCATGGCGCTCATCTCGGCGCGGAACGATTCCGGCGCGTTGGAGACAAGAATTGGCGTCTGCGACTTGTAATTGAGCTTCTTGAACGTGTCCGTCATGCGTCCAATGTAGACGCGCGCCGGCCGGCAAACAAGTTTGACGTCTGCGGCCGGGTGGGATACGCTGCGGGAAGGAGGATGAGATGACACGAAGAACCTTGTCGTTCGACGCCATCAGCGTCATTCAGATCATTGTGGCGGTGTTCCTGTTCACGCTTGGGCTGATCGGCATCCTGGAATGGAACTCCAGCGCTGCACAGTTCGGCCGCGGCCTGACCAGGCTTTTCGGCGGAGCCAACAACCCCATGAACGTGATCATCGCCATCCTGGAGCTGGCGGCGGGCGTCATCGTATTTGCCGCTCTCTTCGTCATGGTGAAGAGCAGGATCCTCTACGTCCTGACGTTCATCATCGCCATCCTCTGGATCGTGGAGATCATCATCGGGTTCTTCGCCTATGGAGTGTTTGAGCCCAACTTCGTCGTCTGGCTGAATGGTCTCTCGGCGGACGCCATCATCCTCCTGGCGCTCTGGCTGATCAACCGGCGCTACGCGTAGAGGAGGCATCCGCGTCAATCGGCAGGCAGGGCCCTTCGTGCGTATATTTGCACGATGAGGCCGTTCAGAGCGTTTTCCCCCCTTTTGCCCGTGCTTTTTCTTGTGGGCGTTTGTGCCGTCCTGCAGGCGCAGGACTGGCCCACGTTCGGCTGGGACGTGGCCAGAACCAGCGCACCCGGTATGCCGGTTGGCCTCAACGCGGATCAAATCGGCACGCTTGTCCGGCAGCAGGTGCAGCTTGATGGCACGGTGGACAGCACCGCCATCTACCTGCGGAAGGTCTCCATTGGAGACTCTCCGCATGACGCATTCTTCGTTACCACGACATACGGCAAGACCCTGGCAATCGACGCCGACACGGGGGCGGTGCTCTGGGAGTACACGCCCCCGAGCTATGAGAGCTTGAAGGGAACCTACCGGATCACCAACGCGTCACCCGTTGCTGACGATGACCGCGCTTTCCTCTACGCTGCCGCCCCGGACGGGATGATCCGAAAGCTTGCGGTGGCGGATGGCAGCGTTGCGTGGGAAACTGCCATCACGCGGCTCCCGCAGCGGGAGAAGATTGCGTCCCCGCTTTCGTTTTTTCACGGGAAGGTGATTGCGGCCACGGACGGATACATCGGCGACAGGCCGCCGTACCAGGGCCATGTTGCGGTCCTGGACGCCCGGACCGGCGCGCTCCTTCACGTGTGGAACTCGCTGTCCAGCGACCGTCACGAGCTGCTTGACCCTGCCGCCGTGCCGGAGAGCGACTCCGGGATCTGGGGAAGAGCCGGCGTAGTCATCGACCCGGCAACGGGCAACATGTACATCGCAACAGGAAACGGCCTCTGGGACGGGTCGGTCAACTGGGGTGACGCAGTGATCGAGCTTGATCCCGATGCAACGCGCATCCTGGGCAACTACACGCCCGTCAACACGGATGAGCTTGACGCCGACGACGCCGACCTCGGCTCCACCAGCCCCGTTCTGCTGGGCCATGGCCTGATTGCACAGGGCGGAAAGGACCTCATGATCCGCGTCCTTGACTGGCAGGCCATGCGCGGCACTGCTCCTCACCGGGGCGGGGAAGCAAGCCACATCTCCACCCCGTCAGGGGCCCGCCTGTTCACGGCCCCCGCGCTCCTCAGGAGCGGCGATGCCACGTGGCTGTTCGCGGCGGATAACGGAGCCACCGCTGCCTACACCGTGGCCGGGAGCCGGCTGAAGCTTCAGTGGCTGGCCAGGAGCGCGGGGACAAGCCCGGTGGTTGCTGGCGGAATGCTCTTCGTGTACGACCCCAACGGCGGGCTTCGCGCGTATGAAGCACTTTCTGGGAAGCTCATCACCACGCTGGAATGCGGGGCCGGCCACTGGAACAGCCCCATCGTGGCTGACGGACGGATCGCGCTCCCTGAGGGAAACGCGAACTGGCATCGGACCAGCGGCGTCCTGGACATCTGGCGAGCGCGATAGCGGTCGGCTTTTGGCGTTCGGCAATAGCTGTACGCGGGTACGCGTTCGGCAATAGCCGTACGGAACCGGGATTCCACGTGAGTTGTTTTCTCAGCAAGCTGTTGTATTTTTGCTACAGCTTCCGCTGAAAGCATGCTTCGCCAAATCCCGGTTTTGTACACGTGTGGGCGGGCGAGCGCCGGCGCTCGGACGGGGGGACGCGCGAGCGCTGCCTCCAGGGTCATCTTCCTGCTGCCTCAAAGGGCCAACTCTGTGGTATAATAGGCTCACTCCATCAGAGGAAACATCATGGCAAAGCGATCGAAGGTCCTCACTGTCAACCGGGACTGGTGCAAGGGCTGCAATATCTGCGTGGCGTTCTGCCCAAAGGACGTCCTGGAAATGGACTCCTCGGAAAAGGTCGTCATCGCCCGTCTTTCGGCCTGCACGTACTGCGGGCTGTGCGAGTTGCGCTGCCCTGACTTCGCAATCACGCTGCAGGACGCCGGGGCGCCGGCGGCCGAGCCCCCCCAGGAGCCGCGCCAGGAGAGCTTTGAGCTATGAGCGTAGAAACTCGCGTTGAGAAGAAGACGGCCGCGGACGTGCGGTTCATCCAGGGCAACGAGGTCTGCGCCGAAGCCGCCATCTATGCGGGGCTGCGCTTCTTTGCGGGGTATCCCATCACCCCGTCCACGGAGATTGCGGAGCGGCTTTCCGAGCGCCTTCCGAAGATCGGTGGCAATTTCATCCAGATGGAAGATGAAATCGGCAGCCTCTGCGCCGTGATCGGGGCGTCCCTGACCGGGGCCAAGGCCATGACGGCCACCAGCGGGCCCGGGTTCTCCCTCATGCAGGAATCCATCGGCTTCGCCGTCATGGCGGAGATCCCCTGCGTCATCATCAACGTTCAGCGCGGCGGTCCTTCCACGGGCCTGCCCACGCGGGCCGCGCAGGGCGATGTGATGCAGGCCCGGTGGGGAACCCACGGGGACCATGCCATCATCGCCCTGACCGCCAGCAACCACCAGGACCTCTTCCGGATCGTCGTTGACGCGTTCAATTTCTCAGAGGTTTTTCGCAGCCCGGTGGTTGTCCTCATGGACGAGGTCATCGGCCACATGAGGGAGAAAATCCACATGCCGGCGCCCGGCGAGATCGAGCTCACGGAGCGGCTCACCACCTCCGTGCCGCGCGGCGTCGACTACCATCCGTATTTCCCCCGCGAGGACGGCCGGCTGCCGATGTCCGACTTCGGCGGGGTGCACCGGTACAACGTCACGGGCCTTGTGCACGACATGTGGGGCTTTCCTTCCGACCGGCCCGACGTCACGAATGACCTTGTCCATCACCTTGTCAACAAGATCGAGAACCGCACGGAGTTCCTGCTGCGCTACCGGGAATACCACCTGGACGACGCAGACATCGTCCTTGTCTCCTACGGCGCTTCCGCGCGGAGCGCGTTGCACATCATGGAGAACCGGCGCGCCGTCGGCACGCGGATCGGCCTCCTGGAGCTGCAGACCCTGTGGCCGTTTCCCGAAGAGCTCGTGAGGCAGAAGTGCAGGAACGCGCGCTTCGTGATCGTGGTGGAGATGAACATGGGCCAGATTGTCCGCGAGGTAAAGGCCGCGGTGGACAACCCGCAGCGCGTGTTCCTGGCAAACCGCGTGGACGGGACCATGATCACGCCGACCGACATCAAGAACGTCATGCGCATCATCGAGGGCAAGGGGGTGTGACGTGCCGGTAACCGAGTATCTGCGCACGAGGTTCATGCCGCACATCTGGTGTCCCGGGTGCGGCCACGGCATTGTCCTGGGCGCCCTCCTGCGGGCCGTGCAGAGGATGGAGCTTGACCGCAGCAACGTGGTCATGGTCTCCGGCATCGGATGCTCTTCCCGGATCGAAGGCTACACGGACTTCCACACGCTGCACACGCTTCACGGCCGCGCGCTGGCATTTGCCACCGGCGTCAAGCTGGCCCGGCCTGAGCTCACCATCCTGGTGCCCATGGGTGATGGAGACGCGCTGGCCATCGGCGGGAATCACTTCATCCATGCGGCGCGGAGAAACATCGACCTGACCGCCATCATCATGAACAACCAGACTTACGGCATGACCGGCGGGCAATCGTCTCCCATGACCGGCTGCGGGGATTATGCCACCACGGCGCCCTACGGGAACCTGGACCAGCCCTTTGACGCCGTGGAGCTTGCCCGCGCCGCGGGCGCAACGTTCGTTGCGCGCTCCACGACGTACCACGTACAGGAGCTCTCCCGCTTTCTGGAAGCGGCAATCCGGCACAATGGCTTCTCCGTGGTGGAAGTTCTTTCGCAGTGTCCCACGTACTATGGGCGCAAGAACGAAAAGGGAGATGCCGTTCAGATGCTGGAGTGGTACCGCGACAATACGATGTCCATCACCTCCCCGGAGGATGGAAACGGAAAGATCAGGACAGGCATTTTCCTGGACGTGGAACGGCCGGAGTACACGGCCTCCTATGCCGCCATGGCCGGGGGTAGACGATGATCACACGGTTTGTTTTTTCCGGCACGGGCGGCCAGGGCATCATCACCGCGGCAATTGTGCTGGCTGAGGCGGCCATCCACTACGAGGGCCTGGAAGCCGTGCAGACGCAGAGCTACGGCGCGGAGGCGCGCGGAGGCGCCGCCCGCGCGGACGTCATCATTGCAACGGACCCCATCAAGTTCCCCAAGGTCATGCAGCCCAACGTCCTGGTCTGCCTGAGCCAGGTATCCTTTGACAAGTACTCCTGGATCGTCAGGCCGGGCGGCTTTGTGCTCGTTGACCCGTTCTACGTGCGCCGCCGCAACGACCTGAACTCCCGCTGCATCGAGATCCCCATTCACCAGAGCATCATGGACGCGCAGCATGCGCTGGTGAATCTGAACCTTTGCATGCTGGGAGCGCTGACCGGGCTCATCGACTTCGTCTCCCCGGAGTCCCTGGCGGAAGCCGTCCGGGACAGGTTCGAGAAGCGCGGGGCGGGGCCGGCGCTCCAGGCCGTGCAGATCGGCCACTCCCTGGTGCACGAGGCCGTGGAAGTGTTCTGACGCTCAGATCCGGGAAGCGATTATCTTACCCAGCGCCTTGAGCTGATCAATGCTGAGGTAGAGCTTGAGCGTCTGGTCGAAGACGGTGGAAAGCTCCACGCAGTAGTCCCCCTTCTTGAACGTGAGGATGTACGGGGTGTCCACGTTGGGACCGTAGTAAGCGTCCTCTCCCACTCCTGCAACGTCCCCTTTCACAAGACCATAGCCGGCCGCTTCCGACTTCTTGTAGATCTTGTCAGAAACTTCGCGATCAGGATGGGGTGCCCCTCCCTGTTTGCGAAATGCATGACGTGGTCGGTGCTGTCCGAAAGCTTTACTCCCACCAGTCCCGTTGCGCCCTGGATGTCGGCCGTCGTGAGGTACTTCTGGACGGCTCCGCCTTGATCCGCGGCAGTGAGGCTGACGGCGGCCAGGATGGCCAGAAGGATACAGAGAATTCTCCCTGCTCGTTTCATTATGTCGAGGTCCTCCCTTGGATGGATATGCCATGATATTATCACCGCCCGCGCCATTTGTCTTGACCACGTCGCTTGCCGAACGTACGTTTCATGCCGGGAATGGACGAAGACGCACCGGGTCTGGGCTACGCCGCCGCGCGCATGGCGCGCATTGTTTTCCCCAATGTCAGGGTCACCTCGCCGGCTGCGGGGATTTTCGTGGAACGCGACGTGCCCATCACGATGAAGGACGGCGTCGTACTGCGCGCAAACGTGTTTCGTCCCGAGGGCACGGGCAGATTCCCCGTGATCATGAGCGCGCAGCCCTACAGCAAGGACGAGCTTCCCAGGAAGACGCCGTTCGGCTATCTGCCCGTTGCCCGCTACCGCTTCATCCGCCAGGCCGGCGCCGTGTCGCACTCCGCCTGGACGCCCTGGGAAGGGCCGGATCCGAGCTTCTGGGTTCCGCGGGGATACGTCGTCATCAACGTGGACCTTCGGGGTTTCGGGACCTCGGGCGGAATTGGAAAGCTCCTGTCAGAAGAAGAGGGAACCGACTACGCCCAGGCAATTGCGTGGGCAGCTGGCCAGCCCTGGTCCACAGGAAAGGTCGGGCTGAACGGCGTGTCGTACCTGGCCATCAGCCAGTGGAGGGTTGCGGCGCTGCGTCCTCCCGCCCTGGCAGCCATCTGCCCGTGGGAAGGATTCAGCGACGTCTATCACGATGTGGCGTATCCCGGCGGCGTTCGGGAGGACGGCTTCATGCCGTTCTGGGCTCCCATGACGGAGAAGGCCGGACGGACGCGGTTTTCCCTGCGTGACGAGCAGCTTCGCCACCCCGACTGGGACCCGCTGTGGGCCGGCCTGGTTCCAGATCTGGAACGGATCCAGGTGCCCGCGCTTATCTGCGCCAGCTTTTCCGACCAGGGGCTTCATTCCCGCGGCTGCTTCGAAGCATTCCGCCGCATCTCTTCCCGGCACCGCTACCTCTACACGCATCGAGGCGGCAAGTGGTCAGTCTACTACTCCGCGGAGTGCCTCGAGCTGCAGGCGCGCTTTTTCGACTGCTTCCTCAAGGGCCGGGAGAACGGGATGCGGGACCTGGAACCGGTCCGCCTGGAAGTCCGGGAAGACGCCCGCCGCGTGCGCGCGGTGAGGATGGAGAAGAGCTGGCCGCCTGCCGGCGTGCGCTGGACCAGGCTGTGGCTTGCGCCGGGTCAGATGCGCACTGAGGCCCCCGAAACGCCTGCCGCGGTAAGATTCGAGGTTCCCGCGGGAGGCGCCAGCTTCCTGATGCGCTTTCCCAGCGACACGGAGATCTCCGGCCCCATGAAGCTGAGGTTGCACGTGGAGCTTTCGGGAGGCAGCGACGCCTGCCTGTTTGCCGCCGTGAGGAAGTTCCGCGGCAGGCGCCACGTGCACTTCGAAGGCTCCTTCGGGTTCGGGCGGGACGCAGTGACAAAGGGAATGCTTCGCCTGGCGCACCGACGCGTGGAAGAGAAGCGCAGCCTGCCGTACCTGCCGTTTCATCCCTGCGACTCACCAGAGCCCCTTGCCCCGGGCCAGGTGGTGCCGGTGGAGATGGAGCTCCTGCCTTCATCAACGTTCTTCCGCGCGGGGGAGCTGCTTCGCCTGGACATCCAGGGCCACTGGTTCTGGAAGCGGAATCCCCTGTTGGGAATGTTTCCCGCCGCCTACCAGGCCAGCCGGCCCGCCGCCGTTGTGCTGCACATGGGCGGCCCTGCTGACGCGTACCTGCTTGCACCCTTCGTGGAAGCGGCGGGGAACGCCGCCGCCCCGCCCGTCTCCTAGCTGAGGGCGCTCTCCAGGATCTGGCGGATGTCCTGGGATGTCAGCTTCTTGATGCTTCCCCGCTTCTCGCACTTCTCCGCCATTTCCGGGAAGCGCTTCGGGTCAATCCCGACCTCGGACAGGCGCGTCGGCATGCCGATCTCCGCGAAGAACTTCTCCATGCGCAGGATCCCTTCCCGCGCGGTGCGCGCAGGGTCGGAGAAATCAGGCTCCACGTTCCAGACCCTCACGGCAAACTGGGCAAACTGCTGCACGGCGCCGCCATACACGTGCCGGGCCCAGGCGGGCAGAACGATGGCCAGCCCCGCGCCATGGGCGATGTCGTACACTGCGCTCAGCTCGTGCTCAATTGCATGAGATGACCAATCCCCCGCGCGGCCGGTCCCCAGGAGGTCGTTGTGGGCAATGGAGCCGGCCCACATGATCTGCGCACGTGCGTCGTAGTTGCCGGGCTCATTCATGACGATCCTGGCGTTTTCGATGACGGTCTTCAGCGTGGCCTCGCAGAGCCGGTCCGTGAAGCTGACGTTCGGTGAGCTGGTGAAGTACCTCTCCATGACGTGGGACATGATGTCCACCACGCCGCAGGCCGTCTGATAGGGAGGAAGGTCCAGCGTCAGCGCCGGGTCCAGGATGGCGAACTGCGGCCGTATCAGCTCCTGGTTGACGAGCACGGAGTCCCGCTTGAGCGGGTACGCAGTCTCATCGTTCGTGATGACCGCGTACTGGCTCGTTTCACTTCCCGCCGCGGGAATTGTCAGGACCACACCCACGGGGAGGGCTTTGCCGGGAGGCGTCTTCTTTGCCGAGAAATCCCACACGTCGCCGTCATACGGAACACCCACAGCAATGGTCTTTGCGGTATCAATGACGCTTCCGCCGCCCACCGCCAGGATGAAATCCACCGATTCCTTCCGGCACAGCTCAATGCCTTTCCGCACGAAGCTCAGCCGCGGGTTGGGGACCACGCCGGACATCTCCACAACCGCAAGCCCCTCCTTCCGAAGGCTGTCAACCACGGTGCCGTGCAGCCCTGACTTCCTGATGCTGCCCTGGCCGTACAGGAGAAGGACCGTGGAGCCTCCGGCTCTGCGGACCTCCGTCCCCGTCTCTTTCTCTTTCCCGCGCCCAAAGATCACGCGCGTGCTTTTCCCGTAGACAAAGTCTTCCATGGATCTCTTCCTTTCATTGCTTGTCCTGAAGGGCCTGGTGCCGTACTATGAGCTCCCGGAAGAATAGCACAACCGCGAAGTTCTTGTACCCTTTTCCGGCGGAAGCGGTGTTGGATCAAAAAACGTACGGAGGTAACATGCTCACCCTGGAAGGAGTCCGCAAGGCATATCCCATGGGCACGGGCGCGCTGGAGGTGCTCAAGGGGATAGACCTGCGCGTGAGTGCCGGGGAGTTCGTCTCCATCATGGGACACTCCGGCTCCGGGAAGTCCACGCTCCTCAACGTCATCGGCATGCTTGACGACTACGACAGCGGGGAGTACCGCCTGCAGGGCACGCTGATCAGGGACTTGAGCGCGGCGGCGGCCGCTTCCCTCCGCAACCGCTCCGTGGGCTTCATCTTCCAGGCATTCAACCTGCTGCCTTTCAAGAGCGCGCAGGAAAACGTGGCGCTCCCCCTCTACTACCGGAACGTCGGGAGGAAGGAGCGCAACCGCGTGGCCCTGGAGTACCTGGACCGCGTGGGGCTCAAAGGATGGGCTGAGCACACGCCGTCCCAGCTCTCCGGCGGGCAGAACCAGAGGGTGGCAATTGCCCGGGCGCTCATTGCCGGACCCCGGATCATCCTGGCAGACGAGCCCACCGGGGCGCTTGATTCCCAGACGTCGGAAGAGATCATGCGGCTGCTGCAGGATATCAACCGGGAAGGCGTCACCATACTGATCGTAACGCATGAGCAGGACGTTGCCCGCATGACGGACAGGATCGTGCGGATCAAGGACGGGAGGATTGAGCCGTGAGGATGCTGTGGGACGGGGACAACTGGCAGGAGATACTCTCCGGGCTGAAGAAGCACAAGCTGCGCACGTTCCTGACGGCCTTCGGCGTGTTCTGGGGCATCTTCATGCTGGTCCTCCTGATCGGCATCGGCAACGGGGTCCAGACCGGGGTCATGCGGCAGTTTGAGGACCTGGCCGTCAACACCATCTACGTGTGGTCGGACAGGACTTCAATCCCGTACAAGGGATTGAAGGCCGGCCGGTGGTTTCCGCTGACGAATGAGGACACGGAAGCGCTGAAGGCCACGTTCCCGGAAATCCAGAACCTCTCCCCGCAGCTCAACCTCTGGGGGGATTACACGGTGGACCGCAAGGACAAGAGCGGCTCCTTCCGCGTCTCCGGCGCGGGGCCGGAGTTCCTCAAGATCAGGGCCACGCGGATCCAGGCGGGGCGCGCTTTCAACCTCCTGGACATGGAGAGAAACCGCAAGGTGGCCGTCATCGGAACGCGCGTGCGGGAGGTGCTGTTCGGGAGCGCGGAGGATCCCGTAGGGCAGTACATCAAGATCAAGGGCGTATTCTTCCAGGTGGTGGGCCTCCTGGGGGAAAGGGCCGTGGGCGGAAGCAGGGAAGACGCGGAAACCATTGCCATTCCCTTCACAACCATGCAGCACACGTTCAACATGAACAACCAGGTCCACTTCTGGGTGATGAACATCACCACCGACCGGCCGCTTACGGAGGTTGAGAGCCGCATCAAGACGTTCCTGGCGCTCCGCCACAGCGCCTCTCCGCAGGATCCCCGGGCCATCGGGTCCTGGAACAACGCGCGGGAGTTCAACAGCCTCCGCGGGCTTTTCCGGGGCGTGGATGCGTTCCTCTGGATTGTCGGGATCGGGACCATCATCGCGGGAATTGTGGGAGTCAGCAACATCATGCTGATCATCGTCAAGGAGCGGACGCGGGAGTTCGGGATCCGCATGGCCGTGGGAGCCACGCCGGCGTCAATCATCGCCATGATCATCCAGGAGTCCGTGCTGATCACGTCGGTGTCGGGATACCTGGGAATGGTGGCGGGGGTCGGAGTGATCGAGCTTGTCAGCCGGCTGATGAGCACGTTCAAGATGCAGAACCAGTATTTTTCCAATCCGTACGTCGACATCCGGATCGCGGTCATAGCAACAATTCTCCTTGTGCTCTCCGGCACGGCGGCCGGGTTCTTCCCGGCGCTGCGGGCATCCGGCATCAAGCCCATCGAGGCGTTGAAAGAGGAATAGGGCATCATGAAGAAGTTCGGCGGGCGTATCATCGGTCTGGCGCTCCTTGTTCTCTTCCTTGGCACGCTGGCGTTCCTGGTCAGCAAATCGCGCAAGCCACCGGTGGTGTACCAGGTGGAAAAGACGCAGGTCATGGACATCGTGGAGAAGACCGTCACCACGGGATCCATCGTCCCGGAGAAGGAGATCGCGGTGAAATCCCGCATCTCGGGGATCGTCAACGAGGTCTTCGTGGAGCCGGGTGACGCGGTGAAGGTCGGGGATCGGGTCATCTCCATCAAGCTGGTGCCGGACAACGTGAACCTCAACAAGGCGGAGCTGGACCTGAGGAAG
>Ga0335078_10006515_pt1 | contig 17278 bp, 12 predicted proteins | sample Lox_Sample_32_FD_206711 | JGI IMG/M metagenome (GOLD analysis project Ga0335078, IMG submission 206711) | Soil microbial communities from Loxahatchee National Wildlife Refuge, Florida, United States - Lox_Sample_3.2 | ecosystem: Environmental > Terrestrial > Soil > Wetlands | place: USA... | reverse complement strand
CGCCACCTGCCGACGCAACGGACGCGAATACGAAATCGCGCTTCTCGACGTCGACATCACCGCCGATACCGACACCTCACGCCTGATCGCCGCATACCGCCGCTGGATGGGCACCTGAATAGTTACGGAATCTCAACGTTCACAGTCAGAACATCCGTGTCATGGTCTCGTCGCCGGGGACCGCTTGGCCGGCAATCCGCGGGCACGGGCCTGGGTCGCCGTTGCCGCCGTCGGCTCGGATGACGGCTGACCGGGTCGTGCAGGGCCGCGGGCGTGATCGTCAGCGAGGGGTCCGGCCGCCGACGGGCAGCGGGTCGATGGCGGCTTGGGCGGCGGCGACGCGGGCGATGGGGACACGGTACGGAGAGCATGAGACGTAGTCCAGCCCGGCCATGTCGAAGAAGCGGATGCTTTCGGGGTCGCCGCCGTGTTCGCCGCAGACGCCGAGTTTGAGGTTCGGCCGAGCTTCGCGACCGACCCACGCAGCGAGGCGCACCAGCCAGCCGACCCCTTTCTGGTCGATCGTTTCGAACGGGGAGCGGTCGATGATGCGCTGCTCGAGGTAATGTGAGAGGAAGCCCGATTCGACATCGTCGCGGGAGAAGCCGAGCGCGGTTTGGGTTAGATCGTTGGTGCCGAAGGAGAAGAAGTCGGCTACTCGCGCGATCTCATTGGCCACGAAGCAGGCGCGTGGCAGCTCGATCATGGTGCCGATGAGTACATCCAGATCGCCGGCGTCCTGGTCGTCGATCACGCGCTCCACGCGGTCGCGTAACAGCGCGACTTCTTCCTCGTAGGCGACGAGGGGGATCATGATCTCGACAAGCGGCGCGGTGCCGGCGCGGGTCTGCACCGCGCGGGCGGCGGCTATGATCGCTTCGACTTGCACGTCGTAGATCTCGGGCGCGATGATCCCGAGTCGCGCGCCGCGGGTCCCGAGCATCGGGTTGGTTTCTTCGAGTTCGCGAACGCGCTCGAGGACCATCTCAAGACGGGCCACGTCCTGGGGGCGCTCGCGCCGGGCGCTGGCGAGCTCGACGGCGAGGTCGGTGGCGTTGGGCAGGAACTCATGTAGGGGCGGGTCGAGCAGCCGGATCGTCACCGGTAGTCCGGCCATCGCTTCGAAGAGGCCTTCGAAGTCGTCGCGTTGTAGCGGCAACAGTTCGCTGAGCGCGCTGCGGCGGGCGTCGGCGGAGGACGCGAGGATCATCGCTTGCATCTTGGGCTGCCGGTCGGCGGCCATGAACATGTGCTCGGTGCGGCACAGGCCGATCCCTTCGGCTCCGAACTCGCGGGCGCGGCGAGCGTCGTCGGGCGTGTCAGCGTTGGCACGGATGCCGAGGCGGCGCAGATCGTCTGACCAGCGCAGCACGGTCTCGAAGTTCTCGTCTACCTGCGGTTCGGCGAGGGGGACGTCGTCGGCCGATACCCGTCCGGTGGAGCCGTCGATCGCGATGCGGTCGTGGCTACGCAGCACCCGGTCGCCGACGCGCAGTTCGCGGCGCTCGAGGTCGACGTGCAGGCCGGCGGCTCCCGCGACGCAGGGCTTCCCCATGCCGCGGGCAACGAGTGCGGCATGGCTGGCCTTACCGCCTTCGGCGGTGAGGATCCCGTCGGCAGCGAAGAACCCATGAATGTCGTCGGCCTCGGTGAACGGGCGAACGAGGATGACCCGATGGCCGCGTTCTGCCCACGCCACCGCCTCCTCGGCGGAGAACACGATCTCGCCCTTGGCTGCGCCGGGAGACGCCGCGACACCGGTGGTGAGCACATCGAACCGCGTGTTGGGAGCGAACGACGGATGCAGCAGCGCGTCCAGCGCGGCCGCGTCGATCGTCAGCAGCGCCTGCTCGCGCGTCAGTAGTCCCTCGGCTACGGCGTCCACGGCGAACCGCACGGCTGCCTGCGCCGGTCGCTTGGCCACGCGGGTCTGCAGCAGGTACAGCCGGCCTTCCTCGACGGTGAATTCGACGTCTTGCATGTCGCCGTAGTGGCGCTCGAGCCTGCGCAGGACGTCGATCAGCTCGGCGTGCACGTCGGGCAGCCAGTCCCGCAGCTCGGTGAGGTCACGCGGTGTTCGCACCCCGGAGACGACATCCTCCCCCTGAGCGTTCGGGAGAAAGTCACCCGAGGGTTCTCGCGCACCGGTGACTTCGTCGCGGCTGAACGCCACCCCGCTGCCTGAGGTTTCGCCCTTGTTGCCGAACACCATCTGCTGGACGTTGACGGCCGTTCCCCAGTCGTCGGGGATCCGGTGGATGCGCCGATAGGTCACCGCACGCGCGCCGGTCCACGATGTGAACACGGCGCGGATCGCGCCGAGCAGCTGCTCGCGCGGGTCGGTCGGGAACGCGTACCCCTGCTTGAAGGTCGCGGTCAGCTCGCGCAACGCGTCGGCGTCGAGCTCGGTGTCGGTGGTGATGCCCCGATGCTCCTTGGCGACGCGGATCGCCTCCTCGAAGCGCTTGCCCGGGACGCCGCATACGACGTTGCCGTACATCTGCACGAGGCGACGGTAGGAGTCCCAGGCGAACCGCTCGTTGCTGGTACGCGCGGCCAGACCTTCGACGGAGGCGTCGTTGAGTCCGAGGTTCAGGACCGTGTCGAGCATCCCCGGCATCGACTCCCGCGCGCCCGAGCGCACGGATACCAGCAGCGGGTCTGCGGGGTCGCCCAGCCGTCGGCCCGCCTCTGTCTCCAGACGGCCGAGTGCCTGATCGAGCTCGGTTTCGAGGCCGGCGGGAAAGCGCCCCTCCTTCAGGTATCGCACGCACGCCCGGGTGGTGATAGTGAAGCCGGCCGGAACACGCCCGCGGCCCAGTAGCCTCGTCATCTCGGCGACGTTCGCACCCTTGCCGCCGAGCAGCTCGCGCATGTCGCGCGACCCCTCGGCGAAGTCAAGGATCCACCGCATCTCGCACTCGTCCGCGGTCACCGGCGAACGTTCGGTTGCAGTCATGGTCGCACCGCCATCTCACCGCCGGCGACTGCTCGGCCTGCGTCGGCGCCGATCGCCGTGTCACGTTTCCGGTTGACCATCTCCAAGTCGGGGTGATACGCAAGGGCGAGCGACTCGAGCGCCCGCGCCGGTACGGTGAGCGGGAAATCTTGGCCGCGGACGACCGGTCCGTAGGTTACCTCGCCGCGGACGACGTTGGCCTCGGCGAGAAGCCCGGATCGGACTTCAGGGCGGGATGAACGCCGTCGTTGATGAGCTCGACGACGGAGAACATGGTCGTATTGGTCAGAACCCAAGTCGAGGTAACCGGCACCTCGCCCGGATCTTCGCGACCCAGTCGTGTCCCTGCCCGTCGCGCGGCCGCGGCGCCGACCCCTCCCTCCGGCCGGAGCCACGGGATGCGCCGCCCGCTGGCGGTTCGAGCCGGCAGAGCGGAAGCCCACTTCGGGCGCAGCCGTGATTGCGCACATCCGGCAGTCCGTCGACGGCGCTGTTCGGCGACGAAGCGAGCCATCGCGTTTGACCTGACTGCACATCCGAGAGCGACCGGAATCGGACACCACCGCTCATGCCCGCCTCGCCGCTGACGACGTCGACCGTCAATGCCACCCGGCCGCCGCGTTGGGCGCTACTCCTCGGCGCCTGCTCCGATAGCGAGCGTTCCGTGACCGCGCGGCTGGTCGAAGGACAGCGTTGGAACATGTCGCTGGGCGTGCCGCGGGCGAATACGGGGTCTCGTCGATCGGCGCGGCAAGCCCGGCGTTCGCGTTCGCGCGGCATCTGCGTGTCGCGGCGATGTGGCTGGCTGCGGCTGTCGAACCGCCAGAGGTCCAGGTGAACTGAGCCCCTGAATCGTCATTCGGTTCGCTCGTATGGGCAGAAGCGAGCTGGTCGGCGATAGCTCCGGGACCGGTGACGGGCACTGCGAGCCGTCCGGTTGCGGTAGCGGGATCACGACTGTCGCGCATGCTGGCCGCTGGATTCATGGCCGGTTCCGATCGGTCGGCTGACGCGCGCGCCAGCCCCGCGATCGCCTCGCGCTTGACCTTGTCTATTCCTTCGTGGTCGGCATAGACGGCGAGTGCGGCGCACAGGAACAACGCCCGCACACGCCGCGCACGCAGCGACTGCTCGGTAGTTACCGGCCCATACGCGGCGAGGAAGGTTGCCTCGACCCTCGGGCGGCAGGAAACTCCAGATCAGCGGCAGGTCGATAGAGGGGTCGGCGCTGGGGCATGCCGTGGAGTGGTCGGCGACGTCGAACCCCGGGCTCCGTGAGCTAGGCTGGAGGCTAACGCCGACCCCGGCGTTGTTGGGGTTTCGGCTCATGCCGAGGCCGTGGGTTCCGCGGCTCGCTGTTCGCTCCGGTCCGCTACCGGTCTCGGCGCGAGCCACGGCCGGAGCGCTCGCCGCGTTCCCAGCGCTCGTTCGCGCCCTCGGCGACGTAAGGCAGCAGCGCAAGCTCGCGCGCGCGCTTGATTGCGCGCGCGACCTGGCTCTGATGGCGGCGGCACGCTCCCGTCATCCTGCGCGAGCGGATCTTGCCGCGCTCGGAGATGAAGCGGCGTAGCGCGGAAATGTCCTTGTAGTCGACTTGGTCGATCTTCTCACGGCAGTATGGGCAGGGCTTGCGCCGACCAGAGGTCGGTCCGTCTTTCCTGTCGCGTCGGGTGCGAGCCGGCCGTTTACGTTGCTTTGCCACTCGGGATTCCTCTGACTATGGTCTGTTTCGTTAGTGGCGGAGAACGGGCTGTCGTCGTCGGCAGCTCGGGCGGCTACGGGAGCGCTCTAGAAATCGCCGTGTCGATCGGGACGTCGCTGTCTGTGGCCAGGACGGTGCTAGAGAACCCATTCCCTTGCCAGGGTCGCTAGGCCCGCTGAGGACCGCACGACAGCAGCGATGATATCGATCGATCGACTCGTGCTTCTGTTCGAGTGGGTGGTCCCTCGCGCGCGAAGGTAATCCGGCCTGCGCCGCACGACTGGGCCGCCCCGGTGGCGGAGTCCTCAATGCGGATCACGTCCGCTCCGGCGATGACTCGATCGATGTGGCCGACCTCGTCGGAAAGAACCAGCTCGACGTCGGCCGCGCTCTTGATGTGGGCTACATCGTTGGCAGCGCGCGGCTTCCCACGCGAACCTTAACGGCAAATGTTCGGTCGGCACGCTCGATACGGTGGGGGGTGGCCACGGGCGACACAACAAATGTCCGGTCAGACCGACCGACCGGCCGACAGGAGCGAGAAGCGTCGGCTGCCAGCTCGAGGAACCGCTTAGGGATCGATCCCACTTGCTTTCCCGCTCGCCAGTCGCCGTTGCAATATGGGACGAATGGCGGGGCCGTTCGAGCAACCGCGACTCGCGTCGCCACGCTCGATGCCACTTCTGGCCCCCGATCGACTGGTGCGTCACGAACGAGAGATCCTCGGTGTCATACCCCGCCGGCGCGTAGCGGCGCGGGGGCGCATCACGGGCGCCGGCGTCAAGGTGCCGCGGGTCCATCACGTCGAGGCCGAGACGGAGGTCGCGGACGGACCGCTGCCACGAGGTGACCGTGCACGACGCGCCCGGAAGTGATTATCCGACTTGACTGCGCGTGCGCACCCTGTCGCCGCGGGAGAGTGTCAGCGCCACCGTTCGCTCGTCGCCAGTCGCGTTCAGTGGGCGTTCCGGCGCCGCGGCGATATGGTAGATAGGAAGCTGATGAATGCGGAGGACGTGGCCGAGATAGAACGCGCCGGACGCCGCTGTGGCGTCTGCCACTCCGGTCGCGCATGGCGTCGGTTCGAAATCGTCCGCTCGGCCGAGCGTGGGCCGGTCGTTTTGTGCGGCGGGTGCCGAGTTCGCTTCGGGGATGATCTGCCGGTCGCACGCAAGCCCGAGCCCGCGCCGGAACCCGCTCCCGCCCCTGCCGAGCCGCTGTCGCTGCCGAAGCTGCGCGCCGGCAAGCCGCGGACCGAACGGCGCCCGGATCGCCTCCGGGCGGCACTGCGCAAGATGCCTGGCTCGTTCTCGAATGCGATGGCTGCTCGAGGGCGCGGGTCGGCTGATCACCAGCTGGCGCGCCGGCGCACGACGATCGACACAGGACACGCCGCGGTTACAAAGGGTCTGAGAGAGAGTTGGTGGGGAAAACGGGTCGGGCGACGGCCGCGCCGGGTGCGGCACCCTTGAGCGGCCGGTAGGCGCTCCGGCCCACGGGTCGTGACGCTCACCTTGCTGCGAGTCTCGGGTTAGGGGGCTAGGGTTGCGTAGCTGGAATCTGAGTCGTGGCGCGACACCGCTGGGGCGAGCCTGTCGCTAGTCGACGAGATCGCCCGCCCCGAGGTGGGCGCCGGGTTATCGAAGCGGTAGCGGCCGAGCGGGTTCTGATGCCGGCGGCACCGACCAGGCTGCGCTTTGTTGCCGCCGTAGACCGCGGCGATCCGGGCGCTTGTCCGTCGTAGTCGCGGCCACGAACTCTCCACCGACCCCTGCCTGACGCTGTCGGTCGGCGTGCTCGGTTGTATACCGACTCACGTCGCGGCCGCCGCGAGACCCGACCAGGGTCCGAAGCGACATCAGTGCTGGTCGCCGCCGGTCGCCGCCGGCGGACGTGACTCCTCCGCGAGCGACGTGATCGCCAGCGGGCCGCGCGCCGCCGCCTCGAGCACCTCGGTTGCGTCCTCGCCAGAACGCGCGTAGAGCTCGACAAGCAAGTAGACGACGATCCGATCCTCGTCGTGGTTGTGGAAGCGCACATGGGTGAAGAACTCGCGCGTTCCGTGCTCGCCGAACGAGGCGTGGGAGAGCGCGTCCCCGGCTTCAGGGCCTGAGCACGTCTCAACGTCCTCGGCATCGACGGTCACGGTGCACGACGCGACCCACGGCGCGCCGGCGATCATCCGCTCCCAGCTGTCCTCGACCGGCTCGATGCGCCCATTGTGGAACCTGAGATGGGGTTGGTCGTGCATGCAGTCAACGCACTGGACCACAGCCTCTTGGATCTCGTCGATGACCTCGCCGCGCTCGCCGGTGTCCGCGTCGACCCGGTGTATCCCCTCGTAGTGCACCTGCAGTTCGAGGTTCTGGGACCAGCAGCGGTAGCAGCGAAGCCAGCTCCGAACCTCGGCGGAGCCCACCATCACGATGATTCTATTGGCCCGCGTCCACCCCGCGCCTAGGCTCGCATCGTGAGCGAACACCACCGCCGCCAGAGCCGCGAGGCTCACGCTGGGCCGCGGCAGCGGCCTGCTCGCGGTGACGCTCGAGACGATCAGGGGTGACGTTGTCGGGGTGGGCGGCAAGCTCCTCGTTGCCGCCGAAGGCATCGAGCGCGCGCTCACGCTCCCAGCCCCATGTGTCAGAGATACGCGTGAAGAAGAGCACGGGAAGACATACCCAATGAAATCCGCAGGATCAACGGGACCGCGCAGTGCGTTCGCTGCCGCCAGGAGTCGACGATCGAGCGCAGCTTGACCCTAGTCGGACGACGTCACAGCGCTTCATCTTCCCAATCCCCCCCGCCGCCCGTTCCTCCGCGCTCGAGCCAGCGAATGAAGACGCCGCGCTGCCGCTTCGCGCGAAAACCGATGCGGGCGCCGGCACGCTGTGCGACAAGCCGATGATCCGGTAGGACCCGCGCGATGGCTGGGCGGGTGGGCTGGTATGGTCGTTTGGTCAGGTTGGGCAGCTTGCCCGACGGATGTAGTGCCGGCGCTCGTAGCCTTTGCTTTGTGCAATCTCGGCGTTCGCAGCACGTACGACGAGGGAGGAAGCGCAAATGGCTACTGGAACGGTCAAGTGGTTTAGCGACGAGAAGGGCTTCGGGTTTATCACTCCCGACGATCAATCAAAGGATCTTTTCGTCCACCACTCGGCGATCGTCGGCGGGGGCTATCGGTCGCTCGCGGAGGGCGCGAAGGTTTCCTTCGAGGCTGAGGCCGGGGAGAAGGGTCCCAGGGCCGTCAACGTCCAGCTGGTCTAGCGAGCCCGCTCGCCGCACGACCGTCACGGGTGGACAGGCCCGAGCGCTGATCGACAACCGAACATGCCTCGCACGACGTCCGCCGACAGGTCGGGTCGGAGCGAGGAGAAATTCGCCGAGAGGGGGTGTGTAGATGGGGACGACGGGGTCGGCGCAAGGTGGCGCGCGGGAGCGGTTCGTCGTCACGGAGGCTGAGCGGCGGGTCGCTGACCTGCTAGCGATCGAGGTCGACCCGGTCCTCGCTCGCGCGACGGTCGAGGCGGTGCCGTTCTGGTTTCACACGTTCGCGCTGAACCGCGCTGAGGGGATCTACACGCCCGGCGCCGCGCGCGACCATCGCTACCGCGTCTGCGCACTTCCCGAGGACTTCGCCGGGATGAGCGTGCTCGATGTCGGCTGCTTCGACGGCTTCTATGCCTTCCTCGCCGAGCGGCGCGGGGCCGAGCGGGTCGTGGCGGTCGACAACGAGCAGTATCGGCTCTGGGTCGCCTCCCGGTGGGGCGTTGAGCTGGAGGGCGGGGAGGGCTTCCGTGCCGTGCATGGCCTGCTCGGCTCGGCCGTTGAGTACCGGCGGATGGACGCGTTCGCGCTCGACGGGCTCAAGGAGCGCTTCGATCTCGTCTACTGCTTCGGCATCCTGCACAGGGTCCAGAACCCACTCGGGCTGCTGCGCGTGCTGCGTGGGCAAACGGTGGATGGCGGCACGGTGCTGGTCGAGACCTACGGCGTCGGCCCGGAAGATCGAAACGGCCCCGCGATCCGCGTGTCGGAGCCCGGGGAGGTTTACGCGCGCGACGACTTCGTTTACTGGGGGTTCGGGGACGCCGGCCTGGCGCGGCTTGCCCGGATTGCCGGCTTCTCGCGCGTCGAGTCGCTCGTCGACGTGGAGGTCGACGGCCACCCCCGCATCATCGGCCAACTGATCGCATAGGTAGTGGCTCCCGCGGACGGCGTTCTGCACAACCTGTTCACAAGACGATTGCAGGCTCGTAACGAACAAGCGCGCCAGTGTCGCGAACGTTGTTGGAGTGCTCCCGGCGCTATACGCCCACCGCCTCGGCCGCGCATACGGCCCTGACTCGTCGCTCGCGGCGCTCCACCGCACAATCCAGCAGCCCATCGACGGCCTCGAGACGGACTGCTGCGTGACCGCCGACGGCGAGCTCGTGCTGCTGCACGACCCCCTGCTCGACCTCGGCACCACCGTATCCGGCTGGGCGCATCAGCGCACCGCGGCGGAGATCCGCGCGGGGCGGCTGCGCAACCTCGACGGCACTGTAAGCGACGAGCGCCCGCTGCTGCTCGACGAACTGCTCGACCTCGCGCCGCCCGGCGCGAGGCTCCAGCTCGAGGTCAAAGCGCACGCCGACCCAGCCCTCGCACGCCGCACCGCGCGAGCCGTCTGCGAGCGTCTTCGCGACCACCCAGCGCGGGAGCGGACCGAGGTCATCAGCTTCTGGTCCGGTGCATGCGAGCTCGCCGCCGAGCTCGGCTTCCGGGCGCGGCTCGTGATCATCGCCGACTACCGCATACACGCGCTCGCTGCTTGGGGACGCCACGTCGGCCTGCACGGCATATGCGTCGAGCACTTCCTCCTCTCCCGCGCGCTGGTTGCAAACCTCCGAACCTCCGGGCTCAGCGTCACGACCGGCACGATCAACCACGCCGCGATCCTTACGCCGCTCCTGCCGCTTGGCCTCGACGCCATCACAAGCGACTCCCCACACGAGCTGCGCCAAGACCTCAGCCGCTCATTCCAAACGCCGCCACTCGCCGCCTGAGCCGCCCGCACACGCTGACGCCCAGCCGCCTGCTGACATTTCGGAGCAGGCGCAAGGCGAGGGTCGTCGCGCGGCCGGCCTGGGGGAATCTGATCCCGGATCTCCTGGTCATCCCCGGTGTCAAATGCGCCGAAGCCAGATCGCGCGCGAGGCGGTCGATCACACCTCCACGCCGCAGGCGACCTCGCGGCGGCGCGTGCGCGGCGCGCACGAGATCAAGCACGTCGCGATCGCGCTCTGAGGATCCTGCCGCGAGCTGGCGACCCGGTCAAGCGCGTCGACCTCCCCGGCAGCTGAGCCGCCGAGGACCAGGGCTCCCACCGTCGCGCACAGGCGCGCGGTTTTTGTGCACAGCACTCAAGCGCTCACGCCCGGGAACACCAGCTTTCACCCCGCGCGGCGAGTCTCGGCGGTCATCGCTGAGCAGACCCCGTTCGCGCGGAATGGCCTATCTATTTGACTCAGGTCGCGCATCGTCAGCCGACGTCCGCGCTCGACTACCTGCGCTTGTAGGGGCCCCCCTTGGCAGGACATGCCCGCGCCGCTGAGACGTTCCCACCTCGCTGCAGATGCACCCACCGCGACGACCCGCAAGCACGCGGGAGTGAGGTGGCGCGGCCACCTGACTGAACTGGATAACCCACTGCGCGGAAGGGCGTCGGGTAGGCTCCCGCGGGCGATGGCCCGCCCACCGGTCCCTCCGTCCGGCTCGCTCCAGTTCAAGCTCGTCAAGACGTTCGTCGATCTGAATGTGCGCGTGTACCGCCTCACCGGTGGTCGGCTGGGCGCCAAGGTCAAACGGGCGCCGGTGCTGCTGCTCGACCATCTCGGGCGTAAGACGGGACGGGCGCGCACGACCCCGGTGCTGTACCTGAGGGACGGCGCCGATCTGGTGATCGTCGGCTCGTGCGGGGGCTCGGACGCGATGCCGGCCTGATTCCTGAACCTGATGTCCAGTCCGAGCACGACCGTGCAGGTCGGATCCGAGCGGCGGGCGGTCGTCGCCCGCCAGGCTACGCCTGAGGAGAAGCAGCGGCTTTGGCCACGGCTGGTCGAGATGTACGACGAATACGCGGTCTAACAGCAGCGCACCAAGCGCGAGATCCCGGTCGTGATCCTGAGCCCGGCCCGTTAGGGCGTCGTTGCTTCGCTTCGTGACTGGCTGACGTGCTCGGTCTTCAGGCGCCCGCCCAATCTGTCTCGCGTGGAGGATGGCCGACTTGCGCTTCCGCTGGGCACTGCGGCAAAGTCGACCAACACCGTCGCGTTCAGCAGCGCCACCGCCGGCCGCGTCACTCTCGCTTTCCTCGCGCGCCGCGCACCACTCCCCGCTGGCGCCCGGCCCTCGTATGCGCGGACACCACGGGTCATGCTCTCGCTCCGTCGAGGCCATCGAGATCTTCTGGGACGCCCGGCGAACGGAGTCGACCGGCAGCGTCAACCAACGGCTGAGCAGAAGACATGGCTCGCTCCTTTGAGAGCCGGGCGATTACTCGCCCAGCGCTACTGCCCACGCGCTACCGCGATCCAAAAGATGCAACAGCGAGCCGTCACCGCCGCTGTTCGATCGAAGCGGCAGCCGGCGCTGCTTCAGCATCGAGGTCGACGACCACCACGGACGCGCCGCGCGTGACGAGCGCGCGGCCCGTGGCAAAGCCGATGCCGCGCGCGCCGCCGGTCACCAGGCGACCTTCCCGGCCAGGTCGTACCTCGCCATCCACCGATCCTATTGCGCGTCGACCGCGCCCTGCAACGCTAGAGGGTGTGCCGGGGTGGTGTGGGACTCGGCCGGGCGTGCTCGATGAGCGCTCGATCGTCGAGAAGTTCCGCTACCTGCCTGTCAGGTGCGCGGACGGACGAGACAGCCGACTGCCGCTTGAGCCGTTGGGGGTGAGGATCGGTGTGAGGTCGTCGTGAAAGAGCGAGGTGTGACAGCCCGAGCGTGAGCCTGCCGATGTCATGACCCGACTCTACGAGCGCGACGCGGTCTTTCACCAACGGGGTGGATATGGGTTGGCAAGCATGCCTTGTTTGCGCGAAGCTTTAGGCTCGTCTAGCTCAACCTCGCGATTAGGAGTTCTCCTATGCCAGAAGCCAAGAAATCCGCGGTGCGCACACCGACCACTCGGTCACGTGCCGGCACGTCCGCGCGCTCAAGCTCCCGCACCCCTCCGTCTCGTTCGACTGCCACGCGGCGCGAGGCCGAGCGTCAGATCGCCCGCTTCGAAAAGCACCTCGATGATGCCAGCGAGGCGCTTCAGCGACTGGGCAAGGACCTAGGCCGCGGCGCCCAAGACGCCTACAAGGACGTGACCAAGGCGATGCAGGCACTACGACGCGACGCGAAAAAAACTAACCGCAACGTGCTCAAAGACTTCGACAAGCTTCGTGCCGCCGTTACCCCGATCCGTTCAACACGACGCTCGTCAACCCAGGCCGCGGCGCGTTCAGACGGTACGAGCAGCGCCACCCGGTCAAGCCGCTCAACAAACGCGACCCGCGCCCGCAGCTCTCGTTCAACGGCAAAGCGCACGGCGGGCTCTGGCGCACGAAAGTAACAGCCGACAACTGGACTGGATGGACGCCCCAGGCGCCGCGCACTTTCCCAACGGCTTGTGTCGCGACCATTTTCGTCATCAAGCTCGGGCGTGACCTCGGATCGCTGCCAAATGCCTCGCCGGCTGTGAGTACGTCGAGACACGTGAACGAGCGAGCGCCGGCGGGGCGCCGGTTCCTGGCTCCCCGCATGACCAGGAGTGAAGCGCGCAAACAGGATTCAGGCCCACACCGAGGTCGCTGCGCTCGACTGGCCGGTTGAAAGCGCCCCCATCGACACCTGCGGGTCACGTGATGGACGAGCTCGGCCAAGCGGCGATACTCGCGGCGGTCGACGCGATCATGATGGCGCGGAGCGGGCCGCCTCCCGAGCGTCCGGGCTTGACCGTATGGTCGGCATGATCTCCGCTTCCGGGCCATACGACACCCTGCCCTCGAACCGCGGTCGTGGGGCCACGATGGGGCCACCAGGTTGTAGCGCCCAGTCGTCTCCAGTCGTCTTCCGATCATGCTGTTGCACGCGTTTGCAGGGATTAAGTTCGAGTTGGGACGACTGGAGGGGACAGAAGGTTTTCCTGATAAGGAAGAGGGCCCTGGTTCGAGTCCAGGATCGCCCATCAGCCGGAATCCAGGAATTCGCTGCATTTGCACAATTTTCTGGGATCTGGCTGTGTGTGGATCGGCGCGGTCTGGGTGCTCCAAGGGGCCACATGGGGCCATCAGCTTTGCCGGCGGGCGGGAAAGCGCTCTGGGTTTCACGTCGCACTCGGGTCGGCGCGGACCCCGAGGCGCGATCCCGCCACGTGCCCAGCGAGGGGCGCGAGGGTCTCAAGGTTCGACCCGGGTTCCGGTGAACGTAGTCGGGGCGCGATCGAGCGCCTGGGTTGTTGACGCAATCGCGAGCCAGCGGGCAGCGATGCGGCCGACGCGATCATGAGCTCCGGCTAATGCGGGCTCAGCAAAGGAGCCGCGCGTCGGGCCGGCCGGCGGGATGTTGGATGACGCCTTAAGGAGTCACGCTGGCGGCGTGACTCCCATCGATGAAAGCGGAAGCGCCGTCTTTGCCCCCGGCGTCGTTCCTTCACCGGCGGGAGAGCTGGTGGGTGATCGATGTGCGGCTGCCTTACGGTGGCGGCTGGGAGGCGCCAGCGAAGCCGCCAGGCCGGCGGCTGCTCGCAGCGGGATCGGCGACGCTCGCGGAGTTCCCGCACGCGGTCGACCCCGCGTTCGCGCGCATCTGCACTGTTTCGAGGTCGGGGACGGTAGCCGCTACATCCTCGGCGGGCACGACGAGCTTGACCCGCCGGCCGCCGACAGCCAGACGATCACGCTACAGCGCGCTGGACTCGCCAGGATCGGCGTCAAGTTCACCTATACGTTCGACCTCGGCGAGGACTGGACCGACGCCCGAAAGGTCGTAGCCCAGGGCGACCTGCCGGACTTCTCCCGCGCGGGCATACGTGCGCGCCAGCCTGCCGGCCCCCCATCTTCGGCTGGGGAACGATCCCCGACCAATACGGCCGCCTGCGCGACGACGACCAACATGATTCCCGGGCCGATCGCCGATCACGCTTCTTCCTTACCCGGCGAGCACCCAGTCGCTAGGCCAACTCGCCGGTTGCTGTCCGCTACCTGTCTCGGCGCGAGCCACGGCCGGAGCGCTCGCCGCGTTCCCAGCGCCCGTTCGCGGCCTCGGCGACGTACGGGAGCAGCGCAAGCTCGCGCGCGCGCTTGACAGCGCGCGCGATCTGGCTCTGATGGCGGCGGCACGCTCCCGTGATCCTCGGCGAGCGGATCTTGCCGCGCTCGGAGATGAACCGGCGTAGCGCGGAAACGTCCTTGTAGTCGACTTGGTCGACCTTGTCCCGGCAGTACGGGCAGGGCTTGCGCCGACCAGAGGCCGATCCCTCCTTGCGGTCGCGCCGGGGGCGAGCCGGCCGTTTACGTTGCTTTGCCAATCCGGGGTTCCTCTGGCTGTGTGGGTGTGTTGCGTTGCGCGACGGGCGACGAACAAATGTCCGGTCAGACCGACCGGCCGACAATCAACAACAAGAGTCAGCGAGCCGCCAACCCGAAGAGCTGTCGGCCGGGTCGGGACGTCACCGGCTCTTGACTAGGCACCGTGACCTTACCGTGCGGAGCATGCCATCCGAACGTTGGCCATCTACTTGCAGCCCCCGCGCTCAGCGCGTCGTGTTGCGCCTAGCCGTTCTGGCCTGCGGTCGAAGACGCCGGCTCGGTGCCGCTCTACACAGACGTCGTCGACGCGCTCGAGCGCTGGCGGCAGCTGCGCGATGAGATCCCCGAGCTGGCCCACAACCCATTTCTGTTTCCCCGGCTTGGCCGGCGCCGGCGCGACGGCTCATTCCCGGACGCGGACGGACAGCTGTCGACCACCGCGGTGATGAGGATCGTCTGACCGATCATGCTCGCGGCCGACGTGCCGGTCGAGGAGGCGCACCCGCACGCACTCAGGCGCACGTTCGGGCGGCTCTGCATGGCGCCGCCGAAGCGGCGCTTTCGAGGCTGCAGCGGATCATGGGGCACGCTTCGCCGGAGACGACGAGTCGCTACGTCCACCACGGCAATCACGAGCTCGCGGCCGAGCATCGCCGGATCGAGCGGCTGCAGCGCGCCCCGCTCGCCCGCCGGCAGGAGCGTCGGCGAGAGCGGGCCGCGAACACGACGGCGTAAGGAGAGGGCGAAGTAGGCGCGGCCGCGAGGCAGGACGCGCGACCCTTCACCGTCGCGTCAAGGTCGCAATCAAACCCACTTGGCCCTCTCCCTGGATAGGTGCCCCCAGAGGCAAAGTGAGCTAGCGGAATCGCTGGTTAGGCGAGGACGGCTGAGCCGGCCGGCCAAGAAGACCAGCTCGGCGCGCTCGGGCTGATCCTGAACACGATCGTGCTCTACACCACCATCTACACCCAGCGCGCGCTCGGTCACCTCAAAGCCGTCGACCGCACCGACATTCTGCCCGGCTTCGCGTCTTCAGCAAGCACACTCTTTCCATAGGCGGGCAACGCCAAGGGAACAGGTCGACCTTCCGCCCAGGTCTTCGCCATGCGCGTCCATAGCGACGGTTATCGAAAGTGGTTATGAAAACGCGTAGGGGCTCTCCTCGGGGCTCAGTTCCCAGCTGCCCCGGGGACGATGCGAGGACCGACAACCGATAGAGAGGGGGGCTAACACTGCCGAGTGTTGGCGCGAACGATCTTATGTTGAGCGGTTTGCGGTGTGGTCCGGTTTCAAGGCGCCGTCTGCAGGGGTGTAGATGCTCTCGTGCCCGTCGTCCCACCGGATGCGATAGCGCGGGTGTGGGTCATCGTGTACGACCTCTTCGATTACACCGCGGCGGGCGGTGCCTTCGGTCGACTCGGCCTCGGCGAGAACGCGATCTCCAGGTGAGAATGCCATGACTGTTCCTTTCCTCGACGTGGTGCAGGTGCAGGGTACCTAGAGGTTTCCAACCAAGGCGTCGAGCGCTGCGGAGACCGGGAAAGCTCGGACCGTCGCGGATGTGCTGGCTAGGAGCGTCTCTGATGCCAGCCGCGCCGTTCGCCACGATCCGGCCGCAGGCGATCGTGGCGCCGAAGCCCTCGTCGCCCTCTCCTCCACGCCGGTGAGCAGCCGCACTCGAGCCGCCGCGGCCTTCGAGAGAACGAGGACGAGTTCGGAGCCTCTGTCTGCCGGCGAGAGTCCGCTCCCACGGGTTGGGAGCGCCACGAAAAACGGGAGTGCGAGGGCTGGCGATCCTCGACCAGATGCGCGACAGTTCTATCCGTCAGGCGAGAGCGGAACCCGTTGGGAGGATCGCATCGATGTGCCGCTCGCGGCCGCTACCCCCGGGGTCTGGCGAGGATCCGTACAGGATTGAACGCTAAGGCCGGGGCGTGGGAGCGGTGATTGGGTCGTGTCGCGTCGTCTTCACGACCGCGCTCCGATGCGCCTCGCGCTCTTGCTAGTCGTGGGATCGCGTGAGGTAGTCGTAGCGGGGGTCGCTTGGACCGAACCGGCTCGCGCTGGTCCCGGTGGTATTCGGTCGTTGAGTGCTCAGGCGCCGTCGGGCGTCCACAGCCTGCGACGGCCGGCGGCCCACGCGATCGCGACTGAACTCGGCCACGCGATCCGCCACAGTCATGTGGCCAGGCGTCGAGGCATCGGGCGACGCGTCGTGCGCCAGCGGTGAACCGGGATTCCTCGAGGGCGATGCGGTTCGCGTTCGCCGACCCCCCGTAGCCTGGGGCGGTCGGCTAGGACGCCGAGCGCCAGGCGGTCGGCAATGCGCAGCTGGTCGAACGCCTGCTTGCCGCGTTTCCAGACGGGTAGGGGCTGGCGACGCGGCAACGTTGGGTGGCGTCGCTGCGATGGCGTTTGAGGATGCGTGTGGCTTCGCGCTTGGTGTGCTCAGGAGCGCGGTCGGTGCGGCGCGCTCCATCAGCTGCGCGAGCTCGTGTTCGATCCCAGCTGCCAGGATGGGGACGTCGGTTGCGTGCTGGCCGTCGCCCGTGACACCGAAGCTCAGCGTGCCGTCGTAGGAGCAGATCGCCACGCCGATGCGCACGTCCAGGGCGAGCGGGACATAGGGGAAGATCTCGAGCATGCGCCGGCCGCACAGGTATAGGGGTTGCTGGGGGCCGGGGATGTTGGTAGTGACGGTCTGTACGTGGCGTTGGGGCGCGCGCGCGAGGGCGCGCGCGCCGAGCGCGAGCAGCGGCGGCAGGGTCAAGCCCGACAGCGCGGTGAGCGTGCTGGCGGCGGGTCGCGAGCGTTTGAGCGCGTCCAGCTGGATGGTGATCGCGTGCAGGCGCTCGACGGGGTCCTTGACGCCGATCGGCAGCTCGGCGATCAGCGCCGATACGCGGTTGTCGGGGATGCCGCGGGCGTCAGGTGTGCGCAGCGAGAGCGGCACGAGCGTGCGCAAGATCAGCTCGTCTGGCAGGGGTTCGCCGCGCTGTTGTAGCAGCGCGCGAAAGCCGCCGCTGACCGCGGTGAGCAGGACGTCGTTGACGGTGC
>Ga0335078_10006514_pt1 | contig 17280 bp, 15 predicted proteins | sample Lox_Sample_32_FD_206711 | JGI IMG/M metagenome (GOLD analysis project Ga0335078, IMG submission 206711) | Soil microbial communities from Loxahatchee National Wildlife Refuge, Florida, United States - Lox_Sample_3.2 | ecosystem: Environmental > Terrestrial > Soil > Wetlands | place: USA... | reverse complement strand
GCAGGAAAAGAAAGTCCCGAGTTTCAAGGGCTCGTTCTGGTATTACTTCGGCGGCGTCAGCCTTTTCCTTTTCATCGTCCAGGTTGTCACGGGAATCCTTCTCCTCATGTACTACCAGCCGGGTGCGGGTACCGCATACGAAAGCGTGCGCTTCATCGTTATTAAAGTCCAGTTCGGCTGGCTCATAAGATCGATTCATAGCTGGTCCGCAAACCTGATGATCCTTTCGATCTTCATTCACATGTTTTCAGTTTACTTCACGAAGGCGTTTCGGGCACCTAGAGAGCTAACATGGTACACGGGCTTCCTCCTTCTCGCGCTTACGCTGGCATTCGGATTCAGCGGCTATCTCCTGCCATGGAATACGCTCTCCTATTTTGCGACAAAAGTTGGGACGGAAATAGTGGGGGTTGTCCCGATTATAGGCAAGCCGATGCTCGAGCTGCTTCGAAACGGACCTGACGTCACGACGGCAACGCTGACTCGCTTTTTCGGGCTTCACGTCGCGGTGTTCCCCGCAATATTTACCGTCGTTCTCGGCATCCACTTATTATTCATACAGGCACAGGGCATAAGTGAACCCGAATCGTGGAAGGATCTACCCGATTCCAGGAAGAAGTACATCCCGTTCTTCCCCAACTTTGTCATGCGCGATGTGCTTCTGTGGCTGATTGTGCTTAACGTTCTTGCCATACTCGCAGTTTACTTTCCGTGGGAGCTCGGCAGCAAGGCAGATCCGTTCGCCCCCGCTCCTCTCGGCATAAGACCCGAATGGTATTTCCTCTTCATGTTTCAGTCGCTGAAGTTTTTCCCCGCCAAGATACTCGCCCTTGACGGTGAAGTTGTAGGTATTACTCTCTTTGGTGTTGCGGGTCTTCTTTGGTTCTTGATTCCATTTTGGGATTCAAAAACACCTAAAGGAAATCGAAACAGAATCATAAACTATGTCGGCATCGCCGTAATCATCTATGTGATCATTATGACAATCATAGGAGCGAGATGAGGATGGGAAAGGTCATTGCTCTTTTTGTTTTCTCCGCTATCGCCGTGCTGACTCCGTCTTTGAAGGCACATTCTCAGACCAAACAGGTGGTTGATAAATGCCTGAGCTGCCACACCGATATCGGCACCGCTGAAGCTGGTGCATATGTAAACGACATTCACTACAAGGCGGGAGTAACGTGCGCAGATTGTCACGGGGGCGATCCGACGCTTGAGGACCAGGATGCAGCGATGAATCCCGCTAAAGGATATGTCGGCGTACCGAAGCCATCCACGATTCCTCAAATGTGCGGGAAATGCCACGGGCCTCAGAAAAACACATTCAAGGCAGACTTTCATATGAATGACGTGATGGATGATTTCTTGTCCAGCGTACATGGCAGAGCACTCGCGCAGAGGAGCGATGGCCCGCAGTGTCTATCGTGCCATGGAATCCACAACATCGTGAAAGTCGACGACATCCACTCGCCGGTTTATCCGACTAACGTCACCAAGACTTGCGCAAGGTGCCATAGCGATCCGGACTATATGAAGAAATTCAATCCGGGACTTCCTGTCGATCAGTATGAGAAATACCTGACAAGCGTTCACGGCGAGAAGAACAAAGCGGGCGACCCGAAACCTGCAACCTGCGTCAGCTGTCATTCCAACCACCTCATTCACTCGGTTAAAGATCCGCGTTCTCCCGTTTATCCCACCAACATCCCGCAAACCTGCGCGAAATGTCATAGCAGTAAATCGTACATGGCACAGTATCATATTCCCACAGATCAATACGAGGACTACAAGCAGAGCGTTCACGGAGTGGCGCTCCTTCAGAACTCCGACTTGAGCGCACCCGCATGCAACTCATGCCATGGGAACCATGGCGCGGTACCGCCCGGTGTCTCTTCCGTGGCATCAGTATGCGGAACGTGCCACCAGGCTAATTCGGATTTATTCGACAAGAGCCCCCACTTCGCCGCGTTTGCCAGGACCAAACTTCCCGGCTGCGTGGTTTGCCACAGCAACCATCTTGTGAAACCGCCCAGTGACGATATGATTGGCCTGACAGCCGGCACTGTGTGCTCGCAATGTCACAAGCCCTCGGACTCTGCAGCCTCTGCAATTTTAGCCGTCAGGATGACTCTAGATAGTTTGACGATCGGTCAAAAGAATGCCGCCGACCTTATCGCTCGCGCGGAGAACTTGGGCATGGATGTTTCCGATGCCAGCTACTCGCTGAAGGATGTGAACCAGTCGCTGGTCGAATCCCGCGTACAGGTTCACGCGTTCGCATTGACTCCATTCGAAGATGCCGCAAAACCGGGTCTGAAAATAGTTGCGGATGCTAGGAATAGTGCGCTGAGCGCAATAAACGAATACTATTTCAGGCGAAGCGGCCTGGGTGTCGCCACGCTCGTAATTACATTGCTTGTAATACTTTTGTATCTGAAGATCAGACAAATAGAAAGGAGATCCAACCGATGAAACGTGTAATAGTCATCCTGATTCCTGCTCTTGTTGTTATGCTCGGGGTTAGCCGCTCATTCGCACAATCGCCGTCCGACAGCACGCACAAATTTGTCGGCGCCGGCAAATGCAAATTATGCCACAGTGCGGACAAGATCGGTGCACAATTCAAGATATGGGAAGCGTCAAAACATGCACAGGCATTCACAGATCTTGGATCTGATACCGCAAAATCCATCGCAAAGGCGAGAGGGATCGATGACCCGCAGAAAGCACCACAGTGTTTGAAATGCCATGAGACCGGGTACGGATTGCCAGCGAGCGCATTCGAGGCTTCCTTCGACCCGACCCAGGGCGTTCAATGCGAGTCATGCCATGGCGCGGGGAGCGACTATTGGAAGATGTCAACAATGAAAGACATCCACAATAAGAAAATCGATGCCGCTCAAGTCGGCCTCATCACGCCTACCGAAGAGACTTGTACGAAGTGTCACAACCAGGAAAGTCCGTTCTTCCACGGATTCGACTTCAAGACGTACAGCCAAAAGATCGCACATCCATTGAAAGAGGAATAGGGTTTCCGCGGGCTTGGTCGATATATGGGCTATTAGACTCGTGACACGATCAAGCTCGCAGCATTTCCTCCGAATCCTGCAGCATTAATCATGATTCTCTTGACGGGGCGCATCACATTCTTGAATGTGATCGGATATGGAAAATCGGCGTAGCAATTTCTTGCAAGCATCAGGAGCGCATATTCGAGGCTCAGCGACCCTGAAGCGCCAAAGGTATGTCCGACAAGCCATTTATTCGACACGAGAACGGGTAATTCGTTTCCAAATACTGACATCACGGCTTTCATTTCGCTGGAGTCACCTTTGATCGTGCCAGGGGCGTGGAGAATTATCAGGTCTACCGGAATTTTGTCTCGCATATTTTTCAAAGCCATGCGCATCGACTTTTGCAGCGCACTTCCTTCCTCTGTGATCGCCGTCGGAGTTCGCGAGTTTTCCTGCGCATATCCGATCGAATCGATGACTCCGAGCATCTTCTCATTTTTCAATTCATCATCCGACAACAACTCGAGTGCAAATAGAGCCGCGCCTTCTCCGAGCACAAAGGTGCTTTGGAGAGGAGTCTCCGAAGAACATGGTCTGCATGGATAACTTGCAGCGAGGTCGTTTGTGTAGATTCTTAATGCTTTCATTTGCGCGATCGTGAATCCGGTGAGTGGCGCTTCTGATCCTCCGACAATAAATTTGTTCGCCATTCCTGCCCGCATCCAGGCAATTCCATTGAAGACGGCGTGGAGTGCCGTACTGCAAGTAACTGAATGACTAAAGGTGGAACCATTACTCTCAATATCATGGGCAACACTGCTGGAAATATTTCCGAGTGTCGTGGTCGGCGAAGCAAGAGGGAACAAACGCTGAGACGGATTTGCTAGATATTCCGCATGCCGCCTTTCAAGAAGCTCAGTCGCTCCACGTGAAGATCCGATGTTTATCCCTACCTCCGGCATCTCGGATTTTCTCCATCCCGCTTGCTTGACAGCTTCCCGAGCGCAGTGAATCGCCATGATGACGGTCTTGTCTAAGTTTTTGTAATCTTGATTCTCGAGTCGAATCGATTCTAAGATTTTTTCAGATTCGTCTGAGAGACTCGCCACAGGAACCTGCTCGCCGTTAAAAGTTTTCGCCTTGATCAGGCTTTCTCGGCGCTGATACGATTGCCAAACTTCCCCGGTGCTCGAGCCGAGCGGCGATATGGAGCCCATGCCGGTGATGGCGATATGTCTATCCAAATTCTTCACCTCACTTATTACTCGCAATCTCGTCAAGCATCGCTCGTATCGTGGAATGAGCCCTCTCCAATTCTTGAACCGTGATGCAATACGGCGGCATGAGATAAATGATATTCCCCAATGGCCGGATAATCACTCCATGACTCAAACAAAAATTACTCATCATATCCCGCAATGAGTGAAGATACGAAGTCTCTTCGCCGCTTCTTATATCGAACGCCACGATTGTGCCGATCTGCCTCGGGTTCTTTACAAGCGGATGACCACAGATCTTCTTCAAGAATTTCTGATGATCTGATCCTATTCTCTTTATGTTGTCCCATGTCTCACGACGTTCAAACAAATCGAGGCTCGCGAGCGCCGCGGCACATGCGACTGGGTTTCCCGTGTAAGAATGTCCATGAAAGAAAGTCTTTTTTCTGTCGTCTGATAGAAACGCGTCATAAATTCTGTTGGTGCACGAAGTCGCACCGAGTGCCATGGTGCCCCCCGTGAGCCCCTTCGACAGACAGATGATGTCAGGTTTGAGCTTCAGATAATCAGATGCAAAAAACTTACCGGTGCGTCCGAATCCGGTCAGAACTTCGTCGGCGATAGTCGGAACTCCCTTTCCTGCACAGAGAGCGATCAATCGATCCAATGGCTCCGGATCGTACATTATCATCCCGCCCGCACCCTGAAGTAAAGGTTCAAAAATGAAGGCCGCAATGTCGTCTCTCTCAAGTGCTTTTTCCATCTGCTTCAGCGAATCCTCTTCTTTTCCCTTGACCGGAGCATCCACGCGAACAACGTCGAAAAGGAGGTCCCAGTATGGTTGCGTAAAAACGTCCCGAACGCTCGCAGACATGGCCCCGAAAGTATCGCCATGGTAAGAATTGCTCAAAGCAATGATCCTTCGACGCGCGATTCCCCGGTTGTACCAGTATTGCAGCGCCATCTTTATAGCGACTTCGACTGCTGTCGAGCCATTGTCGGAGTAAAAAACCCGATCCTGATTAGGCGGCAGAACTTTCAGGAGTCGTTCGGCAAGCTCAACTGCCGGTTCGTGCGTGAAGCCGGCGAAGATGACATGTTCTAAAACCTGAAGCTGCTCATAAACCTTTTGAGCAATATACCGGTTCGCGTGTCCATGAACGTTTACCCACCACGAAGAAACGGCATCGATGTATTCTTTCCCGTCTTCATCGTAGAGACAAGCGCCCTCGCCGCGAACGATTGCAACCGGGAGCCCGGCGGTTTGCATCTGCGTGTAAGGGTGCCAGACGACATTGCTATCGCGTTCGGATAGATTCACCTAATCGAACGCTCCCTTAAACGCATCCGCATTTTTGATTACCCCTTGTTTGTTCGGATTTTTTTCTTCACCGATAATTCCGAGGAGATTGATGCTCGAATATTTCAGGATAAAATCGACTGATCGCCTGTCAGGTCTCCCATTGAAAATCAAACCGCGAATCGGAATACTTCTGCGCCGCATAACATCGATAGTAAGAAGCGTGTGATTTATGCTTCCCAGATAATGTCTTGAAACAATGACTGCCTCAGCTTCAAGAAGCTCAATGAGGTCAAGTACCACGAGTGAGTCGCTGACGGGCGACATCGCGCCGCCCGCTCCTTCGATGATAAGTCGACGATCCTTGACATTGGGTATTGCAGACCGAATTTTTTCAATATCTATCTTGACGCCATCTATCTCAGCGGCGGCCTGCGGTGAAAGCGGCTGAGTCAACCGATATGCCTCCGGATGAACGGTAGAAACAGGATTTGAAATTAGCTGACGCACTTTCATTGCGTCTGAGTTATCCAAATCGCCCGCTTGGATCGGTTTCCAGTAGTCCGCCTGCAAAGCCTCCACGAGAATTGCAGAGACAAAAGTTTTTCCAATCCCTGTGCCGATTCCGGTAACGAATATTCTGCTCATGTCAAATCGGAAGAGAGAGTCTCAATCAACCCGTCGATCTCGGATTCCGAGTTGAAGGAATGGAGACAGATCCTCAACCTTTCTGCGCCACTCGAAACGGTAGGATGCAATATCGGGCGGACATCGAAGCCCGCTTCCTGAATCTTGCAGGCAATTTTTCTGACGACGGCGTTGCCCGGAACCACGACACATTGAATTGCGCTTTCGCTTCGGATCATTCCCCGTATCGTCGTTTCAGAAATTCTTTTCCTGAAAAACGATATCCGGTTCTTTAAGCATTGAAACGAACCGGTATCCGAGTCCAACAGTTCATATGCGCACTTAACTGCAATCAGGCTGTGAAAGGGTAGGGCAGTAGTGTAGATAAATGAACGCGCAAAATTTATGAGGTACGAACGCAACGTTTTAGACCCCAACACGATTGCACCATGGCAGCCGAGTGCTTTGCCGAAAGTATGAAGCCTGGCAAAGATCTTGTCTTCCATCCCTAACTCGGCAACTTTACCTTCGCCTTTATTTCCAAACACACCGGTTGCGTGCGCTTCGTCCACAACCAGGTTTGCGCCGTACTTGCCGCAAAGCTCCACGATCTCCCGCAGCGGTGCGCAGTCTCCGTCCATCGAGTAGACCGATTCAACGGCAACGAAAATACTTCCGACCGTACCATGCTCTTTGGCATCTGCACATTGCGCTCTTAATTTGCGCTCCAGATCTTCGACATTATTGTGCTCGAAAGAAAATGCGCGTGCATGATTCAGCCGTATCCCGTCCCTGATCGAGGCATGAACAAGCCGGTCGTAAATAATTGTATCCGTTCTTTCCGCCACACTGGAAAAAATTCCAATGTTTGCATCATAGCCCGAATTGAAAATTAATCCTGCTTCCGCATGGTGAAACTTTGCAATTTGATCTTCGAGTTCCTCACATAACCCGGTGTTCCCCGATATGAGCCGTGAGCCTGTCGAGCCAACCCGTGCGTCCAGACATTCCTTTTCGAATTGCCGGATCTTCTTTTGAAGAATTTCCGATCGGGAAAATCCTAAATAATCGTTGGAACAAAAATCTACGGGCTGATTTTTCGTCGTTCCGTTATGAGCGGCAGGCAAAGTGCGAAGTGAGCAGCTTGCTTCTTTTTCGTCAAGGGCTATACGCAACCTATCTTCAATCTCATTCATTGTCGATCAACATTTCCTTCGCTTCGCCGATTCCTTACTTCTATCTCAGTCCAGCTGAACCATCAACTTGAAACGGCTTTCGTGGCTTCAATCCGAGCGCAGACAGCAGCTCCTCATCTTCGTCAAACGCCGGATTTGAAGTCGTCAGCAACCTGTCCCCCGCAAAAATAGAATTCGCACCCGCAAGAAAACAAAGCGCCTGCGCCTCTTGGGAAAGCTGAAGTCTGCCGGCAGATAGTCTTACCATGGATCTTGGCATGAGTATTCTTGCAGTCGCAATCATCCTAGCAAACTCCCACGCGCTAACCGGTTTCTGATTCTCAAGCGGCGTTCCTTCGATGGGAACGAGCGCATTTATCGGAACAGATTCAGGGTGCGGATCAAGATTTGCAAGCGTCATCAACATTGCGATCCGGTCGTCGGTCGATTCGCCCATGCCGATAATCCCGCCGCAACAGACGGTGATATCTGCTTTCCTTGTGGCCTCGATCGTCTTCAGCCGATCTTCATATGTCCGTGTCGAGATTATTTTTTTGTAAAATCCTTCCGAGGTGTCGACGTTGTGGTTGTAGGCATACAGACCGGCATCTTTTAACTTCTTCGCCTGGTTCTCTGTGATCATCCCAAGTGTGGCACATACCTCGAGCCCCAAATCATTAACGGCTCTCACCATTTCAAGCACACGGTCGAAATCCCTGTTATCACGAACCTCGCGCCACGCAGCTCCCATGCAAAACCGGGTAGCTCCTGCTTCCTTTGCTCGTCGCGCTTTCTCGATGACTTCTTCAAATGGAAGAAGCGGCTCGACTTTTACACCGGTATCATAGTGAACCGACTGCGAACAGTAGCCGCAATCTTCCGGGCACCCGCCGGTTTTGATGGATAAAAGCGAGCACACCTGCACCTCGGATGGATCATGGTACTGCCGATGAACGGCCGCTGCCCTGAAGACCAGCTCAAGCAGCGGCAGGCTATGAATTCTTTCTACCTCTTGTTTGGCCCAATTATGACGAACCTCAGAACCGATTTCATTTTCAGCCGGAAGCTGATTCGCCTTGGGTACAATTGATTCCATTGTTAAAACTCTCTGTGTTGTGAATTGTTCGAAGAAAATCCTCGGATGAGAATATAATTCCTGCAGATGGATTCTTAAAGCGAATCAGCTACAATTTTCCGCCGAAGGAGTCTCTTCAGGGAATTTGTCAGGTATCGGAAACGGACATGCGGGCAAGAACCGAATGGGCGCCTTACTCAGATCGACACGGCCTTCGTTCACAACCAATCTCAGCGTGAAATCAGTCCGCAGAATTTCCGGATTCAGGGTACATCCCTTATTGAGAAGCCTTCGACTGCCGACTCAAGGCGGTCAAGTCAATACACTTTGTGCGCCCGATTCCATCAAATCAAATTTGGATCGAGCTCGTCCACGAGCGTTCAATTGTGTCGTCTGTTTGTATTATGTTCGATCCGCAACCATTCAAGATATCTCTTTGTGGCTGTCATCCTTTCCCGTAAGTCAGGCCGGAGACAACCTCGGGCTGAACTCCGCTAATTTCTTTTGCCTTCATTCCGAATACTGCTTTGACTCTCGCTTGGAACTTCTCCACCAAAACATAGACCACCGGAACGAGAATTAAAGTCAGGAACATCGAGCTGAGAAGTCCACCGATGATTGCCCATGCAAGGCCCGATTTCCATTCGGAACCCGCATCGTGAGACATCGCAAGTGGAAGCATTCCTATTACCATGGCGGTTGTCGTCATCATTATCGGCCTGATTCGGCTTTCCCCTGCTTCTATGAGCGCATCGTAAGTTGACAATCCTTCTTCTCTCTTCTTCTGGTTAGTCCTGTCCACCAGCAGAATTGCGTTCTTCCCGACCAGGCCGATTAACATTATAATTCCGAGTATTGAAAAAATGTTGAGCGAGTTCATCGTCAACGCCAGCGCCAGGAACGCGCCCACCATGGCGACCGGAATCGAGAAAAGAATCACGAACGGATCGGAATACGAATCGTACAAAGCTATCATAACCAGAAATACAAAAATAATTGCCGCTGCGAGAGCGATGCCGAGGCTGCTAAATGCATCGGACTGGTTTTTCAGGTCGCCCCAGTAATTTATGTCTACGCCGGCAGGAAGCTTCTTCTTCGCCATCGCATTCTTTATGTCCTGTCCCACTGTCCCAATCGGGCGGCCGATCACTTGGGAATACACCGTGACTGCACTTATCCTGTCAAAACGCTGGAGCCCCGAAGGACCGGTCGATTCATAAACTTGCGCAAATTGCTGGAGCTGGATTTTCTGATTATTGCTATTGATGAAAGTCATCTGCTTGAGGTCGGATATTTTCGACCGGTCGAACTTATCGAGCGATACCAGGATATTGTAATCATCGCCACCCTCCCGGTATTTCGCGTCGTCGTTTCCTTGCATGGCTACTTGCAACGCCGCGCCGACGTCTGCGATAGAAAGTCCAAACGCCGCGAGCTTCTGCCTGTCTATGTCGACACGCATCTCAGGATTTCCCGTATCGGTCGAAAGACGCACGTCTGCCGTTCCACGAGTGGCCCTGACAACGTCCTCGAGCACCTGCGCGGATTTGAGAACGTCATCGCGGTTCGGACCGCTGACTATAAGCTGGATCGGGCTTTGGTTCGCAGTTCCAAAAAGCCCGATCGGATTGACGCGCACTTTCACGCCGGGAATCTGCTGGGCAAACTCTTTTATCTCCTGACCGACCTGGTCCGTCGAGAGCTTCCTGTCTTCCTTCGGGATCAATTCAACGTCAAGTTCCGAGCTGTGATTCGATGCCTGGCCTATTAGCCCTTCGTTCGAAACGCCGACCTGCACAAAATCTTTTTTCACTTCGGGCAGGCCGTTGACATATCTCTCCACTTTTTCCGTGACGAGATTGGTATTGCTGACGGTATAATCCGGTGGCATGTCCAGCGTGACTGCAAACTGTCCCATGTCGGACTGCGTCATGAATTCTGCGCCGATGAAACCCAGTGGCGCAAGAGCCAACGACGCAAAGAAGAGGACGGCAGAGATGGTAACGACCTTCCACCTATTCCTAAGACTCCACCCAAGCAGGCCTAAGTACTGTGCCACAATCCTTCGAAAATATCGTTCGAACCCTATTGCAAATTTCCCGATTAATGTCCCGTCGGTCATCTTCTCAAGCTTGCTGATCCGCGAAGCAAGCAAAGGAGTGACCGTGAACGAGACAAAGAGGCTCATCAAGGTAGAGATAACGACGACCATGGCAAACTCACGAATTATGTTTCCGATCAGTCCGCCCGTCACGGCAAGCGGCACATATATGACCACGTCAACCATGGTAATCGAAAGGGCTGCAAATCCAATTTCGTTCCTTCCTTTGATGGCAGCCGACCTCGGTTCTTCGCCATTTTCCAGATGGTGGTGTATGTTCTCGATCACGACTATAGAATCATCCACAAGAATTCCGACGACCAGCGAGAGCCCGAGCAGCGTCATGAGGTTCAGGCTGAACCCGAGCGCGTACATGACAATGAATGTCGAAAGTATCGAAGCCGGAATGGAAAGCATAACTATAAAGGAATTGCGGATGCTGTGGAGGAACAGCAGCATGACGACTGCGACAAGTATCACTGCGAGAGCGAGATCGAATTTGACGCCGTTTGCCGCATCGATTGTAAACTGCGAGCCGTCTTGCGCGATGTCGAACTTGATGTTCTCAGCTTTATAATCGTTTTGTATTTTCGTGAGCTCGGCACGCACCAGTTTACTAACGTCCACCGCATTCGCGTCGGTTTGCTTCTGGACGAGTATGCCGATGGAAGTAACACCGTTGACGCGCGTGATCGTCTCATATTCCTTGTGCCCATCCTCGACGTCGGCGACATCGGAGAGCCTGACTTCACCCCCGTCGTCCGATCTTTTTATGATTAAATTCCTAATAGCGTCGACCGAAGTGAACTTTCCCGCAACCCTTACGACAAGCTGATCCCGGCTGCTTTCCAGCTTCCCCGTCGGATAATCTATGTTGGAACTTTGTATCGCATTGAGAACCTGCAATATGGATATGCCGTACGCCCTGAGTTTTCCTTCATCCAGGTTAACCTTTATTTCCCTCTGGAGACCGCCGACGAGGGTGACGAGCCCAACGCCGGGAATTTCAGACAGCCTTGGCTGTATCCTGTCAAGGACGAATTGGTAGAACCGTGTAGCAGGCATATTGCTGGTGACTCCGAGCCTCAAAACCGGTATCGCCTGAAGATCGAATTTTGAAATCGACGGAGTTTTCACGCTCGATGGAAGGGTGCCCACGATCTGGTCTATCTTCTGCTGGGCTCCTTGAAGCTCTGAGTTTATATCCGCAGACTGATCAAACTGTACCATGATGAATGAGACACCTTCATTGGAAGTCGATGTCATGCTGTATACCTGATCCAGCGACGAAAGCGCGTCTTCAACCGGTTTAGTGACGGAGCTTTCGACTTCATTCGGCGAAGCGCCCGGATACACCGTCGTTACCGACAGGACCGGCGGGGTTATCTTCGGAATTAATTCATAATTCAAATTCAGGAGGCTGTATATCCCAAGGAGCGACAGCGCACCGAATACGACAACAACGAGCGTTGGCCTCTTTATCGCCAATTCTGTAATAGTCATTTCAATTCATCCTTTTCAAATATGTCTCCACATTCCTCATAGAAACGCGTCCTAGTTCACGACATTTACTTTATATCCGTCCTCGAGATTGTTCTGCCCGTTCACCACTATAGTTTCTCCGGGTGTGAGGCCGCTTTTAATTTCCAGAAAGTCGTTGTAGCTCTTACCGACCACGATGTTCCGCAGTCTGGCAATTCCGTCGTCCACGACAAAAAGTTGCGGACTTTCCACGCTTCCGACGAGCGCCTGTCTCGGAATTACGAGCGAGTTCGCAAGCATGTTTTGGGCAAAATAGAGGTTCGCAAACATGCCGGCTTTAAGCTGGTGCTCTCTACTATTCCCGAAGTCAACTTCAACCGGGTAGGTATGGTCACCATCACCTTTCGAACTTATCGATTTGATGTGACCAGAAAAATCGACACCCGGATAAACATCCGTCGTGATCCGGACTTCATCGCCAGGCTTCAGACTCATGATTTCCTGCTCGGCAACGTTCACCGTTACTTTCAGTCTCGAGATGTCCACGACTTCTGCGACAACCATTCCCGGATTAACGTATGTCCCAAGATCTACACTGCGCGACGAGATAATTCCGGATATTGGGCTGGTTATCCTCGTATTGTTGAACTGCCGCTGCGCCACGACGAACTGATTGTTCGCGGATTCGTAGGCAAGTTCTGCACTCTCAAGCTGTGCGTCTGTCACAGAATGCTCCTTATACAACTGCTGATATCTGTTGTAATCTTTAGCGGCCTTGTCAAGGCTCACCTTTGCCAGTTCCAGAGCCGCAGTCTGCAGCTTGTCATCCAATTGCACGAGCGCAGCGCCTGCCGGTTCGTAGTCACCGACACTTGCCAGAACCCGGGTGACTTTTCCCGACGATTCTGACACCACCCGCACATCGTTATTAGCGTTAACCGTACCGACCAAATTGAGATCGTCTTTAATGTCTTTTGTCCCTACGCTAGTTATAGAAACTGCGTATGAACTGACGTTCAAATCTCTCGTCTCGGCCTTTATTTGTGAACGATTGTGCAGCAAAACGACAACGATCAGAGCCAACACAGCCGTAACCACCGAATATAGTTTTACCTTTTTCACTTTTCACCTTCACATTTTAAGCTTTGTTGCTATTTCCGCCAGCCCCGGTCACCATGGAGTAACAAAGGTCGAATATGGAGTAAACCAACTCCCTGTATTTATCTTCGTACGATAATCCATCCGGATTTGTTTCCAATTCCCCATTCTTTTTTTCCTCGTCTGAATCCTGTCGATCAAAACGTAAAGGTTCCGGCAGGTCTTCGGACGGAAAAGGCTTGTTAAAACTTTCCATGTCAACCATTCGAGAGACCATTTCCGTTGCTTTGCGGTTTCTCTGCCTCATAGGAAAGAAATTTCCTTCTTCCTTCTTCCGATAAAATTCCCTCGAAAATTATTTTTGAAATCGCTTCGAATGCCTGTCCGCCTGTACAGGGAAGCTCGGCGAGCACTTCCGGATTCACGATCGACTCCACGGCATTCAAGTAAGCCATGACCACGATACTCCTATCAATATCCTTTCTGAGAATCCCGCTTTCGAAGCCGGCATCGAAGCACTCCCGCGCCTTTTCGAGTATCATTCCTTTCTTGAAATCGTGCATCTCCTTCCACAGCTCAGGCTCGCTCTTCTGAAGATCCTCAAATTTGTGAATCCTTGAAGAGCGCTCGCTAATATAATCTACCATGGCTCTGTACTTACCGATGAAGCCAAGATTATCGCTCTTCCAGATCTCATCGATGCGTGCCATGATCTCGCATTGTCGCTCCGTCATCAAGCTCCTGAGAACTTCTTTCTTGTTGCCAAAGAATTTGTAGAGCGTTTTCTTACTCATTCCGAGATTGGAGGCTATCTCTTCCATGGTCACTTTGGAGTAACCATGCTGGAGGAACATTTCTTCCGCCTTCATCACGATCTTTTCTCGTTTCTCCTTGTCATCGCTTGTAATTTTTCCGGGAAATCCTGGAATTTTGTCATTTTCTTCGATCGACATCTTAGTCCTTTCTTTACGAACGAAACGATTTATGTTTACATTGTTTCCGACAAAAGCTAAAAAAATGCAGCATTTTGCTGCAATCCTCACACTGGAAACGAAACTCGTTTAGAGCGTTTCCAAATTAACCTACCTGGGCAACTTTGTCAAGCAAATTCTTCGTTAAGTTTTCTTTAACTAAGCTTCCCATCATCTGCAAAAGATCGTCAATATTCACTTCCCTTTTCCACGACGAACAAGACGAGATTATATTTTAAAGCCAAGTATTCGGGAACAAAGGTCACCGACTCTTTCGCGTCAACTCATAATCGGCGAATGTCTTCCAGGTTCCCTGAAGGTTTCCATCCTCCAGAAGAAACCGCCAGGCATCGCGCTTAGAATCATAAGTAAATGTGTCTCTGAAAGGCTCCTTCGGGAAGCTGAAGAGAATCACAAGCGTATCCCCCTTTTGGTGGCCGTAACCAAGTACCGCAAACGTCGAATCGACTCCGAAACTATCCAACCAGAATGTCACGTAGCAGGAGCGAGTGGTGTCATAACCGATATAAACGTCGGCTTCGTATGGTGATGGAACGGCCAGGTCCTTCATGTACATGTGCACAAGTTCATCATGCAGTACGCGTCCTGCCTCGAAGGAATACCTGACAGGCTTGCCTTCAACTGAGCCTTCCATGTTCCACGTTCCGACAAGATGGTCGAGGAGTCCTTCGCTGTTTGAGTGCCTCGTATTGACCTGAGGAGAAGCGACCATCAAAGGAAAAAAGGAAATCAAGAGTACTAGTAGCGAGCTGATCTTTTTCATTTTTACACCACCTGTTATTCTGAAAGAATTGTCTGCCACCGTTTGCCACGAAGATGCCTAGTCTCCGGGAACCTCTTCGCACTGGATTTCAGCAGCGACAGTGTCAATGACTGCTGTTAATCGCCCTGATAATTTTTCTCGCCCGCCTGTCATCATAGTGGTCATGGACAACGAGAAGCGCGTGTATGACTGCAGGAATCCACAGCAGAAAACATAGGAAGAAATTCAACAACGCCTGTACCGGTTTTCCGCTGAGAAGAACCGCAATGGGCGGAAGTAGGAAGGCTAAGATGTATAACATTTTTCAATCATGTCTTAATCTGAGCCTACGACGACCTCAGTGTAATGTTCCATCCTACACCGTTATCTCCCCGACAAGAAATGTCACCGCCTTCCCTGCTATTTTCACCCTCTCACCGAGGTCTTCACAGAAGAGCTTGCCGCCTCTCTTCGAGACCTGCAAAGCCGTCATGCTTCTCTTGTTGAGTTTTTTCGACCAATATGGGATTAGCGTCGTATGTGAGGATCCCGTCACAGGGTCCTCGTCAATTCCGGCGTGTGGAGCAAAGAAGCGCGAGACAAAGTCCACTTCGTTGCCCTGAGAAGTCACGATCACGCCTCGCCCCTCCAGTTTTCTTATGTTCTCCAGATCGGGCTTGAGCCCCACGACTTCACCTTCATTTCTCAGCACGACCATGTAGTCTTCCACCGACTTCAACACTTCCAGCGGCTGGACTTTAATTCCTTCGACTATCTGTAGTGGCGCCTCACAAACTGTTCCCGGCCTGCTCGGAAACAGCATCGACATTATGTTCCCTCCGAAGATGACTTTCAATATACCGCTCCTCGTTTTGAAGCTGATCTCGTCGGGCTCGTAGTTTAGATGTTCCTTGAATACGTAGGCGGTGGCAAGCGTGGCGTGTCCGCAGAGGTCGACTTCAATTTTCGGCGTGAACCATCTTAGCTCAAGCGAACTGCCTCTCGAGACTACGAAAGCAGTCTCCGCAAGATTGTTCTCTGCCGCTATGTTTTGCATCGTTTCGTCGGGGAGCCATTCTTGCAGGATACAAACTGCCGCGGGGTTTCCCCGGAACCGTTCATCCGTAAAAGCATCGATCTGATAAATCGGAAATTTCATATTCGGTCATTCCATATTGAGTCCTTTTATAAGATACGGTGCTCGGCTTGAAATAAATATACTCGCTGTAAGCCGTGAGATATTTGTCGTGCCGGTCCCGTGGGCAGCACGGGAAAACCTCCAGTAATGGATTGACATCAACGCTATGGACTAAACACTTGAACGAGCGTAATGAGCGATCGATTTGAAGTTACGTTGGCAGAATCCCCAAGTCGTTCATTCCGTATTTCGTCGGAATCGGACTTCTCACAATGACAGGCGAGCCGGTGAGACTTCTTCAAAGCGAGCGGTGAAGCCGTCGCGCTGTCAGAGCCATACCCGACATCTCTGAATACTCCCGAAGGATCACACTTGTCCTCAATCCCCGGGAGCCTTACCGCAGGCTTCGACGAAACGGCGATGCGTCCTACAGGTTCATCACGCAGGGCTGGGACGAGTGAGTGCCCGAAATATTCGTTCCTCAATAGCCGACGATACCTCGCTTGTGGCCATCTTAACACGTACCACCGCAGCGGCCATGGTGGAAGTGATCGTGTGAAGTGGCGAGAGCTCTGTGTATGCCGGTCGCGCATAGATGGGAGCACACTTATGGAATAACCTCAGACATATTGTGGCTCCTCGCGATGATTTCATGCGGGTCTCCCTTCCACTGCTAGCAAAGTGAGCCACTAACTTGCTTTAATTAATCTTGTTCTTGGATTAAATTAGTTTGTAAGGATGAAGATGAGTTCACGGGCAAAGTGGTGTTTTATAGCCTGGGCATTTGCCGGAGGGGCGGATCACCAATTAGGAAGGAAAGTTGAAATGCCACGGATCGACAAGAATTTATCCGATATATTACGCGACCTGCCGGCGTACGTTGTACGACGGGAGGTCTTCGCTACGGGTACGACCGGGGCAGAGCAAACGCTCCAAACCTGGATATCCTGATCATGGAACGAACAGATAAAGGTAGAAGTCTGAAGCCGCGAATTTGGATACCTTATCTGGCCCTCATCGGCATTGCACTTACCATAATTGGGTTTGCTTACTATCATGAAGAAGAAAGCAAGATTCAAAGGGAAAAGTATGATGGCATTGCCTCCGTTGCCAAACTGAAGATCAATCAAATCGAGAATTGGCGCTCGGAACGGATTGAAAACGCACTGGTATTCTCGAGAAGCTCGTTCACGAGCGATGCCATCCCCCACCTGATAAAGTCACCTGCCGATCTGCGACTCCGCAGAGCAATACAGAAACAGCTCACACTGGAATGCAGCTTCGGTCTCTATAGCGACGCATTTATCCTCGATACGACC
>Ga0335078_10006512_pt1 | contig 17281 bp, 13 predicted proteins | sample Lox_Sample_32_FD_206711 | JGI IMG/M metagenome (GOLD analysis project Ga0335078, IMG submission 206711) | Soil microbial communities from Loxahatchee National Wildlife Refuge, Florida, United States - Lox_Sample_3.2 | ecosystem: Environmental > Terrestrial > Soil > Wetlands | place: USA... | reverse complement strand
GATCAGATTCGCGCCGCGGCCGGAGCGCACAATCGACCAGAGGTTGCGCGCATTGGTCTCAACAATCTTGATTTGGCTCTTTTTGCCGAGAAAATGGCGGGCCCGGTCGATGTTGCGGTCGCCGCACCAGACTGTGTGACCCTGTCGTTCGAGCAGTTGTGCCAGAAGGGAGCCTGTGCCGCCCGCTCCCAGGACGAAGATCCGCATCGGTTTCGCCAATGTATCACAACCCTCGGTCCGCACAGCGCAAACGACTTGCAGGACGTTCACGCGGCATGCACTCGGTTTTGTTGACAACGCGCGAAGCGCACGCGTATCATTTCGGCGGTAGGACGCAGAGGGAACGCCGCGTTCTATCCCCTTCTTTGCTCTAGCCCCTGGTGGGTGGAGTGACCGAGGTCCCGCCCCTCGGTAGCGGGGCAAGATCCTCACGGAGGCCGCTTTGATTTCACCCGAAAACGACCGCAACCCACAACCATCGTCCATTGAAAGCGAAATGGCAGACCCAGGAACGGAATCGCCGGTGGCGAGCGCGCCTGCAATGAGCGCGCAAGCAGCAGGAGGGGCCGCGACCGCCGTGGCGCGGGCACCCGAAGCGATTAATGCGGTTCCAGTACCGAACCGGTCCATGGACCAGGCGAGCGCCGCGCCAGCCAACGCCGAGGCAGTTGAAACCGGCTTGCCAGAGCCGGCTGCCACCGGATCTGCGGGAAACGACACCGCAGCACAGGAAGCGACTTCGGAAGCATCGAGCGACCTTGCTGAATCCGAGAGCATGGATCAATTGCTCGATCAGTTCTCCACGCCTCAACCCACGGCCGAAGGCGAGATTTTTGACGGGCGTGTCCTGGCGGTGACGGAAGCGGGCGTGGTGGTGGACGTCGGGGGAAAATTCGAGGGCCTCGTTCCCGCCCAGGAATTTCTGGATTCGGGCAATCCGATCGAATTCGGCGAAGGTCAGACGATTGAGGTCGAGCGGCTGCACGATGAGCGTGACGGCTACGTCCTGCTCTCGTACACGCGCGCGCACCGCCGGCGCGTTTGGGAACGCATCGAGAAGTCCTATCGCGAGCATACGACCGTAAAGGGGAAAGTCTCGGAGCGAATCAAGGGCGGGCTGGTGGTCGATATCGGCGTGCGCGCGTTCTTGCCCGCCTCGCAAATCGAATTGCGGCCGGTGCACGACCTGGAAGGGTGGAAGGACCGCGAAATCGAAGTTCGAGTGCTGAAGCTCAATCGCAAGCGCGGCAACGTGGTGGTGAGCCGGCGCGCGATCCTGGAAGAAGAGCAAAAGACGAAGCGCGATGCGCTGGCCGACACACTCGCGGAAGGCATGACCATCACCGGCAAGGTAAAGAACGTGACCGATTACGGCGTTTTCGTGGACCTTGGCGGGCTGGACGGACTTCTGCACGTGAGCGACCTGGTGTGGGGGCGGGCGCCGCATCCCTCGACGGTGGTTCAGCCGGGCGAAGAGATTCAGGTTCAGATTCTGAAATTCGATAAGGAAAAGCAGCGCATTTCGCTTGGCCGCAAGCAACTCCTGCCGGATCCGTGGGCGACAGTGCCCGAGCGGCTCGCCGTAGGAACGCGGGTGCACGGCAACGTTGTCGGCGTGACGGACTACGGCGCGTTCGTGCAGATTGAGCCGGGCGTCGAAGGGCTGGTTCACGTCAGCGAGATGAGCTGGTCGAAGCACGTGAAGCACCCGTCGAAGATCGTCAAAGTCGGCGATGAGGTCGAAGTCGTGGTGCTCGAGCTGAAAACCGACCAGCGGCGAATTTCGCTCGGACTCAAGCAGACTTTGCCCGATCCGTGGGAAGCGGCCGCCGAAAAATATCCGGTGGGATCGATCATCAACGGACGCGTGCGCAACCTCGCGGATTTTGGCGCGTTCGTCGAAATCGAGGAGGGCATGGAAGGCCTGATCCATATCAGCGACGTGAGCTGGACGGAGCGGATCAAGCATCCCAGCGAGAAATTCAAGAAGGGCGACAAGATCGAAGCGAGAGTCCTGAAAGTGGATTCACAGAACCGGCGACTTTCGCTCGGCATCAAGCAGGTGAATGACATCTGGGCGAACTGGTTTGCCGGGCACAAGATTGGGGACGTGATTCGCGGCAAAGTGGCGCGCGCAACCGATTTCGGCGCGTTCGTCGAGCTGGCCCAAGGCATCGAAGGGCTCTGCCACATTTCGGAAATCGAAGAGCGCCGTCCCAAGGGTGAGCGCGAGAAGGCGGCGAAGCTCGCACGCGATGCGCGGGTCACCGCCGTCATCGTGCCGGGGCAGGAATACGATTTCAAGATTCTGCGGCTCGAACCGGAACAGCACAAAATCAGCCTGAGCTACCGCGCGGCGCAAAAGCAGGTTGAGCGCGATGAAATGCAGTCGTTCCGGTCGTCGAAATCCTCGCCGAATGCCACGATTGGCGACGCCATAATGGCCAAGCGGCAAACGTCCTGAAGCTTGCGCCGGGACAGCGGATGCGCCCAATGGCGGCGCGAAATCCGTTTACCTAGAATGAAATTGATGGTATCCAAGATTATGTGGCGCTCTGTCCCAGCGCCCAGGCCCACATGAGTTGCAGTCTGCGAGAGGAGGCCTTTCAGCAATGGTGCCCGAGCAGGAAAGCAGCACGGAACATACGATGACAAAGGCCGATCTGGTCGAGGAAGTGACTCGCGTAACCGAATTGCCGCGAAAAGAATCGGAGACCGTGGTCGAAACGATTTTCGACAGCATCATCGCCGCGTTGCAGGCGGACGACAAAATCGAGATTCGCGGCTTCGGAAGCTTTCGCACGCGACAGCGCCGCGGCCGCACGGGACGAAATCCCAAAACCGGAGCCAAGGTGGAAGTGCCGCCCAAGAAAATCCCGTTTTTCAAGCCCAGCAAAGAATTAAAAGATTTCGTAAACAATCCACAGGGGAATGGCGCGGGAGGTTCTGCGTCAGGCGCCTCAGACTGACACGGGATGGACTACATCTGGACGCCGTGGCGCTATCGCTACGTCTCCGATGCCTCGAAGGACGACCGCTGCATTTTCTGCGACGCGCTGGCCGCGAATGACGACGAGCGCGTTCTGATTGTTTTCCGCGGCGCGAAAAATTTCGTAATCCTCAATAAATTCCCGTATACGAGCGGCCACGTAATGGTTGTCCCCTACGCGCATGTGGCGAATCTCGCGGACGCGGAGCCCGAAACGCTCGGCGAAATGATGCAAATCGCGCAACGCATGCAGGTAGCGCTTGGCAACACTTATCACCCGCAGGGTTTCAACCTCGGCATGAATCTAGGCCGCGCGGCAGGGGCGGGTGTAACGGGCCATCTTCACTTGCACGTTTTGCCCCGCTGGGCGGGCGACGCGAATTTCATGACGGTGACGGGCGAAACGCGCGTGGAGCCGGAAGAGCTTACGATTACTTTCGAACGGCTGAAGAAGGCGCTGACGGCCTGACCGAATCGCGCGCTTGTGTATTAGCGGCCCTTCGCTCAGGATGACGGCGGTTGGGCAGCGCCCCAGGCTAGCCGTAGTTCGGCGGGTTCACGGATTGGTCCATGCCCATGGTTTTTTGCCCGCCGGGCTGCACGTTAACGGCGATCAGGTGAGCTTCGTGCGAATCGAACGCACAGCGCAGCGCCGGCTCCAAATCCTCAGCGCGATCCACTTCGCGCGCCTTCATTCCGTAGCCCTGCGCGATGAGCGCGGCGTTGATTCCGGGAATGTCGATGCCCGGAACATTTTTTCCGACCTGCGTAAAATCGCGGAATCCTTTCAGCGCGGAATAATTCTTGTTTTGAACGACGATAAAGATGACGGGCGCTTTCTGCTGTACCGCCGACCACAGCGCCTGCACGGAATATTGCAGCGAACCATCGCCGATCGCGCAAACGACGCGCCGTTTTGGATGCGCGAGTTGCAGGCCGACGGCCGCGGGCGCGCCAAAACCGAGAATGCCGCTGCGCACAGAGTAAAAGGAGCCGGGCTCGTCGAGCTTGATGTAGCGGTCAAGATCGCCCTTCGACGAAGGGCACTCTTCGGAAACAATCGCGTCGCGCGGCAGCAGCTTGTTCAGCAGGCTGAAGAGATACGCGGTCGTCATCGGATGCTCGGGCTTCGGCTCGGCAGCAGGAGGGCTGGGCGCCGCGTCGCGTTGCACGGGCTTCACGCGTCCGACGAGATATCTTGCGGCGATGGCAATATCGCCGACGATGCCAGTGCCCGCGAGAGCCACTGAAGCATCCTGCGGCGAATTGGTGATCTGGAAAAGTTTCGTACCGGGCGCGATAGGATTCCCGGGTACGTAGGCGTAGTAAAGAAAAACAGGCGCGCCGAGAACGACGACCGTGTCGTAGCTCGCGAGCTGATCCGCCAGGGGTTTTTGCGCGGGCAGCAAAGCGCCGCGAAACAGGCGATGAGTGCGCGGAAACGTCCAGCGCGATGCGATGGGCGCGTCGTAGACATCGGCGCTCAAGCGCTCGGCCAGCGCGATCGCGTCGCGCGACGCGCCATCTTCTTCGATCTGCGGCCCGGCGATCAGGGCGAGCTTCTTGCTCGAATCGATCGCACGAACGACCTCATCCAGCGCAGCCGAATCCGGCGAGACGGTCTGACTCACGCGGCGCGAAATGACAGGGGCGCACGGCTTGTTCCAGTCATCCATCGGAATCGAAATGAAAACGGGCCCGCGCGGCGGCTGCATCGCCAGGTGATAGCCGCGCGCGATGGCGCCAGGCACGTCCTCGGCGCGCAGCGGCTCGCACGCCCATTTCACGTACGGCTTTACGACTTCGACCGCGCGGCTCACGAGAAACGGCTCGGCCATGATCTGGCGGCGGTCCTGCTGGCCGGTGGTGACGACGAGCGGCGCATGCAGGTAATGCGCGTCGATCAGCGCGGAGAGCCCGTTTCCCGCGCTGGCGATCGAATGCAAATTGACGAAGGCGGCTTCGTTGCGCCCGAGCGCGTAACCCAGGCCCATGCCCGCGGCGGTGCGTTCGTGCAGCCCGAGGACGTATTCGAAGTCGGGTGGCATGTCCTTGAGGAACGGCAGCTCGCTCGAGCCGGGATTGCCGAAGATTTTGGTCATGCCGAGATCGCGCAGGACTTCGTAGGTGGCTTCTCGAACGGTGGTCACGACCTCGCCCTCCTCGCGTGCACGCCGCGCGAAAATTCGCGCGTAACTTTCGCCTCGGCCCGGACGTTATATCTGATTGCCGGGCTGGTTGGATACATCGTATCCTGTCTCACCACTTTTCGGCATTCCACACCGGGGAAACGGTACTCACGAATGGCAGACATGATTGCGGTGCAGGACCTTGTCAAAAATTACGGGGATTTTTGCGCGGTGAACCACGTCACGTTCACCGTGCCCGAAGGCAAAATTTTCGGCTTTCTTGGGCCGAACGGCGCGGGCAAAACGACGACGATCAAGATGCTCACGACCGTTCTCGATCCGACCAGCGGATCGATTCGCGTGAACGGGCACGATCCGACGCGCGAGCAGAAAGCCGTGCGAAAGTCATTCGGGATCGTGTTTCAGGACCCCAGTCTCGATGACGAACTGACCGCGCAGGAAAACATGGAACTGCACGGAGTCCTCTATGGCGTTCCGCGCGCGGAGCGGCATAAGCGAATCGATACGCTCGTCGATTTCGTAGGCCTGGGCGAGCGCAAGAAGGATCTCGTGAAGACGTATTCGGGCGGCATGAAGCGGAGGCTCGAAGTGGCGCGTGCGCTGCTGCACACTCCGCGGATTCTCTTTCTCGACGAACCGACGATCGGCCTCGATCCGCAAACGCGCAACCACATCTGGGGTTACATCCAGCAGCTGAGCAAGGAAGAAGGCGTCACCGTGTTTTTCACCACGCATTACATGGACGAGGCCGACCGCGTCGCCGGCGAAGCGGCCGTGATCGATCACGGCAAGATCGTCGCGCAGGGCACTCCATCCGAGCTGAAAGAGCGGACGAAGTGCACGAATCTTGAGGATGCATTTATCGCGCTTACCGGGCACGCGATCCGCGAGGAAGAAGGCAGCGCGGTCGACCGGATGCGCATGATGGGACGCGCATGGAGAGGCGGAGGACGGCGATGAAACCGATCTACATTCTTTGCGTGCGGCAATTGAAGCGCTACGTGCGGTCGCCCGCCCGAATCATCGGTTCGCTGGGCCAGCCGCTTTTGTTTCTGATCGCTCTCGGATTCGGGTTGCGGGCGATGTTCGCGCGCGCCGGTGGAGGCGATTACATCAATTTCCTCTCGCCGGGAATCGTCTCCATGGCGATTCTTTTTAATGCCGTTTTTTCCGGCATCGAGATTATCTGGGACCGGCAATTCGGTTTCCTGAAGGAGACGCTCGTCGCGCCGGTGTCGCGGCTTCAAATCGTGCTCGGCAGGATGCTCGGCGGGGCGATTGTTGCATTCGCGCAAGGGCTCATCATGTTCGCGATCTGTCTGATCGCCGGATTTCGCATCCACACTTCGCTCTACCTGACGTTCGCGATCGTTTTCATGTTTTTGATCGCGCTGCTCTTCGCGGGTATCGGCACGGTCTTCGGCTCGGTGCTTCAGGACATGCAGGGATTTCCGCTAATCATCAATTTCATCATCATGCCGATTTTCTTTTTTTCGAACGCCCTTTTCTCGCCCAACGGTTTGCCGCGGGTGCTGGCACTGCTGCTGCGGCTGAATCCCTTGAGCTACGGGGTGGATGGGCTGCGCGGCGCCTGCAGCACGGTTTTCGCGTACGGGCTGAAGATGGATCTCGCGGTCGGTGTCCTGCTTACGGGCATTTTGCTCGCGCTAGGCAGCTATTTTTTCTCGAAGATTCAACTGTAGCCGCAAATTCACCGAGTATGCAGCTCACGCCGGTTCGCAGGAGTGAGGCGTTCCGGGCTAGCTTTGCCACAGGCCGGTTACGGCTTACACCTATGACCGGCTGAGGAGAAGCGGGGTGAACTACATGGGGCTTCCGGGAGGCAGGGCGGTGAGGGCGAGGCGTTCGGCTTTGCCGGGGTCGTCGACGACTTTGCATTCGTCGTTGAAGATCATGGTGGCGCGGGATTGCGTCTCGTAAGCGGGCCACTGCGGCAGGCCGCTCGTATTGGGATTGCCGGAGCGGGCGAACGCAGCCCAAGCGGCGCTGACCTTGGCCGCAAGCTGCGCGACATCCGGCGCATCGCCATTCAGCCCAGTCGTTTTGTCCGTATTGTCGAAGACAAACGCCAGCTCGATCCCGTGCGGCGAACGCAGCTTGCCGTCAAGCACGGGGCTGCGCCAGTCGAAAATGTACATGTAAACGGGCGCGGCCTTCTGCGAGACTTTGCGTTCGGCCTGCGTGATGGCGTTCATGCGCATCATGCGATCGGTGGTAACGGCGAAATAGAGGTCGCTCGGGCTGGCGTTGGGCATGTCGTTTTTGTAGGTGGCAAGCAGGAGTTCGAGCTTCGCGTCGTCCACGTGCAGATAGTTCTTCAGCTTGGTGCGCATGTCGGCGTCACTCAGTGAAAAAAGCGACGGATCGCCGAGGCCCATCAGCAGCGTCGACTCGGTGCCATTCGTGCCGATCAGCATGGGCACATTCGCCGATTGCGCGGGCGCATCAGGATCGAAGGGATGGCGCGGGAGCGAGCGGCCGTCGACCACCGGCCCCAGGCGAATCGCATTCGGTCCGGTCATGGACTGCATCGCCGATAGCATCTGCTCCATCGGCACTTTTTGCAGATCGGCGACGTGATCCGGCGCGATATTCAGCTTGGCGAGAAATTTTCGCGCGGCGGCGTCCGCATTGGCGCGAGGAATCGCGCGGAGCGTCGAGCCGCTTTCCACGATCGCTTTGTGGAAGAGACCTTTCGCCGGGGGCATCGCCATCAGCGTGCTGACTTTTCCTCCTCCGCCGGATTCGCCGAAAATGGTGACGTTGCCGGGATCGCCGCCGAAGTGCGCGATATTGTCGCGCACCCATTGGAGCGCGAGGATGATGTCAAGCATTCCAACATTGCCGGAATCGGCGAATTTTCCGTTGCCGCCGATCAGGCCGAGATAGAGATAACCGAACACGTTGAGGCGGTGATTGATGCCGACGACGATCACGTCCTGCTTGTGCGCGAGATTCGTTCCGTCATAGGTCGGCGCGCCATCGGAACCGCCGGTGTAACCTCCTCCGTGCAGCCAGACCATTACGGGCCGCTTTCCACTGCGGACGCTCGGCGTCCACACATTGAGGACGAGGCAATCTTCATCGATCGGCCCCGGCCCGAAGATGTCGCCCATGGCCTTGCGAATGTCCGAGCCGCCATTCGCGCTGGAGATGATTTGCGGCGCCATCGGGCCATAGTGGAGCGCATCGTGGACGCCGGTCCATGGCTTTGGCGCGAGGGGAGGCAGGAAGCGCCGCTCGCCTGCCGTTGACGCGCCGTAATGAATGCCCTTGAAAACGCAGCCGCCGTCAGCCGTGACGCCGCGCAGTTTGCCGGATTTGGTTTCGACGATTGGAGCCGAGCCGCCATCGGCGAACATGGCGCGAGCGAGCGGCGAGGTGACTGCGGCGACTCCGATCAGCGAGGATCGAACGAAATCACGGCGACCGATCATTGCAATCTCCTTCCGAAAACCGCCAATCGGAAGATTGGCGCTTCCAGGGAATAGCTACGCGACTTCGGGGTGTGCGAGGGCTACCCGAACTTTCTCGCGCGGCGCGGGCATCGCTGCGAACACAACCGCGACGATTCCGATGGCCGCGAGCACCGCGTCAAGCTCGAACGACTTCACATAGCTCCCGTAGCGGTCAAAAATCATGCCGCCGACCAATCCGGCCGGCGATGCGATCGCGGAAGTCAGGAAAATGTACATGCCGCTCAATTTCGGATAGGCGGCTCGACCGTAGTAGTGGCCGATCACCGTGTTGGTACAGCTGTAGGTCCAGCCATACGCGATGCCTTGCAGAGCCGACGCGACGTAAGCAAGAGCGAGGGCGTCCGCGCGCGACGTGAAAGCCAAATATGAGCTGACGAAGTAAAGAGTTGCGCCAAGCACGAAAACGAGGCGGGCCTTCAGGTAGTCCATGAGAAAGCCGCCGAATAAGCGCCCGCCGAGCGTTCCGAGCGTGAGGAGGCTAATCCCCCACGAGGCTGCTTTAGGAGTTACTCCGACGCCAGTGAGATGCTCGACCCAATGCGCGATGAAAAGGAAATAGGGAAAGGTCGCGGCGATTCCCGCGATCGCGACAAGCCAGTAAGCGGGTGTTGCAAGCGCCTCACCGGCAGTCCATTCGTGCTTGGTTGCCAACGCGTCGGTGCGGGAAGGCTGCGCTTGGTGCTCCTCGGGAAGGCCATCGGGGGTTTGCCCCATCGACTCGGGACTCTCACGAACGAAAAGAAATGCGATTAATCCGGAGAGAACCATGGCGCCGGCAACGATTCTCCAGCCGACTTGCCAATTACCGCCGCTCTCTCGAATCAGCTTATCGAGCAGCGGCGAGAGCGCGAATCCTGAAATTCCGGAAGCGGAAAGCGTAAGGCCCATCATGACACCGCGGTAGCGCCGAAACCATCTGGTGACGCCAGTGGCCGCGGGAACCAAGGTCGCGAAGCTCATGCCGATGCCATTGACCACACCGAATGCAATCAGATAGTGAATGGGCTTCGACGCGACGAAGCCCAGGAACAGAGCGCTAACGCCGATGATCAGCGAGCCCATCATGAATGTCTTGCGGATTCCCCATTTCACGATCACTGCGGCGACGACAAGCGCGGCCAATCCGACGAAGAGATTGAGGATGGTGAAGCCCAGGCCGAGCGTGCTGCGCTTCATCACGATGGAATGAATCATGTAGCTATTGATGATGGTGCCGCCGTAATACGGAAAACCCATGTTGATGAAATCGAGGGTGAAGAGAACAGCGACCAGCTTCCAGCCGTAGAAACTTTTTGTCTCGGACACAGCGTCTCCTATGCTTTGCGATGGGCGATTGCCTGGCTCATGCGGCGACCCTGGCAACCGCGGCCGTTTCCGTACGGTGATGCGGCATGGCGGCGAAGAGGATGGCAACGATGCCGATCACGGTGACAATGATGTTTAATTCCCATGCGCGCGCGTAACCGCCGTACAAATCGAAGATTTTACCGCCAACCCACCCCGCGGGCGATGCTCCGCCGGAAGTGAGAAGCAGAAGAGTGCCGGCGAGTTTGGGGAAAGCGGCGGGTCCGAAGAAGTGCGCGACGCTGGTGGTCATGCAGGTGAACGTCCAACCGATGGCCAAGCCGTAGAGAACCGCCGCGGAATCGGCGAGCATGAGCGTCCCGGGGCCGGCTCGAAGAGCGGCCAGTGAGCCCACCAGGTAGCAGCACAGGCCCAGCAGAAAGGCCCAGCGGGCGGCCATAGTATCCACGAGCCATCCGCCGATCACGCGTCCGCCAATGGCGGCGAGGGTAAAGAGTCCCATGGAAAAAGCCGCGTCGCCCGAGGGAACGCCGACGCTTTGGAGATGAAGCAGCCAGTGCGCCGTGAAAAGAAAGAACGGGAACTGCGCGGCGAGACCGGCGATGACCACGAGCCAATAGCCGCTGGTGCGATAGGCTTCACCCGCGGTCCACGCGTAGGTAGTGACGAGCTTGCTCGGGGCGTGATGCTGCGCGGCGCCAGCGTCCTTTTCGCCACCATCGGGCAATTGGCCGAGATCCTCGGGGCGCTCCTTGACGAAGAGCAAGGCAATGATTCCCGAGAGGACGGCTCCGGCCGCGACGATTTCCCAGCCAAGATGCCAATTCCCGCCGCTCGCGCGAAGGAGGCGATCGATCAGGGGCGCCATGAAGAATCCGCAGACGCCGGAGCCGCTGAGGACGAGGCCACTGGCGCGGCCGCGATAGCGCTCGAACCAGCGCGCGGCGCCCGTGGTGCCGCAAATGATGTCCCCGAAACAGACGCCTATGCCGTTGATAACGCCGAAGCCGAGCAGAAACTGCCAGGGCTTGCTCGTGGCGAAAGCCAGAAACAGAGAGCCGATACAGACGAGGGACGAGCCGATGACGTACGTCGAGCGAATGCCGCGGCGCACGATCGAGGCGGCCACAAGGTTCGAAGGAATTCCCACGAAAAGATTCAGCAAAGTGAACCCGAGCCCGAACGTTCCGCGGCTCATGGAGATGTGCTGGAGCATGTAGGGATTGATGACCGCGCCGATGTAAAACGGCATGCCGAGATTCAAAAAATCCATCGACGCGAGCGCGCCGACGAGTTTCCAGCCATAGAACGGGCGAGCGTTCGACATTGGCAGCCTCCGGCGAGCGCGCACGCGCGACACTTGCGCTGACCTTCCCGCCGCCCAAATCGGCGGGAAGCTTGCGGACGTGCGCACATTCTAGATTGATCTTCGGGCATTGCAAGTTGAATGTAGAATGGGCGCGGTCGGGGGATCTTTGAGCTTGCGAACGCAAGTTGGAATCGTCGGCGCAGGGCCTGCCGGGCTTCTGCTCTCGCATCTGCTTCACATTCACGGCATCGAGTCCATCATCGTCGAGGCGCGAAGCCGCCAATACGTCGAGGAGCGCGTGCGCGCCGGCGTTCTCGAACAAGGCACGGCGGATTTGATGATCGAGACCGGCGTCGGCGAGCGCTTGAAACGCGAGGGGCTTCCGCATTACGGCGTGAACTTTCGCTTCGCGGGCCGGACGCACCGGTTTGATTTCAAGGAGCTGGCAAACGGGCGGGCGATTTACGTCTACCCGCAGAACAAAGTGGTCGCGGACCTTTTTGACGCGCGGCTGGCGGCGGGCGGAAAGATTTGCTTCGAAGTCGAAGACGTGAGCGTTCACGATTTCAGCGATGCTGCCGCGATGGCCCGCCCGAAGATTCAGTTCCGCGCCGAAGGGCAGGCGCAGGAGATCGAGTGCGATTTCATCGCGGGGTGCGACGGCTTTCACGGCGTATGCAGACCGTCCATTCCCGCGACCGCTTTGGCCGTTTTCGAACGCGTTTACCCGTTCGGGTGGCTGGGCATTCTCGCGGAGGCTCCCCCTTCATCCGAAGAGCTGATCTATGCGTATCACGACCGCGGATTCGCGCTGCTCAGCATGCGCACGCCTCAAATCAGCCGCCTCTACATCCAGTGCAAGCCGGATGAAGACATCCACGAGTGGCCGGATGAGCGAATCTGGCACGAGCTGCAACTGCGGTTGGCATCGAGCGATCCCGACTGGAAACTTACGGAAGGGCCGGTGCTGCAAAAAGGCGTGACGGGAATGCGCAGCTTCGTCGTCGAGCCGATGCAATGCGGGAAACTGTTTCTCGCGGGCGATGCGGCGCACATCGTGCCGCCGACGGGGGCGAAAGGACTCAATCTCGCGGCCGCGGATGTGGTGGTGCTGGCGCGGGCGCTCCGGGAATTCTATTCCTCCCATCGGCGCGATTTGCTCGAGAAGTATTCGTCGATTTGCCTACGGCGCGTTTGGAAAGCGCAGCGGTTTTCGTGGTGGATGACTTCGATGCTGCACCTCTTTGACACGGACAATGCATTCGACCGGCGGCGGCAGCTCGCCGAACTCGACTACGTAACAAGTTCGCGCGCTGCTCAGCAGAGCCTTGTAGAAAATTACGTTGGCCTGCCGATGGACCCGCTGTAAGGCGCGGCGGCGTGCCGTGCAATCCGCCCGCCTGCGTGGTAGCTTCGATAATGCGAGGGATCAGGAGAGAGTATCGTGGCTAAGAAATCGAAGAAGAAAGCAAAGGTTCGCAAAAAGAAAGCCGCCGCACGGGTTAAGAAATCACGCGCCGTGAAGGTGAAGCGCACAAAGCGCCGCTTGCGCGGCTCGAATTCGGTTGAGCCGCCAATTCCTCCTTCCGAAGAGGGCCTGGGAGGAGAGTCGGCCGGTCAATCGGGCGACACGGAAGGCCTCTCGCGAGAAGAGGACGTCGATTCGGAGAGCGTCGAGGAATTGACTGAAGAGGGACAGGATTACGAGGCGGAGGTGGTGAGCGGAGTGGAGGAAGCGCCCGATCCCGATGAGAACAGGCGCACCCGGCTCCGCACGCGCCGCTACATTCCGCCCGAAGAACAATAGGGCCGGCTCGCGGATTCAGCTGCGCTGCGAAATCTGCCTTATTGCGTGACGGTTTTTACTGCGTCGCCGACCTTGAATCCCGTGCCGGAAACGGCGACGCAAACGGCTGAGATGTCGTCCACATCGGTAACTTTGATGACTCCCACCGGAGTGGCCAGGCGGCGGATCACCTGCCCGGTGGATGGATCCTTGATTTCTTTGGTCACGCGCTCGACATTGAGCTGATCGCCGACCTTCACGCCGGCCTTTGCGCCCACGTTCAGCACGATCTGCCCGCTATCGACGGCAGCAACGAGGCCTGAGACGACGATCGTTCGCACGGACAATTTTGTGTTGTCCGCGATCAGGCCAGTGCTCATCTGCTCGACGGCGGCTTTGGTGGCCTCGCCAATGATCGTTTCCTGGAAATCGCTCGAACCGAAGTCCACGTTTCCCGCCCCGAATCCGCGCCAGCTTCCGCCACCGCCTGTAATCGACGTGCTGGAGCGGGACGATTCGCCGTGACCCTCCGCTACGCCAAGGATTTCAGCAGTGTCGATATCCACGATGCGCGCATCGATTTGTACGATTGCCTTGCTATTGGTGTGCTTGAAGCCGCCCATGCCGAACGGGCCAAACCCTCCGCCGTTTCCGCCGACTCCGGTATTCTTCGTTTCGTTTCCAAACGAGGTGACGCTGCCGACGATGATCGCATCGACGCCCAAAATTTTGCCGATCTTCGCCGCAGAGTTCGGGTTGGCGCGGTCGCTATTGGAGAAATTCTGCTCCGCCATGATTTTGTCCAGGGCGTTGCGTTCGATCACCGAATAAGTGCCGTCCTGAACCAGGTACTTTACGAGCAGGTCCGTAATGCCCCGGCCGATATCCACGTTCTGGCCCAAGGCCGCGATGTTGGCGGGAGGCACGGCGGAGAAGTCGAAGTCGAATATGGCAACGCGCTTTTTGCGGCCCTGAGGCACTGTTCCCGGAGCGCCCGGCGTTGCGCCTGGCGCGGCCGTCGCCGTTGTGGGCGCGCCCGGAGGCGGCGGAGTTGATTGTTGGCCTTGCACTCCCGCTGCGAGAACAATGATAAGAACCAGGGCCCCGAAAAACGCTTTCATCATTTCGTTTTCTCCCAGAGCACACCGCAAGAATCGACAAACCGCCTTCGATTTGGCCGAAATCTTACTGGTGCAACGTTCCGTGTGTCAACAAGCGGAATGCGTTTCGTTGCACAGTGTCAGCTCGGCTTACCTGGTTCAAGCCTTCAGCGCGCATGTGATTGACATTTTCATGATACGGGGACTATCCTCTCGACCCAACCGAGCCGATTCGTTGGGAGTGTCCTCTAGCACCGGCTCGAAGTTTGCTATACAAGCGAACGACCAAAGCTGATCTAGCGTCTGGGGATAAGCTTCGGCCGGTTCATACGACTACTGAAAGCACTAATTCTGCTCTAATACGGGCCCGGCGCGGGTTGGGCTCGAAACCAAGAAAAATTCCGATGAGTCCGGTCAGGAGGAGACGATGAATTGGGCCAAGCCAGCTAATAAGGTTCTGCAAACCGTGTTCTTCGTTTTGGTCGCTCTGATGCTCGGGACTGCTGCCGATGCGCAGAAGCAGAAGGGCGGAGGGGGTGGCGCTCCCGCTCCACACAATTCAGCGCCTCCTCCACCCACGCAGAATCGGGGCGGTGGCGGCAACGGAAATACAGGCGGCTCACACGGCGGTACGAATACGAACATGGCCGGGGGTGGGGCGAATAACAAAGCCGGTTCGAACGGCACCACCGGTGGCATGGGCGGAAGCCATAATTCAAACCCCTACGGTGAGTACGGAAAGGCCGGTGGCTCGAACGGCACAAGCGGCACGGCGGGTGGCAACAAGTCCAACCCTTACGGCGAATACGGGAACAGCAGCAAGGGTAATCCTTACGGTTCGTACGGCAACAAGTCGCCCAACACCGCGGGAGAAGCCGGCGGAGCCGGAGGCAAGGGTGGAGCGAGCGCCTACGGATCCTATGGCAACAAGGGTGGAAATAATGGGATCGGCGGCAACAAGGGTGGCAGCAACGCCATCGGCGGCAACGGCAGGGGCGGAAACAACGAGGTCAACGGCGGTAACCGCGGCCTCAACGGTGGCCTGAAGGGTGGAAACAGCGCCATTGGCGGTAACGGGAAGGGAGGAAACAACGCGGTCAACGGGGGCAATCGTGGCATTAGCGGAGGCCCGAAAGGCGGCACGAATAATGGCGGGATAGGCGGTAACGGCAAGGCTCTCTCAGCCAAAGGCAATTTTGGCACGCCACCGGGCGGAAAATCGATTACCCGCAGCAACGGCGACCGCGTGAATTTCAGTAAATCCGGTGCGCGCACTTCTCTTGTGACCAAAGGCGGCAGCGCCGCACGCTTCGATTCACACGGCCGGGTCAGTTCGATTCAGGCGCACGGCATGACCATCAACCGCGCCGGCCGCGGCCGTACAGTCGTCACCGAGCGCGCGGATCACACGCGTCTCGTCAGCATGGGCCGAGGGCGCGGTTACTCCGAGCGCGGCTTCATGCGCGGAGGGCGCGCTTTCCGATCCCGAACCTACTTTTCTCACGGCCGCTACTACGCCCGCGCGTATCGCGGCTACTACTGGCACGGCTACCGGTATTGGGGCTATCAGCCGGCCTACTGGTATTCGCCCGGATTCTACGGCTGGGCCTACAATCCGTGGGCGAGGCCGATCGCATACGGCTGGGGCTGGGGCGGCGCTCCCTGGTATGGCTACTATGGATATTACTTCGCGCCGTATCCGGTCTATCCCAGCGCGGCTTTCTGGGTGACCGATTACCTCCTCGCGCAGAGTCTGCAAGCGGCATATGAAGCGGGGCAGGAAAACGCGTGGCTAAGCGGCGGTGGCGAATTGGTTCTTGCGGCGGATCAGCCCGTCGCACTCACGCCTGAGGTCAAGAAAGAAGTATCGGATGAAGTGGCGGCCATCGTCGCGCAGGAAAAGAATGCCGCGGCGAACCCCAACGCGAGCTCCGGAAACGGCGATGTCACCCCCGACGCGCTCGATCCGCAGCATCGCGTTTTCGTCGTTGCCAGCGCGCTCAGCGAGCAGACTGCCGATGGCACTTCATGCAGTCTCAGCCAGGGCGACGTGATCACGCGCGTCGATGACACGCCGGACGCGAATCAGAATGTAAAAGTCTCGGTCACCGCCTCGCAAAAGGATGATTGTGCGAAGGACTCGCAGGTATCCGTGTCTCTCGACGACCTGCAGGAAATGCACAATCACCTGCGCGAGCAGGTGGACGATGGCTTGTCTGCTCTATCGAAGAATCAAGGGAAGGGCGGACTACCGTCCGGTCCGGCAGGCAATCCGCAGTCGAATCCTGACGGCCAGGCACAGGCGGACCCGAACGTAGGCAGCGATCTGCAGCAACAGCAATCGTCGGCAGATCAGGCGGAGCAGGACGTCCAGCAATCTGCCAGCGCGGATAACGGCGCCTAGAAAGCCGTTTGTTCACGGAGGGTTTCGGAGTCAACTCTCCGAAGCCCTCGATTCTTCCACGAAGCGCTGCAAGAATCGAAATCGATCACTGGGGCGGCTGCCTGAGCCAACCGAAATCGATCAGTCCATTGGCCACGAACTGCACTGCCAACGCGACGAGAAGCAGCCCCATAAGCCGTGTCATGATGCGAATCCCCGTGTTGCCCAGATAGCGCCGCACGCGGTCCGCTCCCGCCAGCACCAGATACGATGCATACGAGGTGGCCACGATCACCGCATACACGATCGCGTACTGCCACCAACGATGCGCTTCGCCGACCAGCACCATCACCGTTGAAATCGCGCCCGGACCGGCGAGCATGGGCATGCCCAGCGGGATCACGCTCGCGTCCTCTTTTTCAGCGCCTTCCTGCTGCTCTTCCGCCGTCGATTTCGTCGCGGATTGCCGCGCCTGAAGCATCTCCAGGCCGATCAGGAGCAGAATGATCCCGCCGGCAATTTTGAAAGCGGGCAGTGTGATGCCGAACGCCTTGAAAATCAGGCTGCCCGCGGCCGCAAATGCGCAGAGCACAATCGCGCACGTCCACGCCGAACGGCGCGCCATCTCCCGCCGCATCGGTTCCTGCACGTCCGCCGTGATAGCCAGAAACATCGGGATCACGGCAAAGGGATCGACCAGGAAGAAAATCGAGGTCGCGGCGAGCAGCGCGAACTCGAGAATTTGGGTGGTGAGCTGTG
>Ga0335078_10006511_pt1 | contig 17283 bp, 13 predicted proteins | sample Lox_Sample_32_FD_206711 | JGI IMG/M metagenome (GOLD analysis project Ga0335078, IMG submission 206711) | Soil microbial communities from Loxahatchee National Wildlife Refuge, Florida, United States - Lox_Sample_3.2 | ecosystem: Environmental > Terrestrial > Soil > Wetlands | place: USA... | reverse complement strand
GGCCCCCCCCCCCCCGCCCCCGGGGGGGGCGCCACGGTTCTGTGGCCCCGCCCCCGGGCGGGGGGGCCGCCCCGCGGCCCGCCCCCCCCGCGCCGCCACTCCTCGGTCTGCCTGAGCTGGTTGAAGGTGAACAGGTGCAGGCCGGCCACGGCACTGGCCGGGGCGGCCAGCGCCGTGCCCGTGCGGTCCAGCAGCCGGTCCGGGCTGTAGCCACCCGGCGTGCCCAGCCGCAGGAACCATTCGGTGTGCCCGGCCAGGAACCGGGCCGACTCGGCCACGCCCGCCGTGGCCGCCATCCGCAGCAGCCGGGCCCGGTCCACCGGGCCGGCCAGCCCGACGTACAGCGGCAGGGTCACCCCGCGGGCCCTGATCCGCCCAATCCACCGGCGCAGCACGGCCGGGTCGAAGCACAGGTTGCTGACGATGTAGGCGGCATGATGCCGTTTGTCCCACATGGCCTGCACGGTGATGTCGTCGCCAATCTTGGGATGGCTTTCCGGATAGCCGGTGATGCCCACCCGCTCGAATGGCCGGCCCATTTCGGTCAGCCGGGTGATCAGCGACAGCGCGCTGTCGAACTCCCCGGCGGGCGGGTCGGCGTCGCCGGCCGGCACGAACACGTCAGTCACCCCGCAGGCCCGCAGCCGGGCCACGATGCCGGCCAGATGCGCATCGTCCCTGACCAGCCGGGCCGACACGTGCGGCACCACCGGGTAGCCGCGGGCCGCCAGCCGCTCGGTCAGCCCGAGCGTGGCATCCAGCCCTTTTGCCGGGGAGGCGGTGACGGTCACCGTCATGTCCGCGGGCACCCACGCGGCCACCTGGTCCTCGACCCCGGCGGCCGGGAACACCTCGTAGCGCGGGTGGGCCAGCAGCGGCGCGACGCCGGTCAGCCCGCCGCGCATGACTCCGCACCCACGTCGACCAGCAGCCGCTCCAGTTCGCGTTCCAGCCGCCCGGTGCCGACATCGATCACCGTCAGCGGCAGGCCGAACTGCTCCGCCACCGCGCGCGCCCGGGCTTCCAGCGACGGCTCACGGGACTGGGCCAGCCAGACCACCCGCCGGTAGTGGCCGAAATAGTCCGGCCACAGCTCCGGGTGGCGGTCCAGGCCCAGCCCGGCCAGCACGGTCGCCCGGAAGCTGCGCACCAGGAAATCGGTCAGCAGGTAGGTGCCCGGCTCGTCAGCCAGCAGCGCGGCCACCCGGGACGGCCCGGCCAGCAGGTCGTAGCAGTGCAGCCCGGGCAGCCGCCGCACCCCCAGCCGCTGGCACAGGTCATCCAGCGCGCCGTACGTCCCGCAGTCCGCGTAGCCGAGGATGACCGGCAGGGCGCGGGCTTGAGCCGACCGGACCAGCCGTTCCGCCCATGGGGTGATGGTTGTGGGCCGGTTGTGCAGGACGGCCGGCAGGTTATGCAGCTCGACGCGCCAGCCGCGGCGGCGGGTGATCTCCCGCACGGGCCCGCCGAGCGCGCCGCAGGTGATCACCACCGCGCGGGGCGCGGCGTCACTCCGGGAAGGCGAGCTGGTCGACGAAGCGGTCGTTGAAGTCGGCGCGATCGGAGAGCTCGACATACTTCACCTCCTCGAGCAGGGCCAGCCCGGCGGCCCGTTCCCGCATGCTGAGCAGGGCCATCTTCGCTCCCTCGCCGGCCACGTTGCCCGCGCTCACCACGCGCACGGCCGGGATGGGCGGCACCAGCCCGAGCCGGATCGCGTTGGCCGGGGACAGGTAGCTGCCGAACGACCCGGCCAGCAGGACCTGCTGGACGTCGCTGGCCGCCAGGCCGGCCTCTTCCAGCAGGATGTGCCAGCCGGTGGCGATGGCCGCCTTGGCGAACTGCAGCTCGCGGACGTCCCGCTGGGACAGGTAGACCGAGCGGGACACGTCACCCGGCTCGCCCAGCCAGTGCAGCACGAACACCCGCTCCGCGCCGAGCTGGGTCAGCCGGGCGGCCAGCCCGGGGGCCAGCTCGGCGGCCCGCTGCTCGCTGACCAGCCGCCCCGAGGAGTCCAGCAGCCCCAGCCGGACCAGCCCGGTGACGGCGTCGACCAGGCCGGAGCCGCACAGCCCGGCGGGCTCCGTGTCCCCGATGACCTTGAGCTCCAGCGCGTCCGGGGTCATCGTGACCACCTCGATGGCCCCGTCCGCGGCGCGCATCCCGCAGCGGATCGCGGCCCCCTCGAACGCCGGGCCGGCCGGCGCGGCGGTGGCCAGCAGCCAGTCCCGGTTGCCCAGCACGATCTCGCAGTTGGTGCCGATGTCGATGAACAGCCGGGTGCGCTGGTCGCGGTCCATGCCCGAGGCGAGCAGCCCGGCCGTGATGTCACCGCCCACGTACGCGCCGAACGGCGGGAACACCACCGCCCGGGCCCGCGGGTGCAGCGCGACGCCCAGGTCGGCGGCGAGCGTCTCCGGCAGCAGCCGGGTGGCCAGGATGAACGGCGCGACGCCGAGCGGCTCCGGGTCGATGCCCAGCGCGATGTGCGTCATCGTGGCGTTGCCGGCCAGCGCGATCTCCTGCACCTCGGCCGCCTGCACGCCGCCCTCGGCGCACACCTCGGCGGCCAGCTCGGCCAGGGTCTGGTGGGCCAGCGCGGTGAGCCGGGCCAGCGTCTCCGGGTCCAGCATGGTCGCGCTGATCCGGGTGATCACATCCGCGCCGAACGGCTGCTGCTGGTTCAGCGCCGAGGCCACCGCGACCGGCGTGGCGGTGGACAGGTCGAGCAGCGTGGCCACCACGGTCGTGGTGCCCAGGTCGAACGCGATGCCGAACAGCCGGTCCGACGTGTCGCCGGGCTGCACGTCGATCAGCACGTCGTCCACGATGACCGCGGTGACCCTGCCGCCGTCGGCCCGCAGCGCCCGGCCGACGGCCCGCACCGCGTGCAGGTCGGCACGCAGCTCCAGGTCATCCACCGCGTCCAGCACGCGTTCGAGGTCGCTGCGCTGGTCGGCCAGGGTGGGCTCGGCCAGCTCCAGGTAGCGCTTTTGCACCGCGGGCCGCAGGATGACCTGGCGGCCAACCCCGACGGTGGCCGCCTTGGGCCGGGTGACCAGCGGGGGCACGTCGACCTTCGTGTCGGCGGTGGCCTCGGCCCGGCAGGCCAGCCGCCAGCCGTCGCGCAGTTCGTCCGGGCTGAACGCGCGGCTGTCCAGCGCCGTCGGCGGCGCGGCCCCGTCCAGCACCCGCACCTTGCACTTCTTGCACGTGCCGTGGCCGCCGCAGGTCGAGTCGATCGCGATGCCGTTCCAGCTGGCCGCGTCGAACAGGGTGACCCCGGCGGGCACCCGGACCCGGCGCCCGCTCGGCTCGTAGAGCAGGTCGACCCGGGTCGGCCCGGCGGCGGCCAGGCCGGCGTTCCGGGCCTGCGCCGTGGTCACGTGGCGCCCTGGGCGTCGGCGGCCTGCTGGGCGGCGGCCTGCTGGGCCCGGTGGGCGGCGATCCACGCGGCGCCCCACGGGTCACGGTCGGTCAGCAGGTCGGCGGCCTGCACCGAGCGGACGATCTGCGGCGCCCGGGCGTCCATGATGGCGCTGGTCAGCCCGCTGCGGATGGCCATGGGCAGGAACGTGGCGCCGATCGTGTGCCGGTCCGGCATGCCGAACGACACGTTGGACGCGCCGAGCGTGGTGTTCACCCCGAACTCCGCGCGCAGCAGCTCGATCGTCTCCAGGGTCTTCCCGACCAGCGTGGTGTCCGCGCCGACCGGCATGGCCAGCGGGTCGATCACGATGTCGGTGACCGGGATGCCGTACCGGCCGGTGGCTACGTCGATGATCTTGCGGGCCAGCTCCAGCCGCTTTTGCGGATCCTCCGGGATCTCCTCCTCGTCGTTGGGCAGCGCGATGACCGCGGCGCCGTAGGTCTTGACCAGCGGCAGGATGGAGGCCAGCCGCTCGTCCTCGGCGGTGACCGAGTTGACCAGCGCCTTGCCCTGGTAGGTGGCCAGGCCCGCGTCCAGCACCTCGATGATCGAGGAGTCGATGCACAGCGGCAGGTCGGTCAGCCCCTGGATGAGCTTGACCGCGGCCACCATCAGCTCTTTCTCGTCGGCCAGCGGGGCACCCATGTTCACGTCGAGGACCATGGCGCCGCCCGCCACCTGCTGGGCCACGTCGATCTCGATGCGGGACAGGTCGCCGCGGCGCAGCTGTTCGGAGAACAGCTTGCGACCGGTCGGGTTGATCCGCTCCCCGATTATGCAGAACGGCCTGTTCTCGCCAATGACCACCTCGCGCGTGGCCGACCTGAGCACAGTGTCCATGCGTGCTCCCTACGCCGGTGCCACGGCGCGGCGGCGCTGCAGCAGTTCCTTGGCCCGGACCACGGCGGCCGACGCGTCGGCGGCGTATCCGTCCGCGCCGACCACGTCCGCGTACTCCTGGGTGACCGGGGCGCCGCCGACCATGACGATGACCTGGTCGCGCAGTCCGGCCTTCTGCAGCGCGTTGATGTTCGCCTTGAACATCGGCATGGTCGTGGTCAGGAACGCGGAGAACCCGACGATGTCCGGCTGATGCGTCTTGATCGCGTCGATGAACTTCTCCGGGGCGACCTGCACGCCGAGGTCGATGACCTGGAACCCGGCGCCCTCGAACATGATGTTGACCAGGTTCTTGCCGATGTCGTGCACGTCGCCCTTGACCGTGCCCATGACGATCGTGCCGATCGGCTCGGCGCCGGTCTCGGCCAGCAGCGGGCGCAGGATCTCCAGCGCACCCGCCATGGCCTTGCCCGCGATGAGCATCTCCGGGACGAAGAAGTCGCCGCGCTCGAACCGGGCGCCCACTTCCTCCAGCGACGGAATCAGGGCGTCATACAGCAGGGTCTCTGGGCCCAGCCCCATGTCCAGCCCAGCCCGGGTCAGGCTGAGCACCTCGGGGCCGTTGCCCACCAGGGTGAAGTCATAAAGCTGGCGGAGCAGCTCCTCCTGCGTCACGCGGCACCTTCTCTCTGGGCGGGCGCTCTCGGTCCGGGTGGCTGTGCTCGGTGGGCGGGTGGCTTCGCGGCCGGCCTGGCGGGCGGGCGGGCCCGGGGTGATGCGGTGTCCGGGCGGTGACCGAGGACGGCGGACAGCGCGGCCGCCTGCGCGGCGCACTGCGCGGCCACGGTGGCGATGCTGGGCCGGGGCAGCCGGCTGGCGGGCGCGGACACCGACAGCGCGGCCACCACCACGGCCCCGTCCCGCAGCACGGGCGCGGCCACCGCGACCAGGCCCGGCTCGAGTTCCTCGTCGGTGACCGCGAAGCCGTGGCGGCGTACCTCGCGCAGGTCCTCCTCCAGCGCCGCCCGGCTGGTGATGGTCCGCGCGGTCCGCGCGGCCAGGCGGCCCGGCGGCAGCTCGGCCGCGCCGTAGGCGAGCAGCACCTTGCCCAGCGCGGCGCAGTGCAGCGGTACCGGGCGGCCGAGCCAGTTAGTGCCGCCGATCAGGTACCTGCTGTCCACCTGGGCGATCTGCTCGACCAGGCCGTCGCGGGCCACGCCCAGGTTCACCGTCTCCCCGGTCAGCTCGCCGAGCTGGTTCAGGAACGGGCGGGCGACCTCGATCAGCCCGGCTTCGGCCCCGCCCTGCCAGGCGTACCGCACGAACACCTCGCCGGGCCGGAACCGGCCATCGTCGTCCCGGCGGACCAGCCCGCCCCGCTCCAGCGCGTCGAGCAGCCGCGACGTGGTGCTCTTGGCCAGCCCGGTCGCCGCGGCGAGCTCGGTGAACGTGACCGAGCCAGGGGCGTGCACCACCTCGGTGACCAGCCGGGCCGCACGGTCAACCGCCTGGGTGCCGGTGGGGGTCGCCACTCTGCCCTCGCCTGTCCTCCGCCTCGCCGGTCTTCCCTGCCCGTCCGGTGCCTCGCCGGTCCTGGCTGAGATCGCGAGTTCCATGTTACGGAACTCTGTTCTACGATGTGATGCTACGTAGCGGTCCGGGAAAGGGTCAAGCCGGGAACGAGGTGGCGATGTTCCGTAACACGATGCCGCGCTACGAGATCCTGTCCCCGGATGCGGTGGCCGTCCTGGACAGCGGCTGGCGGCGCATCGTCTCGGAGATCGGGGTGCAGTTCGCCAAGCCGGAGGCGGTGGAGCTGTTCCGCCGGGCCGGGCAGAAGACCGACGGTGATGTGGTGTTCCTCGACCCGGACTTCGTCCTGGAGCAGGTGGCCAAGGCGCCGCCGGAATTCGACGTGCAGGCCCGCAACCCGGCCAATACCGTGCACATCGGCGGCGACCAGATGGTGTTCAGCGGCGTCTACGGGTGCCCGTTCGTCCGCGAGGGCGACGTCCGGCGCGACGCCACGATGGACGACTTCCGCCGGCTGACCATGCTGGCCCAGTCCTACCCGCAGCTGGACTCGGCCGGGGGAGTGATCTGCGAGCCCAACGACACCCCGCTCGACTCGCGGCACCTCGATATGGTCTACGCGCTGCAGACGCTGACCGACAAGATCTACATGGGCAACGTGGTGTCCGGGCCGAACGCGGCGGACACGATCGCGATGACCTCGATCCTGTTCGGCGGGGGAGCGGGGGCGGCGGCGGGCCGGGCGTCGATCGAGGCGGTGCCGGCCACGATCTCGCTGATCAACTGCAACTCGCCGCTGCGCTGGGACGACCGCATGCTGGACGCCCAGTTCGAGTACTGCGCGGCCAACCAGGCCGTGGTCATGACGCCGTTCCTACTGATGGGGGCCATGTCCCCGGTGTCCATTCCGGCCGCGCTGGTGCAGCAGCTGGCCGAGGCGCTGTCCGGCATCGCGCTGGCCCAGCTGATCCGGCCCGGCTGCCCGGTGATCTTCGGCTCGTTCCTGTCCAACATCGACATGCAGTCCGGGTCGCCCAGCTTCGGCACCCCCGAGTCGGCCATCGGGCTGCTCTGCACCGGCCAGCTGGCCCGGCACTTCGGGCTGCCGTTCCGCACCGGCGGGGGGCTGAACGCCAGCCAGACCGCGGACGCCCAGGCCGCCTATGAGGCGCTGATGACGCTGCTGCCCACGTTCCTGGCGGGCACCAACTTCGTCATGCACGCGGCCGGGTGGCTGGAAGGCGGCCTGGTCAGCTGCTATGAGAAGTTCATCATCGACATCGAGCTGCTGCGCATGCTGCGGGTCGAGTTCACCCCGCTGGAGATTTCTGCGGACTCGCTGGCGTTCGGGGCGCATGAAGAGGTCGGGCACGGCGGGCACTTCCTCGGCGCGGCGCACACCATGGAGCGGTTCAGGGACTGCTTCTACCGGCCGCTGCTGTCGTCCACGGCCAACTACGAGCGCTGGGTCAAACTGGGCGCCAAGGACACCACGGCCCGGGCCGGCGAGATCTGCGCCAAGCAGCTGGCCGGGTATGAGCCGCCCCCGATGGACGACGCGATCCGCGCCGAGCTGGCGGAGTTCGTCACCCGCCGCCGCGCCGAGCTCGGCGACTAGGCGGTGTCCCGCAGGTTCTCGGCCTGCGGTGCGCCGCCCGTGCGGCGGGGCACCCCCTGGCCACCCCGTTGACCAGGCTGCAGGAAGCGGCGTATGACGCTCAGCTGGGGGCGGGCCTGCCACTCAGCCAGCTGGCCGCCGAACTGCTGATCAAGCACGATGGCCTCGTTGATCTTCGGCGTTGCGCCCGCTACATCCATGCCGTCCAGCAGGCGGACTGGTTCAAGGCCGCGTTCCCGGCGCACGCCGACCCGGTAACCGTGGTGGGCGGAAGGGGGGTCAGCCACGCCGACGCCCGTCAGCGGCGGATCAAGATCGGCACGAATGACCGGCACGCCGTCAGCCGCTGCGAACACGCGTGCCTGCATGAACTGGCGCACATCGTGAGCCCCGATCATGCCCCCGGCGGGGAACTACGCGAGCCCAGGCTCGGCCGGGCCAGCAGCAAAGGTCATCATCACGCGTGGCGCGTCAATTTCATTCTGATCGTGAGCAAGACCCTCGGGAAGCCAGCGGCTGCCCGGCTGAGGCAGGAATTCAACCAGTGGGGCCTGTCAACGCGCAGGTAGGCGCGACCAACCACGCTGCCGCCGGTCACCAGCCACACCAGCCCCAGCGGCGTGGTGTACGTCGGTAATGATCAAACGATTACTGTTGCTATAGCGACACCAATCGTTTGATCACGAAGGAACAGGCGGCCGGGGCGGGTGCGGGGAGCGCCATCGGGGGTGGCGGCTAGCATGTGGGCCGTGACTGAGTCAGCGATCGATCCTGCGGCCACTGGGGCCAGTGCCGTCGGCCTGGCCACCATGGTGAGCGACCCGGAATCCGGCGCCACCGGGCCGGACGCGACCGTGCTCGACACCTGGTTCCCGGCCCCGGAGCTGGCCCAGGCCGGCGCGCCCGGTGGCACCGAGCGGCTGTCGATGGGGGAGGTGGCCGAGGCGCTCGGCCCGGACCTGGCCGGCCTGCTCGGCGCCGACCCGGCGCGCGGGGTCGAGGTGGTCGCGGTGCGCACCACGATCGGCTCGCTGGCCACGCCGCCTGCTGACGCTCACGACGTATACCTGCGCCTGCACCTGCTGTCCCGGCGGCTGATCCGGCCGCACGACTGCGACCTGACCGGCGTCTTCGGGCTGCTGGCCAACGTGGTGTGGACGAACTACGGGCCGTGCCCGGTGCCAGGCTTCGAGGCGGCCCGGCTGCGGCTGCGCCACCACGGCCCGGTCACCGTGTACGGGGTGGACAAGTTTCCCCGGATGGTGGACTACGTGGTGCCGTCCGGGGTGCGGATCAGCGACGCCGACCGGGTCCGGCTCGGTGCCCACCTGGCCGCCGGGACCACGGTCATGCATGAGGGCTTCGTCAACTTCAACGCGGGCACGCTCGGCACGTCCATGGTCGAAGGCCGGATCTCCTCCGGCGTGGTCGTGGGCGACGGCTCGGACGTGGGCGGCGGGGCGTCCATCATGGGCACGCTGTCCGGCGGCGGCAAGCAAACGATCTCGGTCGGTGAGCGCTGCCTCATCGGCGCGAACGCGGGCATCGGCATCTCGCTCGGTGACGACTGCGTGGTGGAGGCCGGGCTGTACGTCACCGCGGGCACCAAGGTGGCTGGGCCGGACGGCCAGGTGGTCAAGGCCAGCGAGCTGTCCGGGCGGCCGGGGCTGCTGTGGCGGCGCCACTCGCAGACCGGGGCGGTGCAGGCGGTGGCGCGGGCCGGTCATGGGACCGCGCTGAACGACGCGCTGCACGCCAACGCGTGATTGATCTACGGGGCACCCGAGGCGGACACATGCGACTGGCCACCTGGAACGTCAACTCGGTCGCGGCGAGGCTGCCCCGGCTGCTCGACTGGCTGGACGCCGTCAAGCCCGACGTGCTCTGCCTGCAGGAAATCAAGGTCACGCAGGCGGCCTTTCCCACCGCCGAGGTCGGTGAGCTGGGCTACGCCGCGGCCGTGCACGGCAGTGGCCGGTGGAACGGGGTCGCCATCTTGTCCCGGGTCGGCCTGGACGGCGTGCGCCGCGGCTTCGACGGTGAGCCGGGCTTCCCGGACCCCGAGGCCCGGGCCATCTCGGCTACCTGCGCCGGGCTGCGGGTGTGGTCTGTCTACGTGCCCAACGGGCGGACGCTGGACAGCCCCCACCTGGCCTACAAGCTGTCCTGGCTCAAGGCGCTGCGCACCGCCCTGGCCGCCGGGCTCGGCCCGCACGGCACCGCGGCCCAGCTCGCCGTGTGCGGCGACTTCAACATCGCGCCCCGCGACGAGGACGTGTGGGACCCGGCCGCGTTCACCGGCTCGACCCACGTCAGCCCGGCCGAGCGGGCCGCGCTGGCTGACCTGCTGGCGCTCGGGCTCACCGACGTCCCGGCCCGGGCGCTGAAAGGCGAGCCGTTCACCTACTGGGACTACCGGGCCGGCATGTTCCACAAGGGCATGGGCATGCGCATCGACCTGGTCCTGGCCAGCAAGCCGGTCGCCGCATCGGTCACCGACGCGTACGTGGACCGGGAGGCACGCAAGGGCAAGGGCCCCTCCGATCACGCCCCGGTCGTGGTCGATCTGGATCTGGCGTCGGCCGGCTGAGGCGCCGGCCGCCGGGGCTGACTGTGGCTGCCGGGGCTGACTGTGGCTGCCGGGGCTGACCGAGGCCGCCGGCTGTGCGGGCAGCAGCGCTGGCGCCTATCCTCAGCGAACATGGTTGCTCTTGTCTGGTACCGCCGTGACCTGCGGCTACACGACCATCCGGCCCTCTGTGCGGCGCTCGACGCGCACGAGCGGGTCGTTCCGGTGTTCTGCCTGGATGATCGGCTGCTGCACGGGCGGCATGCGTCCGGATCGCGCACCGCGTTCTTGCTTGAGTGCCTGACCGACCTGGATGAGCAGCTATCGGCGCGGGGCGCGCGCCTCGTCGTCCGGCACGGGCCGCCGGAGCAGGAACTGGCTGCGCTCGCGCAAGAGACCGGGGCCACCGAGATCCACCTGACCAGCGACCCGAGCCCGTACGAAAGCATCCGGGGGCGCCGGGTGCGTGCCGCGCTGGAGCGGGCCGGGGTCACCGGGCACCCCCACCCCGGGATCAGCGTGGTGGATGATGTGCGCCCGATCCAGACCGGTATGGGCCGGCCCTACACCGTGTTCACGCCGTTCTACCGCAACTGGTCCGGGATCAAGCGCCGCGATGTCCTGGGCCCGCCCGAGCGGGTCAGCCTGCCCGCGAAAACCCGCCACGGGCGGGTGCCCTCACTGGCCAGCCTGAACCTGAAGCAGGAGGTGGCCGAGCCGGCCCCGGGCGGGGAGAGCGCCGGGCTGGCCCGGCTGGCTGAGTTCCTGGGCGGCGGCGTGCGGGACTACGACAGCGACCGGAATAACGCGGGCACGGAGGGGTCGTCCCGGCTGTCCCCGTATCTGCGGTTCGGCTGCCTGTCCCCGCGCGCGGTGGAGGACCAGCTACCCGGCGGCCCGGGCGCCGGGGCCTTCCGCCGCCAGCTGTGCTGGCGCGACTTCTACCAGCACGTCCTGGTTCACCACCCGGAGAACGCGCGGGAAGAGTTCCAGCTTCGTTACCGCGGCAGGCTGGAATGGCCCGGTGACGACGCAGATTTCACCGCCTGGACCCGGGGCCGGACCGGGTTCCCGCTGGTGGATGCCGGCATGCGGCAGCTGCTGCGGGAAGGCTGGATGCACAACCGGGTCCGCCTGGTGGTGGGCTCGTTCCTGACCAAGGACCTGGGCATCGACTGGCGGCGGGGCGAGGACTGGTTCATGCGGCTGCTCCTGGACGGCGACCAGGCCAGCAACAACGGCAACTGGCAGTGGATCGCCTCGGTGGGCGCCGACCCGCAGCCGGTATCCCGGCGCATCTTCAGCCCGGCCCGGCAGCAGCAGCGCTTCGATCCCGGCGGCCGCTACGTCCGGGCCTACCTGCCCGAACTGGCCCGGGTGCCGGACCGCTACCTGGCCGAGCCGTGGCTGATGCCGGCTGAGGAACAGCAGCGGGCCGGCTGCCAGATCGGGCGGGACTACCCGCCGCCGATCGTGGACCACGCCGCGGCCCGGCGGGCGGCGCTGGATCGCTACCGGGCTGCGCGGCCGTTATCCGGGCGCCTGGGCCTAGAGCATGATGACCAGCATGTAGCCCATGACGATGCCCATCGCGATGTTGCAGCAGGCGGCCAGCCGGGGGGAGAGCGGTGGGTGGCGCCGGCCCGGGGCGGGCACTGGCGCGGGCCGGGCCGCCGGGCCGGCCGGCTGGAACGCCGCGCTGGGGATGACCGCAGCCGGCGGTGCGGGCCCGGCCTGCCGGGCCCGCACCGGGGCCAGGGCGGGCAGCCGGTCGGCGGCCCACATCACGTAGCCGGCCATGAACTGGGCCAGGATGACCGCCAGCAGCGGGAAGTGGACGCCCGGGACCGCTGGGCCGCTCATGGCCAGGTCACCGCGCACGGCCGCCGCGCCGCCGCCCATCGCCGGCCCGGACGCCGCCACCAGCATGTACACCATGGCACCGGACATGACCAGGTGCGGCAGGTGATGCGCGCCCGCTATGGCCGGGCGGGCCGCCGAGCCGTAGCGGCGGCGGATCCGCCACCCGAACCACACGGCGAAGGCGCCGAACACGATGGCCCAGCCACTCGTCCACCACGACGCGTGCCACAGCGAGCGGCCGCCCAGCACGGCCAGCCGGGGCGCGAGCATCCCGGCCATGGCCACGCCCATCAGGATGTGCACGAGGTCGATGTCACGCTCGGTCGGCCGCTGCTGGACCCGGGCCAGGACCAGGCGGCTGGCGCAGTATCCGGCGGTCAGCAGCATCACGCCCGCGAACAGGCTGGCGAGCCAGGCTGGGCCGGCCATCTCAGCGCTCACCCGCCAGCCCGGCCGCCCGGCCGCCCCGGACCGGCCAGTAGGCGACCGCCAGCAGCGCCAGCAGCGGGCCGCTGCCCGGGTCGGTGCTCGCACCGGTGAGAACGCCGCCCAGCGCCTGGCCGGCCACCCAGATGACCGCGGCCATCAGGATGGCCAGGACCAGCGCGGCCTGGGCTGTGGGCCGGGGCAGGTAGCTGCCGACGGCGATCGCGGCCAGCGCCGCGGCCAGCACGATCGAGGCGGCCAGCCCGTGGCGGGCCAGCAGCCCGGCCGCCCCGGTCATGGTCGCGGCCAGCCAGCCGGGCTCGCCGCTCGTCATCGCGCTGATCATGTCGTGCAGGGCCTGGGGGGCCCGGTTCACCGGGAGCAGCGCGAAATAGGCCAGGCTGGCCCACAGGACCAGCCACAGCGCCCGGGCGACCGGGGCGCCCACCGCCCGGGCCGCGGTGAACGGGGCGGGCGTGGCTGTGTCCCGGGGCCAGAGCAGCACCGCGAGCAGCGCGTACAGGATCGCCGGGCCGGGGGCGCCGGTGACCGGGCTGGTGGCTGACGTCAGCACGCCGCCGAAGCCTTCGCCGAGCCACCACACCGCCAGCGCCCAGCCGGCCGACGCGCCGAGCGCGATCTTGACCGTGGGCCGCCAGGCGATGCCGAGGGCCAGCACCAGCTGAACGGTGGCGAAGGCCGCGTTGAGCGCCATGCTGTGCTGGCCGACCAGGCCGGCGTTCCAGGTGATCGGGCGGGCCAGCACGGCCGGGTTGCCGGCCGCCGTGTCCGCCAGCGACTGGCTGAACGACCGGGTGAACATGACGTCCTGGTACTGCAGGATCGCGTCCAGCAGCCAGAGGGCGCCGAGGACCAGCTGGAGCCGCCGCCTGGTATCCGGTGGCCGCCACGCAGCCCAGGCCGGGGCGGCTGGCGCGCCCGGCCGGACCGCGGGCCGTCCCGAGGCGGTGACCTCGCTCATAAGCCGGCTCCTTACCCCTCCGGCCGGCCGGGAAAATATCGCCCTGACCCGCCACTGGCCACTGCGACCGTTAAACAAAATCGTAGATGAATTTTCCTTATCCAGGCAAGGGACTGTGGGGCAGCCCGGCTGCCGACAGCCGCCTGAGCAGGGGATCTGTTGCCTGAATGGGCGCGCAGGGTAATTCGTCAATAAACCTGGCCGGGGTATCTGGCAAACCCCGGGGAGGTATCTTGCAAACGGGCCACGGGGTAATCGGTGGCGCGGGAAATGGTTTGCCACGCCGACGGGTCCACCTGCTGATCCCGACGCACTCCGGGCGGGGCCGGAAAGGCGGGCGGGCCGGGGGCAGGAGTCGGCGCGGGCCGGGCCGGGGGAGCGGCGCGGGCCGGGCCGGGGGAGCGGCGCGGGCCGGGCCGGGGGAGCGGCGGCGCGGGCCGGGTGGCGGCGGCGGAAGGCGGCGGGCCGGGAGGGCGGGGTGGCCGGGCCGGGGAAAAATCCGCCGGAAAAGGTGTTGGCGCTGACCTGGGTGCGGACTCCTACCTGAGGCGGCGCAATCCGGCGCCGCTGGAGGAGGACGCGGCATGCACCCAGTGACGAAGACATCCGGCGTGGCGGTCAGCGCGCTCGTGGCCACGACCGCGACCATCCTGCTACTGCTGCCCGGGTACGCCCGGGCGCGTGCCCCGCGCGGCGCGGTGACCTCGGCCGTGGTCGTGGCGACCGCGCACGCGGGCCGGACGGCCCGGGCGTCTGGCCCGAGTCGGCCCGCCGGTCAGCCGCCGCGTTCTACCGTGGACGGGTGCGCGACCGGGACATCGTGGCGGCCATCACCGCCGCCGACCCCGCCGGGCTCAGCGGCGCCTACGACCACTACGCGGCCGGACTGTACGCCTACTGCCGGTGCCTGCTCGGCGAGCCGGCCGACGCCGCCGACGCGGTCCAGGACACGTTCGTCATCGCCGCGGCCAAGCTGTCCGCGCTGCGTGATCCGGACCGGCTGCGGCCCTGGCTGTACGCGGTGGCCCGGAACGAGTCCCGCCGCCGGCTGCGGGCCCGGCGGTCGGCCGTCTCGCTGGACGAGGCGGCCGCGGTGACCATCGACCACGCCGATCCCGGCACCGAACTGGAACAGGCCGAGCTGCGCGAGCTGGTGTGGTCGTCGCTGGCCGGGCTGACCGAGAGCGAGCGGGAGATCATCGAGCTGATCCTCGGCCACGAGCTGGACGGCGCCGACCTGGCCGACGCGCTCGGCGTGCCGCGCAACCAGGCGCACGCGATGGCCTCCCGCGCCCGGGCCCATTTCGAGGCGGCGCTGGGCGTGCTGCTGGTGGCCCGCGGCGGGCAGGGCACCTGCGCCGAGCTGGACGCGATGCTGGCCGGCTGGGACGGCCGGCTGTCCGTGCTGCTCCGCAAGCGGCTCGGCAGGCACATCCGGCGCTGCGCCAGCTGCGGTGACCGGCAGCGCCGGGAACTGGCCCCGGGCGCGCTGCTGCGCGGGTTCCCGGTGGCCGCGCTGCCGCTGGCCGGGCTGCCGGTCAGCCTGCGGTGCCAGGTGCTCGGGCTGGTCGCCGACCCCGCGCCGGATGCCGCCGCGCGGCGGCTCGCCATCGGGCAGCGGTCCGGGCCGCTCGGCCCGGCCGGGTTCCCGAAGCCACTCGATCCACCCGTCCGGGTCCGGCTGCACCACCAGCTGCTGGCCCGGCCGCCACTCGCCGGCCATCCGTTAGCCAGGCAGCTGCTGGACAGCCAGCACGCCCGGGCGGGGGCGGCGGCGGCCGGTGGTGCAGCGCTGATCAGCGGGGCGTTGCTCGGCGGAGGGCTGCTGCACCACCCCGGGTCCCCACCTGGCGCCCCGGGACCACGCGCCCAGCCAGCGCCGGCGGCCACCGGCGCGCCCGCGGCCGCGCCGGTGGTCCCGGGACCGGGTGGCCAGCCCACGCTCGCTGCCCCTGGCGGGCGGCCAGCCGCGGCCGCGCCCGGCCGGGCCAGCACCGGCGGCAGCGCGGGCGCCAGCAGCGCAAGCAGCGCAAGTGGACGGGGTGGATCAGGTTCGCCCGCCCCGCCGGCCGCGGGCGGACCGTCGCCCGCGGCGGGTGCGGTGGTGGCCGGCACGCTCAGCGTCTCACCGGCCAGTCTCGGTCTGGCCCTGTCACTGGGCGGCAGCTGGACCGGGACGCTGACCCTCACCGCGACCGGCGGCCCGGTCGCCTACCACATCACGGTTCCGGCGCCCTACCTGCAGAAACTGACTATCAGCGCGCCATCTGGGCAGCTGGCGGCGGGGCAGCACAAGCGGGTCGCGGTGACCGCGGCCAGCGGCGGCCTGTTCTCCACCGCGATCCTCACATTGCAACCAGGCGGCCTCCATGTCGCCATCTCGTACCAGATAGGCGTCTAACTATCAGATAGGCGCCAGCCAGCACGACTCGAGAGGCGTCTGCGCCAGCAGTGTGGGTAGTTGCTGGTGAGTCCGCAGGGTGTGGAGGGATTCCTGCGGACATCATCCGAGATCCTCCAGGAAGACATAACGTGATCACATGCGTGACGGGGAGATGGTGGCGGCCGTCGTGTCCGGCGACCCCGCGGCGCTGGCGGCCACCTACGATCATTACGCCCCGGCGTTGTACGGGTATTGCCGGTCGCTGCTGAGCGATCCGGCTGAGGCCGCGGACGCCGTCCAGGACATGTTCGTGGTGGCGGTGGCCAAGCTCTCCGGGTTGCGTGACCCGAGCCGGCTGCGGCCCTGGCTGTACGCGGTGGCGCGCAACGAGTGCCACCGCCGGATGCACGGCCCGCACGCGGCGGCGCCGTTCGACGATGACGCCACCGGGATCAGCGCGCGGACCGCTGACTTCGGCGCGGCCCTGGACCAGGCCGAGCTGCGCGAGCTGGTGTGGTCGGCGCTGGCCGGGCTGGAACCCGGTGACCAGGAGGTCATCGAGCTGACGCTGCGCCACGAGTTCTACGGCGCCGACCTGGCCGATGCGCTCGGCGTGCCACGCAACCAGGCGCAGGCGCTGGCGTCCCGGGCCCAGAGCCGGTTCGAGGTGGCACTCGGCGCGCTGATGATGTCCCGGTCCGGGCAGGGGTCCTGCCCCGAGCTGGCCGAGATCCTGGGCGACTGGGGCGGCGAGCTGACCAGCGGGGTGCGCCGCCAGGTCCGCCGGCACCTCGGCTCCTGCCCCATATGCGGGGAGCAGCGGCGGCGCCAGGTCAACCCCACCGCGCTGCTCGGCATGCTGCCCGCCGCGGTCCTGCCCGCCGGCCTGCGTTACCAGGTGCTCGGCCTGACATCGGACGACGCGCCAGACGCGGTGGAGTACTGCCAGCAGGTGGCCCGCCGGGCCGAGCCGTTCAACCGCGCCGGGTTCCCTGCGCCGCTGGACCCGCTGGCCGCGGCGCGCGGTCCAGCCTCGTTCATACCGGCGGCCGGGGTGCTGGTCGCGGTGTTCGCGGTGTTCGGCGGCGGGGCCATGTTCGCGGCCAACACCCTGCACCACTCGGCCCCGCCGAGCTCGGCGATCGCGCCGGCCCCATCGGCCACCGCGGCCCCGTCCATCAGTACCCCCTCGCCGACGGCGTCGGTCAGCCTCGAGCACCGGACTGGCACCGCCCCCAGCCAGGGCGGCAGCGTGACCCCGGCCGGCACCCAGGGCTACCTGCCCGGCACCGGCACCTCGGGCGCCGCTCAGCCGCCCAGGTCGGGTGGCCACTCGGCCACCTCATCACCGACCAGGCCCCGGCACACCACGCACCCGACCTCGACCGGGACGGCGACCTCGACCGCGACCTCGACCGGGACGGCGACCTCGACGGCGACGGCGACCTCGACCGCGACGGCGACCGATACGAGCACACCGGCTGGTGGCAACTCGGCGGAGAACACGGGCCTGCTCGGTTCGGTCATCGGCCTGCTGCGCGCGGTCTAGGGCGCGTCCTGTAGATCTTGGCCGTTGCGAGCGGTGGCCAGGTGGGTGCATCGCCAGGCGGAGGAGGAGCGAATAGTGGAACTATTCGCG
>Ga0335078_10006510_pt1 | contig 17284 bp, 21 predicted proteins | sample Lox_Sample_32_FD_206711 | JGI IMG/M metagenome (GOLD analysis project Ga0335078, IMG submission 206711) | Soil microbial communities from Loxahatchee National Wildlife Refuge, Florida, United States - Lox_Sample_3.2 | ecosystem: Environmental > Terrestrial > Soil > Wetlands | place: USA... | reverse complement strand
CAGGCTCGGATCGCTTCTTGGTGTCAGCAGGCGTGCTGTCGCTGCTCGCCGAAGCGGCCGAGGAGCGTCCGCCGCTGTGCGTGATCGATGACGCGCAGTGGCTGGATACCCCGTCCGCGGATGCGTTGGTGTTCACGGCTCGCCGCGTTGTTGCCGAGGGAATTGCCGTCCTGTTCGCCGTCCGCGATGGCGAGCATCGTCACTTCGACGCCCCGGGCCTCGACGAGTTGGTCCTGGCGGGGCTCGATCACTCCTCGGCGCGCGTCCTGCTCGACCGGGGGACGCCCGAGCTGGCGTCCGCGGTGCGGGAGCGGTTGCTCGAGGATGCGGCGGGGAACCCGCTCGCGCTGCTGGAGCTTCCCGCCGGCCTCTCAGACACGCAGCTGGCCGGGCAGGCGCGCCTGCCCGACGCGATACCTCTGAACTCACGTCTGCACGCTGCCTTCAGTCAAAGGGTCCTGCGGCTGCCCGACTCCACGCAGGCGGCTCTGCTGCTCGCAGCCGCGGAGGCTGACGGTGAGCTCGCAATCGTTCTGCGCGCCGCCGCCGCGCTCGGCCTCGCATCCGAATCGCTGGACGCGGCGGAGCGAGCAGGCCTCGTCGACGCCAGCGCGGGGCGACTCAGCTTCCGGCACCCGCTCGTCCGCTCGGCGGTGTACGACTCCGCGACACTCGCCGAGCGTCGACGGGCTCACGCCGCCCTGGCCGAAGCCTGCTCGGAACCCGAGCACGCCGACCGTCGCGTCTGGCACTCGTCGGTGGCGACCATCGGCGCCGATGAGGAGATCGCCGTCGAGCTCGAGGCGTCCGCCGAGCGCTCGGAGCTCCGCGGCGGACACGCATCGGCGGCGACCGCATTCGAGCGTGCCGCCCGGCTCAGCGACACCGATGAGGCACGAGGCAGGCGGCTCGGTGCCGCGGCCAGGACTGCCGTCGCGGCGGGACAAGTGGCTCGCGCCGGCGATCTCGTGCGCCGCGCTCTCCCACTTGCCAATCGTGCGGGCCGCCCCCGTTCTGCTGGGCCTCAGCGCGATCATCGAGAGCTTCGCCGGCTCCCTCCCGGACGCCATCACCAAGACACTGGACGGGATTGCCGCCAGCCAAGACCCGTCGCTGAGCCTCGACATGCTCCTGGGCGGATTTGGCATGACCGTGTACCTGGCCGACTACGAGACGATGCATAAACTGTGCCTAAGGGCTGCAGACTTCCCCCCGGTCACCGACACGGATCGCTTCATCGTGGCCGTCCTCACCGGTGCAGCCGCCGAGCTGAATGGCGACTACGGTCGGGCGAGGGGGCTGTTGGGATGCGCGATCGAGATCGCGAACCGTCTCGACGACGCCCACTGCCTGATCTGGGTGTCGGCCGGCGCCGGCCGCGCGGGCAACTGGGGCGACGGTCTCCCCTACGCCCGCCGAGCAGTTCGCCTCGCACGCGAACACGCGCTCGTGTCGACCCTGCCATACGCTCTCGAGGCCCAAGCATCGCAACTCATCGGACAAGGGCAGTTCGACCTCGCGTACGCCTCGGCCGAAGAAGGCCGACGCCTCGCGCTCGACCTCGGGCAGCACTGGATCGCGACCTGGAACCTGACCGATCTCGCCTCGGTCGACGCGATCCGCGGCGATGAGCGACAGGTCCGGGCGTGGGTCGGCAAACTGCAAGCCGAACCCGCGAGCAACGCGCCGCTCGTGAGAGCACGCATCGCGCGAGCGCTTGGCCTGTTCGACCTCGGCCACGGCAGACCATCAGAAGCGCTCGACCAACTCCTGTTCTCGATCAACATCGTGCGCCCCGAATCCGACCCATGGATCGTGTTCGGCGTTCCTGACGCGGCCGAGGCCGCGGTCCGCGCTCAGCGCCAAGACGACGTCAGCAGCCACCTCCATCACTACAAACAGTGGGTCGAGCAGTATCCCAACCGCGCTCGGAAGGCGCTCCTCGCACGCTTCCGCGCTCGCGGAAGAGTCCGACGCAGAGCGCCATCACACCGAGGCCATCGAGCTAGCCGACGCGCTGTCGCCGTTCGAGCGAGCGCGCACGCAGCTCCTCTACGGCGAATGGCTACGCCGGCACCGGCGGCGGATCGACGCGCGCCGCCACCTACGCGCGGCGCTGGCAACGTTCGAGCAACACTCGGCGGCGCCATGGGCGGACCGCGCGCGCGGCGAGCTGCGCGCCAGCGGCGAAAGCGCCCGCAAACGCAACCCCTCCACGCGAGACCAACTCACACCCCAGGAACTCAACATCGCCGGCCTCGCCGCCGACGGGCTCACCAACGCCGACATCGGAGCCCAGCTGTTCCTCAGCCCCCGCACGATCGACTACCACCTGAGAAAGGTGTTCGCCAAGCTCGAGATCGTCTCGCGAGCCGATCTCGCAAGCATCGAGCTGCGCGAACCCGTCAGCCACTGACCCAGCTTTCGACGCTCAACAGCAACCTCAACCCCAACCACCCTTTCATTGCTATGCAATCCGCCCCGGACCCGATGACGCTGCACCCCGTCGCCGACCACCCGCGCGTCGTATTCCTCAAGCCGCTGGTGAGCAATCCGAACATCGTGGTCGGGGAGTACAGCTACTACGACGACCCGGACGATCCGACAGCGTTCGAACGCGACGCCGTCCTATATGCCTATGGGCCCGAGCGACTGGTCATCGGTCGCTACTGCGCGATCGCGTCGGGTGTCCGCTTCCTGCTCCCCGGGGCGAACCACGCCGACCTCGGTCCTTCGACGTTCCCATTCGGGATCTTCGGATCACCGTGGTCTGAGGAAACGATGGACCTTGTCATGAGCGCACCAAGCCCGCCAGCCGCCTGACCGAGCGCTGGACGCAGGTAGCCCGGCTCGACCCTGCGGCTGCCGCTGCCGGCAGCGGCAGCCGCACCGTGCCGTTCACTGACCACACCCATTCACCAGACTCGCGCAGCTCCGGTCGTCGACGCTCCTGTCGACCGGGCCCTCCGGGAGACCTGCTTTCGCTGGCGTGTACGAGCAGTGGCGGGCTGCATGACGGATCGACCGCCCCGCATTCATGTTGGCGAGAGGTCTGTTGGCCTCCGATCGCCTGCGCCCCACTCCTCGAAGGTGGGCACCTCGGCGCCGTGGGCCCTGGCCCTGTGGCACCCGTGTCGGCCCTCCTTTCCCGCGACAGCGGGTGCCGGTGCTTGCAGGACCATTGCAAACGAGGCGAAGATCGCCAGCCGGTGTTGTGCCGCTGGCCCGAGCGGCTCCTGGAACCACAGCCTCGCGCACATCCCGGAGAACCGCTTGGCGAGGTGCTCGTCGATGCCGCATGGGCATCGGGTGCTGGCTGGGAACTCGGGCGCGTTGGCGATCAGCGCGCGCGGGTGCACCAGCAGTAGGCGGCTGTCGGGGTTCAGGCGCGAGAAGGCGGTGGTCTTGCTGACCCGCCGTGAGACCCCCAGCCGCCGCGCCTGCTCCACGAACCCCGCGACTGTCGGGTAGTACTCGTGGCCGACCACGTCGAGCACGTGGGTGGCGCCGTAGCGCTGGACCAGCGTCACGCCGACCGCGCTGAGACCGAGCGACGCCGCGTCGACGGCGACCGGTGGGTCGGCCAGAAACGCCTCCACAGGCGACCCGTCGGGTCCGAGCGGCACTGCCAGGTACGCGCCGCCCGGCTCACGAGTACCGCAGCCGCGTCGCGCGCCGCTGGTCACGAGGACGTCGGTCATCAGAACGGATGTCGTCGTCGATTGACCCGGCCGACGCCGGCGCGACGCCGAACTCGCCGCCGCTGCTTGCCGACGCGGCTCGGCCGGGGCCGCTGGCGCTGTCCTGCGCGTTGGCAGTCTCCTCGGGGCCGCCGAGGAACTGGACGGTCTCGGCGATCACTTCCACCGTCTGGCGCGTCTGCCCGTCCTGGCCGGTGTACTCGCGCCACTCAAGCCGTCCGTCGATCGCGACCGGCCGGCGCGTGCGGAGGTAGTTGGCGCAGTGTTCGGCTTGCGCGCCCCACACAGTGACGTTGAAGTAGTTGGGCTTCTCCTCCCACTGGCCGGTCTGAGGGGTTCGGTGATAGCACTCATTGGATCTCTCTTGGTTCGGTGTGGGTGAACTTCACGAACTTGCGCCGATCGTCTCGCCGGGCCCGTCCGCCGTCGCCAGTAGGCGGCTCATGAATCGCGCCGCCACAGGTACGTACTACGCGACCGTCGCGAGTCCTGGCAGCTGGTCCCGCGGAGCAGCCCGTTCGAGCGCAGCCGTGGCGCTCGTCGCTGTCCAGGGAACAGGGGATGACGATCACGCGGTCGATCCGGGGCGCCGCGATCGTGGCCAATCGGCGCCCGGATAGCCGCGAACGTGGCGACGGTGGCCCCATTCGTCGGTCCGCTTCGCGCGGCGCGAGCGACTCGACCGCGGCAAGCGCCGCGTCGGCCTCGGAATACCGGCTCGAGAGGATGTACGCCCGCGCCAGCAGCAACGCTGCCCGAACGCTCCGCGACGCGCCAGCGGCGATCGCCAACCCTGCCGCGAGATCTGGATCGCCCGAGCGGTTGGCCGCGCCGGCCGCGATCAGCGCAAGGTCGCGTGGCACATCCTCGCCGGCATCGAGCAGCAACCGCGCGGCACGCAGCGCGTCGTCGTCGGTGAGCGGCTCGCGCGCTCGGACCACAGCGGCGAGCTCGAGGCGCATGCGACGCGCCCGCAGGGGCGCCAGCGCACCAAGCGCGGTCTCTGCGCGGAGCGGATCGGCAAGCCCGATCGTGCGTCCGGCGGCCCGCAGCAGCCCGTGCTCCTCGAGCTCGATCACCACGTCCTCGGAGGTCAGCCCGATGATCTCCTCGAGCGCGAGCGGCTCGCCGAGCGCGAGCAGCTCCAGCGCGCGCCGCTGCTGATCGCTCAGCTCAGCCAATCTCGCCCCGAAGAGCTCGGCGAGCGATCCGCTCGCTGCCGGCGTGCCCTCCAGACGCCAGAACCCGTCGACGAGCACGAGCGTTCCCGCGTCGACCGCGCCGCTCACGAGCTCGCGGACATAAAGGGCGTTGCCCTGGCCGACGCAACGCACCCATTCGAGCGCCTCAGCCGCGACCGGCGCGCCGAGCGCGGCCTCGAGGAGCTGCTCGATTTGGGCGTCATCGAAACGGTCGAGCTCGATCCGGCGTGCGCCCTCGTCCTTCCACAACGCCGTCACCGCATCGGGGCAGGACTCGCCGGCGCGGACCGTGGCGAGGACGAACGCGTCGCCGGAGATCGCGAGATGGTGCACCAGCGTCGTGGACACCTGATCCAGCAGCTGCGCGTCATCGATCCCAAGCACGATCGGCCGCCCGCCACCTGCAGCACGCAGCTCCTCGCCGCAGCGGCGCATCAGCGCGATAATGTCGTTGCCGGCGACGTCCCCGGGGACAAGTTCGGCGACCGCCGCCAAGGGCACGGTGGCGGCGCTGCGCGTGGCCGTCACCCAACGCGTATGGATCCGGGACCGTGCCGCCGCCGCGACTGCCGCGCGCGCCAGGCGCGACTTGCCGCCGCCGGCGCCCGCGACGATCACAACGCCTCGGCAGCCCGGATCGGCGCGAGCGGCAGCAATCTCCTCGAGCTCCCGCTCGCGACCCGTGAACGCCCACTGAACCGAACCACTCCGCGCTGCGCTCCCCGGCATCTTCTGCCAGAAACTCTCCGCCGCCGCGCGCAGCTCCAGAAACCGCGCCGGATCAGCCCTCAGAAGACGCTAAGCGTTCGATGATCGCAGTGGCGGGCTCATCGGGGCTCGCGTAGCGCCGCATCACCATCAACACACGATCACGATGCCGGGCGAGAACAGTTCGACCAGACGCAACTCGCGCCGAACGCGTCCCGGTCGCCACCCTGCCACGCCGCGCACGCTGGCTCCGGCAGGACCACCAGCCACGGGTTGGCGATCACAACGTGCGTGCCGCCGCCCAACCCGGCGACCGCGAGCGCCCAACATTCGCGCTGGCGCTCACGCAACCGCAGCTCGTCAACCCACTCCGCGATCCCGGGCACAGCCAGCGCAGCCCCGTACGAAACGGCCGCCGGAAGATAGTCGACCGAACCGCCGCAGCGGCGAGCGCGTACCCACGCCTCGCCGCCCGCCGCTATCACCTCCAGTACCGCAAGCTCGTCACTCGCCGGGACACCCCCAGGTCTCATGCGACTGCACGGAGCACGGTGGTGGTCCCGTTCTGGTAGGTGAACGCCTGCTCAAACACGTCGCCCGGGGTCCCCACGACAGCAAAGGGTCCTGCGCCGGCGATCTCGCCGGAGTCGTTGACCGCGGTAGCGTCGCCGGGATCGATCGCCTTCATAACCCCCCTATCGGCGAACGCGGTCGATTCCGCGCCCGAACCGGGGGTCGTGCCGCTGGTGCCGGCCACCTCGCCGAGATCGTTGATCGCATCGCCCTGAGAGTCGAGCCCGCCGAGCGTTCCCAGGTCGGTCATCGTCCCGTTGCTCCACAGAAACGCGTGGCCGGGATGCGTGAAGCACGGCCCCTTGTGCCTGTGGTCGCTGCACGGGATCTGGACCTCGGTCCCCAGATAGGACTCGCCGGTGATCTCGCCGCTGGCGTTGATGCCGGTGGCGACCGTCGTCCCGAATCCCAACGAGCCCAGTCCGGTCACCGTGTAGCTCGATGCGAGCGCCGGGGCAGCCGTCGCGAGGGTCCCTGCCGACAGCAGGGCGGCGAGGACAATTCGGCCTCGCGTCAAGACTTGCCCGCCCAGTGGCCGTGACCAGTTCCTTGGTCGCGTGATCGCGTACATGAGGTTCTCCTCCGATCGAATCGCCCGTCGCGATCGCCGTGCGCGCGCATCGTCCCGGTGCCGCCGGCACTGCACCGCAACAGTCCGACTTTGTATTGCCCCCTAAGACGCCCTCGTCCTAACGATCCTTCCCGGCGCAGGATCCCTCCGGACTCTCGGTCCGATCTGGACCGCACAGTCGCCCGGCAAACCAGCTCGCTACCTGGGTCGGGTACGAGAAGAACCTTGCCGCGGCGCTCGAAGACCTCAGACAGGCCGACGCGCCGACCGTGCCCGCAAGGACCGCCATTCCCCGCGAGCTGGCGCGCACTTACGCAGGCGTCACGGAATGGAAATAATGGAATCAGGTATTCGCAGGGATCTCCGACAACTCGCCAACCCTTCTTGCGGGCATGGCGGGGTGGGATCCGAGTCACGACCTTCGCGAAAGAGAGCGAACGCGTCTACTACATGACTCTGCTGCGCGGGCATCACGATCGGCCTCCTGCACCGAAACCGAAACCCAGTCCGAAGACGGAAAGCGAAAGCCGCGGTGCTGACCACGCCGAGCCCTCTCGGAGTCGGCCAAGGTGCCGTGGCGGCAGACGGCGGTCGGGCCTCGGCCAATCTGCGTGTCTTCAACATCGCGATCAGCTTGAAAGGAACGTCCTCGACAGGTCTGCTGTTGAGCAGTTCTCTCGAGATTCCTCGTACACCGAACCCCGCGTATAGGCCAGCAACTCAGGCGAGTGTGCCGCTCATCGATCGAAGCGGAGTACGCGGCCGACCGCCCAACGCTCATCATCCTCATTCCGAAGCGACGGTCAGACTACATGTGTCCCGTCCCTCCATCGCATGGTCTTCCGAGCCTGATCACCGTGGACCCAACCTCGCCCCTTGCACAACAAGCGCTGCGGTCGTACTGGGAGGACATTGTAGGTCGGTACTGGTGTCGGACGGCGACGGCTGCCGAAGTTGACCTGGCGATTCGAGAAAACGCGAGCAACTGCGATCTCACCCTTCCCGATGGGCTGCTGGTTGTGGCGCTGGCCGAACGACAACCTGTGGGCTGCGGCGGAGTCAGGCTCCTTCCCGACGGGATTGCAGCACTTACCCGCATTCAGGTTGCAGTGCCCTTCCGCAGGCGTGGCATTGGGGTTCGCATCGTCCAGCACCTTGAGCATCAAGCGCTCGGTCATGAAAGCTTCGGATGCGGCTTGAATTGCGTAGCGACCTGATCGAGGCCCGCGCGATGTACGCGCGCCTCGGCTACCGGGAGGTGCCCCGGTTCAAGCACCACCCGTACGTCGGGCACTGGTTCGAGAAACGTCTCTGACTGCCTTGCCTGAATAGCTGTCGTAAGTTCGCGGACATCGACTCGGGCGGAAACGAGGCAGCCCTTGCCCCACTGAGCCTCATCGACAACGTGAGCTTGCCGGCCAGCGTGACGCGGAGTGTCTCGGCGTGGGACGCGTGGGGGCAGCGCGATCGGCGCCGCTGGCAGGAGCGGCTGGTAGTGCCAACGTGTCCCGGATCGTGTTCGACACATGTCCCAAATGCTGTCCGCGTGCGAAGGGCATCCGACGGTGCGTTGCAAGCATCCTAAGGCGCCTCGATCAACGTCGGCGGAAGCGCTCACTTAGGCTACCCGATCGGCCTCGCATCCCGGTGGGACGCGATGGACTCCAATTAACACCAGACAGGGAGATCATGCATGACGCTACGCCGCGTCCAGGACAACGAGTACGTCGAAGAGCACGGTGGGGACTACGAAGACTTCGAACCCGGCATGGTGATCCGGCACTGGCCGGGCCGAACCATCTCCGAGATCGACAACACCTGGCTGACCCTGCTGACAATGAACCAGCACCCGCTGCACTTCGACCGGCACTACGCAGACGGCGCCGAGTATGGGCAAATCTTGGTCAACAGCGGGATAACCTTGTGCCTCGTCAGCGGCATGACGGTGCAAGCGCTGTCGGCGCGGGCGGTCGGCAACCTCGGCTGGGACCGGGTCCGTCTGCGGGACCCTGTGTTCGTCGGAGACACTCTCTATGCCGCGAGCCGGATCATCGGCAAGCGGCTCTCACGGTCTCGACCGGGCCAAGGGATCATCACGGTGGAGACGACTGGCACGAAATCGACCGGAGAGACCGTAATCGTCTTCGAGCGTTCGTTCATGGTCCGCTGCCGCGAGGCGCCCCTGACTCATTCATCGGCCTCGGCAGCTTTGTAGCGCGCCGCCCCGGCGGCCCTGTCCGGGATGGTCAACCCCACGCCGCGGAACGCCAAGGTCCGGGGCGTCTGGCGGTCTCCTCGTTCACGAGGCGGTCCAGGTGATGCAGGTCGTCGCGCTGATCAGCCCGCGCCCGGTGCGGCGCACACCGCCTGGCGTCCTCGAGAGCGACGGCTCCTCGACGACGAACGCGCCCGCCAGCAAAGCGCGCCACTAAGGCTATAGCCTAGCTCGCCGTTGAAGCAAGCGGCGGCGTCGAGGGTCGTGGTGATGAATGCATAACGCCTGCGCTGTTGCACGGAATGTCCGGATCGACGCGCGATCGATCCGGCCGGGCACAGTCGAGCTGATCGACACCACAACCAAGGGCGGTGAGGCGAACTTCGTTGCCTCAGAAGGGACCGAAGGGCCGCCCCCCGCGGGTTGTGTCCCGCGGTGTCCCAATGGTCACGCGGTGACTGTGGTGCCGGCTGGACCGCCGCCGGGTGGCGCCAACAGCGGCAACTCGGGCAACAGCGGGGCCGTCAACAGCGGCAACTCGGCCAACAGCGGGTCGGGCAGCAGCGGTACCCGGTCGGTACAGAGCCCGGCTCCCGCCGGTACCACCCCGGGTAACGTGACCGCGATCTGCTCGCGACCGCCGCCGGGGGGCGCCAACAGCGGCAACTCGGGCAACAGCGGCAACGGTTGATCCTGTCGGTGGCCCGCCGCACCGCGCGGCTGGCCACCCGCCGCGTTGGTCTGAAGCGCGGCGATGGGCTGCTGGTCGCCGCCGCCGTCGCCTGGAACCTCGTCAGCCTGCGCGCTGAGACGCTCCCCGTCGCCTACCTCGATGACAGTTCGGTCCATGAGCAGATGGTCCGGTCCGCCACCGCATTGTGGCGCGCCGGGCATTTCCCGCTGACGAGCTGGTTTCCGTTCTTGGGGGAAGGTTCGCCCCAGTTCCTGCATTACCAGAGCTTGCCTGCGATGCTCGCGGGAGCGGGGCTCCTGATCGGACCGAACGCCGCGTTTCGCTGGTCTCTCTATCTGTTGCTGTCGCTCTGGCCGATCAGCGTCTATCTCGGGGGGCGGTTGCGCGGGCTGGGCGGATTGGCTGCCGGTTGCGCGGCGGCGATGGCGCCGTTCCTGGTCAGCGCCACCGGGATCGGCTACGAGCAGCACGCGTACGTATGGACCGGCTTTGGGGTGTGGACGCAGCTGTGGGCGTCGATGACGCTTCCGCTGGCGTGGGGTTACAGCTGGCGCGCGGTCCGCCAAGGACGCGGGTACCTAGCGGCGGTCCTGGCGGTCGCCGTCACGACGGCGTTTCACTATGAAACGGGCTATACCTGGCGGTTCATGATCGGCGTGCAGCTTGTTTGCGTATTCCTGGCCCGCGCTGGAGCCGCCTGGTGCGGGCGCCAGCTGCCGCCGGCGCTCGTTCGCTTCTCGCTGCGCTCGTGCGTCTGCTCGCCGGGCAGCGCGATGGCGCTCGCGCCCGTGGGCGCGCTGGTCGCGATGGCGGCCGTGCTGACGCCGGCATGGATTCAACTCGGCCGCTACGACCGCCGCAAACGCGGCAGAGATCGTCGCGCAGCGTCGGGCTGACGTCACGAAAGGCAAGGAACTCGGCCGGCTCGTCGCGGTGATCAAGCGCAGAGGAGGAGGGCGGACTTACGCCGGTATGCCGTCCAACTGGGGGCGCCGAGTTCACGGTTGGCGCGGTACCCGTGTTCAAGTACCTCGAGAGCGATGACGTGGACGAGGTTGGATACACGCTGCGCACAGCCTCGATGATGACGGGCCCGGAGTACCACTTCGACGATAAAACCTCGCCGACTACCGGCTGTTCGCGATCCGCTATGTGATGTCCCGGCCGGGTACCGCCCACCGATCCCGGCCCGTGAGCTGATGAGCGCGGGGCCCTACTCGCTCTGGACGATCGCCGCCGCCAGCTATCTCCAAGCCGGGAGGATCGTCGCGACGATCACGGCCAACCGGACCGACCTCGGCATTCGCAGCGTGCCGCTGCTTCGCTCCGGACTGCCATCCCGCGGTGACTACCTGCGGATCGCCTACGACTATCCTGGCCCAGCAAGCCAGGCGAGAATGCTGCCAACGCCCGCCGGCAACGCCTCCGGCACGGTCAGCAATGAGCGTGACGAGCTCGGCGAGGGCGAGGTCAGCGCGATAGTCCAACTCGACCGTCCCGGAATCGTCGCGCTAAGCGCCTCATACGACCCCGGTTGGCGCGTGACCGTCGACGACCATGCTCAACCGACCGAGATGGTGGCCCCGGCGCTCATCGCCACCAACGTCCCCGCCGGCACCCACAGGATCAGCTTCCGCTACACCGGGTACGGGAGCTATCCATGGCTGTTTGCATTCGCAGCCATAGCACTCCTGGTCATCGGGACCGGTGATCGCCGACGGTAGAGAGGGCCAGTAGCAGCATCGAGAACTGCTCCGCCGCCTTCGCAGGAGGACCCAGAGGCGCATACGTTCCGACGTCCCGCATATGGATCGGCTTGTGAGATACCCGCTTCCGCACCGCGACGCGACTCTCGGTCGCAGGGCGACCGCACCTCCTTCGCGCGGAAGGCGAGAGCAACCCGGGACACAAGCACCAGTCATCGGTGCCTACGCAGAGCCCACGCAGGGTCGCTGACGGCGCGGCTCTCGCTAGGCCCGAGGAGCGAGCGTCCGAGCGCGGCGTCCGCGCTATCGCATTCCTGTTCCAGCCGGGCGTAGATCCGGCTGCTCCTTTGCCACGCTCTCAGCAGTCTCGACGCGCGCGGGTGACGACTGTATGGCCCGGATGATGCGCGAGCCGAGCCGCGCGAGGCTGACGTCGGACGCCGCACTACTGCTTACGCACGGCATCGGACTGCTCCGTTCCCCCGGAAGGCGATCGTCCCGGCTCGATCAAACTGACGATGGCTATCGCGTGAACGCGATCATGCCGACGAGGTTAGCGGTGTGATCGCTTCGGCAGGAAGCGATCACGCCGCAGGTGCCGATCGCGCTATCGCTTCGCGCCAGATCCGATCGTGCGACGTCCGCCACCGGGGCGACTCCTTTGCGCCCCAATAGGAATCAGCGAAGCGCCGTGCTGCTGCCACGATCGCATCATTCCCTCCCTCCTCGTTAGCTTGGCGATTCGCTTCCGCGATCACGGCGTGGTTGTCGCGATCGGGCAAGACCGGCCGAAGCGATCGACGTTCCTACAAGGCATGCATGGGCATGTGCGAGCTCGGATGCTGGCAACGTGCTCGGAGCAGGGTCCGCAATGCGGGTGTCAAGCTTGCTTGTGCGGTCTGCGCGGACGCATGCATTCTCAGCGGGGACCAGAGTCCAGGGCGGCGGCGTGGGGCTTTATAGGCCCGTCACCTGTACCCCCGCTCGGCGGCGCGGGACGGGGCTCGCTTCCGGCGGTTTCCAGCACTCTCCGGGTGCGACGTCGGCTCGTGTCTTGCCCTGGCGGTGGACGCAGTGGACGCGACCTTCGATGAGCTACGCGCTGGGCCCCCGGCTATCGTCGAGATAGGTCGCGTGGCCCTCCACAATGACTGGACCGTCGAACTTGAGCACCTCGCTGACCAGTCCTCCGCTCTGGTTGCGGTAATTGATGACGATCGTGTCGATCCCGACGTAGATGCCGACGAGATCGAACCGCAATTCCGGAATTCGTCGTAGACCCTCGCGCCAGTAGGCGCGCAGAGCCGCCTTGCCTCGGACGACACCGTCAGAGCCATCCAGAATCCGCGCAGCAACCGGGGACGCGAACGTTACATCCTCGTCGAAATGAGCAAGGACCGACTCGACGTCATGGGCGTTCCAAGCATCAAGCCACATCCGTGCGAACTCACGTGCCGCGGCGTGATCCATTTCTCAACAATAGACAGTCCGGACTCTCTCACGTTCCCATCGCAAACGAGAACGAGGCCCGCCACACCTTTCCGGACTGGTCCGACCCACGCCCACGCGAGACGTCGCGTGGAAGGTCTCAAGGTCAGGCGACCCTGAAGGATCGGCCGCTGTGCGCCAGCTGTCGCTTTCGAGTTCCGCGTTCGCTTATGGTCTTAACGGCATCCATGGGCCGACGCTCGGCTCCCGTGACTCATGCAATCGATCTCGGCGGCGAGCGACTCGGACCTCGTGCATGCAACAGGATCCAGGGCCCCCGACGCACGAGCCGGCGCCCTCGCTCGTCGAGGGGACTTTCACGATCGGTGCGTTCGCGACGGGCATATCGATCGTTACGGGTCCGGGTCGGCGCACGCATGCCCGCTTGGTCTCCCGAGGTTGCAACCGCCCGTCGGAGCCGTGATCTGTCGGGCGACCGCCGCGCAGATCGGCGGCGCCTCGACGCGACTGGCGGCCAGCGAGCGTACGGCTCGGCTCCGGGGCCGGGGCAGTGGACGGTCGCGCCGAGGTGCACCGATGCCGACGGCCGGGTCCATGTCCAGGCAATGCGCGTTCGCACTCTGATCGAGTTCCAGCAGTCTGGCGCTCGACGAGTTCAGCAGCTTCCCGGCGAGCGCGATGCGCTGCTGCTTGTACCCCAAAAAACCAACGAGTCTCGGCAACGCCCCATGACCCGGGCGCTGCGATTCCTCGCCGAGCGGGGGCGCTCAATCACGGTGGACGGCGAGCCCGAGTTCGGGACGCCGCCCGGGATCTGCTGGAGAAACTGGTCAGGCTCGCGCTATGACGCCTGCGGCGACGTCAGACCGATGACGTGGCCCTCGGGGTCGCTGAAGAGCCCGATCACGATCCCGACTCCGGGCACCTCGTCGGGACCCATCATCCTGGTGCCGCCAAGGCTTTCCGCCTTCTCGAGCGCCGCTCCCACGTCAGCGACCTGGACGTAGAACGTGACGTGGCCCGGATATCCCTCCGGCCCGGCGCCGACGCCGCCACCGACGCCCTCCTGGTCCACGAGAACGGTGTAGTCGGTCGGGCCCATGGGCTCGCTGAACTTCCACCCGAACATCTCGGCGAAAAACCCGCGCAACGCGTCTGCGTCCTTCCCCACTACCTCGACGTGCGCAACCTGCTGTCCCATGATCTGCTCCTTTCAGCGCCCGCCGGGCGCTCCGCTTGAACGTGTACCCTAGGACGCCGCCGGGGCCGGAGCCGTGTTCGTGGTCAGTGATCAGCCCCGCGTGCCAGCGCAACGGCTTCGGCGTTGAGTCTGAGGCTGCGACACCACGACGAGAGTCTACGAGCCTGCCTGCTGTGCTGCTTCGATCGAGTTCCAGCAGTCTGGCGCTCGACAGCAGCGTCCTGGGGAGCGCGATGCGCTACTGCGTGTAGCCCCGAAGCAGCAGCGAGTTCCTCGGATCAAAACGAGATGAGCGTCAGCTGCGTCCCACCAGCGCGTCGCAAAATCCCGCAACATCGGTGAGCATCGCCTCGCCAAGAAATCGCAAGCTCTCCATCGTCCGCACACCAGCCTCAGCGTTCCCAGCAGCGCACGCATCCGTTACGCCCACTGGGATGAAGCCCAAGTCACCCGCGTGCCTCACAGTCGGTTCGATACCAATCTCCGCCGCCACGCCCACGATCGCAATAGCCCCAACTCCTGCTCCTCGCAACGCCAGCTCAAACGGAGTGCCCGCGAAGGCCGAGAACGTGAGTTTGTCCACGACGGCCTCTTTCTCGTTCGGCCTGAGCTCGGACACGATCTGAGTCTGAAGACTGAAGAGCATCCGGTAAGAAAGGAGAGCGCACTTCCTCAAGGCGATCCACGCGCTGCCAAGCCTGCCACATCCTCAACTGAGCAACGCCCATCCAACTCCACCGGCAACGTCACATGACGCGTGAAGTACGTCCTCACGCCCGCGGCCCTTGCTGCTTCGAGAGCCTTCCCGACGTTCTCGATGACCCTCTCCCGCTCGGCGATCTGCTCCAAGATCCCGACCTGCATGTCGTAGACCAGCAGCCCAAGCTGCTGCGGGTGGCAAACGTCGTTGAGCGACTGCGGTACGTTCAGGCCGTTGAGCTGATCCATGCGCATCAGCCTACAGGGCGCCCCAAGTGTGGCGGCTTCCCTGTTGGACTGATCGAACGGGCGCATTCCAGTTGATTCGATCGACGGGGCGCTTCCATTCTCGACGGAGCGAACCCGCGCCAGTTCCGCGCGCTAGCAGTCGTCCCTCAGGACGCAAGCAGCCCGGGCTGATGGTCTGCTGGAGCAGCAGGCATCCAAGGCGGATGGCGAGTGACTCCCGCTGCAGAGGAGTCCGGCGAGTGCCGCCGCGCTACGGCATAAGCGCAGACTGCAGCAGCCATCGCGAGGCGGGGCGCGCCTGGCGCTTTCCCCCGCAAGTGGTGGAAGCGACAAGCACGTGCTTCCGAGTGCCGCCAGCTGATCGCTCGGCGCCTTCGCGAACTTATGCTTCCGGGGGTTTTTCAGCGCCCTGCTGTGCTCTCGCTCATAACGGCCAGGGAGCGTCGCTGCGGCCCCCGTCTGACTTCCGGTTACGCTCGTGCGAAGCCGGGATGCACGCAGTCCATCCAACGGCTTCCTGCAGTACCGACCGCAGCGTCAGCCTTTGGCTGATGGGACACTCGCTGCTAACGCTGGCGTGGACACCGCACGCCGCGTATCATCGATGCCGCGCATGAAAGGAGACGCAGAACCGGTTGACATTGCGCCATTGTCAGGCACACGTGATCGTGCGTCGTACGGTCGCGAACCAGGCGCGGCTGGCAAGGGCCATCGGGCAAAGTGACGGGCCCGGCGCGAGCGTCGCTTCGCGTCCATGCCATGCTGCAGTGCGTCTCAGGATCGAGGTGAAGGTTTGCTGCGGCGCCTGAACCACCCCCGACGGGCAGTCGTTTTCTCCTTTGGGTGCATTAGGCGGATTGTGCCCACGTCGCAGGATGCGCTGAGCCGCACGACAGGGAAGCCCGGAATTGGCTGCTCGAGGGCGCTGTCGACAGCGCCGCTGGTCCGGACCTGTCGTATATCAAGACCCCGAGGAGCAATGACCATGATTTGTCCCATGTGTAGCTGGACGATGATCTCGACATCCCAGTCGTCGAATTCGGCGTCGGTTAGGTCGATCATCACGGAACCCATGCCGCAGGTGATCTTGGTGAGACGGCCCACCTGCCACCGGCCCTCGAGGCGAACCTCGCCCATGGAGGTGGAGATCTCCAGCGGCTCTTGACGGCGCCGCGAGGCTCGAGTGAGTTGAACGGGAGGCGGGGGGCTGCGAACCACAGAGGCGAACTCGGCATCGGTGCGGGCCGCAGCAGCTCGTCGAGGGCACGCTGAAACCTGTCCTGATCGACCTTGCCGCTCACCATGAGCCCCTGCAGGACATCGATCTCACGTTGCTGAAGCTCCTCGGAGATTGCAGGCTCGTGGACTGGAAGCCGGTCATCGTTCATACCATCACGTTACCGCCGCGGCGCCAACGCAGCGCCCTCCGCATCCGCGATGTCGCGGGGAGCACGGCGGCGGCCCCCGCGCCGTTGGGCCGACACCGAGGGCATCCGCCCAGAGCGGCGTCCTGATCGCCTTCCCGCTTGCGGCCTGGCAACGGCGCGCTATTGCAGGGGCGACATCTCGATGGTCAGATGTCGCTGGACATGCAGAACAGCGAGCGCCGATCTGAATGCCGAAGGCGCCACTTACCGGCCGCGGCACTCGTACCTAGTTTGGTCTGAGACGACGCTTCCGACCGGGATCCGGGTCCGACGGAGACGGTCCCGGACTCCCGCTCTGTCGGCTTGGGCCGCCGCTTCCATGTTGTAGCGGACCTTCGCAGTTAACGGCTTTCATGCGTCCAACGTGCCTGGGGCATGCTTCTGCTCTTTCGCTGGGCGACAGACTGGCGGCGGGGAGCCCATGACGCCGGCGGCCGTGCCGCCTGGCCCAGGAACGAGGGCGTGTCGCTCTGCCTAACGGGGCTCCGCCCCAGCCCGACGAGGCGTGCTTTGAAAACTTGACCTGAATTTCACGGCCTCCACAGCCAAGACGCTAGTCCACGGCGAGCCGACGTCGCCGAACGTTTGCGGGTGGGCATGTCGATGACTCAATCCGGACAGTACCACGACGGTCACGGGGTCTCCGCTCGCCGCCGAACGTTCTCGAAGGACGCTTGCGCGCCGTCTGCGCCTCCGACTACGGCGCCGCCAGTCTTAAGGTCACTCGTAACGTGGCGCGATGCCGCGGCGGGGCCGCGCCTGCCCCTCACGAGAAGGTTGGCCTGGGCAAGCGACAAGCGCTGTCGGCAGCGCAGATCGAGTGTCTGCTTAGCGTCGGGCTACTCGGGTTCGTCCGCTGCTTTATGCCCTTCCGATCCGTAGGCATGCC
>Ga0335078_10006509_pt1 | contig 17284 bp, 6 predicted proteins | sample Lox_Sample_32_FD_206711 | JGI IMG/M metagenome (GOLD analysis project Ga0335078, IMG submission 206711) | Soil microbial communities from Loxahatchee National Wildlife Refuge, Florida, United States - Lox_Sample_3.2 | ecosystem: Environmental > Terrestrial > Soil > Wetlands | place: USA: Florida... | reverse complement strand
AAAGTGCATCGTCTTCATGCGGGCCAAGGCGCAAACTCCGTATCCGCCCGGCGTTCCGCTGGCGCAATACGCCAACGATCCCAACGAAACCCAGGTGCAATACGACCTCTACCGCATTCCATTCAACGGCGGGAAGGGCGGGCAGGCGGAGCCGATCCGCGGCGCTTCCGCCAACGGGATGAGCAACAGCTTTCCGAAGATTTCTCCCGACGGCCGCTGGGCCGTATTCGTCCAGGCGCGCAACGGCATGGTGATGCGGCCGGATGGCAAGCTCTACATCGTGCCTTTCGAGGGCGGGGAAGCGCGCCTGATGAACTGCAACACGCCGCTCATGAACTCGTGGCACACGTTCTCGCCGAACGGGCGCTGGCTGGCTTTCTCCTCGAAGAGCCGGTCGCCCTACACGCAGTTGTACCTGACGCACATCGACGCCAACGGCAACGACACTCCGCCCATCCTGGTGGATAACACCACGGCGGCGAACCGGGCGGTGAACCTGCCGGAATTCGCCAACATCCCCAAGGGCGGGCTGGAAAAGATCGACCCGGTGGCGAACCAATATTACAAGACCGAAAACACGGCCATCGAACTGATGACGAAAAATCAGTTCGCTGAGGCGATCCCGGTGTGGCGCGATGCCCTGGCGAAGGATCCCAACGATGGGCGGGCGCATCGCAACCTGGCATATGCTTTGAACCAGACCGGCAGGAGGGCCGAGGCGCTGGCGGAGTTTCGCCAGGCGTGCAGCCTGAGCCCGGACGATCCGCTGGCATTTGCCGATTTTGCACTGGCGCTGCTCCAGCAGGGCAAGCCGGACGATGCCATCGCGAATTATCGAAAGTCGATCGCCCTGGACCCGTGGAACGCCGGCGTGCAGGCCGATCTGGGCGCGCTCCTGGCGCAGAAGGGGAAGACGGCGGAAGGTTTCGAGCTCCTCCAAAAGGCAGTGGAATTGAAGCCGGAATCCGCCGGAGTGCAATACAAATTCGCGGCCGCGCTCACCGTGGCGGGGCAAACCGGCGAGGCTGCCGCGCACTTTGACAAGGCTGTCGAACTCGACCCGCGGAACATCGAGTTCCGCGTTGCCTTCGCCGACGCCCTGGCGCGCTCCGGGCGCCTTCCGGATGCGGTGGCGCAACTGCAAAAATCCATCGAACTCAGCGGCGGGAAGGATAGCGAACTGGTGCGCAATCTGCGCGCGCGGCTGGCAACTTACGAACAGGCCGAGCGTCAATAGCCCACTTCGGGGCAGACTCCGGAGGCGCAATTCTAACGCGGTTTGTCCGGCTCGGTGACGGCGACGATGCGGTCCGCGGCGACGTCGTTCAGCACCTGCCGGGTACCGCTGGGCCAGGTGATTTCGATCTCCTTGGCGGCGGCATTGGCGCCAAGGCCGAAATGCACCCGCGAATCGCTCGACGACGCATACCCCACGCTGGTGGTGACGTGGTTATATTGCACCAGGCCATCGGCGGTGGTCACGCGGATTTTGGCGCCGATTCCCATGCGATTGCTCTGGGTTCCGCGAAGCTTCAGCAGGATCCAGTGATTGCCGTTGCGAGTGGTGTTGTGGAAGATCCTGGCCTGGCCGTTCAGCACGCTGACCACGGCGTCGATGCGGCCATCGTTGTCCAGGTCGCCGAAAGCCACGCCGCGGTATCCGGCCGGCTTTTGAAAATCGGGACCGGCCGTGGCGCTGACGTTCTCGAACCGGCCTTTGCCGAGATTGCGGAACACGGCGCTCGGTTCTTCGAAGGTTCGCGGCTTGAACAGACGCACATTTTCGTCCACATTGGCGCGCGCCACGAACAGATCCTTCCAGCCGTCGTTGTCGAAATCGGCGATGCCGTTGCCCCAGCCCGACATCTCGAAGGTATCCATCCCGAGTCCGGCCGCGGTGGTCTTCACGGCGAACAGGCCGTTACCCAGATTCCAGTAGAGCGGGAACGTCTGCTTTTCGATCGCCGTCATCCAGATGTCCGGGCGCCCGTTGTTGCGCACGTCGCGGAAATCGGCGCCCATCCCGGACAAAACGTTGCCGTCTTCTCCCAGCGCAACGCCGGCATCGAGCGCGACTTCCTCGAAGCGCTGCCCCTTGATGTTGTGGAAGAGCTGATTGGCGGCGTTATCGTTGGCCACGAAGATGTCGGGGTAGCCGTCGCCGTCGTAGTCGGCAACCGCCACTCCCATGCCGCGGCCGGGGTGCGCCGCAATGCCGGTTTGCGCGGAGACGTCGGTGAATGTGCCGTTGCCGTTATTGCGGTACAGCATGTTGGGAAGCGGATCGCAATAGCGCGGGTCGCAGATGATGCGAACGCCGTTGTGGCCATTGGCGAAGCAGGCCTGCTCCGTCGCCGGGTTCCACTGGCAGTAATTGGAGACGAACAGGTCCAGCAAACCGTCGTTGTTATAGTCCAGCCACGCGGCGCCCGTCGCCCAGAGTCTTTTGCCCTGGTAGGAGCCGCCCTTCACGCCCGCCTTGGCTGTTACATCGGTGAACGTTCCGTCCCCGTTGTTGTGGAACAACTGGTTACCGCTGACGGTGGTCACAAACAGGTCGGGATGCCCGTCATTGTCGTAGTCCCCCACGGCCACTCCGATCGCGTACCCGGCGCCGCCCAGCCCCGCTTTGTCCGTGACGTCGGTGAAAGTGAGGTTCCCGTTGTTGTGGAAGAGCCGGTTGCGGTATTGGGGACCGCGCTTCTCGAGCGACGGCATTTCCGCGCCGTTCACGAAATACAGATCCAGGTATCCGTCTCCGTCGTAGTCGAACACGGCGACTCCGCCGGCCATCGTCTCCGGCTGGTGCCGCAAGGAAGTCGGCGAGGCATTGGTGGTGAAGCGGACTCCGGCACGGCCAGCGATCTCCTCGAAGGCGATGGGGCCGACGGCTACGCTTCCCACTGCCAGACACGAGATGCCGACCAAGATGAGCGGACGCATAGGGGGGCGGGAACTTTTTTCAGTATAAAGCACGGCTCGTGTACAGAGTCGCGGCCGCCGTCACCACTCGGAGACCTCCGGGACCGGACGCGGAATCATGACCGCTCCCGGCGGTTGCGGCTCGGAAGATGTCCGCCGACAAGGCGACGGCTACGCACGGCCACACCCGTTGCCGCTTAGCGTTTGACCCGGCACAGCCTGAGGCTCGGCAGGGCCGCGACCGCGAGGGAGCTGTGCCGTTCACTTTACCGAATTGCCGAACGGATGCAAAGCAGGCACGCCGAGCGGATCCTGTTGGCCTTTCAACTTCTCGAATTCCGTCTTTTCCCGGTCGGCATCCGCCTTCCGTCCGGCGTTGCGATAGGCTTCCGCGAGGAAGTAGTGCACGCTGGGGTTGGAAGGCATCTGGCGGAGGGCGGCTTCCAATTCGCCGACGGCGGCGGTGGCGTTGTCGGCGTCCAGATCGGCGCGGCCCAGGTTCATGTGGCAGAGCCATCGGTAGCGCGGGGGCACGTCCTTGATGCCCGCGCGCACGGTTTCCATGGCTTTCTCCGGCGTCCCCTGGCGGATCTGGAGGGTGGCCATCACCAGCATTGCGGGCCAATGTTTGGGGTTGTTCTGCACTTCCTGCTGAAACTCGGCCAGCGCCGCGCGGGTGTCCGTTTCCAGCAGGAACAGGCCATACGCGTAGTGCACTCCCGGCTCCCTGGGATATTGCGCGAGCAACTGCTTGTAGGCGGCGGCCGCGACGTCGGGATGCTGCGTGGCGAAAGACCAGGCGGCGTGGCCGGCAAGGTCCACCACCGCGCGGCGCTCGGGCTTGAGCGCGGTGGGATCGTCCGGGCTGGCCAGCGCGCACAGTCCCATGGCCTCCTCGACCGGCGCTGGCTCATTGGGATATTTGGTGAGTGGCTGCAACTGGGAAAGAGCTTCGTCGAAAGCCGACGAGCGGACGAGAAGTTGCGCGGCCCGCACGCGCACGGCGCTTTCGAACGGGACGTTCCCGCCGAGGCCCATCTCTTCGCTCTTGCGGATATCGGCCAGCGCCTGGTCGGCATCGTCGAGTTCGGATTCGCAGAGCCCGAGCAGCGCCCAACCATTGGCGAAGACGGGCGCGAGATCGAGCCCTTTGCGCAGAGCGTCGGTGGCCTCCGCATAGCGGCGCAACTCGTACAGCGCGGCCCCCATATAGAGGTAGCCCTCCGCCCAATCGGAACGGATGGCCAGAGCCTGCTGGAACAGTTGGATAGCCTGGCCGGGATGCGTCTCGAGCGCGGCCTGCGCGCGCCGTGACAGATCGTCGAACTGTTCCCGCGAAGACGTTTGCGCGCGCAGGGCAGGCGGCGCACAGAAGATGAGGAGGGCACAAGCCCACCCCGCCGAGGATCGACCCCACATACTGATCCCTACGATATCGCAAATCGGAGTAACGCTACAGAGCCATGACCCGGAAGGCATCGCGCAAGCAAGTACGGCTGGGCCTCCGGGCCACCGAACGCGATGAAAATGGCGTTCCGGACCGCTCCTTTCAGTCGCGGACTGAGATGGGTACGGGTCGCTGGGCAGCGAGCCACACCCGCCAGGGAACGGCGCCCGGGCCACAAAAAAGGGGCGGCCGAAGCCGCCCCTGGGTTAGCTGCAATTCGAGCCTCGCGGACGAAGCTAGAACATGAACTTCAATGCGAATTCGATCACGCGGATGCCGTTGTTCTTGTAGAGCGGCGCCCCGGTCGTGTTGGTATTGAGGTTAGTCATGCTTAAGCCGCAAGGAGCCGGGCTGTTGCCGCAACTGCTGGCAGCCGAAGTGGAAAAGTTCAGATTCAGGTCCGAAGCACCGTTCTGTTGGAAGGCCCACAGAGGATGGTTCAGGAAGTTGAATGCCGACATGCGGAACTCGATCTTGTCCTTCTCCTTGAAGAGAAAGTCCTTGTAGATCGCGAGATCGCTGTTGAAGAACGCCGGCCCCTTCATGTACGGCCAGATCAGGTCGCCGTCCTGGTGGTTCGAGGGAGGCGCGAAGCAATTCGGGTTGAAATACTGGTTGCCCGTCAGGTTCTTGCGCGGATCGCAGGTTACCAAAGGTGCGACGCTGACAGAGCTGGAACCCAGCCAGTCCGATCCTTGCATGTCGGTCGGCCATCCTACGTTGAAGAGCCCGTTGGTGTTGGGTTGGAGCGGCGGACCGCTTTGCAACTGCGTGATGCCCGAAAGCACCCAGCCGTTAGTGATGCCGCCCAGGAATTTCTCGCCTGCGCCTTTGCCTTTGACGGCGTTGGGGATGTTGAACACGTAAGCGGCGTTGAAGATGTGCGTACGGTCGTAGGACAAGACGCCGTAATTTGCTTGGCAACTGAATGGCCATACGGCAGCGCCGTCGGTGTTACCGTTCGACGACTGGCCGTCACGGCAGCCAAGGTTCTTACTGAACGAGTAGTTGCTCGTGAAGGTTATACGGCCGGCCTGTTTCTGCCACGTAGCGATGAACGAGTTGTAGTTCGAATAGCTCGCGTGGCCTATCAGGTTGATGGCCGTGTAATTGTGTAACGGGTAGAAGTCGTTCAGGTTGGTGAAGTTGTTCGGCAGGATTCCCTGCGAGTACTGGTTGATGCCGGTGATCGGGTCGTTGCCGAAGAACGCGCCGAGCGGAATCAAGTCGATGTTGCCGGGACCGCCGTTGCCGCCGTTGGTCATGTTGTCATAGGTCTTGCTGGCGGCGTACTGGAATTCCGCCACCGACCGCCAAGGCACCCGTTGCGAAACGGTCAGGTTGTAGGTCCAGGTATTGGGCGTCCGGTTGTCACCCATGGTGAGGGCACTGATGCCGCCGCCGAGTCCGGCGGGACCCAACGCATTGGTGTATTGCGGGAAGGAGCTGTAACCCACGCAACACAGGTTCGTGTTCACGCTCACGGTTTCCAGCCCGAAGGGCTGGTTGTAGCCGGCGCTGGCGTTGTTGTACGAGATCTGGAAGCGGAACAGACCGGCGCCGCCACGGATGACGGTCTTGCCGTTGCCAAAGATATCGTAAGCGAAGCCAAAGCGCGGCTCGATAAACAGGGTCTTGCTCGGGAAGCCGGATGTCGGGATGGCGGAATCGATGCTGTGCCATTCCAGACCCGTCCACGCCGGAGCGGACGAGGTGTTGTTATATGTGGCTCCATCCCAAACTGCGACGCCATACTTGTCGTTCGGGACCCAGTTGCCCATGTGCTCGAACCTCAGACCGCCGGTCAGCGTCAGCCTGCGGCTGGCTTTCCACTGGTCGTTGATGAAGAACGAAATCTGATGGTACTTCATGTCCTGGACGGCATCGCCGTTATCCTGGACGAACCCGTTGCTGCGGGCGGTGAGGAAATTGGCCAGGTAGTTGCCGGTATCGATGGTGGACGGCCCCCAGATGTCGAAATCGACGGCGCCATTGGTATCGCCGATTTCCGTGCCGCTGGTCTGGTAGTTGCGAGCGTAGTCCCAATAGACGCCGGCCTTCAGGGTATGGGCACCTTGAATCTTGGTCACGTTGTCACTGATCTGCGGCGTCTGCGACAGCTTGCCGAAGGAGTTCTTTCCGCCCGGTGTAAAGGGTTCGCCGTATTGATACGTGGCGAAACCCACGGCGCCGGCGCTCGACCCTTCATACCCGTAGGTGGTGGGCATCATCGGCGTGTAGGGCTGGGAGAAGAGCCCGGTCATGTGGAATCCGATCGACCCGGGATCCACCTTGCTGGGGTCGCCGAGGATAATCGGGTTCAGGAAGGTGGCGTCCGCGAAGATGAATTCGTTGGTCAGCGTGGGGCTGAACACGTGCACCAGGTTGGCGCTGTAGACGTTGGAATCCTGGTTGGCGTTCTGCGAGGTCGGATACGGCAGCGCCCCGCTGACGTTCCACCAGATGCCGATGGGGTTCTGATCGTGCTCGATCTGATGGTTCCAGGAGAAAAACAGCTTGGTGTTGGTGCTGATGTTGTAGTCGCCGCGTAGACGGAGTTCATAGCGGTTCGTGGGAGGTCCGTTGAACCACTCGTAATTGAGCCCCGTCGGGTTGGAAACGGGATCCACGTTCGGCTGCGGCATCAACTTCAAAATGGCCATCGAATTCGGGTCGATCGCCGAGGCCGGAACCTGCCCGCCCGGATAGATGTTCGCGTTCAACTGGGCCGAGTTTGCGAAGACGCTGCTGTGGAAGTGGGGCCCCAAGCTGCCGGCAGTGGGGCAGGTGCCGTTGTTATAGTCCGCGCAAAGGTAGCCCGGGGTGAAGTTGCCTTGCAGCATCTGCGCCGTGGGCACGAAAAACTGCATAAGGTAGCCGGCCGGCTGCTGGTTCATGTATTCGTACGCCCCATAGAAGAACAACTTATCGTGGTTCTTGTTGAAGTGCGTGCCGGGAATCAGCACCGGGCCGCCAATGTCGCCGCCCGGATAATAGAAGTGGCTGGAAGGCGCCTTGAGACCCTCGAAGTTGTCTTGCCAGCCGTTGCTGTTCAGCGCGCCGTTGCGGGCATAGAAATATGCCTGCCCGTGGAACTGCGCGCCGCCGCTCTTGCCGATGGCCTGGAAAGTGACCGGGCCTTTGGCGAACTCAGCGCCGTACGCGTTCGTCAGAACTGAAACTTCCTGCACTTGGTTCTGATTGATGTTGGCGGTCTGGGTTCCCTGGTTGCCCGGGTCGAGCAGGTTGGCGCCGTCCGACGTCATGGTCATGCCGCCGTACAGCACGCTGCCCTGGACGGAGAAGTTGCCGATGGGCCCATTGTTGCTCTGGGTCGGAACGGCACCCTGTCCCCACATGCTCTGATTTAAGCCCGATACGTTGGCGCTGCCGGGCATGATCTTGATCAACTCGGCGGCATCGCGGCCGTTGAGAGAGATGTTTTCGACCATACTCTGGTTGAGCGTCTGGCTGGACTGACCCGAATCGACCGGCACGACCACCGATTCGGCGGCAATCACCTCAATTTCGGTTTTCTGCGTTTGCACCTGCATGGTAATCGTGGGCAGGCGCAAAGTGGACCCCTGCGTCAGCACGATACCGGTTTGTTCGGCGGTCCGAAGACCCGCCGCACTGATCGTGACGGAATAGGTTCCCGGCAAGACGGACGGGAAATCAAAATATCCGGCGCTGTTCGTGGTGGTGTCACGAAGCACGCCGGTAGCTTCATTTTTCAGGACGACTTTTGCCCCCGGAATTACCGCGCCTGTTGAATCGGCCACCGTGGCGCCAATCGAACCGCTCGCAAACTGCGCGTACGCGGGCAGTTGGGTGAACGCAACGATGGCGATCAACAACCCCAGCAACCAGAGGAATCGTCCCGGACTGATGTGCCGGCTCCTCACGGAGACCGGCGCGTCACTTGGATTATTCATTTGACCTTTCCTCATTCAATGCTTATGAGTAAATAAACTGGCCTCGCTCCATCCGAGGCCTAGACCCCTGACTAGTTCAGAGGCACCACACACGTGCCTCGCAATAGAAGATAAAACGATGCCGTTATCCTGTCAACGATAATATTTTTCCACTATGGAAGTAACGGTTAACCTGACGTTAACGGTGTTGAGGATTTCGAGATCCGATTCTATTTCATTTCGAAATCAGATCATTTCTCCCAAATTGCGTATGGCCCGACCGACCAAATATGAAGTGGATAAAGCGGAGTGAAATTGGCGGGAAAGGCGCCGCTTCCTCACGGTCAGGGCTTGGAACGAGGCCCAAAAGAAAGGGGGCGGCCGAAGCCGCCCCCTGGAAACTGCATCCTCAGCTCCGCGAACGAAGCCTAGAACATGAACTTCAAAGCGAATTCGATCACGCGGATGGCGCTGTTCTTGTACAGCGGGCCTCCGGTGGTGACCGTGTTGAGGTTGGTTGGGCTCAAGCCGCAGGGTGCCGGGTTGTTGCCGCAGCTACTGGCAGCCGAAGTGGAGAAGTTGAGATTGAGATCCTGAGCGCCGCCCTGTTGGAACTGCCACAACGGGTGGTTCAGGAAGTTAAACGCCGACATGCGGAACTCGATCTTGTCCTTCTCTTTGAAGAGGAAATCCTTGTAGATCGCGAGGTCGCTGTTGAAGAACGCGGGCCCCTTGATGTACGGCCAGACCAAGTCGCCATCCTGGTGGTTCGTCGGAGGCGCGAAGCAGGATGGGTTGAAGTACTGGTTGGACCCAAGGTTCTTGCGCGGATCGCAAACCACTAAGGGTGTTACGGTGACGGAGCTGGTGCCCAGCCAGTTGGTGCCCTGCAATGTGCCGGGGAATCCAACGTTCAGGGTTCCGCCGGTGAGCGGCTGGAGCGGAGGCCCGCTTTGCAACTGCGTGATGCCCGAAAGCACCCAGCCGTTGGTCACGCCGCCCAGGAATCTCTCGCCCGCGCTTTTGCCTTTGACGGCATTGGGCAGGTTGAACACATAAGCGGCGTTGAAGATGTGCGTGCGGTCGTAGGCCAGCACGCCGTAGTTGTGAGCGCAGTCGAACGGCCAAACGGCTGAACCATCGCCGTTACCGTTGGACGTCTGACCGTCACGGCAACCAAGGTTCTTGCTGAACGAGTAGTTGGAAGTGAAAGTCATCCGCCCGGCCTGCTTCTGCCACGTGGCGATGAACGAATTGTAGTTCGAATAGCTCATGTGGCCCACCAGGCTGACGTTGGTGTAATTGTGGTACGGATAGAAGTCGTTCAGATTCGGGAAGTTGCTCGGCAGGGTGCCCTGCGAGTAGAGGTTCTGCCCGGTGATCGGATCGCTCCCGAAGAACGCGCCCAACGGAATCAGGTCGAGGTTGCCCGGACCGTTGTTCCCGCCGTTGGTCATGTTGTCGTAGGTCTTGCTGGCGGCGTACTGGAATTCCGCAACCGACCGCCACGGCGCCCGTTGCGAAACCGTAAGGTTGTAGGTCCAGGTGTTCGGCGTGCGGTTGTCCCCCATGGTGAGAACCTCGATGCCGCCGCCCAGTCCGGGCGCGCCCAGCGCGTTGGAATACTGCGGGAAGGAGTGCCACCCCACGCAGCACAGTTGGCCGTTGACGCTGACGGTTTCCAACCCGAAGGGCTGGTTGTAGCCGGCGCTGGCATTGTTGTACGAAATCTGGAACCGGAACAGCCCGGCGCCGCCGCGGATGACGGTTTTGCCGTTGCCGAAGATGTCGTAGGCAAAGCCGAAACGGGGCTCGATAAAGAGGGTCTTGCTGGGGAAGCCCGAGGTCGGAATGGCGTGGTCGATGCTGTTCCATTCCAAACCCGTCCAGCCGGGCGCCGACGACGTATTATTGTACGTCGCACCATCCCAAACCGCGACGCCGTAGGGGTCGTTCGGAACCCAGTTCCCCATGTGCTCGAACCGCAGACCGCCGGTGAGAGTGAGCCTGCGGCTGGCCTTCCACTGGTCGTTGATGAAGAACGAGATCTGGTGATACTTCATGTCCTGCACGGCATCGGCGTTGTCCTGGACAAAGCCTGCGATGCGCGCCGAAACGAAGTTGGCCAGGTAGTTGCCCGTGTTGAGGTTGGACGGGCCCCAGATGTCGAAATTGGCAGCGCCGTTGGCATCGCCGGCGAGGGTGCCGCTGGTCTGGTAATTCCGGGCGTAGTCCCAATAGACGCCGGCCTTCAAGGTGTGAGCGCCTTGAATCTTGGTCACGTTGTCGCTGATCTGCGGGGTCTGCGACAGCTTGCCGAAGGAGTTCTTGCCGCCTGGGGTGAAAGGTTCGCCGTACTGGTACGTGCCGAACCCGACTGCGCCGGCGCTCTGCCCTTCATAGCCGTAGGTAGTCGGCATCTGTGGAGTGTACGGGTCGCTGAACAGGCCCGTCATGGAGAATCCGATTCCGGCCGGGCTCACCTTGCTGGGGTCGCCGAGAACGATGGGGTTCAGGAAGGTGGCGTCCGCGAAGATGAACTCGTTGGTCAGGGTGGGGCTGAACACGTGCACCAAGTTGGCGCTGTAGACGTTGGAATCCTGGTTGGCGTTCTGCGTCGTCGGGTAGGGCAACGAGCCGCCGATGGCCCACCAGATGCTCACCGGGTTCTGATCGTGCTCGATCTGGTGATTCCAGGAGAAGAACAGCTTGGTGTTGGTGCTGATGTTGTAGTCGCCGCGCAGGCGGATTTCGTAGCGGTTCGTCGGAGGTCCGATGAAGGTCTGGTAGTTCAGGCCCGTCGGGTTGGTCGTCGGATCCACGTTCGGCGCGGGCATGAGTTTCAGGATCGCCATCGAGTTCGGATCGATTGCCGATGCCGGAATCTGGCCGCCCGGATAAATTGCCGAGTTCAACTGGGCCGAATCCGCGAACACGCTGCTGGCAAAGTGCGGACCCAGAGTCGCCAGGTACGCCGGGGTGAAGTTGCCTTGCAGCATCTGGGCGGTGGGCACGAAATACTGCTGCAAGCCGCCCGCCGGCTGCTGATCCATGTATTCATACGCCCCGTAGAAGAACAACTTGTCGTGGTTCTTGTTGAAGTGGGTCCCCGGAATCAGCACCGGGCCGCCGATATCGCCGCCCGGATAGTAGAAGTGGCTGGCCGGCGCTTTCACGTTCTCGAAGTTGTTGAACCAGCCGTTGCTGTTCAGCGCGCCGTTGCGGGCGTAGAAATACGCCTGCCCGTGGAATTGCGCGCCGCCGCTTTTGCCGATGGCTTGGAACGTCACCGGGCCCTTGGCGAACTCGGCGCCGTACGCATTGGTCAGAACCGAAACTTCCTGCACCTGGTTCTGATTGATGTTGGCGGTCTGCGTTCCCTGGTTGCCCGGGTCGAGCAGGTTGGCACCGTCCGACGTCATAGTCATGCCGCCGTACAGCACGCTGCCCTGAACGGAGAAGTTGCCGATCGGCCCGTTATTGCTCTGGGTCGGGACGGCGCCCTGTCCCCACATGCTCTGGCTCAAGCCCGAAACATTGGCGCTGCCCGGCATGATTTTGATCAACTCGGCCGCATCGCGCCCGTTGAGCGAAATGTTCTCCACCATGCTCTGGTTGAGCGTCTGGCTGGATTGGCCCGAGTCGACCGGCACGACCACCGATTCGGCGGCAACCACCTCAATTTCCGTCTTTTGCGTCTGGACCTGCATGGTGATCGTGGGCAGGCGCAGGGTGGACCCTTGCGTCAGCACGATACCGGTTTGTTCCGCGGTTCGCAGGCCGGTCGCACTGATGGTGACGGTATAGGTTCCCGGCGGAATCGACGGGAAATCGAAATATCCTGAATTGTTGGTTGTGGTGTCACGCATTACGCCGTTGGCTTCATTTTTCAGGACGACTTTTGCTCCGGGAATTACCGCGCCTGTCGAGTCGGTAACGGTGGCACCGATCGAACCGCTAGCGAACTGGGCGTACGCAGGCAGTTGCGTGAATGCAACAATCGCGGCCAGAAGTCCCAATAACCACAAGAATCGCCCTGGATTGATGTGCCGGTTCTTCACCGAGACCGGCGCGTCACTTGCTTTTCTCATTTGCCCCTTCCTCATGATCCCTACTGAGTATTCAATGCCCCGCTATCTACGAGGCGTAACCCCTGTTTCCAAAAAGCACACACAATCCACGTGGACTATGTGGACCTCTGATAGACGATAAGTCCGGGCGCGCTTGGTGTCAATGGTAATGTCTTTCCATTAGGGAAGTAACGGTTAACCTCGGCGTTAACGCCCGAAAGGTTCCAAATTGCACGCAAAATGGGGGGCCTGACTTCCAAATTTCATATTCGGGCGTCTTCCCGTTACGGACCTGAATGACCGTTTCGCAAAATGGTATCCTGCCGAGATGGCGATTACACCGCCCCGAGGTGGCTGGTGCGTTAGGTTTACGGGGTGGCAGACAGACACCACCGAAGAGTGGTATTGCGCGCCGGGCATTTTGCCCTACCATCAATCGTAGGAAGGTGAAGTTTGCGGCGGTCGCCGGAGGCACCGCGCAGATGCGGAAATCCCGATCTGGTTAACCGTGGAGGCAACCCAGGAGGCGTCGAATGACCGCAAAATTAACGTGAAGATGTAAACCCGACCGCGCCAAAGGCCCGGTTTTCAAAGATTTACAGTTGCAAATGCGGCTTTTAAAGCAGTCCGCCGCTGGCGCCCGGGGCGGTGTCACTTGATCGGAAAAGTTACCGAACCCACCTCGTTGGTGTTTTGATCGAGGACGATCACCCGCACCACGGAGGCGCTGGTAGGGTGATCCTGCTCGAGCGGCAACCCATCCTTGAGCGCCGACTTGTACTGGTCCGCGGTCAATTCGGGCTTCAGATCGAGTACCGCCGGTTCCCCCGCGGGAGCGGCGCCATTGCGATCGGAAATCAGGCAATAGAGCGCGCCGACGTACTTGCCACCCTGCTGGAGCATCATCAGATCCGCCGGGTCGATGAACATTTGCAGATGCACGCCGGGCTGCGTTCCCAAGGTGGAGATCTTGACGCGCAAGCCAATGCCGGTGAAATCGCTGGGGCTCTGAAAACCTTCCATCAGGCCGATCTTGTTCCTCTCGACGGGAGTACGGGCATCCGGCAGCGCGTAAAATCGTTCGCGCGATTCCACCTTGACGCCCGCCCGATTGCAGGTGAGTTTGACGACATGGAACTTGCTGTCCCATTCGCTCGCGGGCGGAACATACGAAATGTCGTAAGCGCTGGCAGCGTCGGTAGTTAGCTGTTTGACCACGGTCCGAAGGTCTTTCTGGAAGAAGGCGTGGCCACCGGTCAGGCGAGCCATCTGCGTCAGATCGAGCGCGGGGTCCACCCCCTGTGCGCCCTGGTTGCCCGAAGTATCTCCCTGGATCGATTTGGCCTGGCCCATATTCGTGCGGGTGTCCATGCCGGAAATGCCGGTGGTTCCCGTGGCCACGTCCCGGCCGTTGGCGAGCGGATCGACGGCCACGTCGGCCTGGGCCAGCGTCACCGCCAGGTGGGGAACGTAGAGGGCGCAATCCACCCAATCCCCGTTGCACGGAAGCTTGGGGTTGTACGCGTTCTGCATGCCGTTGGCGATCCAGATGATGTCCCGCCGGCCGGGGAAAACGGCCAATTGCTGGGCGAGGACTTCGAGTTGATGAAAGGTCTTTTTGGCCTGATCTTCCTGGCCCATCTGCACCGGCCGGCCTTTACTGGCAGCCTTCATGGCCTGGTCGAAGGCGCCGACTACATCGTGCGGCCAATGGGCATCGCTCGCCGACTTCGGCCCGATGGGGTGAATGGGCACCAACTCCCCTTCCATGTTGAGCAGGTAGAAATACAACGAATCTCCCGATTCGAGCTGTGGCAACGATTTGTCCAGAGTCTTCCACATCTCGATCCGGTCCGACTGATTCTGATTCATCAGATCGAAGAGAATGACGGTCGCGTGCGGCGCCGCCGCGGAGGTCCGGTTGGAGAACTCGAGAACATCGGACTTGGCCGCCGCCGCGTGAACGGGTCCATGGAAAAAGAAAATCGACTCCGGTTTGTTCTGATCGACGATCTTAAAATCGTCCGCCGTCAGATCGGTGACCGGCTGGCCGCCGGCGTCTACCGCAACCGGGAACAGGCGAACCATAGGGCCGGGCGTGGGAGCTTGTGCCAGAAGCGCCGACGCGGCCAATACGAGGGTGAAAACAGCTTTTGACATACTTTGCCCGCAGTTTATCACACCTCATACTCGGAAACAGGCGGGAGCCGCGCGTCTACTGCGCCGCCACTACGTAGTCGATATGCTCGCTGGCGGACTCGCTGCCCTGTAACGCGGTAATCTTCAGTTCACAGTTGCCCGGCCGGCTGGGCGCGGCGACGAGCATGGCAACGGCGCCGTTCTTATCCGCCTCCGGCAGCGCGGACGTTTGATCGGCCACCACCTGCCCGCCGTTCTTGAATTCCACGTGGATTTGGGGTTTTTCCTGGCTTGCCGGGTCCTTGTAAACCACGAAATAAATCCAGCGCTTCACGGAGGGACCGACCGCGGGCTGCACCATGGGGACCACGAGCTTATCCTTGATGATGAACGGATCGGAGGCGTCGGGCTGACTCCCGGCGGCGTCCAGATGTTCCACCATCGCCAGGCTGCTGATCCCGAGACCCTTGGGGGGAGCGGGAATCTCGAAGCTGCCGGTCTCGGAGGTTGCCTGGACGCCCTCGTGATCCACCAGGGCGGCATCCACCGTATACTTGCCGGGCGGCAAATCGAGCATGTGGGTGTAGGTCAACTGGTCGGCGCGGGCGGCGGCCAGGTTGGCATCCGGGATGTAGTAGGGTTTGTCAAAGCTGTACTTGTCCACCACTTCTCCGTTGGAATCGCGGATCAGCGCGAGCAAGGAGATCTGAAACTTGTGGAACTTGCGGGCGTCGGCCGAGGAGCCGAGCTTGGCGCTCGGCAGCTCGAAGGCGAGCGCCTCCATGGGTTTGGCGGGGTCCTTGCGAAAATGATAGGCGCTCAGATGGAAGTCGAACGCGTGCGGCCGCGGAGTGGTGTTCAACACCGCCATGCCGGTGGATTCCGACGGCGTCAGCGGAGCGGAATCATTGAGGTCGGGCATGGCGTAATAACCGGTGCGGCTTTCCACCTGATAATCGGGGTGCGACACCTTCACTTCGATCTTGTGCAGCCGCCCGTCGAACTTGAGGGTGGTGGGGTGGTAGACCACTTCATAGTGCGTCTCCAGGTCGGAATCCAGTTGCTGAAACGATTTGCGGAAATCGTTGGTATTGGCGATCAGGAAGCCGCCGGTGCCTTCGGCCAGTTCGCGCAGGTGAGATTGCGAATCGGACGCCCGCACTCCTTGCATGGTGGCGTCGCCCTGCTGAGCGTTTTGTTTCATCTGGCTGAGGCTGGCGTTGACATTGGTCTGCTGCTGGCTGGTCTTCGCCAATTGTTGCATCGAGTTATTGCCGCCCTGAATGGTGTCGGTGTCCATGGCCATTTCGGTGCTGTCGAGCGCATAGAACGTGATGCCGCGGCTATTGGCGGTGGTGACCAGTTTCTGGAAAATGTCCGGGTCGCCGGTGGTGATCAACCCGGTGCTCACCAACAACACGGTCTTTCGGCCCGGCAGCGTGCCGACTTGGTCGATCAGGGTCTTGATCCGGTCGGTCTCATGCATGCCGGTAATTTGATTGAAATCGCGCGCTTCCTGCACCTGGTCGCCGCGCAGGCGATTGGCGCCGGCACCGGTGTTCACGTCCGCCCCTATAATCGTAGTCTTGGATACCTCGCCGCCGGTGGTGTCTTCCGAGGCAGAAGCAGAATGGGACGCTTGATCCACCTGTACCGACAAGGTGGTGACGTTCGGGCTTGCGGTCAACAGAGCCATCGATGCCCTATTGAAGTCCAGCCCGCCGCCGTTCAACGACGAGGCCGCCAGTTCATCGCGATTCTTGGTGAACTCGTGCACGACCTCCAGCTTCTCGTTCAGGTTGAAGATGCCGATGTAGCTTTCCGGCGGCAGATTCGACTTGATGAATTCCTTCACGATCTGGATGGCGTGCGGACGCGTCACGGGATCGATGTTGTGGAAGATGATGGCGATGGTGTTGAGCTCCCGCAAGGGCCGGGACTGCGCGGACGGCTGCGGCGCGGCCGCCTGCTGCTTGTCTTTGGGGCGCTCCGATTCTTTGCCCGACACCATGTGAAAACTGAGGACCTGCTGCTTGACCCCGTCTTCATAAACCTCCAGGTCGGCGGGTTTCAGGTTCTTCACCTGTTTCCCCTTTTTGTCGCGCACCACCACGTCGAGCGCGACCTCGGTGGCGGTTACCTTGATGGTGGGTTGAGCGGGCGGGGGAGTGGCCTCCTGCGCCCGATCGGGGACGACAACCATGCAAGCTGCAAGCAGAAGAGACACTACACCGGCTTTCCGCATACGCCGATTATATCGCCAAGAACACGCGCGGCGGGGCAAGGCGCGCCCGGCCTGCCGCAGCCCGGGCCGAGGAATGGCGAATCCCGAACTGAGGGGAAGGGCGTAATGCGCGGCGGCTGTCCCCACATGCCGCGAGTGACTATTTAGTCGGGTCTTTGCCCTTCTTAGCGCGGTACTTAATGGTGTAGGCGTTCCACGCCGCGCGATCGTTCTTCCAATTGGAATTCGCGCCTTGCAGCAACTGCTTCAGAGTGTCTAAGTTGTCGTTATGCGGGTTGTTGATGATGGCGACGAGGGCCGAGCTCTTCGCCTGGTTCGCGCCTCGCAGCGCATTGTTCGGGCCGGTCTTAGGCGTGGGCGTCACGACGGGTTTGGGCGCGTGCGCCTTCAAATGATCAATCGCGTTTTTGCGCGCTGTTGCCGCCCCTTCGTGCTCCGCGTCTCCCGAACCTCCCGTAATATGGCCATGGTACGAATCCTTATCGTGATAACTCTCCAGGGCCTTTTCAACCGCGTGCGAATCGTGATTATAGAGCTTCAAAATGTC